>Ga0209016_1000063_pt1 | contig 160549 bp, 148 predicted proteins | sample EPASupsiteSAE305_FD_187265 | JGI IMG/M metagenome (GOLD analysis project Ga0209016, IMG submission 187265) | Bioremediated contaminated groundwater microbial communities from EPA Superfund site, New Mexico - SAE3-05 (SPAdes) (version 2) | ecosystem: Environmental > Aquatic > Deep subsurface >...
AACTGTTGTTGCTAGGACTGCTAGGATACCTATGACTATCAACAATTCTATTAAAGTAAAAGCTTTAGATGAGGACCTACCTGCCGGCAGGCAGGGTTCTATGAGGGTGAAGCCCATACTCATCTTTGAGTGTGGGGTGAAGGCTTTTTGGAAAAAATATTTTTTGTTTATTTGAAACATTGTATAAATAATATCACAAAAAATAATATTTAAAACAAAAAAAATGATAAAATTAAACTATGGTTTTTGTTCCAAAGAAAAATATTTCTTCAAAACTACACGATATAAAACATGATCTTAAAAAAGATCATAAAAAAACGGTAAATTCCGATAAGTTTTATTTTTTTAATAAAAAAAATATCTCTCAAAAAGAAAAAAAGATAAAATATATAGTCTCTTTTGGAATATGCACTTTATTAATTTTAGGTGGCATATATACAATTGCTATTAAAAATTCTTTTGCCGATTCTCTTGAATACATCGCGCTTCAAGCCAAATTATTAAAAGACTCTGTGTTGTATACCGAGACATCAGAAATAAAAAATTCTTTAGGTGCTATAAATAATGAAATACAAAATATAGGAACCAAAGCCGATAGTTACGGCGTAATAGAATTAATAACCCTGATTGGTCAATTTAATAGTTCTTTAAAAGAAATACCCGGGGCCTTTAAAAATATTGAGGCAATAAGCGCTAAATCATCTAGCATTGCGAATAATATAGATTATTTAAAAAATAATGCGCTTCAATTAATTTTTAATCAAAAAGGGATTGAGTTATTAGATAAATTAACAGCTCTGGAAAAAGACCTTTCTGATCTAGAAGACTTAACTTCCGAATTTAAATCACAAGCACTGAAAATTAGAAATTTAAATTCTAAGCTTGCTTCTCTTTATAAAATCTTTGACGAAAACTATATATCAATAAACTTAAATATTTACAAAGCCAGGGAATTGGTTATTGCCCTAAATTCCATGCTTAGGTCGCCAGAAGACACGAAAATTTTACTATTATTCCAAAACCCAACAGAAATTAGACCCGCCGGAGGATTTATCGGAAGTTTTGGATACATTACCTTAAATCGAGGCAGTGTAAAAGAAATAAAAATAGACGACATATATAATGCCGACAGACAACTAAACATCGCAATCACTCCCCCAAAAGAATTGAGTGCTATAACAGACAAGTGGGGCGCCAGAGACGCCAATTGGTTTTTTAATTTTCCAGAATCCGCCAAAAAAGTTTCTTACTTCCTAGAAAATTCAAAATTATTCAGCGAGACAGAAACTAAATTTGAAAACGTCATCGCAATAAATACAAATATATTAAAACTATTAATAGAAATAACAGGCGAAATAGAAATACCACAATATAATCTCACCATCAACAGCGAAAACTTTTTAAAAGAAATTCAATACGAAGTAGAAGCCGGTATTGATAAAAAACCAGGACAAAATCCTAAAAAAATTCTTTCGGTTTTGACCCCCCTGCTAATAGACAAATTAAAAAATCTCGGGGAATCAGAAAAAATCAGAATGATTCAAGGTCTAAATAAGGCCGTTAATCAAAAAGATATTATGGCTTTTTCTAAAAACGAGGAAATGCAAAAGATATTTTTTGAATACGGTATATCTGGCGAAGTATTTTCTATTCCTAAAAATTTTAACGGAGATTATTTAGCCGTTGTAAACACCAATGTCGCAGGCGGTAAAAGCGATGCCTTTATTAATCAACAAATTGTTTTAAAAAGCCAAATCTTAGAAGACGGATCAATGCATAATAAACTTTTAGTTACCAGAACTCATAACGGACAAAATGAAAAAGATTGGTGGTATAAAGCTACTAACAAAAATTTTATTAAAATATTTTTACCCGAACAATCAGAAATACTTTCCCTGTCGGGCAACACCACCTCGCCATATAAATATCTTGCACCGAACAAAGGCTTACTTATAGACCCAGACCTTCAATCACTAGAAAAAACTTACATATATAATAATGAATTTAAAATATGGGAAGGAAATGAAAATCAAAAAAAATCCGTAACTACATGGCTAATCACTAAAGCCGGCTCATCAACTAATTTTGAAATTGATTATAAAGAAAACAGTAATTTAGAAATTAAAGATGGCGCAGAATTTACTTTTGTATTTGATAAACAATCAGGGAACCAAGGATCTTTAGAATATGAAATAAGCGCGCCGCCAGGCTATGTTTGGGCGGAATCAAAAAATCCTAAATTTTCCTACGGAACTCAAGATTTATTAACCAGAGAAAGCATTAAACTGACTTTAAAAAAGAATCTAGGTTTTTAGGCAGAGCAGCTTTAAATTTTAATAACTTGCCCTTTTTGTCTTTAAACTCAATTTCCGAAGCATGAAGGAATTGTCTTTCTAAATCTTCAAATATACCCTTTTTCCTTCCATATAATTTATCCCCTACAACAGGACAATGAATAGACGCAAGATGCACTCTTATTTGATGAGTTCGTCCTGTTTTTGGATAGACTTTTACCAATGTTAAATCTTGTCCTTTTATTTTTAATCTTTTAATAACTTCAAATTCTGTAATTGCTTCCTTTGCCATCTTTGAACTATGCACGCTACGTCTTGTGGTTCCGCTTTTTATACCAATTGGTTTATTTATTATTCCTTTTTCACTTCTAATTAATCCATAAACTAATGCAGTGTATGTTTTTTGAATTCCGTGTTCCTGAAAAAGTTTTTTAAAATAATCAAAATAATCCTGATTTAAAGGAATAATCATAACACCAGAAGTTTCTCTATCTAAGCGATGCACGATTCCCGGACGATTTTTAATATCATCTCCGATATTTTTAATTTGCGGATAATTTTTCAAAAGCCAATCAACTAAAGTATCTTCGTCCCTACCCAAATCATCTCTATTTAAAACAGATTTGTGAACAAGAAGACCTGCGGGCTTATTTATTATTAAAAAGTTTTTACTTTGAAAAATTATTCTTGGTTTCAACATACTTCAAATATAGTTTAATTTCGATAAAAAAGGAAAGGGCGCCCTTAGGCGCCCTTTAAAAACTCAAACCACGAGTTTATTTCTGAAATACTGGAACAGCGAACACTGCGATCCTTGTCGCGGTAATATTCGATATCATCGAACTTGCCACGTTCTTTCCAGTTGTATATATAAGGAGTATAGATCCCGAAAAACCACAACTGCATCCCTATTTCTACGTCTTCTTTGTAAGTATCTCCGACGCAGTAATAATGAAGAGCGGGATTTTTCTTTTTTATTTCTTTAATTTTGGCATTTTTATGGTTGGGAACAATAAAGAAATCATCGCAATAAGCCATGATACCCAATCGCTCCAACGCCCTCTTTTTATCTCCTTGGATTTGGTCATCACCCTTTGTGAGGATAAAAACTTTTTCTCCGTGAGATTTAAGAAAGCGAAATATAGGAAGAACCTCTGGTCTTACGACCTTTGGATATTCTTCTTTTTTAAAAACCTTTTTTCCTATATCGCTTAATTTTTTGGCTATCTGGCGGTCGAATTTCATACCCGCTTCTTTACAATAAAACTTATAACATCTTACGAAAGAAAGCGGAAAGCGCGACTTATGCAAAAGATACGGCTGCTGTGTACGAGGATTTATCTCGTACATCATGCCTAGATCTAAATCGTGCTGCTTGTCCAAAATATTTTCAACAGAAAATTTTCCATTGAAAATAGAGGAAAGCTCTTTAGAAAATTCTTCCAAAGCACGTTCATAGAAAAGGCCCGTATCCATTAAAGGACCGTCTAAGTCAAAAACCCAGACGCCCCTCACAGATTTCCAAAAAAACAAATAATACTTAACCGATCTTAAAATCCTCTCCCACCAAGGAATTTTTCCGATCATACTACCTCCCTATCCAATATTAGAATTTGAAAGAGCGTTTCTCCTACCTAGATTCTAAACATAAAAACCAATGCTTTGCAATAGAAAACCCACGCCGTCAAGCGTGGGTAAAACCAAACATAAGAAAATTAAGATTTAATAAATAGATATCTAAATCTACCTATAAAACAGCCTCTTCTTTATTTTTGTTTCACTACCTTAGAAGTTGTAATGTAAGAATTTAAGATTCTGCCAATATCCCTCATAAATAAAACCCCTAAGCCCAAAAAAGCCAAAACAATAACTTTCTTTAATATTGATGTTTGCCAAAAAGCTCCAAACATATAAACAGCCACCGTTAGAGGATTTTGAGCGCTAATCAAAAAAGCATTTTCAAAAACTTTTTGAACAAAAACAAGTTTACCTAAAAAAAACAAAACTAAAATCAAAAAAGCTATCTCAAGAATAAATAAAGGAATTATTCTTTTAAAAAGCCACACCAAATACACTTTCCAAACTATTTTATTTTTTATTGAATTATTTTCCATTTTTGTTTTATATGTTTTCCTCTGCTAGGTTTTTAAAAACTCTCTTGGCTCTAAATATCCTCATCTTCAAGGCCGGCATAGATATATTTTCTATTTTTGCGATATCCTCATATGACCTGTCCTCAAAATAAAAAAGCCTTAAAACTCTAGCTAAGTGCTCCGGCATTTTTTTTATTATTTTTTCAACGCCCTCTTTCATATCTTTTTCCAAACCTAAATCTTTATTTGTTGATAAAGAAGGGCTTTCATATAAAACCGGGTCGAGGTACTCTGTGTTTCCTCTTTCTTTTTTTAACTTTTGATAATGGGTAATAGAGGTATTTATTAAAATTCTGTATGCCCAACTTTTAAATTCAATTCCTGGGCGTTTTTCAAAATTTTTCGCATATTTATAAATTTTTACAAAAGTCTCTTGAACAATATCTTCAGCCTCTTCAAGATTCTTTGTTATTCCCCTAGCTGCTCGCAAAAAAGCATCTTTATATTTATCAACTAAGAATGAAAAATAAGCCGGGTCTTCCTGTGATAAAATCAAAATCTCATCATCTCTTAGATTATTTGAATTCGGTAGATCCATTTTATTCTATATTTTTATTATTACTTTTTTGGTGCGCCCTGGAAGGATCGAACTTCCGACCTTTTCAATGTCAATGAAACGCTCTACCACTGAGCTAAGGGCGCAGCGACTGACTGTGGGTGTGGAAGGAATCGGACCTTCGACCTCTGTCTTATCAGGACAGCGTTCTACCACTGAACTACACACCCAATTTTATATATATAATTTTAAATAATATTTTAACACTTAATAAGAAACTAGGAAACCTCCCTCTTAAAAAATTATTTTTGCATTTTTTCTATTTCTAAGGACTGGATTTTATCTACATTAAACTTTACTATTTCAACCCCCGCTGTTTTTCCAACATTTAGCACGGCGTTAATTTTTTCGGCTAAAACATCTATTGAAAAGAAAATATAAATAAAAACTATAATAAACATTAAAATGCCTAGGGACAAAAAAGTCAAATCCTGCTTATTTTTAAATTTTAATTTTATATTATTTAAATCCATAGATATAAAAACTATCTAAAAAAAACCTTTCCATTAATTGTAGCTGAAAACCCACCTCCCTTTTTCGTCATATCAATATTTGTAACATCTATAAAATACCTGCTGGTTTCAACGTCTTTTAAAAAAGTAGATACGGCTTCGTAGGATCCAGCAACCAAAATCCTGAAAGCAATCTGGCCGGGCTGCTCGCCCGAAGAAAGCTTTTCTTCACCAAAGGTAAAACCAAATTCAAGATTTCCCCTTCTGGCTATATTCTCTATTTCTTTAGAAAAAGACAATAATTGATCTCTCGGCGGTAAAATATTCTCTAAAAAACTAAAATATGGAGCGGCTTTATCCGATTGACCACGCAATGTAGCTAAAGACTCCAAAGAATTAGCTCTGGACGCCAAGGTAGTGTGTTGGGTTGTTATTTTGGTTAATTTACTGCTTAAATCCAATTGCAATAAAAATACCACAATAAACAAAACTGCTATTCCTAATAAATAAGGCCAGTTATGAAGTAATAAATTTTTGTAAAACCTATTCATATCCAATTACTATCTTTATAAATATATTTTAACATAAAAAATACTAAATATTTATATCCCCTCTTATAAAACTGAGTCTAGTATCTTTATTAACACCCGCGACAAACAAGCTCGTATAGTATAATAAAAAAATGTCTGATTTTATTTTTTCCGAAAAACAATATTATAACGCTGTAAATATCGCGTTAAATGCAGATTATAAAAAAATAAAGTCAAAAAAAATAAGTACGTGGGAAGAAGCATGGGAAAATATTAAAAATAATTTTCCCGATATTAATCCCGAAAAGGAATTCGAAAAGCTAACTAACGAAGGCATTGAGTTGATTTTGGATTCAGACGATAATTTCCCCAAAAATTTAAAAGAAATGCCGTGGCCGCCACTAGCTATTTATGCTAAAGGAAACCCTAAAACAATTCCCGGAATCGCTATAGTCGGCACGCGCAAAGCTACGACTATAGGAAAAAATACAGCTAAACAAATTGCTAAAAAATTTTCAGAAGTTAACTATTCAGTAATAAGCGGCTTAGCTCTGGGCATAGACGAATCAGCACATTCTGGCGCCCTAGATGGACACGGAGTTACCATAGCCGTTTTACCAACAGGTATTGGAAATATTTACCCGCGACAAAATCAGGGCTTGGCCAAAAAAATATTAGAAAATAACGGAGCAATTGTAAGCGAATTTCCAATTTACTATAAGCCTTATATATCAAGTTTTATACAGAGGAATAGGATAATAAGCGCTTTAAGCCAAGCGACTATAATAATAGAGGCGCCGGAAAAATCAGGCGCTTTAGCCACCGCCAGGTTTGCACTAGAACAAGATAGAGAAATATTTGTAATTCCTGGACCCGTCAATCACCCGAACTATACGGGATCTCATAAATTAATAAGGGAAGGGGCCAGATTGGTAACTAACGCAGAAGAAATATTTGAAGATCTTGGCATTGAAATTAAAAAACAAAAACAAGAAGAATTATTTAAACAACTCACGCAAGAAGAATTAATTATTTTAGAAGCTATAAATCAGCTGGGATGGCCGAGTTCAGTTGACAAAATATCTGAAATCTCTAAAATCCAAGTACAAAAAGCAAATCAAGTAATTGCTTTCTTAACAATTAAAGGCATACTTAAATAGTTGTCTAAATAAAAAAATGGCCACAAATACAAAAAGCTTAATAATCGTTGAAAGCCCTACTAAGGCAAAAACTATTTCAAAATTTTTAAAAAACCAATATATTATTGAGTCTTCTTTTGGTCATATACGCGATTTACCAAAAAATAATAAAAAAGCTATAGATATCGAGGGTGGGTTTATTCCTCATTACGAAATTTCCAAAGGAAAAGAGAAAGTGGTTTATCAAATTAAACAGCTTTCTAAAAAAGCTGGGGAAGTTTTTCTAGCAACCGACCCTGATCGTGAAGGAGAAGCTATAGCCTGGCACATAAAAGAAACATGCGGATTAAAAAATCCAAAACGTATTGTTTTTCATGAAATTACAGAAAACGCCATTAAAGATGCCATAAATCACCCCCGCGAAATTGATGAAAATCTTAGAATGGCTCAAGAAGCGCGTAGAGTTTTAGACCGTCTTGTTGGCTATGACCTAAGCGGCCTTATATGGAAAAAAGTTCGCTATGGCCTTTCAGCCGGACGCGTTCAATCACCCGCTCTTCGTATAATAATGGAACGAGAACGAGAAATAAGAGCATTTATTCCTCAAAATTACTGGGTATTAACAGGAGAATTTGAAACTGATAAAAAAAATAAGTTAGTTTTAACCTGCGAAAAAGAACCGACAGAAGAAAAAGAAACAAATTCTATTTTAGATGCAGGTAAAAATAATTCCTGGCATATAGCCGAAATAAAACAAACCGAAACAAAGCGATCTCCACGCGCACCATTTACCACATCCACGCTTCAACAAACAGCCAGTTCCAGGCTAGGATTTTCTCCTTCTCGTACAATGACCGTTGCTCAAAAACTTTACGAACAAGGTCTTATTACATATATGAGAACGGATAGTGTAACTATAAGTAAAGAAGCATTGCCAGTAATCTATAAAGAAATAGAAAAGAATTTTGGAAAAGAATATGTAGAACCAAGGTTTTACAAAACAAAAAGTAAAAGCGCTCAGGAAGCTCACGAAGCCATAAGACCGACAAATGCCGGCTTAAAAAATGCGGGCTCAAATCCAGAGCAAGAAAAACTTTACAGACTTATTTGGGAAAGAACTATTTCTTCTCAAATGGCAGACGCCAAAATACTAAAAACAAAAGTATCTGCAAATATAAATATAGAAAATAAAATACCAAATTTTTCAGTAATTGGAAGCATTACCATTTTCCCAGGATGGCTAGCGGCCGATAAGGATGCGCAAAGCGAAGAAGTTCAAATCCCTAATTTATCTGAGGGCGAAGCTTTAAAATTAATTAATATAGACAGCCAAAGAAAACAAACCGAACCTCCTGGCCGATATACAGAAGCGGGGTTAGTAAAAGAATTGGAAAAAAGAGAAATAGGAAGACCGAGTACATATGCGTCTATTATTAAGACAATAAATGATCGTGGCTATGTTACCAAGGAAGGTAAAACTCTATTCCCTACCGCTACAGGTGAAGTGGTTAGCACCTTTCTCGAAAAGAATTTTTCAAAATATATCGACGATACGTTTACCGCAAAAATGGAAAATGAGCTAGACGAAATAGCAGAAGGAAAAATAAAATATGAAAAAGTTTTAAAAGATTTTTATGGTCCGTTTTTAAAAGATGTTAAATCTAAGGAAAAAATAGAAAAAATAACAAATCTTGGCGAGGCTGATCCGAAATATAAATGCCCTGTTTGTGACGGACCAATGGTTATAAAACTATCAAAAACTGGTAAATTTTTAAGTTGTGCTAAGTTTCCAAAATGTACCGGAGCCAGAAAAGAAGATGGGTCTATAATGGAAGGTCCGAAAGAAACTGGGGAAAAATGCCCCGAATGCACAGACGGAAAACTTGTAGAACGAGAGGGTCGTTTTGGCAAATTTATTTCTTGCTCGAACTATCCAAAATGTAAATTTATTAAACGAAGCGCTGAAGAAGAAGCCAAGGCTAAAACAGGTGTAAATTGTCCAAAGTGTAAAGACGGTGAAATTGTTGAACGCCGAGGAAGATTTGGTCCTTTTTATTCTTGCTCCAACTATCCAAAATGTGATTTTATTATAAAATCCAGACCAACCGGAAAAATATGCGAACTTTGCGGATCATTAATGATGGAAGGCACAAAAACAATTCCGGAACGATGCTCTAATAAAGCATGCCCAAATCACAATCCTCATAAAAAAAATGAATAGGTCAGACAAATTAGACGTTTTAATAAAAGAAAACAACAAAATTAAAAAGGCTTACGACCTTGCTTTTAATTTACACAAGGGGCAAAAAAGGAAAAACGGCGAGCCATATTTTAACCATGTTACAGCAACGGCCGAAACTATTATTGGGTGGGGTTTAGACGAGACCAGTATTATTGCCGCATTACTCCATGACGTAGTTGAAGATACAGGCCACTCATTGGAAGATATTAAAAAAGAATTCGGGGAAGAAGTTGCCTTTTTGGTTGATGGAGTTACAAAATTAGGAAAAATTAAATATAGGGGCGTAGAGCGCCAGGTAGAAAATCTTAGAAAAATGATGTTAGCTCTTAGCCAAGACTTAAGAGTAGTTATTATCAAGTTGGCCGACAGACTTCATAATATGAAAACTCTCTCTGCTCTTCCACCTCAAAAGCAAAAAAGAATTGCATTAGAAACTTCTGAAATATACGCTCCCCTAGCTTATAGACTTGGCATGCAATGGATTAGCGGAGAATTAGAAGATTTAGCATTTCCCTATGTTTATCCAAAAGAATATCGTTGGCTCATAGAAAATGTAAAAGAAAAATACGAGGAAAGAGAGGCTTATGTTGAAAAAGCTAAACCAATTATAAAAAAGATACTTGAAGATGCCGGAGTAGAAGTTTTAAAAATAGACTATAGAGCCAAAAGGTACTCAAGTCTTTATAAGAAACTTTTGCGCTGGGATATGGATATTGAAAAAATCCACGACCTAGTCGCATTAAGAATAGTGGTTAAAAATATTGAAAATTGCTATGCGGCATTAGGAATCGTTCATAACAATTGGCCGCCTCTTCCAAATAGAATAAAAGACTACATCGCCCTTCCAAAACCCAACGGCTACCGAAGCTTACACACAACTGTATTTTTTGTTGATAATAAAATAACCGAAATTCAAATTAGAACACAAGAAATGCACGATGAGGCCGAAACCGGAATTGCTGCTCATTGGGCCTATGAATTATCTAAAAGCACAAAAAAATATATTGAAGGGAAGGCCAGCTTTGCAAATAAACGTGAATTACAATGGGTAAACCAACTCAAGAATTGGCAAAATGAGTTTTCTAATCCGGAAGAATTTTTAGAATCTTTAAAAATCGATTTCTTTAAAGATAGGATTTTCGTAATTACTCCGAAGGGCGAAGTAGTGGATCTTCCAGCCGGATCAACGCCAATTGATTTTGCATATCAGATACACAGCGATATCGGAAACAGCTGCTCCGGCGCAAAAGTAAATGGAAAAATAGTTCCGCTCGATTTTCAGCTTAGATCTGGAGATATAGTAGAAGTGAATACTCAAAAAAATAAAAAACCATCTGAATCTTGGCTAGATTTTGTTAAAACAACCAATGCTAAAAATCAAATTAAAAGCGGGTTAAAAGGAAATATTAAAAAATTGGTCTCTACAGAAATAAAGGGCAGCGATATTAAAATAACTGTTGAAGATAAAATTGGACTACTTAAAGAAATTACCGGTATTTTCTCAAGAAATCACATAAACATTATTTCCATTAATACAATTTCCAACGCCAGATTTCCGATTTTAAAATTCCGCTGTGATTTAACCACAACGGATAAAATAGAAAAACTTATTTTGAAGCTCAAGGCAATAAAAGAAATAAAAGAAATAAACTATCAGTTATTTAAAGCAAATTAAACCGTGAAATTGTCTTCCGATTCAGCTAACACACCTGATTGATCAGGTATTTCGTCGTGCCTAATAACCATGGGCAGGTCATCTGGGTTTGGATCCACTACCCTTTCCTCGAGAAGAAGCTCTTCTTCATTTGGAAGATTTAAATGCTCTTCCGGCTTTTGTATTTTTTCTACTTCCGGAGCTTTTTCGATTAGATTTTCTGAAATTGTAGGAGCTGAAAAAGAAGTATGATTTATTTTTTGTTGCAAAATACTATCAGCTCTTTTTTGAGCTAATTTATCAATAATTCCGTGCAATTCTTCTTTTGAATAAAAATTAATAGTTAGTTTTCCACCATCACCCTCAGATTGTACTTTTACCTTAGTTCCCAATATCTCCATAAGCTGCTCTTCTAGAGAAACAATTTCTGGATCACTTTTGGGTCTAAAAGCAGAAGGAGATTCTATAGACGCGTCATCTATCGGCTTTTCCTTTTTAGTTCTAATTCGATTTCTTAATTCACGCACGCTCAAATTATTTGAAACTAAATCATTAAATATAAGCTGTTGCTCTTTAATATCAGAAACCATCAAAAGAAGTCTGGCCTGACTTTCATTTATTTGACCATTTGATAAAGCTTCTTGCGCGAAAGTTGGGAGATTTAAAAGTCTCATGGTATTAGCCACGGACTCCCTACTCTTTCCCACCCTGATAGCGATTTCTCTTTGGGTTAAACCAAACTGTTCCTGAAGTTTTACATATGCCCTACCAGTTTCCAATGGATTCAAATTTTCTCTTTGAATATTTTCGATAATTGCTAACTCTAAGCGCTCTCTGTCTGTCATCGCAGCTTTAACAATCGCCGGCACCCTTTCTAATCCCGCTAACTTTGAAGCCATCAATCTTCTTTCTCCGGAAATAAGTTGATATTCAACATTGGTTCCTGTTGGAGATGTAGTTTCTATTTTAGTAACAACTAAAGGATGAAGAACTCCATATTCTCTAATAGAACTAGCTAATTCATTTAATGCATCTGGCTCAAAATTTTTCCTGGGCTGATAAGGATTTGGTTTAATTTTATCTACCTCAATATGAAAAATTGGTTCCGGATTATTTGCTTGGTTGAATTGCATAACAATATTTATTATAATACAATAATTCTTGAAAAGATAATTTAAATTGCCCAGGTGGCGGAATTGGCAGACGCACACGACTCAAAATCGTGCGGGTAACCCCCATGAGAGTTCGATTCTCTCCCTGGGCACATTAAAAACAGCAATATTTTACCTCTTGACAAAATAAGTCAAAGATGTTGACAATATAGCCAGTCTGTGCTAATATAATATTTACATAAAGAGTATAATCAACCCCGAAAGGGGTGTTTTTATTCAAAGAGACAATTCTCTAAATTATGAAAATATTCACTAAAATACATAAGTTTTATATAAAAACAGCTTCAAAATACAGCCAATCTATGTTGGCCGGTCTTTTTGCCCTAGCTTTATTTACCAACCACACAGCCTTAGCTATATCTATAAATCCAGAAACTGGCTTAACCGCCAATCAAATAGAAGTTGAGATAACCGCCTACTCCTCTACTGAGAGCCAAACCGACAGCACTCCCTTTATTGCCGCTTCAGGAAAACATGTTTATGACGGAATGGTAGCTGCTAACTTTTTACCATTTGGAACAAAAATAAAAATCCCTGAACTTTTCGGAGATAAAATATTTATAGTAGATGATCGAATGAATAAGCGCTATCAAAATCGAGTTGATATTTGGTATGCCAATACCAATTCAGCTATTAAATTTGGAATCCAGAAAGCAATTATTGAAATTGTTGAGTAATACAAGCCAAGGCGGCTATCGCCGCTGTTTCAGCTCTTAAAACAAAAGGGGAAAGTCCAACGATTTTAAATTTTGCGTTTTTAATTTTTAATTCTTCTTCACTCCAACCACCTTCGGGGCCTATAAAAACCCCGATTTTTTTATGCTTAGAAAAATCAATTTTAACTTGATTTAAAGATTTCTCATCTAATTCAAAAATAAAATTTAAATCATTATCATTCGAATCCTCTACGGCTTCTTTAAATGCCCTAGAATCGCTCAAAATAGGCAAAATTCCCCTTCCAGACTGCTCTGACGCCTCTTTGATTACCTTTTGTAACCTATCCTGTTTTAAACCCAATTTAACGGTTCTGGAGGAAATTATCGGAACAATTTTATTTACACCAAGCTCTACAGCTTTTTGAACTACAAATTCAAAATTCTCTCTTTTTAAAACAGAACAATAAAGAATAAGCTCTTGTTCAAATTCTTTTTTATTTTTCTCAACTTTTATTATTTTAAAAACAACCTCATCTTTATCTATGTTTTCAATAAAACAAGTTGCCTCATTTAATTTGCCGTCACACAAAAGAATTTCATCTCCATTATTTAAACGCAAAACATTTTTAAGCTGATTAATTAAATCCTTATCAGGAGATTTAATTACTTCATTACTAAAATCAAAATTTCCAAAAAATCTGTTTAATCTCATAATACTTATTTTACCATTTTAGAAAATAAATCTACTAATTGTACATATAAAATAAAAATACCCTCTATCTGTCAGCTGACAGATAGAGGGTGTATAAATTACTTCCTACCTATTAATCCTCCAGAAAGGCAATCAGCGATTGTTTCCAAAGCCTGCTTTCCGGTAAAAACTAGTTTGTCTTTTTCTATACAAGCATAGGCGCCTATAGGATGGACAAACATCGGAAGAACCACTCCGCACATACACTTACCTGTTTTTTTATCCTTCCATTCCTTAGATACCCAGCCTTTTAACCAGATACCGCTATCGGCACCAAATTCAAATAAAACTTCGGGAGCGCCTTCATTTTTTATTCTGTCAAAATGATTAAGTGACTCCACCAAGACACCGATAATGGGTAGTTTTCCCAATAGATCAAAAATGATCTGTTTAAAAAAGTTATTTTCAAAAACCCGGCCAACTACATAGGCCAAAGTTAAGAAAATAGCTATTTTGGCAGAAAAATTTGCCCAATTAGATTTAAAAGGATTATATCCCAAAGCCAGAACAAAACCCCAAATCCAATGTAATAGATAAAAGGCCATTACCAGCATAAAGGCCAGTAAAAGACCGTTTTTTAATATTGAAACATGGGCTTTAATAAAAGCCTTAGATTCCATATGCCTACCTCCTCCCTATATTATTAAATTTAACTATTTTTTAGGTTCTAATAAGAACTTTACAATGAAAGCGCTAACAAAAGCAACGGCGATTCCAGAAACTATATCAAGTGGCCAATGCACCCCGGCAAACACTCTGGCAACCCCCATTATCGATAATCCGGCCATAAATAAGTAAGACCATTTTTTACGGCCAAGATAATATAAACCAAAAGCCAAAGCAAAATAAAAAGTCATATGACCGGACGGAAAAGAAGCTTCTGTGGCGGAGTGATTTATAAGTGGAACGAAATCCAACTCTACAAACGGTCTTTTTCTAAATAAAAAAAATCTTAGGGTTTCTGTAAAAATACCTCGAGACAACAAAACAATTAAAGAAACGAAAGCAACATTAAATATACTGTCCTTAATTTTTTTAGAAGAAAAAATTAAAAACAACGAAATTAAAATAATGATAAATCCCAAATAATCGGCAAAAAATATTGCCGATAAATCAAGAAGCCGGCTTTTGCCGACTAATTGGTGAATGAAGTTAAAAATTTTTTCGTCTAATAAAAACATTATCTTCTAACAAATGGAAGCAAGGCTAAATACCTGGCTCTTTTAATAGCCTGGGCTAAAGCTCTTTGATGTTTAGCGCAGGTGCTGGAATATCTAGGATCAACAATTTTGCCCTGGCCAGAAACAAATCTCTTTATGATTTCTATATCTTTATAATCAATATTTTTTAAGTTTTGTGAGCAGAAAAAGCACTGAGACATATTTTGAATTTAATTAATTATTTTAAAATGGTAAATCTTCTTCTTTTATTTCTTCTGATTCATCTCCTAATTCAATAGTGGGAACTCCTTTCTCTTCTATCATATCTTCCTGATCTTGAGAGGCTGCAGAAGTTCTTGAGCTACCGGCCGCTTTTGGACCTAATTGAATTTTTTCACAAACAATTTCGGTAGTTTTACGTTTTTGTCCGGTTTTATCATCCCAAGTCCTGGTCTGAATTCTACCCTCTACCAAAACCATCGCTCCTTTTTTAACAAATCTTCCAACTATCTCGGCCTGCTTTCCCCATACAACAACGTTATGAAATTCTGTTTCTTCTTTTCTGTTTCCAGATTTATCGTTCCAAACTCTATTAGTAGCAACTGAAAAATTTACAACCTGTGTGCCGCCGGCAGTACTTTTTACTACAGGATCGGCCGTTGCTCTACCCAATACAAATACTTTGTTTAAGTTCATATTACTTTAAAATTTCTTCCAATTTTTCTTCTAAATCTTCATTAGAAAGAACAGATTTGGTATTTGCAATTTCTGGCTTAGTAGATTTTCTGCCTTCTGATTTTTCACCATCTGATTTTTTAATAGGAAGCATAGCAATAACTAAAAATCTCAAAACTTCAGGATTTAATTTTAAGGTCTCAGAAAGACTCTTCATATCGGCTGGATCAGCTTCAAAATTGATGTAGCCAAAATAAGCAGAAACTTGTTTTTTTATCGGATAAGCTAATTTTATTGAATTAACCTGAGATTGATTGGTAACAACGGCTTTGTGTTGAGCCAATAAATCTAAAACAACTTTTTCTGAAGACGAATCTTTAAGCAAAAAAGCTAATTCGTATAATTTCTTTCCTTCTAAATTTTTGTTAGTTTTTGTTGACATTGGTATATAATTTAACAGATAAAAATGTAATTGGCAAGCTCTACTCCTCAGACTCAGCTTCGCTTTCTTCAATTTTCTTTCCTTTATTATGGAATTCTAAACCGCTTCCTACTGGAATCAATCTTCCGATAATAACGTTTTCTTTCAAACCACGGAGGTTATCTACCTTGCCCTCGCAAGCAGCATTGATCAAGACCCTGGCAGTTTCCTGGAAAGAAGCAGCTGAGAGGAAGCTTTCTGTAGACAAAGCAACTTTGGTGATACCCATAAGTTTTTGCATTGCCTTAGCTGGAGTTTTACCGGCCTTCTTAAGAGCTCGGTTAACCTGTAAGAACAAAGATTTTTCAACAACGTCGCCTGGAACAAATTCAGAATCGCCAGCTTCTTTAATTTGAACCCTAGAGAACATTTGTCTTACCATTACCTCGATATGTTTATTGTTGATAGGAGCACCTTCACCGAAATAAATTTTTTGAACTTCATTGATTACATACTTTTCAACTTCCTCCCCTCCTCTAAATTCAAATATTTCTTTCAAGTCCATATTACCCTCGCAAAGCTGATCTCCTTTCTTGATAATATCACCTACTTTAACAAATAAAGTTGAGGTTCTTGGAACTTGATATTCCAAAATATTATTTTTCTTCTTTTCGTCAGATTTAACTTTTATAAACTTAACTAATCCCCTTTCTTCAATTTCTTCAACAACACCATCTTCAACGGCAATATAAGCTCTACCTTTTGGCGGACGGCATTCAAAAATTTCTTCTACTCTAGGCAAACCATGTGTAATATCTGCACCAGCCACACCACCTGTGTGGAAAGTTTTCATTGTAAGCTGAGTACCAGGCTCACCAATTGATTGCGCAGCAATAATACCTACAGCTAAACCAATATCAGCTGGCTTATCATGACCCAAATCGTTTCCATAACACTTAGAACAAATACCGTATAAACTCTTGCAGGTAATTGGAGACTTAATTTTTACGGATTCAACTGTAGACTTAGCAATAATTTCAGCTTTTTCTTTATCAATAATTTCTCCTGATTTTACCAAAACTTTTCCATCAACTTTTACATCCTCGGCTGCAGTTCTGGAGAATAATTGGTTTCCATATCCGAAAACCTGTCCAACTTCAGAACCATCTTTTCTATTTATAATAATTCCTTCTTTTGTTTTACAATCTTCTTCTTTAATAACTAAATCTTGAGCAACGTCTACTAATCTTCTGGTTAAATAACCGGCAGAAGCAGTCTTTAAAGCAGTATCTGTAGTACCCTTTCTGGCTCCGTGAGTTGAAATGAAATATTCCAATACGCTAAAACCTTCCTTCAAAGATGATTTAATCGGTAACTCAATAAGTTCGTTCTTTGGATTCTGCACCAAACCCTTCATACCCATCATTTGAACTGGCTGAGACCAAGTACCTCTAGCACCAGAATCAATAATTGAGAATATTGAATTATCCTCGGCCATAGCAATCGGCACTAATTTTGCAATCTTATCTTTAACTTCAACCCAAATTTTAATAACTCTGGCTTTTCTTTCAGCGTCAGTTAAAAGACCTTCTTCGTATTGCTGTCTAACACCCATAACTGCTTCGTCGGCTTTTTTGATAATTTCAAATTTTTCTTTTGGAGCAACTAAATCGCTCATAGCCCATGTAATACCGGACCTAGAAGCATATTCAAAACCAATTTTCTTAATAGCGTCAATGTGTTCGGCGGCTATCTCCGTACCATAGTTTTTAATAATTTTATAAACTATTTTCGGAAGAACTTTTTTGTTTACAACGTCATTAATAAATCCAAAATCATCTGGCAAAGTAGAATTAAATATTAATCTACCAACAGAAGTTTCTAACTTATCTATTTTTACTAAGGCATTAACAGCAACATACTCCATTTCATAAGCAAATAAAGCCTCTTCTTCGGAAGCAAAAGCTTTTCCTGTGCCCTTAGCATTCTTCAAAACCTTTGTAAGATAGTAACAACCCAAAACAATATCCTGTGTTGGAACAGTAATCGGATCGCCTGTGGCTGGCTTTAAAAGATTTCTACTAGAAAGCATCATTTCTGAAGCTTCTTTTTGGGCCTCATCAGAAAGTGGCAAATGAACAGCCATTTGGTCACCATCGAAGTCAGCATTGAAAGCAGTACAAACCAATGGCGGAATTCTAATAGCTAAATCTTCAGTAAGCAAAGGCTTAAAGGCCTGAACACCTAATCTGTGAAGAGTAGGAGCACGGTTTAATAATACTTTTCTATCAGTAATAACTTCTTCGAGAATAGCCCAAACTTCCGGCGGAGCCTGCTCAATAAGTCTATTTGAATTTCTGATATTGTGAGCCAAACCTCTTTCTAAAATTTTATTAATCACAAATGGCTTAAATAATTCCAAAGCCATTTTTTTCGGAAGTCCACATTCATTTATTTTAAGATCTGGACCAACCGCAATAACGGAACGTCCTGAATAATCAACACGTTTTCCAAGTAAATTTTGTCTAAATCTTCCCTGTTTTCCTTTCAACATATCAGCCAAAGATCTTAACGGTCTTTTTTGGCTAGACATTTCCTGGGAACCAAAACGAGCTGCGTTATCTATTAAGGCATCGACGGATTCCTGAAGCATTCTTTTTTCGTTTACAACAATAACGTCCGGAGCTTTAAGTTCCAAGAGTTTTTTCAAACGATTATTTCTATTGATAACTCTTCTGTAAAGATCGTTTAAATCTGAAGTAGCATAACGTCCCCCATCCAAAGCTACCATTGGCCTAAGATCAGGTGGAAGTACCGGCAATACAGTCATAACCATCCATTCCGGTCTAATGTTATTTTTCAACATTGAAGTGGCAACCTTAAGCCTCTTCAAAAGCCTTCTCTCATCAAGCGGATTTGTAATTGCGCCCTTGCCCTCCATTTCTTTTTTGATTTCAGCAATAATTTTTTCCAAATCAAGCTCTTCTAAAATTTTTCTTAAAGCATCTGCTCCGGTGCCAGCTTCAAAAACATCACCGAATCTTCTGGCTAATTTATGATAGTCTGCCTCGCCCAAAACAGCGCCAACCTTCAAACCATTAAGCATTGACTTTGTTTCTGAAAAACCGGCTTTTAATTGATCTTGATCAACTCCTTCATCTGAAGCAGTTTTTTTACGTGATTTATACTCTTTATCCAATTCTTCAAGTGCTCTTTTTTTGTTTTCTTCATTTACAGAAGTAATAATATAGGCGGCGTAATAAGTAACTTTTTCTACTTTAGGAAGCGCAACGTCAAGCATCAAGCTTATTTTGGAAGGGGCATTTTTTAAAAACCAAATATGAGCAACTGGTGTTGCTAATTTTATATGACCCATCCTCTCTCTTCTTACTACAGAACGCGTAACTTCTACACCACACTTATCACAAACAATTCCTTTGTAACGAATTCTGCGATATTTTCCACAATAACATTCCCAATCCTTTGTAGGACCGAAAATTCTTTCGGAAAAAAGACCATCTTTTTCCGGGCGTTGAGTTCTATAGTTAATTGTTTCCGGCTTGGTTACTTCACCAAAAGACCATTTCAAAATATCTTCAGGGGAAGCAATTTTCAATTTTATAGCTTTAAGACTATCCATATATTATTCTTCATCGTCATGCCTAAGGAGTTCGACGTTTAACCCCAATGATTTTAATTCGCTTAATAACACATTAAAAGAAGCTGGAATATTCGGGCTCTTAATCTTTTCTCCTTTAATAATAGATTCATAGGAAGCAGCGCGGCCCAAAACGTCATCTGATTTTATTGTTAAAATTTCTTGTAAAATATTTGCAGCACCATAACCTTCCAAGGCCCAGACTTCCATTTCTCCAAATCTTTGTCCTCCAAATTGAGCCTTACCTCCTAATGGCTGTTGAGTGATTAATGAATATGGACCAATTGATCTCATATGAATCTTGTCTTCAACCAAGTGGTTGAGTTTCAACATATAAATAACACCTACTGTGACCTCTCTATCAAAAGCTTTTCCAGTGCGACCATCGTATAAGGTTACTTTTCCGCTTTCAGGAAGACCGGCCTTCTTTAATTCTTCTTTGATTTGTTCTTCGCTAGCACCAGACAAGGCTGGAGTAATAGCTCTATATCCTAAAGTTTTTGCAGCCCAACCAAGGTGAGTTTCCAAAACTTGTCCTAAGTTCATACGAGAAGCAACACCAAGAGGAGTTAATACAATATCAACAGGAGTACCGTCTGCTAAATAAGGCATGTCTTCTACTGGCCTGACCTGAGAAATAACACCTTTATTTCCGTGTCTTCCGGCTAATTTATCACCAGCCATAACTTTTCTAAGCTGAGCAATTTCAACTTGAATTCTCCTAATAATTCCTGGTTCTAACTTATCGCCTTTATCTCTATCAAAAATTTTAATACCAACAACACGTCCCGATTTACCGTGGGACATAGTAAGAGAAGTATCTTTAACATCTCTGGCTTTTTCACCGAAAATAGCTCTAAGTAATCTTTCTTCGGAAGTAAGCTCGCTTTCGCCTTTTGGAGAAATTTTTCCAACAAGAATATCACCCGATCTGACTTCGGCTCCAATTCTAATAATTCCTTCTTCGTCCAAATTCTTTAATTTCTCTTCGGAAACGTTCGGAATATCCGGAGTAGTTACTTCAGGTCCGAGCTTTGTATCACGAACATCGCAATAAAAATCTTCAATGTGAATAGAGGTAAATCTATCTTGCTGAACAACTTTTTCAGAAAGAATAATGGCGTCTTCAAAGTTTAGTCCCTGCCAAGAAACGAAAGCCACTAATAAATTTTGACCTAGGGCTAAAGTACCGTTATCAATAGACGGACCATCGCATAAAATTTCACCTTTTTTAACTTTTTGACCCTTCATTACAATCGGCTTCTGAGAAATAGAAGTAAATTGGTTGGATCTTTTAAATTTATTAAGAGTATATTTTTTAAGTCCGGATTTGGTTTTTAAAACAATGTTTCTGGCATCAACTTCAACAATTTCTCCTGCGTCTTCAGCCAAAACAACGTGACCGGAATCTCTGGCAACCTTATCTTCCATGCCGGTGCCCACAAAAGGAGCTTCGGCTCTTACAGAAACAACGCCCTGCCTTTGCATGTTTGAACCCATAAGTGCACGGTTTGCATCGTCGTGTTCCAAGAAAGGAATTAGAGATGTAGCAACAGATATTGATTGGTTTGGAGCAATATCTATCAAATCAACTTCGTCTCTTTCGCAAACGTTAGGTTCGCCGTTGATTCTGGCTTCAACCATTTTATTTTTAATTTTCAATTTCTCATCAAACTCAACACCACCATGAGCAATTTTATATTTCTCTTCATCTAAAGCATTTAACCAAACAATTTCTTTTGTAATAACACCCTTCTTAACAACCGCGTAAGGGGTTTCTAAAAATCCTAAGGAATTGATTCTTGAAAAATTAGCTAAGTGATTTACCAAACCAATATTAGAACCTTCCGGAGTTTCAATTGGACAAATTCTACCGTAGTGAGATCTGTGAACGTCGCGGACTTCAAAACCAGCCCTTTCTTTTGTGAGACCTCCAGGGCCCATAGCTGAAATTCTACGCTTGTGCTCAACCTCAGTTAATGGATTTACCTGATCCATAAATTGAGAAAGTTGAGAAGAAGAGAAAAATTCTTTTACAACGGAAACCAACGGCCTGGCGTTTACCAACTGTACCGGGGTTAAAGTATCAATATCCAAAGTAGACATTCTATCTTGAACAATACGTTTTAATCTGGCCAAACCTATTCTTAGCTTGCCCTCTAACAATTCACCTACTGGTCTAACGCGCCTATTGCCTAAGTGATCGATATCATCCGGATCAGCTGTTTGTTCGTTATTAAGCTTAATAATCTGTCTAAAAATATTGATGATATCATCAAGTTCTAAGAGCTTAGAAGTGCTGGTTAAATTTAATCTCTGGTTAATTTTAAATCTTCCCACCTGAGACAAATCATATCTATCAAATCTGAAAAACATAGCCTCTATCAAGCTCTTTGCGTTTTCGGCCGTAGCTAAATCGCCTGGTCTGATTCTCTTATAAATTTCAACAAAAGCGTCCATTGCGCTCTTAGTTGGATCTTTCTTTAAAGTAGTTTTAATGTGTTCAATCTCGCCGTTATCGATATCGGAAAATACCTCTAAAATATCCTCGTTGGTTTCAAGTCCGAAAATTTTTAAAAGTTCCGTAGCCGGAGCTTTTCTTTTTCTATCTATTTTTACATAAATAACACCGTCAGCGTCAGTTTCAAATTCTAACCAAGCACCTCGGTTTGGAATAACCTTAGCACCGAAAAGCTTTCTGCCCCTATAAACACTACCAGTGAAATAAACACCTGGAGACCTTACCAATTGAGAAACAACAACTCTTTCAACTCCATTGATAATAAAAGTTCCCCTTTCGGTCATCATCGGAAAATCTCCAAAATAAACTTCTTGTTCTTTTTCGTACTTAGCCTTTCTGTTAACTAACTTTAAATTAGCCCTCAATGTGGCTTCAAAAGTTAAATCTTTAAACCTCGCATATTCCTCGTCATACTTCGGTTCATCAAAGTAAAAATCCTTGAAATGCAATTCCAAGTCCTTTCCCGCATAGTCTTTTATAGGAGAAATTTCTTTAAATAATTCTTTGAGACCTTCTTTTAAAAATCTTTTGTACGAATCAGTCTGAATTTCGATTAAATTTGGCTGATCAATGAACGCACCCGAATGCTTTGAAAATATTTTTGTAGGTAGTTTAAGCATAAAAAAATTCGAAGCTTGCTCTGCTCGATTTTTTAGAGTTGTTTAATAATATATCAATATTAAACTATATTCTATTTTTGTCAACTCCCCCTACCTACTATTTAACAAATTTATTATACCACAAATTAATTTTGTCTATAAGCCCAAATATTTTACTCTATTTGAATTGTGTTCTTCTAAAGTTTTACTAAAAATAGCTTTTTTAGTTTCTGGATCTGATAGATAGTAAAAATAATCAGAGGTCTCCGGATGCAATGCTGCGTTTATAGAGTTTATTCCGGGATTACTTATCGGAGTAGGTGGCAAGGTGTTGTTGGTATAAGTATTATATGGAGAAACAAAGCTCAATTCTTTTTTTGTTACTATCGGATTATCGCAATAATAAATAAATCCCCCACACTTTGCATAGGCAATAGTTGCATCTATCTGAATAGGCATGCCTATCTTCAATCTTTTATAAATTATTCCAGCAACGATAGGCATTTCTTCGCTATAATAAACTTCTTTTTCTATTAAAGAAGCTACGGTCAGTATTTGGTATTGACCAAAAGTTTTCCTGCCTACTAATTGAGTCTGATCTTTCAAAAAAGGCCAAGCCTTTATATTAAAATTATCGAAAAATTTCCTAACTACATCTTCTACGGTTGAATTGATAAAAAAATTATAAGTATCTGGGAATAAATATCCTTCTACATTTTTGATAGGACTTTTTAAATCTTTTAAAAATTCGTAGTCACTTTTAACGGAGTCGAAATTAAAATTTACTAAATCTTTTGATTTTATAATCCCCATATCGCTTAACCTTCTATCAATGTCCAAAAAAGTAAATCCTTCCGGAATCACTACCTCCTTCTCAACTTCCGGACCAGCAACTAAACTATTCAAGATTTCCAAAGAAGTTAAAGAAGTATCTAAATAATACTGACCGGGTTTTAATTTGTGAGCATTTCCGGAAATAAGAGAAATAATTTTAAATACAGTACTGGACCTCACTATGCCCGCAGCCTCTAAATTTGCCGATATCTCACTAAAACCATCGCCTATTTTTATTTCAACTTGTTTTATCTCACTACTCTGAGAAACTGGGCTTAGGGCCGATAAAAAATAACCAATGAATAAAATAACTATAAAAAATGAAAATAATACAACAAATAAAATAACCTTTCTTTTAAAGGTAAAAATCTTAAAATGATCTATTTGAATATTTTCCGGTTCCATAATTTTATTTATTTCTCAAAACAATACTTTGTATTATACCAATAATCAAAACACTTACTAATAAATTTGATCCTCCATAACTCAAAAAAGGAAATGACACTCCAACTACGGGTAATAACCCGAGATTCGATCCGGTATTTAACAAAAATTGCGCTAAAAACATTATTACTGAACCTAAACAAAAAAATCTTGAAAAATTATTATCACTAGACATTCCTATTTTTATAATTCTAAACAAAAAAATCATAAAAGAAGAAATCAAAAAAAACGCCCCAAGCATTCCCCACTCTTCAATGAAAGCCGCTAAAATAAAATCTGTCTGCGCTTCAGGTAAAAATCCGAGACGAACTTGAGTTCCCTCACCAAAACCCTTTCCTAAAAATCCGGCGGAACCAATAGCTATTTTTGATTGAATAACGTTATAGCTAGAACCAAGCGGATCTTTTTCTGGATAAAAAAGACCTATAACTCTTTCCTTTTGATAATCTTTTAAAAAACTTGTCCACATAAAAATAATAGCTATCGCAAAAACCAATAAAGCCACCACTAGATGTTTCCATTTAATACCACTGATTAATAAATAACCGAACCAAATAGAAAATAGAATTAATACCGTTCCTAAATCCGGCTGAATTAAAACCAGAGCCGCCGGCAAGGAAAAATATAAAAGAGATTTAAATAAATTTCTAATCTGACCTATACCAATATGGGCTTTTGCCCAAAAAAATGAATATAAAATAAGCAAAGATAGTTTAGCTAATTCTGAGGTTTGAAATTTTATTTCACCAAAAGAAATCCAACCGCGAACTCCACGAATCGGCGAAGCAATAAAATATGTAGCCAACAAAAAAGCAACGATGAAAAAATAAAAACCAAAAATTGCCCAGGGATAATTTTCAAATGGTCTAAAATCAATTTGAGAAATTATAAATATCAAAATAAATCCGAAAACAAACCAAGCAAGTTGTTTATAAAAAAGATTTAAATCGCTACTTAATAAAGTAATTAATCCAGCCAAGCCTATAAATAGAATGCTAGAGTTTAAAACCCAATCAAGATTTTTCAATCTGACTATAAAATCATTAAGCATAATAAAAATGATTTAATAAATTGGATAAATAAAAACTTTCGTGCCAGAAAAATCAATTTTTGATTCCATACCCCTGTCTATTTCAATAAGAACTTTATATTCCCTCTCTCCGAATATCGGCAAATTTTCAAATTTTGTCTTACTAATTCCAATAACATTTCCCGATTTATCCATTAAAAATGCACTTATTTCAATCTGAGGAATATCAAAACTATATAAATTTTTTATAACTCCTGAAACCGCAAAAAAATCACCATCTTTATAAGTTCTTAAATTTTGATTCTCTAATTTAATAGATCTAAATTCAGATGACGGTTTCCAATTTAAATTTAAAAAAGAAACTTTAGCATATTTAATCTCGCCCAAAACTTTTTGACCAGCTTCAACTATTTTCTTACTACCACTTACCGCGTCCCTATTTTGATCTGGATAAATAAAGGATTCTCCAATAACCGAAGATAAGAGTTTATCAGCGAAACCATAAAAATCTATCTGATATTTAAATTCTTTTAAACCAAAGTTTTTATTTATATTGTCTAAATTAAAATAAACCGAAGCAAGATCGCCAAGTCTAAATATTGTTAAATCTGAATAGGATAAACTTTTAAGATATTTCTGCTCGCAGGAAATGCCGCAAATAATACCACAATCAATTCCCTCTTCGCTCTGATTCTGAACTTCATCGAAGCAATTTGCGGTTGTAAAAATAACCCCTCTATAAATCCAAACAATGCTACCAGCAATTATTACAAATAATATAGCACCAAATAAAAATTGTTTAAAAAATCTATTCATTGTATTTATTATAAAACAAAAAATGATTAATAGAAATGAAAAAACCCCACAAATTTTTCTTATAACCGGCGTAACCTACTTTCTCGCCCAACAAATTAGGACAATATCATCGGTCCTAAACATTTTCACTTCTCTGTTCGGAATGGGAAGAGGTGGGTCATGTTTAGGTAAAACACCAGCTAAAAGAAAAACTCGTGGGGTTTAATCAATCTTCAAGATAAATTCTAACTTAAGAGGTCAGAATCTCTTATACAAATATTCTTAATAAAAAGAATCCTTGTATAAAAGAAAATCGGTCTATTAGTATCACTCGACTAAACACATTACTGTGCTTACATCTGTGACCTATCAACGTAGTAGTCTTCTACGGACCTAACACATAGTCTTAGGGTGGGCTTCGTGCTTAGATGCTTTCAGCGCTTATCCCTTCCGAGCAATAGCTACCCAGCATTTCAGTTGGTACCAAAGCTGGCAGACCAGAGGCTCGTTCAATCCGGTCCTCTCGTACTAGGATCGACTCCCTTCAAGTGTTTATAAGTGTTCTTCACACTAACGCCTACAGCAGGTAGAGACCAACCTGTCTCACGACGGTTTGAACCCAGCTCACGTATCCTTTTAAATGGCGAACAGCCATACGCTTGGGACCTTCTCCAGCCCCGCGCTAGGATGAGCCGACATCGAGGTGCCGAGCTTCGTCGTCGATAGGGACTCTCGGACGAAACTAGCCTGTTATCCCCAGGGTAACTTTTAGCCGTTGTCTCCGACCTTTCTATAAAGAATCGTCGGGTCGCTAAGTTCCGCTTTCGCGTCTGCGCGACTTGTAAGTCTTGCAGTCAAGCTGGCTTGTGCCTTTACGCGTCCAGCCCGATTTCCATCCGGGCTAAGCCAACCTTGATAAACTCCTCCATTACTCTTTAGGAGGAAAATGCCCCATTTAAACTGTCCAGCAGGCACTGTCTCAATTAGGCTTACCAAATAAATCTGGATTCCTAATCGGTTAGGCTTTAAAGAATTAAAAATGGGTGTTTCATCGGCGGATCCATTTACCCCGAAAGATAAACTTCAAATCCTACCCACTACGCTACGTATTAAACCTTTAAAGTCAATGCCAACACACAGTAAAGCTCCTGGGGTCTTTTCGTCTTGCTGCAGGTATCCAGCGTCTTCACTGGAATCGCATTTTCATCGAGCTCTTCGTTGAGACAGTTCTCCGATCATTACACCTTTCATGCGCTTCAGAACTTACCTGAAAAGGAATTGCGCTACCTTTGGACGGTTATAGTTACCGCCGACATTGACGAGGGCTTCGGGCGGTAAGCAATATGCCTTGCGGCATATCACCTCCACCGTTAACCTTCTCGCATCGGTCAGGTGTCACCCCCTATACATCCACTTACGTGTTAGCAGGGAGTTGTGTTTTTGGTAAACAGTTGCCAGAGATACTTTAGCTGCGGCCCTTCTTGCGAAGGGCAGTCCTTATTGCGAACTTACGGACGCTTTTTTGCCGAGTTCCTTAACGAAGACTCACTCGTTCCCCTGAGGCTTCTCGCCTCACCCACCAGTGTCGGTTTACGGTACGATGTCTAATATATTAACCTTAGAAGTTTTTCTTGGAAGGCTCTTCATTTGTATTAGCTAAGTAAAACTTAGCCTTACGCCAATTCGCGAAACTTACCATTAAAGGTAGATATCCGGATTTGCCTGGATATCGAATCTGAAAATCAGCGACGCCAAACCATTAAGGCGCACAAATTTATTTCCTCCGTCCCTCCCTCGAATATATCAGACGGGCCGGAATATTAACCGGCTTACCCTTCAGCTGCGGCTTTCGCCATGACCTTAGGATCGCCTAACCCGTGGTTGATTGTCATTGCCACGGAAACCTAGGATTTGCGGGGATTATGTTTCTCACATAATTTGGGATTACTTATACCAACATTCTCTCTTCCTAACGCTCCATCGCCCCTCGCGGGTACGACTTCACAGCAGATAGAAATGCTCTCCTACCAGATACTATCTTTACGATAGTAAATTCGCGTCTTCGGCATCTTGCTTAGCCCCGATACATTTTTGGCGCAACCAACCATTGAATAGTGAGTTGTTACACACTCTTTAAAGGATGGCTACCTCTAAGCCAACCTCCTATCTGTCTATGGTTGATTACTACCTTTTACACTTAGCAAGAATTTAGGGGCCTTAGACGGCGATCTGGGCTCTTTCCCTCGCGACTGTGAAGCTTTGCCCCCACAGTCTAACTAGTAACCACGATATATGGTATTCGGAGTTTGATTGGTCTGCCGGTCTTTCGACCTGTGCAGACCATCCAGTGCTCTACCCCCATATAATTTAGGGTTACCGCCAGTCCGAAAACTGTTTCGGAGAGAACCAGCTATCACTAAGCTCGATTAGCTTTTCACTTCTTACCCCAACTCATCCAAGGGTGTTGCACAACCCACTAGTTCGGACCTCCCCCTAATGTTTAGTTAAGGTTCATCCTGGTCAGGGCAAGCTCGCTTAGCTTCGGGTCTTACGTAAACGACTAATTTCGCGCTATTAACACTCGGTTTCCCTACGGCTTCCCCGTTTCTACCGGGTTAGCCTTGCCGTTTACATAAAGTCGTTGGCTCATTCTTCAATAGGCACCACGTTAGCCATGACACATCCGAAGATATGTCTTTAGCCTTCGAGTCCTTGTAAGCATATGGTTTCAGGTACTATTTCATCGCCCTCACCGGGCTACTTTTCACCTTTCCCTCACGGTACTAGTTCACTATCGGTCATCAAAAGTATTTAGCCTCACGAGATTAGTACTCGTTGCTTCCTGCAAGGTTATGTGGCCTCGCAGTACTCAAGATAGATACTCATAAATGAGTAACTCTGGTCTTTCACCAGTAGAAACGGAAAAGATTGAATTTTTTTATTTACGAGGCTATCACTCCCTATGGCTCCCCTTTCCAGAGGATTCAATTAAAATTCAATTTTGTAACTTTTCTCTTCAAACACAACGAATAACAAACCAGAAGAGTTTGCTATTCGATGGCTTGAAAAAGTTTCTATCTTACAACCCTCAAGACTTGATAACTGAAGGGCCTGAATTGTTCATCGGGTTTAATCCCGAATTCCATCTCCAGATTTCAGAGACCTTATCGAAAGTTTGGGCTATTCCCATTTCGCTCGCCGCTACTCAGGGAATCACTGTTGTTTTTTATTCTCCCGCTTACTGAGATGTTTCACTTCAGCGGATTTACTCTTCACTTCTTACGAAGCAAAGCAATTGCGGTTTACGCAATTAGGTTACCCCATTCGGAAATCTCCGGATCAAAGGTTGCTAAGCACCTCCCCGAAGCTTATCGCAGCTACACCACGTCCTTCATCGCCTTTTGATGCCAAGGCATCCACCATACGCCCTTAATTTTACGTCACGTTACATGACGCTGACCTCTTAAGTCAGAATTTATCTCATAATAAATTACGATATTACAAGATCGATTTCGCTCCCATGCAAAATCATTTTTTGAACAACGCGTTGCGAAAAGACCATTGATGTCTAAAAACGCATTGTTCTGTTAAAACTTTATCTATTTACTTTGTGGCTAATCTATTTCTAGATTAACTTTGTTAAGTTGCTGTCTGCTTTTCATCCATGTCTGTTCGTCGGTCCCGGATTTTTCAAAATAGTTTTGGAAAATTCGGGACAAACCAACTTATTTTTTTATAAAAAAACCGCGTTTTGCGCGGTACTCAATACAACAAAAACTTCTCGTTTAGCCGCGCGATGTTTTGATATGTAAATAAATATTCATCAAGTACTGATAATAATAATCAATAGTTAAAAAAATGTCAACACTATAAAATACTTTTGAAAATAAAAAGCTCCGGTCTTAAAAACCCGGAGCTTATTTTGAGAAATTACCAATTATTTTTCATCTCACCTTTGTGTAATGCCAGAAGTAAATCCTTGGCCACAAAAGAAATTTGAGAAATAAATTTTTTGTTTTTCTCAAACTTATTAAAAATAAAACATGCATTCTCCAGATCGAAATGAAATAGTTTTTTCATTTCTTCGGAAGCATAATCCGAAGAACAAAGAAGTAATACATTTTCTTTGCCGTGAACCGAGCGAATCATCCGTATTTCTTTCAGATGATTTAAAAATATTTTAGCGCGCGAATCGGCTTCGGTATTTACTTCACGTATATCCAACCAGGCGCCGCGAAAAATATCGCTGGGATAAAAAAGCCTGTTAACGTCGTAAAGTTTTTCCAGGCAATTCATCATGTCGTTGGCATTTACAATTGCTTTAACGCCAACTTTTTCCAGAATAAATAATACGCAAATCATAAATTCTGAAAAATCTATGAAAGACTTATTATGTCCCTCTTTTGATTTATGTATTTCGGCCAAAAGCAGTTTTTCTGAATTCAGCCAATCTTCCTGCGTAGGCCATGTCCCCATTGCCACGTGATTTGTCGTTTGCATTTAATTCCTCCGTATTTGTAACTTCAAGTAACTGCAAAGAATATTATTAGAAAAACAAATTAGTGTCAATTAAAAACTCCCCTTATTGGGGAGTTTTACTATGATTTTATTTTTCCATACCGTCCTTCATCTTTTGTAAAAGCTGAGCGGCAAAATCTTTACCACCAAGACCAAAAGCCAAGCCACCAGCTAAAGCCATCATAGCTATAAGACCGGTAATCACAGTATTAATAATCGCCACAGCCACACCAAGCTGATTTAAAGCAATTAAAAGACCGAAAGTGACAATAACCCACCAAGCAGCAGAAGCAAGAAATTTCTCTCCGCTTACTTTAGCGCTTAATACAGATGCCGTTACAATTTTTTTCATTAAATTAGCGGCAACTAAGGCTACCATCATAACCAAAAGAGCAATTATCAAATTAGGAAGATAAGTAATAATATCTTTTACAAAATTTGATAGCACATAAAATTTAAGAATATCTGCAGCGGCAGAAAAGAAAACTAAAACCAAAAACCAATAAACTATTTCTCCGAGCAAATATCCGGAATTAAGTTCAAGATTAGCTCTTTTTGTATATTCCTCTAACCCAACTCTTTTTAAGAAATTATCAAGTTTTACGGCAATCATTAATTTTTCAACTAATGAAGCAAGGCCAGACGCCACTGCTAAACCAATAATAAACACAATGGAAGCGCCTAACAAAGATGGCAAAAAAGACATAGTTTGAACCCAAAGATTTTGTAATGAGCTCACTAAAACATCTGTCCAGGTTTGAATTAACATTTTTATTAATAAATTTAAATTTAATTCGACATCCTTATTATAACAAAAAGGTGGACCCAGGCGGAATCCCCGCCTACCGGCAAGCAGGGAGCCGAGCCCTCAGCAATGCGCCCCACACTAAAATTTCGCTTTAATTTTGTGGACCTAGGCGGAATCGAACCGCCGTCTCAGCAATGCGAATGCCGTGTTCTACCACTAGACTATAGGCCCATTCACTTTATATATAATAGAAAAAATAATCATAAAACAAAAGCCCCCGCTTAAACGGGGGTTTTTGGATTATTTTAAATACTCAGCAAATTCAAAATAAAGAAGAGGTATCCAGCCAATCTCTAAAATAATAAATCCTACAATTTCAATTGACTCTAAAAGCTTAGATCTAGACATTCCAAGATTTTCACTAGCAATTGTATAGATATCTTCTAATGAATCTAGCTTTTCTTTAATAGTATTATGCCAATCATCAAATTTAAATTTTTTAGAAAGAAGACTATACACCCTAGCTGAATACCAATCTCCGATCAATTTAATATCTCTATCCAAAGCTTCGAATTGACCAATTGACTGAGTACGAATGCGGATTATTTCTTTAAACGACTGAGTTACGTCTTTTGATATAAGTCTTTCCAACCAATTCTTTTTTTCATCTGGCTGATGAATAAGTTTATAAACTTTTTTAAGCCTTTCATCCAAATCTTCATCTAGGGCTCTATATCTAAGCAATTGAAAATTGGCCAACTGCAAAAGATCTATTGAGTCCTCAAAATCTCCTTTTGGATCAAACAAAAAAGCGCCGTCCCAATCTAAAATAATTAGATCGTCTTTGGCATATTTAAATTGAAATGAAAGGGTGTATTCGATTTCTTTTTCATCCAACTCCAATTTCTCGGACTTTAATAAAGAAGCTATTCTATTCGCGTGCTTTTTTAAAAATAACTCCGGATCACCTGTGTAGCCGGAAACTTGATGAACTGTAAATTCTTCACCTGTTTCAATTTTAGCTCCACTCTTCTTTCCATATTCTAAACAAGCGTCCAAAAGCCTATCTTTTAGTTCCAAAATGCCGTCTGCAAATATGTCCTCAACGTCAATGCTACCCTCAATCATTAAGGCGTCTGAATAATAACTTTTAAGCATGAGTTCAACTTCATGATTTTCTACCATTACTTTTTCTTTTCCAATAACCACCTGAGGCGGCATAGATTTAGAAAGATAATGTGGACTACTCTTTAAAGGAGCGGCAATTGGAAGTTCTTTTCCTTTTTTGGTTTTATTAATCTCCGCAACAACAAACGATGTGATTTTGTGCATATTATTTTTTGACTCTAAGTCTTAATTTATTTCCACGACTTTATTTGATGACGTAGATCCGCTTAATATTTTTATCCGCCAGCTAGCTATATCTAATTTTTTTGCTAAAGCTTTTATTACTGCCTCATTAGCTTTTCCGTCTATCGGCGCCTCCCCCACCCTCACTATAAAATTATCTTCATCTATTTTTTCAACGCCGGGTTTTTTTGACCTTGTTTTAACTTTTATAAAAAGCCTCATAAATATACTTATGAATTTTATATTTAAAAATCTTTATAAGCGGCATAATATTATTTTTTACGCCGCCTCTTAAAAATTTCTATAAAATTACTTTCTAGCGAACTTCATCATAACCGCGGCTACATATACAGCAGACACGCCAACTAATAAATAAACTAGCTGGGCTAATACAGGCATAAATCCTAAAGCCAACATAACCAAGTCATACCTAGGATCAATACCAACTAAACCCCAGTTCAAACCGCCTACAATTACTAAAATCAAGGCGATTTTATCTAACACAGTCAATTCCTTAATCATATTTTTAATAAATTGATTTAAAAACGACCTTTTCCCTCTATAATGAGCCATTAAAAGAGGTACTTTTTAAGTCTACCACATTAAAAGAACTCGCAAAAAACCAAAAAATAAACCAAAATCAACCAACGGATAGATTATATTTTTATATTTTTTAAAAATTCCGAAAGATTTTCTTCAAAAACAGCATCTTCTTTTTTAAAATCACCAACCCTAGTTCTTTCTAAAAATGAAAGGTATCCGCCAACGCCAAGTTTTCTACCAATATCTTTAGCCAAGGAACGAATATAAACGCCCGGGCCTGTTAAAACTTTTATTTTTAATTTAGGCCAAGCATATTCTAATAATTCGATATTTTTTATTTCTACTTCACGAGCCTGCATTTCTACTACCTGTCCTTTTCGAGCATATTTATAAGCCTCTTGCCCCTGAATTTTAATAGCGCTATAAATCGGTGGCATTTGTTTTATATTTCCAATAAAATCTTTAAAGGAATTTTCTATGGCTTCTTTGTTCGGCTCGATTGAAAATTCTATTTTTGTTTTCTCGCCTTCGGCGTCATCCGTAGTACTTTCAAAGCCCAAAGTAATTTCCGCAATATATTCTTTTTCCTTTTTTACTATTTCATTTATTTTTTTGGTTGCCTCCCTACCCACTGCAATTACTAAAACTCCTTGAGCTAAAGGATCCAGTGTTCCCGCGTGACCAATTTTTACCCCTCTAATGCCAATGATGCGCTTCACTTTTTGAACCGCATCATTAGAGGTGATTCCTTTAGGTTTATAAAAAGCAAAAATGTTTTCCATGTGATTATAAAATTACCATACCATCACCAAAAGAAAAAAATCTAAATTTTTTCTTAATAGCCTTTTGATAAATATTTAAAATATTTTTTCTGCCAGCAAAAGCCGAAACCAGCATCAGCAAACTTGATTTTGGAACATGAAAATTTGTAATAAGTCCGTCTATAAATTTAAATTTATATCCTTCTTTAATAAATATATCCGTATTTCCGCTTAATTTCTTTATCTTCCTGATTTTATCCGAAGCAGATTCTAAAGTTCGCACAACCGTAGTGCCAACCGCAATAATTGGTCTTTTTTCTTTCTTAGCTTTATTCAAAATCTCTGCTGATTTTTTACTTATTTCAAAATATTCAGTATGAAGTTTAGATTTTTTAAATAATTCCTCTGATAAAGGAGAAAAAGTGCCTAGATTAACGTGTAGCGTCGTAAAGACAATTTGCACCCCTGATCTTTTAAGCCTGGTTAAAAGTTTTTTCGTAAAGTGCAACGACGCCGTTGGTGCGGCTACCGATCCCCTGCGCTCAGCAAAAACTGTCTGATATTCTTTTCTTAATTGTTTTTCGGAAAGCGGAGTGTTCTTAATATATGGAGGAATTGGTGTATCTCCATATTTTTCCAAAACTTCAAATATTTTCTCTATATTAAAAGACGGCTTTAAAAAATAATGTCCGCCAATTTTATTTTTTACGATAAAAAATACTTTTGAGCTAACTTTTATTTTCCAACCTATTTCTAAATTTCTGTCGGATAAAAATACCAATAAACTTCCCTTTCTATCTATATACAAAATTCTTGCCAAACCCCCTGTTGGTTTTTTAACTACAAGCCTAGCCGGCAAAACACGTGTATCATTTAAAACCAAAACCGAATTTTTAGGTAAATACTTATCTAGTTTTTTGAAAGTATTAAAAAATACTTCTTTTGTTTTTCTTTTAAATATTAAAAGCTTGGCGCTATCTCGTGGACTGGCCGGTTTTCTCGCAATTAATTCCTGGGGCAAAGAATAATCGTAAAGTTTTAAAAAGTTTTCAAATTTTTTATACATTAAAATAGCAAATTGTAGTTATTTTATTTTTTGGTGTATGTTTTGTTCTTGAATTACGCTCCCCGATTGCGCGATTTAGCAAAGCGGTTTTCGCGCTCTCTGCGTAAATCGGTTTACAAAACAACATAAAAAAATAAACAAATAACGACTTTATTTCTTTAATCCAGTTGATCCAAATCCACCCTCTCCTCGCGAAGTCTCGCTTAATTCTTGAGCTTCTTCAATTTCTGCTTCTTCATATCTAGCAATCACAGCTTGAGCAATTTTTTCTCCTTTTTTAACCTGATAATCGTTTTTAGAAGAATTAAACAATATAACCTTAACCTCGCCCCTATATCCGCAATCAACTGTTCCTGGTGCATTTAAAACAGTAACTCCAAAATTTGCAGCCAAACCAGATTTTGGCCTCACCTGAAGCTCAAATCCCATAGGAATTTCAAATTTTAAACCAGTTCCAATCAATTTTCTTTCTCCTGCAGCTAAAACCGCGTCTTCTACAGAGTATAAATCCATTCCTGCATCACCCTTATGTACATAATGTGGAATTATAGCGTCGTTGTTTATTTTTTGTATTTTTATTTTCATATATTTTTTATATTATCCTATTTCACTACCCGGTTTTATTTCTTTATCCGGATTCAATAAAGCAATTGTGCTTTCATCGCTTGCCGCCAATATCATTCCGTTACTTTCCAAAACTAACGTTTCTACTAATTCTTCCGATTTTTTAATCTTAATATTAAATTTTCTCGGCTCTAAATTTGCAACAATCGCTATCTGTTTACCGATCAAGTTTTCTGGCTCATAAACTTTTCCAATTCCTGCAAGCACCTGTCTACTTATTGATGTTCCGGCAGCGTCTTTATCTCCCGCATCTAAAATAAGCTTCAATAATTTATCCGATCCTTCTACCCGACTTGCTTCTAAAATCTTAGCCACCCTTAACTGAATTTTTGAAAAATCATCGTAATTTATCATATTTAAAAAATTAATTAATCTTAATTGCTTCTAAAAACATAAAAATAGGAATTTCTTTTCTAATTTTATCTTCGGCTTTTGCTCTTGGACCAGGCTGACTTTTTTTATGAGAATTCCACTCCTCCAATCTATCCACCGCAAAACCATTTTTACCTAAAAGTTTAAAATAAAATTGCAACGGCCTGTGAAAAGATATGGTTTTTTCCGATGGTTTATCCCCTGGATGCATTTGAATTTCTATTTTAGATTCAGAAAGATATTGATCAATTCTTCTGTATTGTGATTTATTTTTTTCATCCCACTCCCAACTGCTTTGTTTTGGAATACGAAAGGCCGGATGATTTAAAACTAAAAATAATTTTCCATTTGTTTTTAAAACTCTCTGACATTCCTTAAAAACACCTGCCACATTTTCAATATTTTGAATTGCTAAGACTATGACTATTTTATCAATGCTTTTTTCTTTTAAAAAACTTAAGTCATCAGCTGAAGAAATAATAAATTCGGCTTTTTTATTCGGCAATTCTTTTTTAGTTAATTCACTGGCTAAATGTATAAGTTCTCTAGCAATATCAACGCCAATTACTTTGGCTCCGGCTTTTAAAAATTCACGGCTAAAAAAACCCTGACCACAAGCCAAATCTAAAACAACCTCTCCATTTTTTATATTCATTAATCTAACAAGGTTTGGGAGTATTAAATCTTTTTGATACGTACCCTCTTCTTTTTCTAATAAATCAGAATACCAACCAGCTACGCCCCCCCAAGATGTTTTTTTACTTTTTAAATTCATAAATTATAAATACTATGAATACTTATGTCGGAGTGCTGGGAATCGAACCCAGGCCTCACGCACCCGAAACGTGTATACTACCACTATACGACACTCCGAAGTTTTTATAATATAATTATTATACCAGTGATTCAATAGATAAACATGGAAAAAGAACCAAAAATAAAAAAAATAATAATAAAGAGAAAGGATGATTTTTTAACCGCCCTAGAAAAAAACTGGAGAGATTTTTTATTAAAACCACTTACGAATTTATTTTTTAAATTAAAAATAACAGCCAATAAAATAACTTACGTTGGATTCGGTTTAATTTTTTTAGCCATTTATATGTACTTTGAAAAATACGATATCAAATGGCAATTATTAGTGTTAACTTTAGCGGCAATCTCCGACGCCATAGATGGACCAACCGCAAGAAACAACGATAACGTTACTATTTTAGGAACCTGGTTAGATCATATAAGGGATGGTTTTTTGGTAGCGTGGGCATCGTATCTAATCTATACATTTAAATTATTAAATTTAGAAATTATTATAATTGTCTGGTCCCTGCAAATTCTTTTATTATGGATAAATATTAAAGATTTTCTAATAAGATATTTACAAATTATAGACAAGGAAACGGAAAACTTGATAGAAGATTTTTCACTAGATAATCTTCAGGCATCTGTTATAGGCAGGTTGCAATTTTTTTGCTGGACAGTGGGTTATGGATTTTTACTTATTTCTGTTTTAGTAAACATTCCCACGCTACTAATTATCGGCCAAGCCGCGATTGTTTTAGAAATCATTTTTGCTGCTTTAAATATTTTAGAAAGCTATCAAAAAACTATAAAATAAAAAACCGCGGAAAAATCCGCGGTTTTTTTATACAAAATATTTTTTCTTAATATCTTCTTCAATTTTAGTCTGCGCTTCGTTTGCTGATTTTTTTGCAAATCTTGCCATTTCAGCCAACTGTTCATCTTTTAAAACAAGCATGGCTCTGGCTTTTTCTAATAAAATTTCTTTCTTATTAATACTTGGGTCGTCGAGCACCTCTTCCAATAAAATTGCTAAAATATATCCAATTTTAGGACTTGGGGAAATAGCCAATTCTTTTATTATGTCGTTTCCGTCTAGCTGAATCATTTTAGCGCTAATAGGATCTTTGCTTACTTTCTCAATTCTAAATTTTAAATGTCTTAGACGATAAGGCTGCGCCTTAGGCACACCAGAACCTATTCTATCGGCCTCCCTGAGAGAAAATAAGTCTTCCATATTCTCGGATCCAACACGCCTCAATAAACGCCTAGCACCGGCATCAGTAACTGTTTCCGGATCATACACAAACATGTGCTCGCGAATAAGTCCAACTACTTTTTCGGTAATTTCTTTTGAGAATTTCAATCTATCTAAAATCTGAGCCGCCATTCTGGCGCCAACTACTTGGTGCCCGTAAAAAGTAGCGTCTGGTCCATTACCTCTCTTACTTACAGGTTTGCCTATATCATGAAAAAGAGCGGCCAAACGAATTTCTAATGAAAAATTTTTGCTGGCAGCATATTCTAAAGATTTTAAATTATGTTCAAAAACAGTAAAAACATGATGCTGGTTCTGAGAAACGCCAACTCCATCTAAAAGTTCTGGCACCACATATTTTAAAAGACCCAACTCTCTTAATTTATCAATACCCTTTCCAGCATTACTGGTCATTAAAATTTTAGAAAATTCATCACGAATCCTTTCTTTTGATATAAACTCCAAAGCCCCTGCGTATTTTTTAATAGCCCCTTCAGTTTTTTCTTCAATTTCAAAATTTAATTGAGCCATAAATCGCACAGCTCTCATAATTCTTAATGCGTCTTCTTGAAAACGTTTTTCCGGACTTCCAACCGCTCTTATAATTTTATTACTTAAATCTTGAATCCCACCAAATGGATCAATAAGCTCAAATGGTTTATTCAAACTCATTCTCAAAGCTAAAGAATTTACCGTAAAATCCCTTCTAGCCAAATCTTCTTCAACGGTATTGGCAAACCTCACTTCGTCCGGATGACGTTTGTCTGTATATTCTCCCTCCAAACGATATGTAGTAATCTCAATTATTTTTAATTTAGGGTCTAGGGAATTTGTTTTAACACCAACGGTGCCAAAATTATTTTCATACACACTCTCAGGAAAAATTTTTTGAATCTCTTCCGGCTTAGCGTTTGTAGTGATATCCCAATCCTTTGGTTCTTTTTCCAATAAAATATCTCTCACGCAACCACCCACCAAACAAGCCTCAAAACCGGCGTTCAGTAATGCCTCAGATACTTGTTTTATTTCCGGCTTTTCGATATTTTTCATTATTATTGTTATAACTATAACTTAATTATATACTGTAATATATTAATTCGTCCTCGTAGTGAAACGGATATCACGACTGGCTTCGAACCAGTTATTGGGGGTTCAAATCCCTCCGAGGACACATTATTTAAAAACAGGAGTTCCCCGCCTGCCGGCAGGCAGGGATTCTCTCCGGGGGCACATTAAAACAAATAAAGTAAAAAATACTTTATTTTTTTATTTAAGTTTTTAAAATCCGTGCGCCCACGAGGGATTTCACCCCCACACCAAAATTTGGTGCGGGGGCGTGCCCCGGACCATCTCCTTACGATTGGCAGCGAGTTAAAAACTAAAAATAGTTTCACTAAAAAATTGTGCCCCGGCAAGGGATCGAACCTTGGACCGTCTCCTTAAGAGGGAGCTGCTCTACCAGCTGAGCTACCGGGGCAATGTATTTAATTAACTATTTTTATTTTTAACGAACGAACCAACCGGTAAGGCAACGCCTTACTAGAGGCCACCCTACCAGCTGAGCTATGGGCGCATCTTTTTCAATCTCTAAATATTAAATCAAAAAATATTTAAATTCAATATTTTTAATTAAACTATTTAAAATATCCAATCTTTCTGAGCCAATAGTCATTTTCCCATTCCCAAAGTTTTTTGGCTCCTAAAAATGCCTGGAAATCGGATTTCCAAAATGGGAATTCTTGCATTTCTACCACTCCGGTTAATTCAGACCATTCATGATCATCGTTTATACATAAAGATCTTGAACCTTTTTTTATTTTATCTCTTCCGCCTTTCGGTCTAAGAGTGGCTCCACAGCGCAAACATTTTTTATTTTGATCTATTCTCAAAATCCATCTTGTTTCTAATGACGGTATTTCATCAAGCAATGCCTCAATATAAGCCGAGGTTTGTAAATTATAATCACGATAAATAGATTGAGAAGTTTTTATATCCAACACCCCAAATTTTCCATCAATTAAAGCTAAGGCGTCTATGGTTCCTGCATATTTATGCAAAGGATGAAAAATCCTTTTTTCGACCATATCTTTTTCAACATGAATATTTGTCTTATCTAAAAATTCCAAAAAAGCATCAACTGCTGGCTTTATATGTTTTGGAATTTCTACACTCTCGCCCACCATAAATTTCTCCACTGTTTCGTGTATTAAAGTTCCTTCCTTAGCCGAATTTTCCGTCATAGTTTTGGCGGCCTCGTGGCTAGGCATATCTCCATAAAATTTATAGAGCGCGGGCTTGGATTTAATTTCTACTATCTTTGTAACGCGTGGATACCACGAACCATCAATTTCGTAACCACAGGATTCTTTAAAATTTTTTTCGTCTTTATAATAAGTCATAAAAATACTTTTACATAAAAAGTGTGAACATGGTTCCGGAACAGGGATTCGAACCCCAATTTTCGCTTCCAGAGAGCGACGTCCTACCATTAGACGATTCCGGATTATATAAATATTTTTTCAATATCTTTAAATATAATATACTTTAAAACCAAAAATTTCCATAGGGCGTTGACATATAAATCACTAGGAGTAACCTAAAAGTAGGAGAAGTTCTTTAAAATATTTCGATATGGAGGCGTTATGAAAAGGCACAACAAGGAAAAGAGGGAGCGCCTGGAAAACGTACCAGAGATATTCAAGGATTTGTGGGGTTTCAATTTCGTTGAAGAGATTAATTTCTCTAAAGTCAAAAACGAAATATGGCCCAAAATCCGCGTGGTCGTTTCATGCGAAGACGAAAATAAGGTGAAAATGATAAGGGCACTGCTCCAGAAGTACGAGTTCCCTTTCAGTAACCTGAAGATAGTCTCAAATGGCGAAAAAAAAGGACAAGAAGTTTGCAAAGAAAAACCGGAACCTGGCCCGAAAAGCGAAGTCGCCGGAAACAAACCCAAAATCAGCTTCAAAGTAAACGGACGCGGAAAACTTCCGCCGTTCAAGTGCACGTAGCGCTCTGTACAAAAAAATCCCCTGATTAATTTCAGGGGATTTTTATTTTATTTGCCACTATTCAAGTGTTCTTTAATACTTAAAATTGCTTTAATACCATCGCTGGCAGAAATCATATTTTGTCTATATGGAGAATCGGTTATATCGCCAGCGGCCCAAATACCACTATGAGAAGTTTTTTGATTTAAATGATCAACCATTACCTCCCCATATCCATTTTTCTTTACAAGATCACTTAAAAATTCAGAATTAGGCACTGATCCTATTTCAACAAAAACACCGTTGAGCTTAAGATCTTTAATTTCCCCTGTTTTTTTATCGGAATATTTTACACCTTCAACAAAATCACTTCCAAATATTTCAGTGATTTCAGAATTAAATAAAACTTCAACTTTTTTATCTTTTTTAATTTCTTCAAAAAGAATAGAATCCCCTTTTATATTTTCTCCTCTTACGAAGAGATATACTTTGTCTGCATAGGCTAATAAATCTTTCGTGGCTCCAAGCGCTGCGTTTCCACCACCAACTACCGCAACTGTCTTTTTGTTAAACATAGGAGCATCGCAAGTAGAACAATAAGCCACGCCCTTATTTTCAAAATCCTTTTCACCTACCGCTCCCAACCTACGCCTTCTTCCGCCGGTAACAGCCAAAATATTTCTAGTTTCAAATGATTTACCATTTTTTAAAAAGACCATAAAATGCCCGTCTTTTTTCTCAATCTTTTCAACGGAAGATCCCTCTTCAATTTCAACTCCTTCGTGAGACATAAGATGGTCTTCCATTTTTTTAGCCAATTCAAAACCAGATATAGATTTTGTTCCAACCCAATTTTGTATTTCAGACGCCACAACAGACTGACCGCCAAAACTTTCAGTAATTAAAAGAAATTTTATTTTTTTTCTGGCAGCGTAAACTCCAGCGGAAACACCGGCCGGACCGCCTCCAATAATAATAAGGTCGTACATAGATTTTATTTTTTGAGACCAAGCGCCTCTTCAATAGCCACTCTATCAAATCCCACAATAATTTCATGTCCGATCTCAATAACTGGTACGCCCAATTGATGAGATTTGTGCACCATTTCCTCCCTGGCTTTCATGTCTGTAGCTACATTTACTTCCTCGTACTTAATTTTATTCTTAGCCAAAAATTCTTTTACTTTCTGACAATAAAAACAAGTTGGTGTTGAATATATTTTTATTTTCTTTTCCATATTTTTTTATAAAGATTAATTATTCTGTAAAGCGGCATCAATTACTGCCTTGAAAGCACTAAACGGCTGTGCTCCGGAAATTAATTTCCCATTAACAAAAAATGCTGGTGTGCCATTTATATTTGCACTGGTTCCAAGAGCGGTATCGGCAGCGAGCCTGCCACTGTATTTTCCAGATTCTAAACAGCTTTCTATTTTAGAAATATCTATACCAATGCTTTTAGCTAAACTCTTCACTTTTACTACGTCCGCTACATCGTCCTGATTATTGCCAATTAATTTATGAAGCTCCCAGAACTTACCCTGATCGTAAGCGCAATATAAAATATTCATAGCGCCTTCACCCGTTCCATGTCCTGGATAATATCTGTAAATCAATTTTACTTTTCCGGCATTTACATAATTTTCAAAAATTCCCGGAATTGGAGCTGTCCATGATGGAGAATTACCCTTTAAATAATCCACAACTTCTTTATTGGAGCCGTCGGCAGCTGCACAAAAAGGACAAGAAGGATCGGAATATAAGAAAATAGTAACTGGCGCATTTTCTTGTCCGAAAACTAGATCGTCTTTTTTGATTTCAAAAGTATCACCAGCTAAAGTCGGTTCTGTATTTGTTTTTTGCTCGGTTACTCCTAGACCCTTGCTGTAAATTAAAGCCACGCTTATTAATATAGCCGCAACTAAAATGCTAAACGATAAAACATAATTACTCTTATTATTGTTAGTATTCATATATGTATTTGTTTTTACTTAATATTAGATTTAATTATATAATAATATTACTTAAAACACATCAAATCAATGGAATCAATTTCTAAGTTTAGACAAATAATAATCTTCTTTGGCGACGTCGTCATATTTTATCTATCGCTAGTATTAACGCTTTGGCTTAGATATGGCGCTGGATTCTATGGAAATCTTTTTGACTACCACATTGGACCATTTTCTATAGTACTAGCTATTTGGATAGTAGTTTTTTATATTTCAGGTATTTACGACTTAAAAAATCTTAAAAATGATTTAGAATTTGAAAAGAAATTTTGGTATGCCCTACTTTTTAATGCGGCCATCTCTACTATTTTTTTCTATTTAAGCACTAATATAAATATCGCCCCAAAGACGAATCTTTTTATTTTCCTTATTATTTTCGGAGGAATAGGATATTTCTATAGACAAATAGTAAATTCTTTTCTTGGTAAAAACGAAGCAGCTACCCGTATATTATTAATCGGGAACAATCGTACTGCTCAAGAAATAAATGAATATCTCAAAGAAAATACCCAACTTGGCTACGAAATAAAATTCTGGATGAAAGACGGACTAAAAGACAAAGAATTTGAACATCTTTTCCAAATAATTGTGGCTAATAAAATAAATACTATAGTTATTCCGGCTCATATCAAAAAAGATTTTGTTTCGTCTAGTTTGATTTATAAAACACTTTTAACGGGCGTAGACATAATGGATTTAGCCACTCTCTATGAATCGGTTTTCAAAAAAGTTCCCTTGGCCGAACTTGAAGAAGTTTGGTTTTTGGAAAATATCACGAAAAAACACCGAATCTATGAATATATAGTTAGCCCGCTGGAATATATTTTGGCATTTTTAATGTTTATTGTTTTACTTCCTGCTTTAATAATAATTGCCATTGCCGTAAAACTAACCTCTGAAGGTGCGGCTATTTTTAAACAAAAAAGGGTGGGTAAAAACGGACAAGAATTTACTATTTATAAATTTAGAACCATGAGAATTGATGCAGAAAAAAATGGTCCACAATGGGCAAACTATTTTAAAGATGATCGAGCCACAAAAATAGGCAGATTTTTAAGAGCTACTCACATAGACGAACTACCCCAATTAATAAACATTATTAAAGGTGAACTTTCCTTTATCGGACCAAGACCAGAAAGACCAGAATTTGTTGCTGAACTTAAAAAAGAAATCCCCTACTATGAACTGCGCCATCTTACAAAACCAGGAATAACCGGCTGGGCACAAATAAACTTCCGTTACGGAGCCACCGTGCAAGAAGCTTATGAAAAAACTCAATTTGATATATATTACATTAAAAACAATTCTCCGTTCCTCGATTTAAGCATCCTGCTTAAAACTATAAAATTCGTATTTACAAATAACTAAATTAAAATCCCCACTATAACGGGGATTTTTTATTTGTCTATCTAGTTTCAAACCAAACTACGGTTCTTTTTAATCCCTCAATAAAATTTACATTTGGCTTGTAACCAATTAATTTTTTAGCCAAGCCTATATTCGCCAAAGTATGTCTTACATCCCCTATTCTTGTAGGTCTTTTTTCTAAAAATATTTTTTTATCGGTATATTTTTCTATTAATTTTTTAATTTCAATTAAATTTGTTTTTTCTCCGTGTGCAATATTCATACATATTCCACCTAATTTATTTTTTGATAACATAGCTAATATATTTGCCTCCACCACATTGTCTACATAACAAAAATCTCTTGATTGCCTACCATCTCCCTCGATAAAAGCTTTTTTAATTTTTGGAAAATATGCAGCTTCGAGCCAAGCAGAGACAACCGTGGAATAAGGCGAGTCTCCATATTGTCCGGGACCAAAAACATTAAAATATCTAAGGCAAACAGTGTCTAATCCATATAATTCACTAAACACCTTACAAAATGGCTCTCCTGTATATTTTTGTATAGCATATGGAGATTTAGGATCGGCAAAATTTTCCGATTCTTTTGTTGGAACCACTTTAGCTCCTCCATATATAGAAGAAGATGAGGAGTAAATAAATCTTTTTACTTTATTTTTTCTTGAAAAATCTAAAAGATTTACAGTGCCGAGTATATTCACCTCGCTAGTCAAAACTGGATTTTCAACCGAAAAAGAAACTCGTGGAAGCGCGGCAAAATGGAAAACATATTCCGGCTTATGCTTTTTAAATATTTTATCTAAAAGTTTTTTATTTAATATAGAGCCCTTATAAAAAACAACGTCTTTATCTACAGATTCTTTACGACCAGTAGAAAAATCATCTATGCCGACTATTTTTACTTTTGGAAATCTTTTTTTAAAGGTTTTTACAAAATTACTACCTATAAAACCCGCGCAACCCGTAACTAATATATGTTTTTTTCTCATGTAATATAAAACAATAAGAGATCCGAAAATGTTATATTTAAATAAATGTTAAACAGACTTAAATTATTTCTATTTGAGAATCAAAATCTCAAACAAACCGTAGCAAAAAATACCTTTTGGCTATTTTTTGGCCAGGTATCAGGAAGACTTTTAAGAACCGGGTTAATAATATACGCCGCCAGAGTTTTGGGGCCATCTAGCTGGGGTGCTTTTTCATATGTTATGACGCTAGTGGCTTTTATGACCATCTTTTCTGATATGGGTATGGGCGCCATAGTCACGCGCGAATCATCAAAAAACCCAGAATCTTCTAAAAAATATTTTTCTACTGCTTTTTGCCTAAAACTCATTTTATTGGCGATTGGAATGGTTTTACTGATATTTGGCGCTAAATATTTTACCAATATTCCTGAAGCAAAAGCGCTCATGCCAATCGTTGCCCTTATTCTTTTCTTTGATAGTTTGAGAAATTTTGGTTTCGTAATAAGCCGAGCCAAAGAAAAAATGCAATTAGAGGCAATGAACGAAATTGTCACTAATTTTTTAATAACAGTATTGGGTTTGATGTTCCTTTTCTTAATTCCGACTAGCCAAAGCCTTACCATTGCTTATTTATACGGAGTCGCCATTGGATTTACCGCCATCCTACTTACTCTTAAAGATCATTTTTATACATCTTTAAGCAATTTTGACAAACACCTCGTAAAACCAATACTTAGAGATTCTCTGCCATTTGCTTTTGCTAGTTTTCTGGGCGCCATAATGATAAACACGGATCTTATTATGATTGGCTGGATGCGATCGGCTGAAGAAGTAGGTTTTTATTCCGCCGCACAAAAACCAATACAGGTTTTTTATACCATCGCCTCGCTTTTTGCTGTCAGCATATTCCCGGCTCTTACTAAAACTTTAAAAGAAAGCTTAGAAAAAGGCGGGAAAATATTAGAAAAAGCCGTTTCTATGTCTTTACTCATAGCAATTCCACTTTCTTTGGGAGGAATAATACTTGGCGATCAAATTATAAATTTATTATTTGGATCTCAATATCTATTTGCAACTCTATCTTTTCAAATTTTAATGCTTACTGTTTTAATAATCTTTCCTTCAGTGATTGTGAGTAATTCCATATTAGCTCATGAGCAACAAAAAAATTTTGTAACATTTTCTTTGATTGGGGCTATAGGAAATATTATTTTTAATATTTTACTTATTCCGAAATTCGGTATCGCTGGCGCCAGTGCTTCAACCGTCATTACCCAACTTCTTTCAAATTATTTTATTTGGCACAAAATGCAGTCCGTAAATTCTTTCTCTGTTATGCCGAATATTAAAAATATAATCCTGGCTGGAATTTTAATGGCTGGTTTTACTTTTATATTCAAAATTAGCGGTATTTTATTATTAGTAAACATACCACTTTCAGCAATAATCTATTTTGTATTACTAAAAATACAAAAAGAAAAACTTTTAAAAATATTTTAAAATAAAAAAATGTTGCTACGAATTGCGCATATGCGCAGAAGATAGCAACATTTTTTATTTAGTTTTTAACGCACCTAATATGTCTTCCTGAGGTACGGGGGCTATAATAATACGTTCCATCAACACCGGTCACGTCCTGACCATTCAAGTATGCACTAGTATCGGCGATATTAGCTCTCCAGGCTTCTGTTCCATTAGAATATGGAGATGACGTCCACCAAATGACATAATTTCCCAATCCTGCCGAATCAGCACCTCCAAACAAAGCATTAAACCCAGAATTACCACACGGGGTTCTGCCATAACAAAGACCCGCTGTTTTCATTCTGTCGCCTGCCGGCCCTCCACAAACATTACTATTACCGCTTCTATAAGTACCGCAAGACGTACCTCCCAAATAATTAGTTAAGGCAACCCATTCTGGATCTTTTGGAATATGCCAACCCGTCGGACATATGCCCTGGGCATTTTCTGTTGTTGATCCACACATTGCCTGAGCCCATTGATACTCAGCTCCATAAGTAGTGCAATTTGAATCTAAATCTCCGTAACAATATTTTTTAATTGCCGCTGTAGAAGAACAGTCCGTTCCCTGAGTAACCCCAAATGCAATTCTAGTTCCAACATTTAAATCTTTAGCAAACCAACACTGTGTTCCAATTTGAACAGTTGGATAGCTCTCTCCTCCATATGATATATTGTCACCGCAAGTAACAAATTCTGGGGTAGTACAAGATGCGGGGTCGCACTTCATTATCGCCTTAGTTCCCCCACTAGTCTGAACTCTAAATTTAGTAGCGTTTGGATCTGTTGTATCAACAAGTTTAATTCCATAAATAGCAGAACCGTCATACATTCTTAGCGCTGATGTTAAAGTTCCGGAAGGTTCACAGCCAAATGCTATTGTCGCAGAACCATCATATCCTTTTAATCCACAATTAATCGCTAAAGCAACGAGAGTTATTGTAGGTTCCGTAGATGTATATTTTCTAATTCTCGCATCATCGTAATACACCGCAGAAGAATATTCTCCTAAACCAACCGTTAAATTAGACAGCGAGGATAAGCTCGCGGAAGCAGCAGAGGAACCAATTAAGGTGTCGTTAACGTAAAAAGAGTTATTAGTTCCGTTAACCTTGGTTTTAATTCTATACCAAGTATTAACAAGCATGTTATTTGCTCCAACGTTTGGTGCTCCGCTCCAAGTACCCGTATATTCTTGATAGTTGGTGGTAGCTGCTCCAGAAATCCAAAATCTAGCTATATAACCATTGTCATTTCTTCGTCTTTGATAAATTTGAAGCCTACTGCCATTAACAAATTCTCCGTCTACCTCAAAGTTATAGCCAGCGGAGTCAGAAAGATTTATATCTTTAATATACATAGGCACAGTATCACAGCTAGTATTAGAAGGTATGTGTAATAAACCGTTTGTTGAATAAGCACCGCAGGCGTTATACCAACGAGATAAATCATAGTCTGCAAATTCATCAAAAAATTCAAAGGTATTATTTCCATTGGTCTGACTCGCAGCAGAAGAGCTTCCGTAATACATATATATGGTTTTATTAGAAGATGCTGGGATATAAGGAACCCTCAACCACGCTCGCTTATCAGACTCAATCCAATAAGACAAACTATTTGTCCAAGTCTGATCATTATTTACAGAACCATCTTCAGAAAATCTAATATCGTCAAAATTAATTTTAGCTTTTGTGGCATTATATAAATCCAATATTTCTATTGAAGTTAGGGCCCTATTATAAACACGGACTTCGTCTATGCGCCCATTAAAATAATAAGAGGGGGTGCCACCGCCATAAGCACCGATACGCTCACCAGTTTGACCCGTACGCAATGTTTGCGTGTAGGCCTTTGATCCAACTTCTGCGCCATCGACGTATATTTTTTTTGTAGCTCCATCATAAACGCAGGAAAGATTGTGCCAATTATTATTACTAATCACCGACACCGAAACATCCAAATCATCAAGAACCGAAGAACTATTAAGAGTACGGAAGGTAACATAACCGTCTTCAAAGAAGCAAGCGTATTGAGAATTTACAGCGCCCTTTTCAAAAATAAATCCCCTTTGACTGAAGTTTGAAGAATATACCCAGGCATTTATTGTTAGATTGGTAACGTCAAATAAAGTTGAATTTGCAATGTCGATATAATTATTAGTTCCATTAAAGCCAGTGCAGCTGCCAAATTTACAATTAGATCCGCTTAGCCAAGAAGTATTATTTATTAAAGTTCCGTGATTTTTATTATCAGAAGTATCAAAAACAAAAAGGGTACCAAATCCCTTATCCATATGCCAACTTCCAATTAAACCAGAATTATTAAAAATAACCGAGGATAGATCAATAGGAATTTGATAATTATAAAGAGCACTTGCATTTGATGTATTATTTATAGTTAAATCTCTCTTTGTCGTAAACGTCGCACCACTTTGCTCTCCGTAGAGATATGTAGTCGGATCAACCACGGATGGTGTTTTGTATCTGACTATAACAATACCCGAACCACCAACGCCCCCAGCGCCTCTATAAGAACCTCCTCCTCCTCCTCCGGTATTAGCAACCCCGGAAGCAGCATTGGCATTGAAACCGCCAGCGCCTCCACCCCCATTACCACCCGCAGTTGCAGATGCTTGACTCGATTGTCCGCCACCGCCAGCGTAATAAATTGAAGTTCCAGAAATACTAAAAGCAATACCAACACCACCAGCACAACCAGAACAACCAGCGCCTCCAGCTCCACCACCAGAGCCACAAGGATATGGAGATGAATAAATTTCCGTACCACCAGCATTTCCATAGCCAGTACCACCGTTATTGCTATCCTGAGTTGAATATCCACCAACCGCGCCAGGGTTTGAGTGACCACCACCACCACCAGAACCACCAGCTCTTTCTGAAGTTGGCTGACCCTCAGTTGATGGACCACCCCCAAAAGCTTTCAAATCACCAAAGAATGAATCACCTCCAACAACGCGACTTGCTCCACCAGCACCAACAATCACATCTACCTTATCTAAAGAAGTTTTAAAATTATTTCTATAAATAACACCTCCAGCACCACCACCACCTCCGCCATAAATAGTACCAGCTCCTCCTCCTCCTCCGGCAACCACAAGAGAATCAACGCTAGAAGGATTGCTTAATTTAAATATTCCACTGGTTGTAAACGTATGAACTGTATATCCTCCCGCATATGATGGAGAAGATCTTGGATTTAAGCCAGAAGAATCAGTATATGTAATTGTGCCATTAACGCTCCTACCCAAAGGACTTGGTCCTGTAGCATTTGAATTGCCATAATACATATAAATTGTTTTCTGCGTATTAGCGGCTACGGTCGGCACTCTAACCCAAGCTTTTTTATCAGATTCAAGCCAATATGAATAACTAAAATCCCAATCAACATCGTTATAATCTATGTCGTCTGAAAATCTAATATCGCTATAATCAAGTTTTGATTTAGAAGCATTATATAAATCTAAAATTTCCACAGAAGAAAGAGCACGGCTATAAGCTCTTATTTCATCCATTTGTCCATTCCAATATCTACCAAGAGTTGCGTGTCCGCCAAAATATAAACTTGGAGATGTGTAGGTGATAGGAAGCTGACAGTTTGCCGTAGCTGAAGCGACCTCGACTCCATTTACATAAACTTTCACCGCACCCGCCTCTCTAACCGCCGTAACATATTGCCAAGTGCTTGCGGTTAAATTAAAAACTCCCGTCGAGCAAGAAGCCGAAGCATTTAAAGTTCCGAATGTGTATTGATTTACAACTGTTGAGTTTTGTTGAAAAACAAAATTCTGAGCACCGGTATGATTATTATCAAATAAATCTGCGTACTGTTGCTGAGTAGTTCCCGGTTTTACCCACAAACTAATTGTAAATTGCTGATAATTAAACCACGTTCCTATACCCAATCTATTATCAGATCCGTTCAAGGTACCAGCCGTTCCAGCTTTTGCATCGCCCGTCCAATAATTTGCAGTACCTAACCATGTAGCTATTCTATTTTTTCCAGAGGCATCATATGCGTAACTTCCAGAACCCTCATTTAAGTGCCAGCTTCCAACCAGGCCGTCGTTATTATAAATTCCGTTGGTTAAATCTACTGATACTTGATAGTCATAAAGAGCGCTAGCGTTTGCAGTGTTGTCTATGGTTATTGCTCTACGCTTTGAATATGTAAGATTGTTTTGTTCATTATATAAAGTTGCATATACATCATTTAAAACCGCTGGGGTTTTATATCGAATAATAACAACACCAGCAGTTCCCGCTGTCGAAACTCCGCCAGCATTACCAGCTGAACCTCTTAATGAATTTGTAGCGTCTCCAGGGGTTGTACCAGATCCACCAATTAAAACTCCGAAATTGCTTAGGGCTGGGTTAGCATATCCCGAACCTCCGGCGCCTCCACCCATTGTATTTGCTTCACTATAACCTCCACCGGAACCACCCCAATAACCACCACCTCCGGCGCCACCGTAGCTATTTATCCTTGAACGTCCACCCAATAATGCCGTTTGTCCCCCAGTGGTATTTGGAGAGACACAGTCGGCATCTGTTCCTGCAGATATTTGACTTCCCCCAACTCCACGATAAGAAATTTTTCCGTCGTATGGAGAAGAACCATTTTCACCAACAGAGCCACCGCCAGCACCACCGATGTTTCCAGTTCCAGCACGACTGCTTCCACCTCCACCACCGCCAGCAGCAAGCAAGAGAGCATTATATTGAGAAACTGATTTTAAAAATAATCCGGAATATCCACCACCACCAGAACCATATCGGTTATCAGAATTGTTCCATGAAGCACAGGCGCCACCACCAGATACACAAGTAAGAGTGCCGTTGTAGCTATTCACACCTCCTCCGCCACCTACAGTGACAACGTAAGGTGTATTAAAAAATACTTTTAAATTACCCTGAGCAGCACCACCAGCACCACCAGCCGCACCATATACCCAACCACCAGGAGTACCACCACCACCACCGCCACCCCAAGCATAAGTTTCAATATTTCCACCACCGGCAGAAGTAAATGTTCCACTAGTTGTAAATGTATGAACTGTGTATCCCCCCGAATAAGCCGGAGATGATCTGGGGTTTAAACCTCTAGAATCTGTATAGGTAATGGTACCACCCGATGCAGCGGAAGTAAGCGATGGGGCGGGCGCCAAATCAGAATTGTCATTAGCAGAAGTATTTCCGTAATACATATATATAGTCTTCTGAGTACTGGCGGCTACACTTGGTATTCTTACCCAAACTTTTTTATCTGATTCAAGCCAATATGAATAGCTAGATGTCCAATTTTGATCATTGTAATTTGTACTATCTGAAAATCTAATGTCGGCGAGATCTAAACGAGCGCTTGGGGCGGTATATATATTATTTATTTCAGTAGCTGAAAGAGCGCGATTGTAAATACGAACCTCGTCAATTATTCCATTAAAACATGTTTGTGGCGCGATAGAACCACATCCTATGAAAGTTTGCGTTGTAGTATTTGAATTTCCTGCCCCAGAAACCGTAATACTTCTTTGAAAAACATTATTTATATACAAAGATAAAGTACTTCCAGAATAAACTAAATTAACGTAATACCACTGTCCAGCAGTAATAGGCGTTTGAGCGGTTTCGCCCCAAACTATTCCTGGTTGGTGTCTTGCTACTCCAATTCCCGTAGCACCCAAAAATAACCTATAATCAACTTTTGCGGAATTGTCATAATGAGAAACTATAGCTGGATGATCCCCCGCTAACGTTGCCGTTGTGGGCTTAATCCACGCAGAAATAGTTATGTCGCCATTTGTTATTCCTAAATTTGAAGGTACATTTACATAAGTACTTGCACCATTAAAATTTACACAATTTCCAAATTTACAATTACTAGCAACATTCCACGCAGGAGATCCATAAAAAATTCCCGAATTTCCATTTCCTGAAGAATCTTTTGCAAAAGGTCCTTCGCCTTCATTAAAATGCCAACTTCCCATTAAACCAGCTGAATCATAAAAAGAACCGACTAAATCTACTGGTAATTGATAATTATAAAGAGCGCTGGCATTTGTAGTGTTGTCTATAGTTATTGCTCTACGCTTTGTATATGTAAGATTGTTTTGTTCGGCATATACGAAAACAGGTGGCTCAATAGCTGTGTATTTTCTAATACGAATATTATCCCAAAGTGAATCGTGCGCATTGCCACCATCCGAAACTAAACCAATAAATCCTCCGTTATTTGAAAAATTATATGTAGCCGCAAGTGGAGTTTCATTAATGCTCATTTGTGCAGAAGTTGATCCTAAAACAAGCCTCATTCTATACCAAGTATTTAATACGGGATTAAAACCAGTATCAGTACTCACGCCCCAGCCAGTCCAGCTCGTTGTGTTGTACCAGTTTGAATGATCGCCCGCACCGTTTAAGTTATCTAAATTAAATGCTTGTCCAACTCCAGCGTAATTTGATAAAAAGAAAAAATTACCAATTGCTCTAGCAGCGCCTGTAAGTTTTTGATTGTATTCAACAATACTGTTGGTCTTTAAACCAACGTCTTTATTCATATAAGTAACCACTGAAGAAAAATATGTACTATATGCAGGAGATGAAGGATTGCCTTCGGTTAAACTAGTTGTCGCTCCGCTAATATTCCAAGAAGAAAGCGTTGTTCCATCATCAAAATAATTATATGTATTATATCCATTACTCTGCCCAGTAGCGGAAGAGTTTCCATAATACATATAAATAGTTTTCTGTGCGCTAGCGGCTATACTTGGAATTTTTACCCAAGCTTTCTTATCTGATTCAAGCCAATATGAATAGCTAGATGTCCAATTTTGTTCATTATATTCAGCGCTATCCGTGAATCTCAAATCTCCGTTGTCCAAACGGGCTTTTGTAGCAAGATAATGATCTGAGATTTCTGTTACTGAAATTGGCCTTGTATAAACCTTAACTTCATCTACTAGGCCGGTAAAATAATATCCGAGTGAGGTCCTTGCACCGATTGTAATAACACTATTTATAGCATTGGAATTAGCAGCAATTCCTTTACTGACGCCATTTACAAATAATTCAATATTTGAACCATTAGCTATTCCGACAACGTGATACCAATTATTATTTGCTAATGTTCCGGCGGCAGCAGTGATAGAATTTCCCCAAGCATTATAACTATTACCTACCGCAAAATTCATAGATCCATTTGCATAAGTAACGAAAGTGGCTCCAAAATCAGCCGTTCCAAAATAAACAGGGTCTCCGTAGTCATGAAGATTGGTTGGCTTCATCCAAAATTCAATAGTAAAATTATTTCCAATATTTATTGCGGATGCACTTCTTACATAGTCCAAAGTGGCTGCATTAAAAATTCCAGCTGCGCCAAATTTGGCGTCCTTTGACCAACGAGATCCTGTTCCGTACCAAGTAGCATTATTTATATTTCCCGAACTATCAGTCGCGCTTGTACCTTGACCGTCATCTAAATGCCAACTACCAACTAACCCAATATTATTATAGGCGGAATTAGCTAAATCTATTGGAATTTGATAATCATAAAGAGTACTAGCAGTTCCGGTATTGTCTATTGTGATTGCCCTTCTAGTTGAATAAGTTAAATTGGCTTGTTCGGCATATAAAGAAATAGTTGGCTCTACAACAGCTCTTTTAAAAACATAAATCCAATCTATATCTTGAGTTCCACCACCAAGAAACCACATCGGCTTCAGTGGTTTAGCTGGATTATTAAAAGTTCCGGTTCCAGTCTGTCTTACAACTTCATCAGATATTTGTTGGTGACTATTTGATGCCAAAAAACGAATTTCCCTAATGTGATAACTAGTATTATATGCACCGAATGCAGTTTGTTGAGCGGTGCCATCCGGCCAAGTTGATGCATAGTCAGTACCATTGTTCCAAGTTTGAAAAGATACACCATAGGCTCTGTCAGCCAAAAAACCATAAGTATTTGAGGAGGTGGTTTGGTTTACTTTATTTCTAAATCTCATTGAATACTGACCAGGCGGATTAGAAATTTGAAATGTTTTTGCTGCAAAATAATTATTATCAGCGTCTACAGAGCTTGTAATTCTTGCAGCACCCGAAACCAATGAAGCGCTCATAGCTCCGGTAGTTATCCATTTATTGGTATCTAAAGAAGCACCATTGAAATCATCAAAAAAATCAAATGTATTTGTTCCGTTTGAAACAGAGGTTGCATCCGACTTTCCATAATACATATATATAGTCTTTTGAGAGGCTGCGGAAATAGACGGAACTTCTACCCAAGATTTTTTGTCCGACTCCTGCCAATGATCAATTAAGGTACTGCCGTCATCGTTTGTAAATCTAACATCGCCATAATCAAGACGAGCTTTTGTGCCGTTATATAAATCTGAAATTTCTGTAACAGAAAGAGCGCGATTATATATTCTCAGTTCATCTAACCAACCATTAAACCATTTCCAACTTTCACCATCTGAACCGATTGTAAGGGGGGCGGAAATGCTTGGTATAATAGTGGCATTAACCTGAGGAACACCAATTGGTTCACCATTAATATATAAATACCAATAATTTCCATTTCTTAAAACAACCATGTGATACCAAGTATTAGCGCTTGGTTGCCAATTCCATTGTATATTTACACCCGCTGTTTGAATATGAAAACTTACCACGTTTGGAAGTGTATTATTCCAACCTAAAATCCACTTTGGATTTGCTCCTCCACCCTGATCTTGCCCCATAATACTCGTAGCCCCCGGAGTCCCATTCCATTTTATCCAAGTACTTATAGAAAAATCGCCAGAAAAACTCCATTCAGGGTTATCAGACACAGAAATAGTTTGGTTTATTCCATTAAACTGCAAACAACTTCCAAATTTACAACTCGCGCCAGATAGCCACGTTGGAGTATTTACCAAGGTTCCATAATTACTATTTCCCGAAGAATCTTGAGCTCCTGTTCCAGAGCCTTCATTTAAATGCCAGCTGCTGACCAAGCCGTTTTCGTTATAAATAGCATTTGTTGTATCAATACCAACCTGATAATTGGATAAAGCGCTACCAGCGGTGTTGTCTATTGTAATTGCGCGCCTATTTCCCCAACCAGTAAGCCACGCCGCCTCAGCCTTTGAAAAAGGGAAAAACCCTGCGAACAGGGTTATTGCAAATAAAGATGAAATAATTAATTTGTTATTTTTATATATCTCCATTCTTCTTTCTAAAAATCATTAAATCTTTAAATAAAAAATCATTTAATTTTATAAGTCTGTACGTAGCCAGATTTGTCCAGCCACCGGAGTAGTCGGGTCTGACGTTCTTGTTTCTGTCACGAATCCACCCGCGCCAATTTGTAAGGCCGGTCCTCCGCCGGCGTTAGCAACATATATTGCCGGATTGGTTGCGCTAGTGGTTTCAATTTTTGCTCCACTATTAGCCAATGTCTGAGAACCAACGGTGAGTTTGTAATTTGAATCCACAGCGGAGACACCAATGCCGACTCCTCCAGTACTATAAGGATAGGCATTTAAAGTAATTGGACTTGTTCCTTTTGATAATAAATTTAGATCCTGATTTGTATTTGTACCAGCTTGATAAATTGTATTATATCCAAAACCAATTCCTTGCGTGGCATTATCATGCCTAAATTCGACGTTGCCAGAACCAGGACCAGTTTGACCCGTCTGCATAGTCGCCGTTATATAAAAAGATGGAGCTGAGGCGTGACTACCACTTCTAGTAGCGCCAGCAACAACATCTAACTTACCGACCGGAGAAGTGTTTCCAATACCAACTTTGCCACTATTCCTTTGAATTGTTAATGCTGGTGTTGCTGCCCAACCACTATAATTTCTATCAATATTAAAATCGTAAGTTGTAGCGCTTAGCCGAGCTCCCCATAAATCATCGCCGGCAGCAGAATATGATATGCCTAAAGCAGTAGTACCAGCAGTATTTGACGGAGTTTTAAAAAGAGAAAGAGTTGAGTCTGGTCCGGTTACTCCAATCCCAACATTTCCGCTACTCACACTAATCGCCCCCGCTCCAGCAGATGGATTTGCGGTTGGGTTTGTCCATGCATAAGAAATTTGAAAAATTAAAACTAAAATAAAACTAATTAATAAAACCGTAGTTGATATTTTCCAAAAATTTATTTTTTTGCTTGTATCCATATAATGTCTTTATTATACAACAAAAAAACCTTGTCTAGCCACACGATTGTTTATAAAATTGACTAACAAGACTTTAAATTATAATCTAACAAGAACAAATTTTAATAAGATGCAACACGATAAACTAGTTATAGACATAGAAACAAAAAATACCTTTGCTGATGTCGGCGGACAAGATCATCTTTTAGATCTAGAAATGTCCTTTGTGGGTGTTTATTCGTATAACCAAGATAAATATTTTGGTTTTTTTGAACACGAGTTTAAACAACTTGAACCTATTTTAAAATCAACTGATTTAATAATCGGGTTTAGCTCAAACAGATTCGATATTCCGATTTTAAATAAATATTATGACTGCAACGTGAAAGCTATAGAAAGCTTAGATATTTTAGACGACATAGAAGAAAAACTCGGACACCGCGTAAAGCTAGACGACCTTGCCATGACAAATTTGAAAGTTGGAAAAACCGCGCACGGCCTAGAAGCCATAAAATTTTATAACGAAAAAAGGTGGGATGATTTAAAAAATTATTGCATCAACGATGTAAAAATAACAAAAGAACTTTACGACCTCGGAAAAAAACAGGGTCATCTCCTGGTGCCCACCGATCACGGAAGATCTATTGCTAAAGTAGAATTTGATTGGAATAAAAAAATTACTTTCGGAAACTTTCTTTTTTAAAAATAAAACCCCCTCATTCATTTAAGAATGAGGGGGTGTTTTTACGACTCGAATCCCTCTATCCGTTCGATGAGATCCGCGTCTTTGTGGTAGGAGCAGTAGTGACTGCCCATTACCACTTCGGCGAGTATCTCCCCGATGGCCATGTTCGAGTTGTGCTTCAGCACGTGCTTCAGCATTTTCGCGAACGCAGCGTTCTGATCAGCGCTCCGGCTTTTGGTCTCCAGATTTTTCGGGAAACCGAAGGTCATGAGCAGATCCACCATGTTGGTGCACTTTTTGTTCCGGAAAGCATCCAGATTCACGGCGAACTCAAGGTCCGTCTTGAAGCTGAAGCACCCCGGGCCATTCATGATCTTGAACACGATATTGGCCAAGGACATTTTGGGATTGCGGCAAGCCACAACCTCAAACGCCTTCGCGAACCGGGTCGAATCCTTATTCGACCGGTTGCACTTCTGCGCTCCGCCGTAATAATACTTTCTCTGATCTTTCATGGTAATTCCTCCTAGAATTTTCTTCACTGAAACATGCCGAAAAGCATTATGCCGACCCCCATAACTATCCGGATGGCCGTATCCAGCCACTCATCAACCTTATCGGGAGCTATATTCATAAATTAGTCCTCTCTTTATTGGATTTTCAAGGTAATTTTATTATATTAACATAAAAAAGGGCTTTTGACAAGCCCCTTAAGAAAACCTAGCAAATTAATTTAAAATCAGTCTTTTTAGCTCTTTGTGTTTCAAATTTATCAATTCTTGACTATCCCCCTCAATATTTAATCTAAATAAATTTTCAGAATTAGAAAATCTTAAACTAAACCACCAATCCTCCATTTCTACCAAAAGCCCGTCGTCTTTTTTTATTTTTTTCGCTATAGGTTTATAAATATTTTCTATTTTTAAAATTTTCTTTTCTAAATCTTTATTTTTTGCGCCGGCTGATAAACTAAAATTTGATTCGGGTATTTGATAATACACCGGAAGCATTTCTACGCAATCAGAAAACTTTATTTTTAAATTACCGATAAAATTAATAATTTCTAAAGCCGCCAAAACACCACTATCGCAATAAAAAAAGTTTTTGAAATAATAATGGCCAGATCTTTCCATTCCCAAACTCGCTTTTTTCTTTCTCATCATTTCTTTCATGAACAAATGACCAACTCTGGCAACAATCGCGCCCCTTACTTTTTTTACCCTCCAACTGCTAATAGTTGAAACGACGTAAGGTGATTTAAATTTATTCATTAAAATATATCCGATGATATCCGGGTCAATTTTATTTCCTTTATTATCAACAAAAAATACTCTGTCGCCATCGGCGTCAAAAATAATTCCTAAATCCGCCCTTCTTTTTATAACCTCCTTTTTAATTTGATCCAAAGATCCGGAAACTAATGGGTTTGGACTATGCGCCGGAAAATTACCATCTGGTTTTTCATTTATAAAAACAGGGTCTATCTTTTTATTGCCCCCTAATAAATCTTTCAATACCAATCCCGCGACTCCGTTTGAGCAATCAAAAACTATGCGTAAGGGACGTTTAATTTTAATAAAACGTTTTAAAAATTTTGCGTATTCTTTTAAATAAAAATTATTATTTTTAATTTGTTGTCGTAGAGAGGTTTCGGAGTCCTGAAAAGATAGGTTTTCCACTTTACGGAAATTTTCAGGACGAGACGCAGGAGGCGTTCCGCGCTGGACGGAACGAACTCCGGTTCTCTTAGAAAACAAATCAAAAATACTGCGCCCGCTCATTGGAACAGCTTTTTTACCAACAATCTTTAGACCGTTATATTCTTTTGGATTATGCGAGGCGGTTACCATAATTCCCCCATCGGCTTTAAACTTATTTACCAAAAAATACATAGCCGGAGTAGTAATGAGTCCCGCCTCAATAATTTTTAAATTATTTTTTTGACTTAAAGCGCCTAAAACAGATTTGTATAGCTCCGGAGAACTTAAACGAGCATCGCGCCCGACCACGACAGTCTTTTTAAAAATATCTTTTATACCAAAAACTATTTTATAAACAATGTCTTTGTTTATTTCTGATGGATATATCCCCCTGATGTCGTTGGCTTTAAAAATATTTTTATTTAAATCCATATTGACTTTAATTATATCATCGCTAGGATTATTTGTAGGACTTTGAAAATAAAGAAAGGAGGCTGATATGGACTTGAATAAGATGTCCGTAAAAGAAATAGCAGGAATCATTTCCCCGCTTTTAAAAAGAAACTTTTTGGAATGGAGGCGCTTAAAAAAAGAGGTTCTTTCCAAAAGCAAAATAAAATGCGTGAATAACGACGAAGAAAAGATAAAGAAAATAATGGCGTCAGAACCCCTCGCGGTTTTTTACGCCAACTGGCTCAAGCTTCCCAACTCCAAAGAAAATTTGGAAAAACTCAACGAAAAGATAATCGGGTACATAACCGGATTATTCTCGAAAGAGCTGGATCGGAAAGCTTCAGAAAAAATTGCTTTAAAATGCAAATTTATCTCGGGAATTTATCGCGACATAGCGCCCAAAACCATAAAGTCTGTATTGGCTATGACAAAAATATATTCCGATGAAAAAAGCTTTAAAGAAATATTTGAAAACGAAGCGGCTTACAAAGCAATAATCAAAAGCTCTATGGACTTAGCAGATTGGCGACTACACACGGCCATTCTTCTGGGTTCCGTAATGCTATTTGAAATAGCTCCGGAAAATGCCGGCAAAGCACACTGCTTTAGCTCCGAAATAATCTTAAAAAGAGAAAAAGAAATTTTCTCCTAACAAAACAATCCCCTTACTCTATATAGAGCAAGGGGATTTTTATATAAAAAATTAAAAAATGTTGTATAATAAAAACACATTAAAACCCTTTTAAAAATGGCAAAAAATAAAAAAAATAAAGAAAGGCAAGGCAGAGCATCCAATTCCAACGGACTATTAAACAAAATTCAATCTTGGAGAGAGCAAGTAAATCCCGAAACCGAAAAAAGCATTTTAGCCATATTTTTTATTTGTATAGCAATCATTTTGATTTTAGCTAGCTTCCACAAAGCCGGACCGGCCGGAGAATTTACCTTTGGAAAGCTTACCTTCCTTTTTGGCCTTGGCTACTACCTCTTCCCCCTTATTCTTTTGATTATGGCTTCAGATTTTCTTACCGGAAAAGACGAAAAATATAGAGATCTTTCAATAAGATTATTTGGTGCCTTATTTTTTGTGCTCGGCGGACTCGGACTTATTGACGTGCTCTACTCCGGCAAAGGAGGTCTGATGGGCGAATGGGTTGGCGGACTCGAAACTCCATTTGGCTACGTAGCTTCAATTATCATCACTTCCGCCATTATTATCGCCTCTCTACTTTTAACTTTAAATATTCCCCTTAAACTAAAGTTGAAAAACGAAGAAATCGAAGAAGACGAGGAGGAAGAAATAAAAATTTCTACTCCAAAAGAAATCTTAGAAAAAGTAATAGAAGAAAAATCTGCAAAGAAAAACGAAAAGAAAGAAGAAAAAGAAAATGAAAAAGACGAAGAAGTAAAATTAGCTTCGGACAAAGCCTTTTTCATGCCCAAAAAGACCTCGATAGGAAAAATAAAAAATTACATTGCCCCACCTCTAAGTTTATTAAAATCAACAATTGAAAAACCTACTTCCGGTGATTTACGCGCTAACGCAAACATCATTAAAAGAACATTAGAAAGTTTTGGTATTCCCGTTGAAATGGGAGAGATAAGCATTGGTCCTAAAGTTACTCGCTACACATTAAAACCCGCTGAAGGTATAAAATTAGCCAGAATTACAGCTCTAAATCAAGATCTTTCTTTGGCATTGGCTGCTCACCCTATTAGAATTGAGGCTCCGATTCCGGGAAAATCTTTAGTTGGAATAGAAGTTCCAAATAAAGCCGCGGCGGTTGTTCGTCTTGGCAGCTTAATGAATTACCCAGAATTTATTAGTTCGGGAACTTTAGGATTTATCTTAGGACGCGACGTAACCGGAGAACCGATTATGGCCGACCTATCCAAAATGCCCCACATGCTTATTGCTGGCTCTACCGGATCAGGAAAATCAGTCGCCATTCATACACTTTTAATTTCTCTTTTATATAAAAATTCTCCGGATACTTTAAAACTCATTCTTATAGATCCAAAAAGAGTTGAGCTTACAATTTATAACGATATTCCACATCTTATTTCGCCTGTTATCACGGAAGGTAAAAAAGCTCTTGGTGTTTTTCGTTGGGCTATTAGCGAAATGGAAAGAAGGTATGAACAGCTTCAAGGCGCCGGGGCTAGAGATATTAAAAGCTACAATAAGAGCCACGCAGAAGAACAATTGCCATATATCGTAATAGTAGTAGATGAATTAGCAGATCTTATGGCCGCATATGGAAGAGATATTGAAAGCTCAATTGTAAGACTTGCGCAAATGGCTCGTGCCACAGGTATTCATCTCGTACTCTCTACTCAAAGACCTTCAGTTGAAGTAATTACCGGTCTTATTAAAGCCAACATTCCTGCTAGAGTTGCTTTAAAAGTAGCCAGCCAAATTGACTCAAGGACTATTTTAGATATGGCGGGAGCAGAAAAACTTTTAGGTGGAGGCGATATGCTATTTATGTCTGCGGATATTACTAAGCCGAAAAGAATTCAGGGTGCATATTTGGGCGAAGAAGAGCTCAATGCCGTAGCTGGATTTATTAGAGAAAACAATGAAAGCGATTCTATCCCAGACTCTACAAATACATTCGATCCAGACAGAGGAGACAGAAAAGACATTAGCGACATTAACTTTGATGACTACGGTGGCGACAATGCCGACGACGAACTATTTGAAGAAGCCGTAAAGGTTGTACGTGAAGCTAAAAAAGCCTCCGCTTCCCTTCTACAAAGAAGGCTATCGGTTGGTTATGCCAGAGCAGCAAGACTTATAGATATAATGGAAGAAAAAGGAATAGTTGGTCCGGGCGACGGAGCAAAACCAAGAGAAGTTTATTTGGATGAAAATCCAATAATGGACAACAATGAAAATAATGGGCTTTCTTAAAAATTATTTTTTAAAATAATTTTTACTAGAAAACCTTTACCGAGCACATAATTTTATGTATTACGTTTATTTTTTACGAAATAAAATTACAAAAAATACTTACATTGGATATACAAATAATCTTAAGCGTCGCCTTACGGAACATAAAGCTAAAAATCCGGAATTGTTGTATTATGAAGCATATAGGTCAGAGAAAGACGCTAGAGATCGAGAATTTAAATTAAAACAACGCGGTAATAGCATAAGAAGATTAAAAGAAAGGATAGTTAATAGCTTAATATAAAATTATGTGCTCGGTGCTCAAATTTGTAGATAACTTTAGTCGCTACAAAAATTGAGCTCAAAAGTTATACAAATTTGGCATGGAAGACAAAACCCTACAAACAATATTTGAGGAAGCGCTGGAACAAAAAAATCTTTCTCATGAAAAATTAGCCACTATCACAGAAATACCAAAGCGATATTTAATTGCCATTCAAAATACGGAATTAAATAAACTCCCCTCCGCTCCATATGTCCGCGGATATTTGAAAAAAATCTCCGAAGTTCTTGGTCTTAATTTTGAAGAAATTTGGGAAATATATAAAAAAGAAATGAGTCATAAAACATCGGGGGCTTTTGATAAACTACCAACAAACAGATTTGCTATCCACAAAATAAACAAAAAAAGCGTTGTATTGGTGATAGTAATAGCCGTCCTGCTCCTTTTCTTTGTTTTAAATTTTAATAATTTTTTTGGAAAACCATATCTCAATATTGAAAATCCTCGAGAAGCCCTCGTATCCACAACGGATCCTGTTATCAATTTATTAGGAAAAATAAATGTTAAAGACAAACTTACAATAAACGGAAAGGAAATTGTAACCGACACCGTAGGAAACTTTGAGACAATATATGAATTACAGCCCGGGTTAAACACTGTAGAATTCAAAGTAAGAAAAATACTCGGAAAAGAAAATACTGAAATAAGACAAATAATCTTTGAAATCGCAACCACAACCCCCTATCAGTTTTAACACAAAAAACCTCCCTAAACGGAGGTTTTTTAATTTAAATTTGGTATAATAAATATACTTAATAAAAAATTATATGACAAAAAACAAAGAAGAAAAAAAAGTTGAGGGAGGAGAGAAAGATATTGAAAATCTTTTAGAGGCCCTACAAAGCAAATTCGGAGAAGGCTCCATAATGAAACTTGGAGACGTAAAAAAAACAAACGTTGACGTAGTTCCAACAGGATCTTTTTCTTTAGATTTAGCCCTCGGAGTAGGCGGACTTCCAAAAGGAAGAATAATTGAAATATTTGGACCAGAAAGCAGTGGTAAAACCACGCTAGCCTTAAATGTAATCGCTCAAGCGCAAAAAAAGAGCGGTAAAGTTGCTTTTATAGATGCAGAACACGCCATGGATCCGGAATATGCAGCTAAACTCGGAGTAAAAGTAAAAGATCTTTTAATTTCCCAACCAGATAGCGGTGAAGAAGCTTTGAATATTTTAGAAAGCTTGGTTCGTTCAAATATTATAGACGTAATTGTAGTAGATTCCGTAGCCGCCCTTACCCCACAAAAAGAAATAGAAGGAGAAATGGGTGCTCAGTTTATGGGCCTTCAAGCCAGAATGATGTCTCAAGCCCTTAGAAAACTTACCGCAATAGCCGCAAAATCTAAGACCATGATAATTTTCATAAACCAATTAAGAGAAAAAATTGGAATTATGTTTGGAAATCCAGAAACAACTCCAGGCGGAAGAGCTTTAAAATTTTATTCTTCGGTAAGAATAGATATCAGAAAAATTGCGCAAGTTAAAAAAGGAGAGAATATTGTAGGCAATCGAGTAAAAGCCAAAGTTGTAAAAAATAAAGTTGCTCCTCCGTTTAGAGAAGCGGAATTTGACATCATGTTTGGCGAAGGCATTTCATACGAATCAGACGTTCTAAACGCAGCCATTAAACATGGGGCCGTAGTAAAGTCTGGGGCTACCTATTCTATGGAAGGACAAAAACTCGGAGTTGGATTTGATAGGGTAGTGGAAATAATGAGAGAAGATAAAAAACTCCTTGGCGATATTAAGAAAAAAACAGAAGATATAATAAAATAACTATAAAAAATCCCGCGCTAAGCGGGATTTTTGTTTAATTTATAAAAATTTTTATATATTTCTGCCACTAAAATAGGTCCGGTTCCCCCAGGGGTTGGTGTGTAAGAAATATTTTTTAAATCCCCATCCTCTAAAAAATCCCCTTTTAATTTTCCATTAACTAAGCTGTACCCAAAATCTATTACCACTGCATTATTCTTTAAAATATCTGTTTTAATTAAACCCGCCTTACCCGTTCCGGAAATAATGATGTCTGCATCTTTTATTAAATTTATATCACTCTTACTATTCATAGCAATCATTTTTAAAAATTTATTTTTAAAAAAATCTAAAAGAGGAGCGCCTATCAAAAATCCCCTTCCGACCACCGCCAATACCCTATCCGTAATACTTATATTTAAATAAGCCAAAATATCATTAACCACCTCTACAACTAAAGGATTAATGATTTTTCTCGACTCCTCCGTTAACGCATCTATATCTTTAAGCGGGGAAATACTCGAAATAATATTTTCTTTTTTAAATTTTTCCGGAAGCGGCAATTGCAAGATAATTCCACCAACCGAATCGTCTTTGTTTAATTTTTCTAATTCTTTAATAATTTCAAATTCACTTATTTCTTCGCTAAGTCTTAATAGTATAAATTTAATTCCTAGCTGATTAGCTATTTTTTCTTTTTGTTTTAAAAAGCTCTCAGACTGAGAATTTTTACCTACCAAAATAGCCGCTAAGCTTTTTTGCGGTTTTTCTAAAAATTGTAATTTAAAAACAATATCTTCGGCTATCTTTTTTCCATTAATTATCATTGAGATAACTATACCAACATTTTAATCAAACTTCCCAATTTTTTGGGGTCATGACGAATAAATTTTCCCGCCCTCAAAAGATCTGATTTTATAACCGCCACTTTCTTGGTTTTTACCAAATTAATGTCGGATTCAACAAAATCTGATTTTTCTTTAATATACAAAGCTATATTTTTAAAAGAGGGTTTTTTATTATTCACTACAGCATAATCTAATATTCCCCCGCCCAAATAATCTGATACTGTTTTTATAAAATCCGTAGCTTTAAAATCATTTGTTTCGCCAAATTTAGTCATGACGTTGCTAACATAAATTATCTTAGCTTTAGTTTTCTTTAACGTCTCTTTCATGCCACCAACTAAAAGATTTGGGATAATGCTTGTATATAAATCTCCTGGACCAATAATAACCGCGTCTGCTTCCAAAATAGCTTTTTGAGCATTTAAATTTATTTTGACAGCGGGTTTTAAATAAGCTTTTTTAATTTTTAAATTTCCGTCATGTTTTGGAATATCAATATTAGTTTCGCCAATTATTTTTTGGCCATTTTCTAATTCAGCGACAAGCTTTGCTGTGCCCAAAGTAACCGGTATCACCCGCCCCTTAATAGACAGTATTTTTCCGGCTTCATTTACAGCCTCTTCAAAATTTTTTGTTATTCTTTCCAATACAGTTATCAATAAATTTCCAAAACTATGCCCCGTTAAACCCAAACCCTGTTCAAATCTATAAGAAAAAAGTTGAGCCAACATCTTGTCGTTTGTAGCGGATAAAGCTATAAGGGCCCTCCTAATATCTCCAGGGGGTAAAATACCAAACTCCTCTCGCAATATACCAGTTGATCCACCATCGTCTGCCATAGTCACGATGGCTGTTAAATTATCAAAATAGGGCTTTAAACCAGTTAAAACTGTAAACACACCAGTTCCCCCTCCAATAACTACTATTTTTTTCTTTGATTTTTCTGTTTTCATTATTTATATAAAACAATAGATTTGAATAAAAAGTTATGGTCTAAAAATACGACTAAAAAAGAACTCTTTTCCTTTTTTAAAATATTTTTTTAAAAGCTTGGGATCATTTATTAATGCCATGCCTCTTTCTAAATAAATTTTTGATAAAGATTCATTCATTGGAGCGCCAAGCAACTCCAAAAAACCTATACCTTTTATTTTTTTATCACCCACCTCGGCTTCGATATTTAATCCGCCCTCCCAATAGTTTATATTTCCAAAAATAATTTCTTGGTTTAAGTTTTTTGGTTTAGTTTTTATCTTTAAATTCAGCTCTGGTATTTCTATAAGCCATTCTAAATTATATATAGCCTTTGTTTCCGAACTTTGCCACCCCTTATCAAGTGGTTTTAATGATAAATTTATAGTGCTTACCTGATCCTTGCCCGAACGTAATACGGTAGCAGATTTAGTTTTATTTTTATCTCCATATTCAAAACACAAAATATCCGTACCGTCTTCCAACTGAATAGAAAACCACGTCCATTTATCTTCCGAATGGTACCCCTCGTCAGACCACTGCCTATCCATCCAAACCTTTCCCGAAACAACCTCTAATCCTTTTTCTGTTTTTATTTTTCCCTTAGCCTCTAAATCCGAAAAAGAAAAATAATAAGTATCTTTTATGCCTAAATCGATCCATCCCCTTCCATCAACCAATAAGGGGGCCTTCTTAGAAACCAACGTTAAGTCTAAATCTAAATTTTTAAAGTGATATTTTTTATTTTCAATATTTTCAAATATAAAATCATTGCCAATGGCAATAAAAAGTTTTTCTTTTTTAAAACTTTCCTTATCTATTTCTGGGTATATTGAAATGGACGGCTTAAAAATTTTTTTATCAATATCCGATATTAAACTATGGGAAAAATAAAAACTATTTATAGGCAATTTATCCGCGAATGGCAAAGCTACTCTCTTTGGATCAGCCTTAAAAAGACAATGCATAAAAACAAATTCTCTGCCTGATTCTGTTTTTAAATGTCCATTAAAATACCACCACTCAATTACCGCGTTATGACAAGACTCGTCTTTTGGAAAGACTAATGGCTTAAAGCCTATTTTGCTCATTTTTTTATTTAGTGACCGCGTCGAAATCTTCCGGAGTCTTTTCTACCACCGGAACAAAAATCCACATTAAAATATACAAAAACGGCATAAAATGAATACCGCTTAAAAGCAAGAAGGCGGTTACCAATCTAACCAACCAAAGCGGCCAACCAAAAAAATAAGAAACACCCGAACAAACGCCTCCTATAACTCCCCTTTCTGGATATCTTTTTAAATTTTTAATATTTTCTAATTTTTCTCTCATATTTTTATTTTCCTCTCGTGATTTTAAAATGCAGAGAGGCTTGTTAATTATTTATTTAATTATATTTTAAAAAGCGCAACTATCAAATAGGACAACATAGCCGCAGCCAAAGCTATTTTTATAAAACCATTAAATAAAAATCCTAATAAAGCGCCTTTCACAACATGAATAATTTCTTGAGATTCTTTACCGCCATACATTTCTCCTAAAATTAAACCTAAAAAGGCTCCGGCAATCATACCAAAGGGACCAGCAATAAATAGGCCAATTACCAAACCAATTCCGGATCCGGTTAAACCATTTTTGGAGGCTTGATATTTTTGCGCCCCTAATAAAGGAACTATAAAATCTAAAGCTGAAACCAAAAAAGACAGAAACAAAAAAATCAAAACAGTTTTTAACGAAACAACTGTAAATTCAGTAACAAATGCAAATAATAAAAACCCCAACCAAGAAAAAGCGATACCCGGCAACAACGGCAATACAATTCCCGCTATACCAACCAAAACAAGGACAAAGGCCAAAATAATCAAAAGAATTTCTAAAATCATACCTTTAATATATAATATAAAGACATAAAATGAAATTCATAATCAAAAAAATAAGCACATCCCAAAAAAATTTCATGCGAGTTTGCGGGTATAAAGAAATACAAAATCCGCATAAGGATAACGAAATAAGCTATGCCAGATCTTTAGAGGTCAGCAGATTTTATCCGCGTTTTCATATATATATAAAGACCGCCGAAAACCAAGAAGTGGAAATGAGCCTTCATTTAGATATGAAAAAACCTTCTTATGCCGGGACTTCGGCTCATAGCGGAGAATATGAAGGAGAATTAGTAGAAAGAGAAGCTCAAAGAGTAAAAAATATTGCTGATAAATTTATTTCGGAAAATACCCTACAATATCAAACACTTGGATTTAAAAAAGAAGAGACAGGATTTTGGAAAAAAATACTAAAATTCTTACAACCGTAATCTACTTGACTTTATTTTAAAAAAGTATTATATTATCTTTTAGTACATTGCTAAGGGAAACATTAATGTTGTAAACCTCCTCGGTTAGAGGTTCTCGGCCTGTACCGACATTCCTATGGGAAGCGTCGCGGAACGCAGCGCCTCTCCTTTCCTTCTAAATAAGTTGGAAGAGGAGACCTTTCGTCAACCACTACGCCCAAATCCGGCACGGGGGTGACCGGAGGAGATCGAAACGCCAAGGCTCGCTTAAGTATAGTTCTTACTAGGGTTGGCAGCCCTTTCATAGCTCCCGCTAGAGAGTTGTGGACGTGAGCCTAAAAACAACGAAAAAAAATTAAGGCCCCGCACTTTAAAGTCCGGGGCCTTTTACTTTTTATATTTAATATCCTGTTGACTATTTGATTGGCGCCACATAGGATGTAACTAGATTCATTAAAAACAAAAGGGGGGGGCTTATGATGCCGCAATGCGCAGTGGTATTCGACTTCGACGGCACATTAACACCTAAATTCCACGTTTCTCTTTTTAATGTTGTGGAAAAGGGCGTGCTGTCAGAAAAGTATTTACAGGAGACTGCTATCCTGAGAAATAAATACTTACCAAAGGCCATGAAGGGCACTATTACTCACGAAGAAGAAATCGCCTGGCTAACCGAAAATATAAATATTTTCATAAAAGCCAAGACAACCATAGATCAAATAAAAAACGCGCTTAAAGACGTACGACTCAGAAGCAGCGCCATTGACTGCATGGCCGTACTCAAGGATAAGCGCATTCCTATGGCGGTTATTTCTTACGGCGTGAGCCAATTCATAGAAATAGTACTTCAAAATAATCACGCACTACCGCTAATAGATTCTATCTATGCCACCAAACTGGAAATAGACAAGAATACCGGAATCGTGATTGGCTTCAATTCAAACACCATTCTCCTTCCCAAACAAAAAGGTGTAGCTTCGGCACACTTCGCCAAGTCAGTAAGAGTTAATGAGGGCAAAATACTGGCTGTTGGCGATTCACTGGTTGATTCCCTTCTTGGCAGTACCAAAGAAAATCGCTTTGGTATCGCCGAAGACGAAGAACAACTAAACAGAATAAAAGGTGTTATGGGAGACTGCGCAATTACCCAAGATTTTTCTCCGGTAATTTCCTGGCTTCTCAAAAAAATCAACACTTAAGAGTCTTATCCAATTCTTGGACGAGAAAAACAAAACCCCTGCATATGCAGGGGTTTTTACTTTTAAAATTACTCCGCCAAAAGCTTTTCAAAGACATCTGGGCGAAAGCCGACAATTATATTGTCGTCTATATCTATAACCGGCACACCCATTTGCCCGCTCTTTGTAATCATTTCTTTAGCCGCATTTTCATCGGCTCCAACCTCTATATCTTTATATTCGACTCCTTTATTTTTAAAGTATTCTTTTGCCATCACACAATAAGGACAAGCCTGCGTGGAATAAACTAAAATTTTATGATTCTTCATTTTTTTATTTATATTTACAAATAATTTTTTTAAGATCTTGTACCAATGGCGTGCCGGATAATTGGTAACAAACTCTTTTTCCGTTTCGACTCGGATTTAATAAACCAGCAACGGATAAAACGCGAAGGTGGTGAGAGGCGCTGGCCACACTCAAACCTAAACTCTTTGCAATATCAGAAACACAATTATTTTCTTTATTAAGAACAAGACAAATAATTTTTAAGCGATTGGGATCGCCTATCAAATTTAACGTTTTTAATATATTGCTACTTTTATTTTTTATAATTTTATTTTTTTCGACCATATTATTTCTTATCATTCAAATATATATTTGAATGATAAACCACCCCTAAAATAAAGTCAATGCTATTTTATAATTTAAATTAGCGATGATATAATTTAAATATGGAAGAAACAAACCACGTTCATAATCAAAACTGTAATTTATACGGAATAGACATCCATAAAGAAAGCGTTACTGCCGAGCAAGTTAGAGACGCTGTAGTTGAATGCTTTTTAAAAGCTCACGGAGATATTTTGAAAGATTTTAAAAGCTACGAAAATCTTTCGGAGGAAGAGTTTGAAAAGATTAAAACAATGGATATAAAGATGCTTATCAAAAACTTCTTTTATGAAACAAATGGGGATTTTGATCATCCAACAAAGGAATCGCTTCTAAAAGTAATAGATAAGCTGGCGTATTTTTCTAAAAAATTCCGAACCCCCCAAGAAGTTGATGATCACCACAAAGAAATGACACTATTAATAAATAAAATAAAATAACCCGGAAGGGTTATTTTTTATTCGTCTTGATTGTATGCCCAAACAACAACACTAATAACAACTACCACAACAATGATTATTAAAAAAATACTCATTTTTTAGTTTTGTGTAAAAAATTATTTTATCTTGACTCTCCTTCAAAATTTATAGCCACCTCAGCAAATTGCATGGTAACCGGATCAAGCTTTAACCATACGCTTTTACCCAATGATGGGCGCACGGAAAATGACTCTCCCGGCAAACGAACAACGTAGTTAACAACTATAACATTTTGCCTATTAGTTCCCATTACTGTTTTACCCTCATCCATATGCGTTGTCTGTGGAGCAATTCGATCCCCTAAGAAAAAAGCATGAGATCCAATATATCCATTAGGGGTGTTTAGCGCAGCAACAACATAAAAAAACACTCCGCTTCCGCCAGTTTCTTGAGTTAAGAGAAAAACAATATCTTCCCGCCCATCGTCGTTCAAATCGTGTCTTACCTCATTTCCAAAATACTTTGTGAATATCTTTGAATTAGTTTCCGCGACTTGCTCAATTTCCGACACTCCATTTTTTAGAGTAACCTCCCTTCCCTCAATGATATAAGTAGCATCTGCGTACTTAAGATTGGAGGGCTTTTCTATAGTTAAATTTTCATCCAAAAAATAATTCTCATAAATAATAAAACCTATTACAACCAATAATATCGCAATTAAAAACAATGATAATTTTTTCATATATTTAGTATAACCTAAAAAAATAACTAAAAAATTTATAAAAATTTATATCTTTTTATTTCTTTTTTTGCGGTTTTAATAAACTTTCCAAATTTACGCTCTTTTTCTCTTCTTTCAGTCTTATTTGTCTCGTAATATTGTGTTTCTTTTTTTAAATTAATGTAGTTAGAATATTTTTCCTCATCTAATTTTCCAGATTTCAAAGCAGATAGCACTTCGCATCCAACTTCATGAACGTGCGTACAATCATTATATTTGCATTCCTTTGCCAAGGCAGTTATTTCATCAAATAATTCTTCTATACCGCTATTTGTATCCGTCATCCCAATTTCTCTCATGCCCGGATTATCAATCACAATGCTTCCATTTTCCAAAAAATACATCTCCCTTTTAGTTGTGGCGTGCTTTCCCCTATTTGCAAAAGTGCTTATATTCTCGGTTTTTATAATATCTTTTCCAAGTAATTTATTAATAAGAGAAGATTTGCCAACCCCGGAAGAACCAAGAAAACAATATGTTTTTCCTTTTGATATATATGCGCTCAATTCCTCTAATCCATTACTAGTCGCGGCGCTAGTTAAAAAAATATCAACATCATTAAATCTATTTTTTATTTGATCCATTTTCAGATCTAATTCTTCTTTAGAAATTAAATCTATTTTATTAAGTATAATAGCTGGTTTTATTCCTCCATCTCTGACTATTGCTAAATATCTCTCAAAACGATTTAAATTATAGTCCCTATCAACTGATTCGATAATAAACGCGACGTCAATATTTGTTGCTATAATTTGTACTTCGTTTTTATTACTGTATTTTCTTTTTATTATTGTTTTTCTTGGCAATACCTTATGAATTACCGCTCTTTCTTTATCCGCCAAACGAATTGCGACCCAATCTCCAACAGCAGGATAGTCCTCTCTTGATAAAGCATTAAACATTTGTTTTCCAGTTATCTTTGCCAAATATTCCCCGCTTTCATTTTTAACTTTATATCCACCCCTATATTCAACTATCACTCTCGCAACTAAAAAATCTTCCAATTTCAATTTAATAAGATTGGACTGAAAAAAATCGCTATAACCCAAATCTTCATTTTTAATTTTTACGCCGTCGGGCATTATTTCATCCATATTTTTATTCCCTAAATTTTAACGAATTTGTTCGATATCAACCTTATCCACATCTCTTCCGAGTATTTTTTTATATTTAATAAGTTCGTCCTTTTTAATAACGGGTATTTTAATATTAAAAACTTTAACTATATCAACATTGCTTAAATTTGCTTTTAATTTTTGCCATTTCTTTTCATTCTCATTAAATATTTTAACCCTATAAGCACCCCCAAGATCTATTTCCTGACCTTCATAACGAAGCGTCATTAAAAAAAGATCCCAATTTTTATCCTTAAATTGAGATGGTCCGGATATAATATAATCCTCAACTTCTGGAACGATTTCTAAAAATCTATTTTCTGGAATATCGATGTCTATATCAGCCAATTCTCGTGTTGATCCATACTGTTGAGCGGCAAATCCCCCGGCTACCTGAAAAGGAATTTTGTGTCTATATAAAATATCAGTAATCCATCTAAGTGCGGCTTCGGTGTTTTTCATATGACTATTTAACAATATCGTATTCACGCCACTCTCTCCCATTGCCCATATCTTTTGCTGAAATCAATTTAAGTTGAGCTAAACTATCAAAAACTGGTATACCCGTACCAATCTTTTCCAAAAGCGTATTTAAAATAACTCTATCGGCAATATTCTCTTTTAGTATTGCATTATTCAATATTGGTCCACTAGAAATAAGGATGTTTTTTCCAAGGGATATTATATCTGCAATCGAGTGAATTAATTTATACCGGGATCCTACCGAATAATTATCTTTTTTTGTAACTACCACCCTCTTTATTTTTAAAGATTCAAACTCTTCAATCATTTCTCTAGGATATTGCTTAATCGCCTCATAAGTTTTACTACCCATAACCAAAACATCACTCTTCCCACAAAGATTAATAAACTCATTCCAGACTTCGTCCGGAATAAAATCCTCGCTTCCGTTTTTTCTAGCGATATAACCATCGCCAGAAATAACATTATATAAAGTAATCATGCCAAAATAAACTTAAATAAAAAGATCTTCAATTAATAAATTAATTCTATCACAAACAAAAAACCGTGACCTATATCACAGATTTTTATTATAAAATTGGGGTGCCTAACGGGAATCGAACCCGTGTAACCGCTTCCACAGAGCGGGGCTCTACCATTGAGCTATAGGCACCATATACTTGCTTTTCAATAATACCAAAAAAAATCTTTTTTACAAATAAAAAGCCCCTGCTTGGCAGGGGCTTTGTTTCTTTATTTAAGGATCATCGGCATGCCAAACGCCAACATGAAATTCCACATGCTGTGCGCTATCACGGCGGGCCAATACCCTCCCTTTAACATCAGCCAGGAAAAAACTACTCCGCCAACACCCTGAATCATTATATTCACGGTGGTTCCATGCGCCTGTCCGAAAACGACCGAGCTAAGCAATATTGTGGGTAAAATAAAACCAGTACCCTTCAAATTGCCATATAAATGACCTCTCTCGTGATCATATTCCACGCCAAGATTTCGGCGTATTTTATGAGGAAGTGTTTTTACAAGCATTATTTCCAATGCTTTCGCCAACTTAAGAGGAACATATCTGAAAGCAAGCTCCTCCCATAAAGGCGCGAAGATGCAGGAAAAAAATAACATAATAAAAACCAACTTTCCCGCTGAGACAGGAATTGCCATGCTGGAAATAGCCATCTTCGCCGTGATAATTGAGCGTATTTCGTTTATGCCCAAACCCATCACAGACTTAAGAAAAAGACTTACGAAGACGGTCCAAATTAGCACCACCGAAAAAGCCGTAAATATATTTTTTATATTTCCGACTAATGAATGTTCGTGTATTCCGAACTCCAACAACTTATCCGTTCCGCTTCTCATCATACCGATCCCTCCTAACCCTATTAAATTATTAAAGATGCCAATAAATTCAGTTTAAAACTTATCAATTAAAAGTCAAAAGCTGTTTTCAAAAATAAAAAGCCCCTGCTCCGCCAGTTGGCGGATTCAGGGGCTTTAGCCAATCAGTCAATTAAAACTGGTTGGCGGAGGAAAACAACTCAAACGCCTTTTTAGTATCAAGGCGCCCGGGGCCGAGAAAAACATCTTTAAAGAAAGCGCCCAACCTCTTCTGTTCGGCATTGCTAAAATAAGCCAACGACGAAAACTTCAGAGGAAAAAGCTTAGACTTTTCTTCCAGGACCCTGTATTTGCACTCGTCTTCATTACAGCAGGTAAAGCGATGTCCGTAAGAACAACCGCCCGAGCTATAACGGACAGAGAACAGCTCTACTTTCTTGCGCTCTCCGTCATACGAACAATAAGGACATTCTTCGGGACTTTTAATAAACTCGCCCGCCCTCATCACCCATGCCAGATGCAGATGCAGTCTGTTGGGAGAAGAGCCGGAAGTTATTTCTTTGTCCGCTATGTTCTTAAGATAAGCCAGATATCCGCGATCAGCAAACATCAACGCTTCTACGGACTGACCAGCTTTTTTTCCGGATTTAAACATATACGGCCCGGACAATTCATATGGAAAACTACGTCCTTTTATCAAGACATTTACCAGAGCCATTTATGGCCTCCTTAACCAAATTTTCAAACAGCAATAAAAATATAATAATACAAAAACACCAAAAAGTCAATATAAATTTTTAAAAAAATAAATCGCCTATTAGGGCGATTTAAAATTGTGCCTGGGGGGTGAATTGAACACCCGACGCCAGCCTCTTCAGGGCTGCGCTCTACCACTGAGCTACCCAGGCATCACAAAATTCATTATTGAATTTTATTAATAATAACAAAATTAAATAATTTTTCAATAACAAAATAAAAAGCGACCACTAAATTAGTGATCGCTTATTTTAAATCTCATAAAAAGTTTTTTTACTTTTTATTTTGATTCGGGGAATGAGTTGCCCAGTATGCCTTAGCCTCTGCCGCTCTTTCTCTCTCGAAATCGCGGTCTTCCCTATATCTGGTCGGGCACCAGCAATGGTCCCCGAGATACTCCCAGCCATCTTTTACGGGTGCAGCTTCTTTTGTTTCGCCGACACCATCGAGAGCTAGTGCCGTCAAATAAACAAACCTGAAAAGCAAGATACCCAATACTAAAATCAAGATATCTATGATGGGATTAAGCAATGACGCTTCTTTAAAAGCGAACAAAGCGAAGTCCGCGACGCTGAAAACAATCATTAAAAAACTCAAGATCATACCCCTTCTCAACTTCATCAGTTTCTGAAGATCCATATTTCCCCCTATTACCAAAATAAGATTAACAACGTTCTATATAAAACCTAGTTCTTAAAACTAAAAAAGTCAACAAACTTTTTGTTGACTTAAATGTGTCCCCGCAAGGAATCGAACCTTGATATCCAGCTTAGAAGGCTAGTGTTCTATCCATTGAACTACGGGGACAGACTACGTATAGAAGATAATAATCTAAAAAAACCTATAAGTAAATATTTATTGCTGTTGAAAATGATTTGAAAATAGAATAAGATAGTTAAATATCGGAGTGTCGTATAACGGTAGTATGCATGCTTTGGGAGCATGCGGCCTGGGTTCAATTCCCAGCACTCCGACAAATTTATTTTTATATATAAATAATTACCGAAACTAGAACATAAAAATGATTAATAACCTTTTTATTTTTATAGTGTCAATGTTTTTGGTTATTAAGGGTGCGGCTATGGCCACCAAATATTCTGCAAAATTAGCAGATGCTTTTAATTTATCAAAATACGTTATCGGTTTTATCATTGTTGCCGTTATTTCTATACTGCCAGAAACATTTATTTCAATCAACGCCGCATTAAACGGCATGCCTTCGTTTGGGCTCGGTGTTTTATTCGGATCCAACGTGGCCGACCTAACTCTTATTTTTGCAATAATTATTTTAATAGCTCAAAGGGGAATAAAAATAGAAAGTAAGATTTTAAAAAATAGCTACACATATCCACTTCTCCTTCTTCTGCCATTAATATTGGGTGTAAACGGAAACTACTCCAGAATGGAAGGCCTAGCCCTGATACTTACAGGATCCGTCTTTTATTTTATGGTTTTTAAAAATGGCGCAGAAGCTAATGTGCTTCCAAAAACAAATCAAGAAAATCATTATATAAAAAATATACTATACCTGCTTGGCAGTATGTTGATTTTATTGATCGGTGCTCACTTCACGGTAACCTCCGCAACTGCACTAGCAACTCTATTAAAAATAAATCCGCTATTAATCGGTATGTTAGTTGTAGGGGTTGGCACAACATTGCCGGAATTATTCTTTTCTTTAAAAGCAGTAAAAAAACAAGACGATGATCTTGCTATAGGAGATATTTTAGGCACGGTATTAGCCGACGCCACTATTGTAGTTGGTATAGTTGCGTTAATTAATCCATTTTCTTTTCCGTCAAAAATTATTTATATAACAGGTTTATTTATGGTTGGCGCATCAATCATTACTTTATATTTTATGCGCTCAGGACAAACACTTTCAAAAAAAGAAAGTTATTTTCTTTTTATGTATTGGCTAGTTTTTGTTTTATCGGAATTTATAGCAAATAAATAAAAATATTTTTCCAATGAACGCTTTCAGCCCCAATACAAGAAGGGGTTGATTTTTTTTATAAATATGCTATTATAGCAACTCGCTGTTTAACATAAAGATTTCAGTGGCCCAGACAAGGGAACTGGAAATATAAGGAGCACTGCATGAAAAACAAAGTAACCGTATACCTGGCCAGCCGCAAAGAGAACATCAACATCAACGTTCTCGGGATCATCAGAGACAATCACGGCGAAAACACCGTGATCAAACGGGTGACTTCGCCCCTGGTGTTCAACACGCCGTTCGGCTTCAGCAACCTGCTGCAGCAGAAGCGCAAGACCACCAACGCGAACACCGCGACCGTCTACGTGATCCAGAAGGACCTCGGGAAGTACGCCTTCGGCGCCGCGGTGAAGACCGGCATCCCCTTCGGCATCCTCTTCAGGACCAAGAACAAAGGGTGGGATTCCACCATCCTGAAGGGCGAAGTGAACACGACGAAGGCCTAAGCCAGGCAAACGGAAAGCCTAAATAGCCACGACAAAATAGCGGCTAAATAGGTCGGCTATGGAGCCGCAGTGTAGTAAGCCCCGCATCATCCAATTAAACACGGATGGTGCGGGGCCTTTTTTTATCAGCTTGACTTTTTTATTATCTATGCTATTATATTCTCCATTGCTCTAACAAAGCAGTTTGTACATCAAAAACTAAATAGAGGTGACGTAATGAATAACAACGGCAGAACAATTGTTTACCTGGCCACCAAAACCAACGCGGTCGATAACGGGATTTACCGGATTATCAAAAATAATCACGGCTCAAACACCCGCATCAAGATCGTGCGTTCGTCTCGCGTGTTCTCCACGGACAAGGGCTTAACCACTCTCATCCAGCAGAACTCCAACACCGGGCTCGTGTACGCCATCAAAAGCGACTTCACGGACCGGGCGTTCGAAACGGCCGCGCAGACCGGACTTCCCTTCGGGCTCCTGTTCAAAAACAGGAAGCAGCAGTGGGAATCCTTCCGGGTCCGGGCGGAAAAGACGCAGAGAAAAGAGACGGTGGGCACCGACGCCTAAGCCAGGCAAGCAGTAAGTGCCAAGACAAGAGCAGTGCAGTCAACCAGTAGTAGGTTAAGAGCACCGCAGCGACAAAAGCCTAAATAGCCACGACAAAATAGCGGCTAAATAGGTCGGCTATGGAGCCGCAGTGTAGTAAGCCCCGCATCATCCAATTAAACACGGATGGTGCGGGGCCTTTTTTTACAAAAATATTAAATTGACAAAATGACAAAATAGTGTATAATTATCACCATATTTGTTGCTCGGCAACAAAAGTTAGGCTCCTTAGCAAATAAATAAAAGCTGTTTATCTAGTTAGGAGGAAAAGTATTATCATGAACGTAACTACAACTGATCCGCTGGAGCTTCTGATAGCAGAAGAAGAAAGAAACGAGAAGGAAAAAGTGGACGAAATAATAATCATCCCCTGCATCGTTCCCGTACCTTCTTTCTTACAGAAAAGCTTCACCGATCCGCTCGAAAACCTGATAGCTCTGACTGACCCCGACGAAGCTCTGCGCCTGGCAATAATAAATTAACATCCGTGCGGCGTAATTCAGCTGTGTTTCGCAGATTAGGAGGTCTGCAAAAAATCAAACCCCCGCTTTAAAGCGGGGGTTTTACTTTTCATCTATTTTTACAAAACACTATCAAATTCCTTAAGCTTCTGATTGAAGGCTTCGTTTATTATATTTATCTCAGAAGCCTCTTCGTTCATTTTGGCTATTGAAGTCTTAACATCGTCGCCGTCATAGTTTGTATCTCCGCTAAATTTCATTTTTAAATTTTTTAATAAATCATTAAAATACGTATTGTAATTCAATAAGTGACTAAGCAGTGAAACTTCTTTCGTAACAGCCTCCAAGGCTAAATCTTTAGCATTAGACGGTCTAATATCTTGAACCGATAAAGCCATCACTTCTAACTTAGCAGCTAATTCAACAGCTTTTTCTCTGGCAGCGTCTACATTTTTAGATTCCGCCTCAACCAATTTTAAAGCAGAAGAAAATCTTCCATTTTTATCTTCTTCTGAAATTTTATCCAAACTTTTAACCGATGAATCTAAAATAGCTACGAGCTCAGATGCCAAAACAGAACTCTCGGATCTAGATTGTATAAAATTTTCAGGGATAAAAGACTTTGTCTCAGAAAAATAAAAAATAAAAACCGCAGCAATTAAAGCTATCACAATCCACGAAATAATTATTGCGGGAGCTGAAGATCTTGTTTTCATATTAGATTTTATTATAATAGAAGAGTTGAAATAAGTATAGAACCTGATACTATTTTCTAAATACGCGGGTATCGTATACCGGTATTACCTCAGCTTTCCAAGCTGATGAAAGGGGTTCGACTCCCCTTACCCGCTCAAAATTTAAATTCCCCTTTATGGGGATTTTAAATTTTAATAGGAGAAAATGAAGTAATCTCGATAAAAAGATATCATCTAAACAACTATTTTAGAAAAAAATGGAACAAAAAGATAAAGATAGAAAACTATCACCAATCAAAGCGAAAATCCGGCTAGCCCAGTTGGTGAGACTTGCCCAGTCCGCTCAAAATTATATAAATACCTTATAATATATATAAGGTCTATTAAGGCCTTTATTTAAGAAACTAAAAGCCTGTTTATTCGTTTTATTATGTTAGAGAATGAGAAACAATTTATAGAGGAAGCTAAAGCTGGAAATCAGGAAGCTTTTGGCGTTATTTATAATCACTACATTGCCCAAATATATCGCTTTGTGTTGTTTAAGGTTTCCGGCAAACAAATCGCCGAAGATTTAACGCATGAAGCTTTTTTAAGCGCATGGCAGAATATAAAAAACTACAAACAAAAGGAATTCCCCATTTCAAGCTGGCTATATCAAATTGCCAGAAATAAAGTTATAGACTATTACCGAACTAATAAAAAAAATATATCTATAGATACAGAGGAATTCGACGAAAGCTCGCTTGGGTCAGAAGAACAGAAGGGTCTGGATACGCCGATGAGCATAGCAAAGATAAAATCTCTAATAAAATTCCTAAAGCCCGAATATCAAGATGTAATAATAATGCGGTATGTAGAAGATCTGGATCATAAAGAAATTGCAAAGGCGATAAACAAAAGCGAAGGAGCGGTAAGACTGCTCCAACATAGAGCAATAAAGAACTTAAAAGAATTATACGAAAAAAATGGAAAACATAATTAAACAATTAAAAAAGATCGAGCCGTCAGAAGAATATAAGACCAAATCCTTGAGTTTAATTTTGGCCCATGCCCAAAATCCAGAAAATAAATTCTCTTTTAATTTCTTAGAGGTTTTTAAATACAGCATTGCCATGGGTTTAACCGGCATACTTATTGTATTTTCTTTTAGCGATGCCTTTGTTGGATTAAATGCTAGAATTTTATCGCCAATCTTGCTGTCTAGTTTAAACGAAGAAAAAATTCAAAACGAGGCTAATCAGGTTGATATAAAAATTACTGTTTCCGAAGCTAAATATTACAACGACTCTATAAATAAAGTAGCCGTTGCCCTAGACGAGACAGCCAAAAACGGACCAGGACACTTAAATTCAATGATTATAGAAAAAGAAATGCAGGGATTGGATATCAACAATCAAAACGATGAGGATATAAATGAATTATTAAACAAATTAACTTTATAACATGAAAAAACTTTCTAAAACATTTTCTACAATCATTATAGTTCTGGTAATTTTAGGCTTAACCTTGCCGGTTTTAAGCATATTCGCACAAGAAAATCTTCAAGCACCCCTCAGAGAAGTTTCTAATAAAGTAGAAGAGCTCATTGAGCTCAAAGACGACAATACATTGTCCGATCAAGAAAAAGAAGAAAAAGAAATTCAGGTAAGAAAAGAGGCTTTAGAAAAAATTATAGATTTATCTTTAATAGAAACGAAAAATCTAGCAAATAAAATAAATGCTCTTGAACTATCCTCTGAAGATCAAATCGCCATTAAAGTAAAATTGATATCAATATTAGATGCCAACGAAAGCTATTCCAAAGAATTAAAAACAAAGACTGAAAAAGAAGATATCTCGCTTGAAGAAATAAAAAATTTAGCTCAAGAATATAAAGATTGGAGAGATGAAAACTATAATAAATACGTTAAAAAAATAACTGTGTTTATTCTCACCTTCCAAGAAAAACAGGTCTTAAAAACAGCCGATATAAGATTGGAAAAAATAATGTCCGATCTTAAAAAACTAGAAGATCTTAAAGTTCTAAAAAAAGAAGACACGTTAAAATTTATTACGGATTCCACTAAAAACTTAGCCAATGCGCAAGTTTTAAATAAAAATGCCGAATCTCTTATTATAGAGATAATTAAAAAAGATCTTTTAGAAACCGCCACGACATCACCAGAAACTCTCTCGGCTTCTACTACTCCCGAGATTGCGAGCATTTCTTTAATGGCTGCCCCAGCGCCATCACAGGAACAAGAAATAGCCACTACAACGGCCAAAATAATCACCGAGGAAGAAAATGCCCAATCTTTAATTGAGCAATCTCTACAAGAAATAAAAAATGCCTATACAAATTTTATAAGCATAAGCACCAAAGTAAATCAAAGACTAAAGTTAAGATAATAGCTCAAATATTAAAACCCCCTTTATAGGGGGTTTTAATATTTTTAAAATAAAACTTATTTAACAGCTTCTTTCAAAGCCTTAGCGGCTCTGAATTTTGGCTTTATAGAAGCCTTAATCTGTATTTTTTCTCCTGTTTTTGGATTGATGCCGGCCCTAGCAGCACTCTTTGCGGTTTTAAATACGCCGAAACCAGCAATTGCCACTTCTTCACCGCGACTAAGAGCCTTGGTGATGGCTTCAAAAATTGATTCAACGGCAATAGAGGCCTGTTTCTTTGTAGAAGTCTCAGCGGCCTTCATTACGATGTCGATTAAATTATCTTTTTTCATAAAATATTTTTTAAAAATGCACGACCTTTTATAAAAAGCTTATTTTCATAAGCTTTTTAAATCAACTTATTAAATTATAACAAACTTTAAATTTAAAACACTATCTAGCTACTTCCACAGCCCTCATTTCTCTAATAACATTCACTTTTATTTCACCTGGATAATTCAAATCGGTTTCAATTTTAGAAGCAATATTTTTAGCAAGCTGCAAGGCCCCAAAATCATCCACTTTTTCCGGAACAACGAAAACTCTTATCTCTCTTCCGGCAGAAACAGCATAAGCATTTTTAACACCCTCAAAAGTTCCCGCGATTCTTTCCAAATCCTGAAGTCTCTTAATATAGTTTTCAACCGTTCCTCTTCTAGCCCCCGGTCTAGCCGCGGATAGAATATCGGCAGCGGCGATTATATATGACTCTGGGGAAGAAAATGGATATTCCTCATGGTGCGACTGCATAGCGGCAATAACTTTTTCATCAACTCCATATTTTCTAAGGAGTTTAATACCAATCTCTACATGACTTCCTTCTACTTCGTGGTCAATTACCTTACCCAAGTCATGCAACAAAGCTGCTTTTTTAGCAACCTCAACATTTACTCCAAGCTCGGCCGCAATCATAGCAGCAATATGAGCCATCTCTATAGAATGAATCAAAACATTTTGACCAAAACTGGATCTGAAATAAAGTCTACCCAATAAAGTAATAATTTCTTTAGGTATACCAACAACGCCGACTTCCAAAATGGCGTTTTCACCAATTTCTTCAATTCTCTTATTTAATTCTTGTCTAGCCTCTTCAACTTTCTCTTCAATTTTTGCCGGCTGAATACGTCCATCTTTAACTAATTTTTCTAAAGTTAATCTAGCTACTTCTCTTCTAAGAGGATCAAAGGAAGAAATAACAACGGCATCCGGAGTTTCATCAATAATGAACTCTACGCCGGTAAGTCTTTCTAATGTTCTGATGTTTCTACCCTCACGTCCTATAATTTTTCCTTTCAATTCTTCATCAGGCAATTGGAAAACGCTAGTTGTAACATCGGCCACATGAGAACGGGAATATCTCTGAATTGCAGAAGTAATAATATCTAAACTCTTTTTCTCAATTTCTTCACGCCTGTCTTTTTCTAATTTTTGCAAAGTTTTTGTTAATTCAATACCATGCTCTTCTTTAATTCTTTGCAAAATCTGCTTTTTAGCATCCTCCACCGAGAGTCTGGCCACTTTTTCTAATTCAACAAGAATTTGTTTTCTTAACTCTTCAACCTCAGCCTTCTTGGCTCCGACATCTGTCATTGCTTTTTCTAAAATACCTTTCTGAGAAACAATATCGGCAAATTGCTTTTCTAAAGTCTCTTCTTTTTTAATAAGTCTTTCTTCAAATTTAGTTAATTGAGCCCTACCCTCCTTCTCTTCTTTTTTAACTTCTTCCAACAAAAGAGCGGCTCTATCCTTAGCCTCCAAAACTATGCCCTTCGCTTGAGTTTGGGCCTCTTCTAACTTAAATTTTATTTTTTCTTCCGCAGATCCGGTCTGCTTAGATACTATTAAATGACGAACTAAATAACCTAAAACCACCGCTATGGCCAAAGAAAGCCAAAAAATTGGATCTAAAAACATATATTTGATTGTTCGCTAAGTATTTCATTAAAAAGCGAAAGTAATTAATTATTTGATTTTACAGACTCCGTCTAAATAACAGAGTCAATTTACGATATTTGTATTATAATTAACAAATATAACTCAGTCAATAAAAAAATGAAGAGACAAATTGTATTAGCCGTAATAGATGGGTGGGGCATTGGAAAAAAAGACGGGTCCAATCCAATTCATATACAAGGCACGCCTAATATCGACTATATTAAAAGCCACTTCCCAAGCGGAGCCCTTCAAGCATCCGGAATAGCTATTGGCTTACCATGGAACGAAGAAGGAAATAGTGAAGTTGGACATCTTACACTTGGCGCAGGAAAAGTAATTTTTCAACACTATCCAAGAATCAGCATGTCTATAAGAGATGGGTCTTTTTATAAAAATAAAACACTTTTGGACCTGGCAACTCACGTAAAAAACAATAACGGAACTCTAAATATTGCCGGTCTTTTAACTGACGCCAATATTCACGCCTCCTTAGAACATTTATTGGCTTTAATTGATTTTGCAAATAAAAACGATATCCCAAAAATAAATTTACATTTATATACAGACGGAAAAGATAGCCCGTTAAAATCAGCGGGCGGACTACTTTCAAAAGTTGAAGCTGTTTTGTCGCCGAAAGTGAAAATAGCTAGCTTAATTGGAAGATATTACGCGCTAGATAGAGACAAACATTGGGATCGAACCCAAAAAGCATATAATGCCATAACAGGAGAAGGACCAGTAACTGACGACTATAGAGCTCTCATAGAAAAGAATTACGAAAAAAACCTCAGCGATGAATTTATAGAGCCGCATCTTATTGGCCCGGAAAATAACGGAGTTAAAGACGGAGATGGATTGATCTTTTTTGATTTTAGAGAAGACAGTATTAGACAACTAGTTGAGGGATTTATTAACCCGGAATTTACAAGTTTCCCGGTTAAGAAATTTAATAATCTTTATATCGCAACCATGACTGAATATTCACCGCGATTTAATTTACCTATAGTTTCTCCTCAAAATAAAGTAGAAAATCCTCTAGGCAAAATAATCTCAGACAATGGTAAGTCTCAGCTTCGTATAGCCGAAACAGATAAATATGCACACGTAACATATTTCTTTAACGGTTTAAACGAAAAGGCCTATCTAAACGAATTTAGGATTTTAGTACCATCAAAAAACGTAGTGAGACACGACGAGGCCCCGGAAATGATGGCCAGTGAAATTACCAATAGGGTTTTACAGGCTTTAGACGAAAACTCTTTTGATTTTATTCTTATAAATTATGCAAATGCTGATATTATTGGGCATACCGGAAATTTTGACGCGGGAATGATAGCTGTAAAAACAATAGACGAACAAATTGGCAGGCTCTCTCAAAAAATTATGGAAGACGGGGATATATTAATAATCACAGCCGATCACGGCAATGTAGAAAAAATGATGGACCCTCTAACGGCCAGGCCGACAACCGGACACGATTCATCCCCTGTTCCTGTTTATATAGTAGCTAAAGAATTTTTTAGAAATAAATCAAAGGAAGATATTGAAGATTCCGAAAATGAAACAATCGGCATACTTTCAGACATTGCTCCAACTGTTTTAAATATTATGGGCATACCGAAGCCACCAGAAATGACAGGGGAAAACCTTTTGCCGATTTTAAGGTAAGAACTTATAAAAAAATAAATATTAATACCATTAAATAGCGAATGGTTTATTGCTATTGCCAATACGGATAAAAATGGCATAAAATAAAAACATGAGTGAACAATTCAAATTTAATCTAGATGATTTACTTAGTGAAATAAATAAGAAGAAGGAGGCTCTAATGGCCGGCATAACCGATGAAAAAGAACTTCCGGCTGATATAGAAAAACATCCTGAAGACTACATAACAATCTTGGTTAGTAGGTGCAATCCCCAAAATCTAGAAAAAACAATAACAAGTTTAAAAAAAATACTTAAAGAAAGACCGCAATTGAGCGAATATCTTTTAAATGAAATAAAAGATCAAACTACGCACAACGACAAAGAAAAGGAAAAATGCGAAAGCATTGAAGATCCAGAGGCAAAAGCCCTGGCCAAATCAAAATGGATAAATAAAAATATGTCCCTGGTTAAATTAGTTAAAACAATAATGGGGAAAAACGAGAATCCCGACGAAAACGAAGAATAAAATGAAATTTTTATCCAGAATAATATTTTTTTTCCTAGTAAATTTAGTAGCGCTGATAACAGCCGCTCAATTTGTACCAAATTTCTCAATAAATCAAAATATTGAGAACTTATTAATACTTACCGGCGTGTTTACGGCCATAAACCTGCTTATAAAGCCGTTGTTGCGACTTGTTTTTTCTCCTTTTATATTTTTATCCTTAGGCTTGTTTAGTTTGGTAATCAATGCTATAATATTAAAACTTCTTGATATCTGGTCATTAAGCGTGACCATTTCAGGAATTCAGGCCTTGGTATACTCTACGCTTTTAATAACTGGAGTAAACCTAATACTTACATACCTAGCAAAATCATCATTTAAAGAATAAATATGTCTACTTTATCAATAATTCAAATAGTTATCTCAATCTTGCTTATCATCACTATTCTTTTACAAGAAAGAACTTCCGGCTTATCTGGGGTTTTTGGTGGAAATAGCGAATTTTATCACACACGCAGAGGCTTAGAAAGAATTATCTTTTGGAGTTCCGTTGTTTTGGCGATTGCATTTGCAGCCATCTCTCTGTACTCCGGCTTATTAATGCCAAGGGCTTAATTTATTTAAGCTTTAAATTGTATCGGTATCTCAAAATTTCTTTATAATTGTTTTTATGTTTTTTTATCAAATTCTTCAGTCGTTTACTGAAAAAGAAAAAAGGGCGGCTATAATCAGCTTCTCAATATTTTTAATTTCCATAATTTTATGGATTGTTTACTTTATAAGCACCAATACAGTAGCAGTGCCGGCGGAAAGCAGTAACTATACCGAGGGTGTAATTGGGCAGCCAAAATTTATAAATCCAATTATCGCCAATTCAGATGTCGATAGAGATCTTTCCCAAATTATATACAGCGACTTAACTGAATTGATGGATCATTACACCGTAAGTAATGATGGAAAAACGTGGAATATATTTTTAAAAACAGATCTTTTGTGGAGCGATGACAATCCCCTAACCAGCGACGATGTAATTTTTACAATAGAAACCATACAAGATTCAGAAGCGCATTCTTCTTTGTTTACTACATGGCAAGGAATAGTAGCCGATAGAGTAAGTGAATTGGAAATTGAATTTAATTTAAGAAACTCATATGCATTCTTTTTAGATAACTTAAAAGAATTAAAAATTCTACCGAAACATATTTTCGGATCTATTCCGGCCGCCAATCTTAAACTCTCGGGATATAATTTAGAACCCGTTGGCAGCGGTCCGTACAAATATAGCAATTACACTCTCAGAAAAGACGGATTTATCACTGAATATAGCTTTGAAACCAATCCAAATTATGCCGGTAAAAAGAATTTCATTAAAAATATTTCCGTAAAATTTTTCCAAGGGCAAGACGAGTTGATAAGCGCTTTTAATTCCAGGCAAATAGACGGCTTTGGCAATTTAAATTCGGCTAGCATTGAAAAAATAAAACTCTCTCACAAAATCACAGAATTAAAAATGCCAAGATATTACGCTATTTTTTTAAATCAAAATATTAATGAGGGGCTTAAAGATATCAATGTTAGGAACGCTCTTAATCTAGCCATAAATAAAAATAAATTAATTGCTGATATTTTTAACGGTAAAGCCGAAATCGTTAATCAACCAATTACATCCACTATTGAAGGATTTGATAGTCAGATCGGTCAAATCGATTTCTCTACAGAAAAAAGCATAGAATTATTGGAAAAAAATAATTGGAAAATCAATGAAGAAACCGGAGTTAGAGAAAAAAAGATAGGAAAAAATACAATAAGGTTATCCATTCAAATGGTAGTACCGCAAATACAGTTTTTAGTTGATACCGCAGAACAAATAAAATCTGATTGGGAAAAAATTGGGGTTGCGCTAGAAATTATCAAACTAAATCCAACTGATATTAATGAAGAAGTTATTAAAACCAGGAATTATCAAATGCTTCTTTTCGGAAACATATTAAAAAATAATCCAGATATTTTTTCTTTCTGGCACTCATCAGAAAAGTTTTACCCGGGTCTCAATCTTTCTTTATTCCAAAATAAAACAGTAGATGAACTTATTGAATCAATCAGAAAAGAAATGAACATCGAAAAAAGAAAAATTAGCATAGAAAAACTTCAAAGCTCTATAAATAATGAGGCTCCGGCTATATTTCTATTTTCACCTTACTATTTATATGTTTCCAATAAAAATTTTGAGGGGTTAGAAGGAAAATCGCTTATCACTCCTTCAGACAGGTTTAAAAATATTAATGAGTGGTATATGCAAACCAGTAGGGCGTTAAAATAAAGTATTTATGCGAATCGAACAGTTCAAAAAAACAATAAAAGAATTTAAAAATCAGCTTTCGTTTGAATCCATAAAATTTTTTAATTTAGAAAAAATAAATAAGACCAATCTTGATGTCATTATAATCATCGGGATGGGCGGATCCGGACAAGTTGGCGATATAATTTCAAATCTCAAAAAAGAATTAGATATTAAAATTCCTATTTTGTGCTGGAAAAATTGGAATTTGCCGAAAAACACATTTAAAAATCCACTATATATCTTTATTTCTTTTTCTGGAAATACCGAAGAAACTATAAGTGGAATAAAAATAGCAAAAAATAAAGCAATAGTAACCTCTGGAGGAGAAATGCTTAAAATAGCCAATAAACAAAGATTGCCGCTTGCCTATTTTATTAATTCCGGTATAAAACCAAGACAAGGAAATGGAATAATGTTCTTTGCTATTCTCGGCATATTAAAACAATGCTTTTCGAACCTTAAGATAAATAAAATTTCTATAAAAAATTATGAGAGCGCTAGCAGCTCCATAGCCGCGAAACTCAAAAATAAAATCATACTTCTTTATAGCTCTTCTCAAAATTATTTCTTATCCTACAATTGGAAAACCAGACTAAACGAAACTGGTAAATCCTTGGCTTTTACAAGTATTCTGCCGGAAGCTTGCCATAATGAGATAGAAATATTTGAAAATAAAAAATTTAGAAAAAATATTAAGGTTGTAATATTTAGAGACAATAATGACGGAAAAGAAATAAAAAACAGGATTGAAAAGGTTAAAAAATTATTAAAACTAAAAAATATAGAATTTTTAGAAATAAAGATAGAAGGCAAAAACAAATTAGAAAGCACCTTTAATTCAATGGCATTGGCTGACTGGATTAGCTACCATCTGGCTAAAATAACGGGTGTAAATCCTGAAGAAAATAATTTAATAGATACATTGAAATCTATAAGATAGCTTATGATTTCAATGCCGAGGTGGCGGAATTGGCAGACGCACTGGTTTCAGGTACCAGCGATCGTAAGATCATAGGAGTTCGAATCTCCTCCTCGGCACCACATTTAAAGTCGAAATCTTTAAATAAAAAATAAAAAAAATATGTTAAAAAGAACAAGTGTTAAGAGGGTTCACAAAAAAACCTCTGACTCCGAACCAGTCGTAAGGTTCTGTCCGCTTGGCGGATTCGAAGAAATTGGACGCAATAGCGCCTTCTTTGAATATAAAAATGAAATAGTAGTCGTGGATTTGGGTATCCAGTTTCCAGAAGAAGAAACCCCAGGAATTGATTATATAATTCCAAATGTTTCCTACCTTGAACCAAAAAAGAAAAATATCAGAGGAATAATATTAACTCATGGCCATTATGACCATATTCATGCAATTCCCTATCTTATAGAAAAATTGGGGAATCCCATTATTTATACCGCCGCCCTTACAAAGGCAATGGTAGAAAAAAGAATGGAAGAATTTCCTAATTTACCAAAACCAAGATTCCAAGTTGTTAAAGAAGGAGATAGAATGACTATCTCTGAAAATTTCCAAGCCGAATTTTTTGATATCGGCCACACCATCCCAGACGGAATTGGATTTGTTTTAACTACACCGGTAGGAAAAATGGTTCATTTCGGAGATTTTAGAGTAGAAAGAGATAAACACGGCAACGCAATTCATACAGGCGCCTTTGAAAAACTTAGTCGCACAGATATTCACACTGCTTTTATAGACAGTACCAGTGCCGACGTTGAAGGAAAGGGCATATCAGAAGAAACCGTAGAAGAAAATATTGAAAATATTTTAAAAAATGCAGAGGGTCGCATCATTATAGCCACCTTTGCATCTCTATTAACTCGTATTGCCGCTGTCTTTGAAATTGCGGACAAACTAGGAAAAAAAGTTGCCTTAAATGGACGCTCTATGAAAAATAACGTTCAAATCGCTAAAGCTTTGGGTTATATTAAAAATCCAAAAGGATTAGAGATTTCTATCGAAGAAGTTCCGAAACACAAAGACAATAAAGTAGTTATTTTAACTACGGGTGGACAAGGCGAACCAAATGCTGGATTAACCAGAATTGCCAATGGCGAACACAAAACAATTCGTTTAAAACCCACTGACTCAGTTGTTTTTTCTTCTTCTGTGGTTCCCGGCAACGAAAGAAGTGTTCAAATTCTCCAAGATAATATTTCTAGACAAGTTGATGAAATTTATAACTACGAATTCTTAGATATTCATGCTGGAGGACACTCGCACAAAGAAGATATTAAATATGTAATAAAAATGCTGGCCAAAACAAAATTTATTTTGCCAGTTCACGGTTATTACTATAAGAGAAAGTCTTTAGCGAAAACCGCGGTGAGCATGGGCATTCCTAAAAATAATACTTTTTTAATTGATAATGGTCAGGTATGCGAATTAACTAAAGATGGATTCAGAGTAAGCTCTGAAAAAGTTCCTGCCAACTATGTCTTAGTAGACGGATTGGGCGTAGGAGACGTAGAAGAAGTAGTATTAAGAGATCGTTTAATGTTAGCCGAAGAGGGTATGGTTGTTGTGATTACCACAATAGACAGAAAATCCGGCAAAATAATTAAGAATCCCGACATTATTTCTAGAGGCTTTATTTATCTTAAAGAAAACAAAACCCTTTTAGATGAAATACGAGCCAAACTAAGAAGCGTTTTAACTAGAATACCTTTTAATCAAAAACCGGATCCAGATTATATTAAGGGATTGCTCAGAGACCAAATTGGTCAGCTGCTTTATAATAAAACAAAGCGCAGACCAATGATTCTCCCCGTATTGATTGAAATATAAAATTAAAACCCCCGCGATGCGGGGGTTTTAATTAATTATTTCTTAAAACGTTCTTTAGCTCTTCAATATTATTTTCAATTAATATTGAATTTTTTTGTTTATTTGTTATTTCTTTTATTTTTTCTGGTATTTCTATTTTCTTTCCAATTATTGGCTCAATGACATCTTTAAATTTTACAGGATGAGCTGTGCTTAAAGAAATAATAGGATTTTCTAAGCCGCTTTCCTTAGCCGCCCTAACCGAAACCGCGCTATGAGTATCTAATAAATATCCGCATTCTTCATAAACTGATTTAATTGTCTGAGCAGTCTCCTCTTCACTAACACTTATACCCAAGATGTCTTTATTCATTAATTTTGCGTCATTTTGATATAAATCAAGCATCCTGGCAAAATTGGACGGGTTGCCCACATCCATTGAATTAGACATGGTTTTTTGCGAATTACGAGGCCTATAAACACCCGTATGCAAATATTCAGGAACTGCATCGTTTATGTTGGTAGCGGCGATAAATTTAGATATTTTAAGCCCTATTTTTTTAGACATTAACCCGGCAGTTAAATTACCAAAATTTCCGCTCGGCACACAAAAAACAATATCTTTAAGACCCTTTTTAACCAATTGACTGTAGCCAAAAAAATAATAAAACATTTGCGGCAAAAGACGTCCGAAATTTATTGAATTAGCGGAAGAAAATTCTCCATTTCCATTCAATTCCTTGTCGTTTAGAATCTGTTTGGCTAATTTTTGACAATCATCAAAAACTCCGTTCACTTCTATAGCAGTAATATTGCCCCCAAAGGTTGTAAGTTGTTTTTCCTGAAGATCACTTACTTTTCCATACGGATATAAAATATAAACTTTAATATTTGGTACATTGTAAAATCCGGCTGCCACAGCGCTACCAGTATCTCCGGAAGTCGCCACGATTATTTTCAATTCCTTATTACTCTGTTTTAAAAAATAACCCATAGCCCGAGACATGAATCTGGCACCAAAATCTTTAAAAGCCAGAGTCGGACCATGCCAAAGTTCTTCCACGTAAAGTTTGTCTGAAATTTTAACCAGCGGGGTTGGGAATCCCCCTTCTAAACCGCCAAAAGACTCAGAATCAAAAGCGTCATCTATAATTTTCTTAAGTTCTGATTCTGAAATATCATCAATAAACAATTTGCTTACCTCTAAAGCAATTTCAACAAAACTTTTATTAGACAAATCATTTAAGAACTTATCGTCAATAACAGGAAAAGACTCCGGCATATATAATCCGCCATCTGAAGCCAACCCTTCAAAAAGAACTTCTCTGAACTTCTTATTAAATATTTTTTTATTTGTACTTCTGTATAACATTATTTCATTAACTCTAAAATTTTTATAACTAATTCTTCTTCGTTTAAATTATCAGCTTTAATAATATAATCCGCAAATTTACCATAAGCCAAATCTCTTTCTTTGTATAAAGTTTTCAACCCCTTTTCTTTTAATCCCACTATCCCGCCTTTTATTGGCCTAATTCCTAATCTTTTTTCTATTTCCTTTAATGGAAGCTCTATATAAATAATTTTTGTCTCTTTAACCACTTTTTCCATGGCCGGAACAGAATAAATAAGACTCCCCCCAGGAGAAAAAATAATATTAGAACCTTCAAAATCAAGTTCTAGGGTATGTATATTTTCAAGATTCAACAATTCCTTTTCTCCTTGTTTTTCCAAAATTTCATCATAGCTTTTTCCGGTTTTTTCTTTTATCAAATCATCCAAATCAATAAAATCCCATCTCAATTTTTCAGCTAAAATTTTGCCGATTGTAGATTTTCCCGACGTAGGCATACCTATTAAAGTTATAGATTTTTTTTCTTTCATCTCTAATTATTAAATCTTTAAATTTTAAATCATTAAATCACTTTATATACCCCTTTTTATATAATAACTCAGCCGTTAAAATAGCGCCTCCAGCCGCACCTCTAACTGTATTATGTGATAAGGCAACAAACTTCCAATCAAAAGCTGGGTCTTCACGAAATCTTCCGCAGGTAATACCCATTCCTTTTCCATAATCTCTATCAAGATGTGTTTGTGGGCGATTTTCTTCTGAAAAATATTTAATGAACTTTTCTGGTGAAGACGGAAGATTTAATGATTCAATAGGATTTTTAAAATTTTCTATTGCATCTATTATTTGTTTTTTTGTCGGTTTACGTCTAAATTTTACCGCCACGCTAGCCATATGCCCGTCAGAACAAGCCACGCGAATACAGGTAGCTGAGATATTTAAATTTTTATCTAATACTATTTTTTTACCCTTTATAGAGCCTAAAATTTTAAGAGGCTCTTTCTCGGTCTTCTCCTCTTCTCCGCCAATGAACGGAATACAATTATCTACCATCTCTGGCCAAGACTCGAAGGTTTTTCCGGCTCCGGAAATAGCCTGTAGGGTAGTTACAGAAACAACTTTTGGTCCAAATTTTTTAAGAGCATAAATAATAGGCAAATAAGACTGTAATGAACAATTCGGCTTTACAACAAGAAACCCCTTTTTCCAACCACGATTTTTTCTTTGAATATTAATAATACCTAAATGATCGGCGTTTAATTCCGGCATAATCATCGGAACATCTTCGGTCCATCTATTAGCGGAATTATTGGAAACCACAGCTACGCCAGCCGCCGCATAACGCTCTTCTATTTCTTTTATTTTTTGCTTATCCATATCAATTGCCGAAAAAACCAAATCAACCCCCTCACCATAACGAGAATTATTCAAATCAGACGCCAAAGGCGTTGATTCTCGTTTGGTGCGGGGGTCAACGTTACCCACAATCAAATCAAAGTCGTCCTCAACCGAAAGAACTGTTAAGTTTTTTACGCTTTCTGGGATCGGTGTTTTCATACTCCATCTTTCACTCATCAATTCTTCATATTTTTTACCGGCAGACTGCGGTGAGGCGGCTAAAACCACAACATTAAACCACGGATGCTTATCTAAAAGGGAAATGAATCTTTGGCCAACCATACCAGTAGCACCAAGAATACCCACTTTTAATTTATTGTCTTTTGATTTTTTATTTGATTGATTTTTCATTTTAATTTTTTAATTTTAAATTTTTAAAATATCCGCCAATACTCCGCCAGCCGTTACCTCAGCTCCGGCACCCGGTCCCTGCACCACCAAAGGCCTCGCCTTATATCTTTTGGTATAGAAAGCAAAGATATTATCCGCCCCCCTTGTTGAAGATAGCGGATTTTCTTTAGAAACCACCTCTAGCTTGGCCGAAGCTTTTCCCTTTTGTATTTTAGCCATATATCTCAAAACACCGCCTAATTTTTCAGCCTTTTCAGATAATTTTCTAAATTCAAAATCAAACTTTTTAAGCTCAGAAATAAATAATTCCACGTCTTTTATCTTTCTTAATCTTTCCGGCACCAAACTTTCAATTTTTACATTTTCAAATTCCATTTCCAATCCAATTTCTCTAGCTAATATCAAAAGTTTTCGACCCACGTCTTGACCGCTTAAATCTTCTCTAGGATCTGGCTCGGTATAACCCAATTTTCTAGCTTTAGCCACGATCTCACTAAAATTTTCCTTTGAATTAAAATTATTAAAAATGTAACTCAAAGTTCCGGAAAAAATACCCTCTATCTTTTCAACTTTATCTCCGCTAAAAACTAAATCTCTCAATGTTGATATAACTGGTAAGGCTGCGCCAACATTAGTTTCATATAAAAACCTCTTTTCATTATTACCCAAAATTTCTCTAATTTTTTTATATTCTTTTATGGGTAAAACATTAAATTTTTTATTCGGGGAAACAATGCTCAGCCCAGCTTCTGCAATTTCAATATATTTTTTAGAAATAAACTCACTAGCCGTACAATCAACAAAAATTTTATTAACAAAATTCATCTTTTTAATTTCTTCTAACCACTTATCAAAACTAGCATTTTCACCATTTTTTTCTAAAAGATTTTTCCAATCATTTAAATTGATACCCAATTCATTTAACAACATCTTTTTATCATTTATAATTCCGCACACTCGAACAGGAAGCCCATTCAATTCGCTAATTTGTTGCAGTAAAGTTCCCCCAATATTTCCAGTTCCAACTAAAAATAAATTTTTAACTCCTCCAAAAACAAATTGATCATGAATCAAATTCAACGCCCTTATTTTATCCCTACTTCCAACAGTTAAAGATATATTTCTTTCCGATCCCCCCTGAGCAATGGCGGTAATATTTATTTTGTTATCGCCCAATACTTTAAATAGTTTTCCGGAAATACCAGGGGTACCACGCATATTATCTCCGACCATAGCAATAATTGCCTGGTTAGAAATAAAACTAAGGCTAACTGATTTATTTTTTATTTCATTTTCAAACTCCTGCTTTAAAAAATTTAAAGCCGTTTCCAACTCCGCAGTTTTAATAGCCAAACAAATTGTATGTTCTGAAGATGCTTGAGAAATTAATATAACATTTGCTTTTGCGCGTCTAGTAGCATCAAATACCCTAGCCGCACTTCCAGGAATACCTATAAGACTAACACCCCCAACAATAACTAAAGAAATATCATCTACCGAGGTAATTCCCTTAACTAAAGAATTTCCATGATCTGGATTTTTAAGAACAAAAGTGCCAATAGCTTCAGGATTAAAAGTATTTTTAATAACAATCGGAATTTCTTTTTTAACAGCCGGTAACATTGTAGCTGGATGAATAACCTTGGCTCCAAAATAAGCTAATTCAACAGCTTCTTCGTAGCTAACCTCTTTTAAAACAACGGCATTTTTTACCAGCTTCGGATCAGCGCTTAATATTCCGTCTACATCTGTCCAAATTTCTACAATTTTTACACCAATAGCTGCTCCAAAAATAGCCGCCGAATAATCAGACCCCCCTCTTCCTAAAGTAGTAGTCTCATTATTTTTTGTAGATCCCAAAAAACCAGTTATAACCGGGATTCCTGATTTGTTTTTAAAATAATTTTTAATAATTTTATTTGTTGAATTAAAATCAACTGAAGCATTTACAAAATTATTATCTGTTTTAACCAACTCTCTGGCATCAACAAAATAACTTTTTTTAGAAAGTCCATTTTGGATATATCCAGATACTATAAAAGCAGAGAGTCTCTCACCAAAACTGGCAACTAAATCCATTTGTTCTGAAGAAATTTCTTTTTTAAGAAATATATTTTCCAAAATCCCCTTTAATTCTTCAATAAGCTTTTCAATATATTCCAATACAACTTCTTGTTTATTTTTAGTTATTATTAATTTTTTAACTGTTTCTATATGGCGTTTTTTTATCATCTCAACTTCATCTTTATATTTAATATCGCTGGAAGCGGCTAGTCGAGCGGATTTGAGAAGCTGATCGGTAATTCCCTGGAATGCGGAAACCACCATCGCAACCCCATCCTTACGTGAAGCATCAACAACTATTTTTGAGGCTTTTTTAATCATTTCTGGTGTGCCGACGGAAGAACCTCCAAATTTTAATATTTTTTTAATCATATATTCTCTTAATATTTTACTTGAATTTTTTCTAAAAAAATTCCCGGCTTCGGACCGGGGCTTAGTTAATTTTATTTACACAATTTAACTACGACCTCGGCTGAAGGCTTGTGGTAGTAGTTGTAGTTGTGAAAATTACCTTATTCATTACCTCTTTATCATAACAACCACCATTTTTTAGTCAAAGCCCAAAAAAGTGAATAAAAATCCCCCCATTCTTAAGTGAATGGGGGGATATTTTCTACTTCTTGAAAGGAAGCACGCCGTCTATGAGACCGTAAGCCTTCGCTTCTTCGGCAGACATATAAAGGTTGCGCTCCATGTCCTTTTCAACCTTTTCAAAAGTCTGGCCGCAATGCTTAGCCATAATCTCGATGAGTACTTTTTTATTAAACTGCATTTCCTTGGACTCGATCTCGATGTCCGTTGCCTGCCCGGAAATGCCGCCGCCCATTATTAAGGGCTGGTGAATCATGATGCGCGAATTGGGCAAAGCATAACGCTTGCCCTTACTGCCCGCCGCAAGAATTACGGCACCGAAAGACATAGCCATACCCATACACACGGTAGAGATAGGGCTTTTTATGAACTGCATGGCATCGTAAACAGCCAGGCCAGCCGTCACCATGCCACCGGGCGAATTTATGTACAAACAGATGTCTTTGGAATCGTCCTGTGAATCCAGAAATAACATCTGTGCTATTAACGAATTTGCCGACTCGGTGGTGAATTCGCCTTCATAACCGCCCACAAAAATAATGCGGTCGGTTAAAAGACGGGAATAGATATCGTAAGCTCTTTCGACGCCAGCCACTTTTCCGATAACAGTCGGAATAATGTTGGTGTTTTTAATGACGCCACGCTTCTTTTCCATGATCTCCCTCCCTTTTCCAAGAATAATTAGATTTCAAGTTACTAATTTAAACCTAAATTAAAAGCAGAGAGTGGTCAATCCCCACACCAAACGTTTTTACGAAATAAAAAACAACTCCGTTAACTACGGAGTTGTTTTAAAATATTTATTCTTGTCCTATAGAAAAATCACTTTTTAACTTTTATTATTTCGTCTACCAGGCCATACTCTTTGGCTTCTTGAGGGGAAAGCCAATAATCTCTATCTGTGTCTTTTTGTATTTTTGATAATGACTGTCCTGTGTGTTTAGATAAAATCTGATTTAATCGCTCTCTCATCCTCAAAATATGTTTGGCGCTTATTTCTATTTCAGTTGCCTGTCCGCCAATTCCCTCACTCATTACCTGATGAATTAAAACCTCTGAATTTGGAAGAATAAATCTTTTACCTTTTGTACCGGCGGCTAAAAGAACCGCCCCCATAGAAGCCGAGATACCAACCCCTATCGTTGAAACATCGCACTTAACATGTTGCATGGTGTCATATATTGCGAGACCAGCACTCACGGATCCACCCGGGGAATTAATATAAAGCTTAATGTCCTTTTTAGAGTCTTCGTGCTCTAAAAACAAAAGCTGAGCAATAATTGTATTAGCCATACCATCACTAACCGGGCCACCCAAAAAAATTATTCTCTCTTTTAAAAGACGTGAATAAATATCATAGGCCCGCTCACCCATTGAACTTTTTTCTATAACTGTTGGTATTAAATATTCATTTTTTTCATTCATAGTTACTATTATATATATTTTTATTAAAAATACCACTTTAATTAATATACTTTTTTAAGATTAAATGTTGCTACGTTTTAAGATTAATCTTAAATTATAGGAAGATTTTTTATTGACAAAATCCCTTAAAACTTATAGTTTATGAACTAGCGTAGTTAATACTACAACTTGAAAGGAGAATAAGGTATGGAAACCAAGATCAAGGTGGTTCTGGAAGGCATCGGCCGCGGACTTCTTATGCATAAGTTTTGCATAAACAGCTACGAAAATCCCATCAAAAAAAATTCCACTAATAAACTTTCTCCGGAAGAGGAGGCGGAAAAGGTGGCTTATCGCATAGAACCGTCGAATAACTCCGAAAAAGGACAGCTCTGCCTTCCGGCCGAGCATTTTATAGGAGCACTTATTTCGGCGGGGGCTAATTTTAAACAAGTCGGAAAGGGCAAAAAAACCTACAAAGGAGCTCTTTCTGGATATCTGGATGTTTACCCAGATTACGTCGGCCTTACAAATCCGAATGGCGCGCCGCTCCAAGAATACAAAATCGACAGTCGGCCCGTCTGCATCAGAGCCACCAAGGGAAGAATCATCAGGCATCGCCCGCTTATAGAAGCCGGGTGGCGCGCCGAATTCACAATGGTGATTTCCGATGATTCCATCTCACTGGAAGTAATAAGAGCGATTCTCGAGGAAGCCGGCAAAAGCAAGTGCGTAGGCGACTTCAGACCCCGCTTCGGTCAATTCCGCGTAATATCCGCTGAAAAAATTCAGTAAAATCTCACTAATGGTAAGGCGAGGTGCGGTTAGGTGAGGTGTGGTCTGGTATGGAAAACTCTAATCCAAATTCAAACTTAAACTGCTTTGACGTACCAAGGTCTGGTGCGGCGAGGTGAGGAGAGGTTTGGTAAGGTTGGGTAGGGTCTGGTAGGGTGTGGTAAAAAAAGCCCCCGTCAACTGACGGGGGCTTTCTATTTCATAAAAACTATTTAGAAGCTTCTAAGAAATCAAAAACTTTTTTATTTTTTACTATATCGTAGCTATAGTTATAAATTCTTTGTGGATCTATTTTTCCGGCTTGTTCGGGATGCAATGTGGCTAAAAATTTATTGCTTTCATTTTCTACCTCTTCCGAAGTCGGCTCTATTTGTTCATTTTTTGCTATTTTATACAAAACAAGATTAGAGATAACGCTTTTTTCGGCTTGAGGTTTTAATTTCTTCTTTACCTCCTCTTCATTAAAATCTTTTTTAAAATACATTTTATATTCCTCTACCATTCCCGCTAAAGTTTTTTCAATCATTACCTCTGGAATATCAATTTTTGAATCCTTACCAATTTCTTCTAATACTTTAATTCTTAATTTTTCAGACTCTTTAATTTCTTTCTCTTTTTTAATACCATCTTTTATACTGGCCTTTAATTCATCAATGGTTTTAAAATTACCAAGTTCTTTGACCAGCTCATCGTTTAATTCTGGCAATTGTCTTTCAAAAACAGAAACTAATTTAATACCATCAAATTCTTCGCCTTCTTTGTGACCAATAATTTTATCATCAAACCCCTTTTCAATATGAGAATGACCCAAAACAAATTGATCCGGCTTACCCTTATACTCAACATTGACTACATCTCCCAATTTTGCGGGATTAATCGATCTTACAATTTTAGCCCTTGAATTTAAAATCCAATTTATTGCCTCTTGCACCTCCTCGTCAGTAGCAGAAACCTCTACTTTTTCAGAAAAAATATTCTTAGCTATTTTTTTATAATCACCAAGTTTAACTTCTGGAAATACCACTAAATCAATTTTAAAAATAATTCCTTCGGTCTTTTCCTCTATATCTATTTTAGGCTGATCTACTATTTCCCATTCTTTTTCTATGGTTATTTCCTTTAAAACTTCTCTAATAGCCTTTGTAGCAGCCTCACCAAAAACCTTATCTTTATCAATAGCCGCGTCAGCCATTTGTTTCGGAGCAGTGCCTTTTCTAAAACCCTTAATTTCAACTTGTTTTATAGCGTCTTCATAAACTACTTCCCAATACTTAGAAAATTCAACTTGTGTTAAATTAACCTCTACATGCTTGGCTGAACCCGGAAGATCTTTGTGTGTATATTTCATATATGTTTTTATTTAATGCTTTTTAATAATACTAGGAAAATAAATAATATCAACCCCAACTAAAATCCCCTCATCCGTCAATTGACGGATGAGGGGACATAATTCATACCTATTGAACGCCTAGCTTTGTAAGCATCGCCTTTATTCCATTATAGGAAGTAGATAATACAAATAAGTTATTTGGAGTCCAGCCATAATTCAAAGAAGCTCCCGTGACAGAAAAACTCATATATCTAGTAGAAACATTATTAGCCTTTCCATCCTTAAAAGTTGATCCAACTTTTGTTCCAGGATTTTGAATATACAAATTAGCTAAACCTGAAGAGGGTTCAAGTTTTGTCATTAAAGTTTTAGCGGCATCAACATCGACTCCATCTTTAAGTTTTGCAACTACACCAAACCAAGATCCATTTTTATCATAAAAAATTGCGCTAGTGAAATCTTCTTGGAAAAAAGAAGATAATTCTATTGCGGTTAACTCAGGTAAAAACAAAGACATGGCATCCGCAAAAACCAACTGCCCACCATCATTTGAAAGCGCTATTTCTTTTAATGCTGTTTCAGTGCTTGGTTTATTGTTAGATTCCGATACTAAAACATCTCTAACAGAAACCAAAGTAGTAGATCCAACTATATTTAAACTAGCTAATACTTCAGCTGGGCTAATAAATAACGAGCTGTGTGTTTTTAAAACTACTGGTTCAGGCAAAACCTCGGGAGTTGTAGTGGCTAATTCTTCTGGGGTTGTAGTAGCCATTTCTTCTTCTGGAACAATCACGGTTGTTTCCGGAATCTCAGGGGTTACAACTTCTGGTTCAGGAACTGGAGTATTTACTGTAATGGCCGGTTTTGCAAACATAGGATAAACAAAAACATATCCAGCGTAAGCAGCGCCAGCTAAAACTAAAATCAAAATAGTAATTAAAATAAAAATTTTTCCTTTTTTCTTTGGGGCTTCGGCTGGCGGCAAAACACCTTCGCCGGCGCCTGGTCTAATCATGCCCTCTTCTTTTGATAAGTCATCTAATTCAACGGTTGGTTGCTTTTTAATTTCTGGCGGAGTAAAAGACTGCGGCACCGGATTTTCTCCTCCTGATTGTTTCATGGATTCCATATCAGACTGCATTGTTCTTAAAGTGATTTCTGGTGGCGGTGGCGGTGGCGGCATTGAAGACCCACCTTGACCCTGACCAGGATTATTCACCCCCCCCCAATTTTGCTGCTTAAAATCGTCCATAATTTTTATTTTTATTTTATTACTTAATATCTTAATTATATACCACTAAACAAAATAAAAAACGCCGTCCTTTGTGGATAGCGTTTTTTAGAAATTTAATTAATTAAATTTGCTTAGGTGCTTCGGGCTTATTTAAAGCTTTTAAAGACAAGCTAATCTTTCCCCCTTCTACTCTCAATACTTTAGCCCTGACAAAATCACCCAACTTAACAACGTCCTCAACTTTCTTTACAAATCCTTCTTTCAATTCAGATACGTGGATCATACCATCTCGATTTGGACCAAATTCAACGATTGCTCCAAAGTCTAATATTTTAACAACTGGACCCTCAACAATTTGTCCAACTTCAACATCGGTGACAATAGACTTAACCATATTAAAAGCAGCTTCTGCTATTTGTTTATTCGGACCGGCTACAAACACTATTCCGCTTTGATCAATATCAATAGTGGTAGCGCCAGTAGCGGCAATGATTCCATTAATCACCTTTCCTCCAGGACCAATAACCTCGCCAATCTTACTTGGATCAATGGTTAATGACAAAACTACTGGGGCGTATTGAGAAAGCTCTTTACGAGGTTCTTTTAATGCACCCATAATAGTTTTTAAAATATGAAGCCTGGCCAATTTAGCTTTTGCTAAAACATCTTCCACCATCTGCATATTTATGCCGTTAATTTTTACATCCAATTGAATAGCGGTGATACCCTCTTCTGTTCCGGCAACTTTAAAGTCCATATCGCCGTAATGATCTTCTGGGCCCTGAATATCGGTGAGTACTTTATACCTATCACCTTTTTCATCGGTTATTAAACCCATTGCAATACCGGCGGCCGGTCTTCTTATTGGCACGCCTGCATCCATCAAAGACAATCCTCCGGCACAAACCGTAGCCATAGAAGATGAGCCATTTGAAGAAAGAATTTCAGAAACCACGCGAATTACGTATGGAAAAGATTCATAAGATGGCAATAACGGACGCAAAGCCTTTTCGGCTAAAGATCCGTGACCAATATCTCTTCTGCCAGGACCTCTAAATCCACCTGTTTCTCCAACAGAATAAGGCGGGAAATTGTAGTGGAGCATAAATCTCCTCTTTATTGAATTTCTCATGCTTTCTACAAGCTGTTCAGAACCCGGAGGAGCAATAGTGGTAACAGCTAAGGATTGAGTATTACCCCTAACAAACAAAGCGGATCCATGAGCCCTATTTAATATGCCGGCCTCGGCATAAAGATCTCTTACCTGATCCAATTTTCTACCATCTGGTCTCATTTCTTCTCCAAGAATTTTCTTATGCAAAATTTCATCAAGTCTTGATTCCATATAAACCTCAGCAGCGATATATTCTTTTTCTTCGCCACCCATTTCTTCCAACATCAATCTCATATCGTCTTTTATACGATATAGCATTTCCTCTCTTTTTATTTTATCCGGGTTATAAAGAGCTTCTTCCAATTTATTTCCAAAAAAATCATTAAGTTTTTGCTCTAAATCTTTTTCCGGAATAGCTAAATAAACTTCTACTTTCGGAACAGCCAATTCTTTAGCAACGGTTTCCTGAAAATTTGTGAGTTCAGTAATTTGTTTTTGAGCCAAAGCAAATCCATTGGCAACATATTTTTCATTAACCTCATTTCCGCCAAGCTCAATCATATTTATTTTATCTTTAGTTCCGGCCACAAAAGCATCAAAATCTAAATCGGCTTCGCGATCTTTCAAGTCGATTAAAGATGGGTTTATTAGAATTTCCTCATTATTTTTAAATTTAGAAATTTTAACTCCAGCAACAGGACCGCCCCAAGGAATTCTTGAAATAGTTAAAGCCATAGAGGCTGTTAACAATCCAATAAAATCCGGGTCATTTACTCCATCAATTTGCAAAACAGTTACTACTACCTGAACTTCTCTGCGCATTGCAGAATTAAATAACGGTCTAATTGTTCTATCAATTAATCTTCCGGACAAGACAGCTTCGTCAGAAGACTTTCCTTCTCTACGAGAAAATCTGCTACCCAAAATCTTACCGGCAGCATAAAATTTTTCTTCATAATTTACTGTTAATGGGAAGTAGTCCATCCCAGCCTTATCTGACTTGCCCATAACCACTGTAGCCAAAACCACGGTATCGCCATACCTACCTATAATTGCAGAATCCGCCTGCTCGCCAACCCTTGAAACCTCAAAAGAAAGCGGCTTACCGGCAAATTCAGTTTTAAAAACCTTTCTATTTATTTCCATATTTTATTTTTTGGGAGATCTAAGGTATAAAGCAAAAAAACTTTTTCAACCTTCCTCGCTTTATATCTTAACCCCCCGATTATTTTTTCCTCCGACAGGAGGAATCGCTTTAGCTATTTAAGCTTTTCGCGAAATTTTTATTTTTTATATTTATTTATTTTAGCATTTTCCCAAATTTAGGGCCGACTTTTTATATTTTAAATAATGCTTTTGGTATTTTTTCAATGTTTATAAACTGATCGGCTATTTCCTGAATCTTTCCCGAAGTAGTTCTTCCGAAAGCCGCCACTTCTACGCTCCTTCCCTTTCCATACTGTAAATACTGAATTAAAGGAACGAAGTCTCCATCGCCTGTTACTAAAATTACAACGTCCAAAAAATCAGCCATTCTCAAAGCATCTACCGCCATACCAATATCCCAATCGGCTTTTTTAGATCCGTCTGCGTTTATCTGCAAATCTTTTACTCTCAATTCAAGACCGCAGCGAGTTAAAGAATCAAAAAATGAAGCTTCCCCTAAAGCCGTGTCACTTTTTACTACATAAGCTATGGAACGTATAAGCTTTCTGCCCGCAACCAATTCTTTAATTAATTCTTTATAATTCACTCTGGATTTATAAAGATTCTTTGATGAGTGATATAAATTTTGAATATCAACGAAAATACCAACTCTTTGTTCTTTGTGTCTCATAATATTTATTTTATCCCAATTTAATTCTAGCCGCTATTTATAGCGGCTAGTTTACTTAAGCTTTCAAACCTAATTTTTTAACTATTGAAGAATAGTTTTTTGGTTTATTTTTTTCTAAATAATCCAAAAGTCTCTTTCTTTTTCCTACCATTTTCAACAAACCTCTTCGGGAATGATTATCTTTTCTGTGTTTTTTAAGATGGTCGGTTAATTCCTCGATTTGCTTGGTCAATAAAGCAACTTGGACCTCAGAAGATCCGGTGTCGCCATCGTTTTGTTTAAATTCTTTAATTACGTTTAATTTTTTTCGTGTGGTTAACATACTTATATTTATTTTTAAACTTTTTAAATTATAAACGAAAAAGCCAAAAAAATCAAGACCCGACTCAGAAAAATCAGATTTCTCTCTAGTCCCATAATCACAAGTGGTTTTGAAACAAAAATATCTTATTTATCTGTCGCAAAATATTTTTTATGTTAAAATTAAGTAAATGGCGGACATAAACACACTTTTAACCCAATATTTAGACTATTTAGAGCTAGAAAAGAACCGGTCCATAAAAACCAGGGAAAATTATGAAAGATATCTTAAGGCTTTTTTTGAATTTAACAAAATTGATAAACCCATAGATATTACCCTTGATAAAGTAATGCAATTTCGTCTTCATTTAGCCAGAGAAAGTAAGGACGGAAAAAATCTTAAAAGAATAACTCAGTCATATTACATAATCGCTCTTAGAAACTTTTTAAAATTTTTAATAAAAAAAGATATTGAAACTCTATCCCCTGATAAAATTGAACTACCAAAAATTGCCAGGCGACAAATAGAAATAATTGAATACCAAGAACTTGAAAGACTTCTAAATGCCCCTGATACAAACACATTTAGAGGACTAAGGGATAAGGCTATCCTAGAAGTTCTTTTTTCTACAGGACTTCGTGTTTCCGAATTATGCAATTTAGATAGATATATAAACTTACAAAGAGGAGAATTAGCTGTAAGGGGAAAGGGTGAAAAGTTAAGAGTTGTATTTTTATCAGACCGAGCAAAAACCGCGATAAAAAATTATTTAGATAAAAGGGGCGATGCTTTAGATAAGTTGTTTATAAGCTTAGCAAAGGAAGATAAAAAAGCTGGGGCAAAGCCACCAAAAGTTATTGGAAAAATAACCTCTCGTGCAGTACAAAGACTTATTGATTTTTATAAACGCAAGGCTGGAATAGCAAAAAAAATAACACCCCACCAAATTCGTCACCAATTCGCTACCGATCTATTAATGAACGGCGCAGATCTACGCGCTGTCCAAGAATTATTGGGCCATAGCAATATTTCCACTACTCAAGTTTATACTCATATTACCAATAAGCAATTAAAAGAAATTCACGAAAGCTTCCACGGAAAAAGAAGAAAGTAGAGACAATGAGAGTAATTTAATCTTAAAATATCAAAATCAAACTCCAATTATCTTTGAGGAACATCTCGGAGGCGCGAAGGCGCCGAGAGCGAAGCAATCCGTCAGCTGACGGATATGCTGTTTCTGAAAAGATAATTAGGATTTAAATAAATATAGACGCAGTGAAAATAAAATAATTTTACATTTTAGATTTTTAATTTAAAATAAGAGGTATGCTGGGGTGGCGAAATTGGCAGACGCACTAGCTTTAGGAGCTAGCGCCGCAAGGCATGCGGGTTCAAATCCCGCCCCCAGCACAAAAATATTTAGTTTAACTATAAAGTTTTTAATTTGACTAAATTGATAAAACGTGTTATTATAATAAAATAGTTAGCACATTAATAGGAGGAAATATGATGAATAAAGAACGGCAGGGCGAGATAGCGCTTCTCTTTCTGAAGCACAGGCTTCAAACTGACGGCGTAAGACTCACTCCGAATATTCACAGGGATATCGGAAACACAGCGAAGGCTCTCGGCATATCCGTCAACGAAGCGATGGAATTCGTCGAGATAATAGTGCGCGAGCACGTCGAAAAAACGTTCTCGAAAAACCACTAGATCAGAAAACTAGGGTTGAAGCCAAGCGGCTTCCTAAAAGGGTAATTGCACCTCCTCTGAATAAATCAGAACAAGGGCAGAACAAGAACCTATCCCCATTTCCTGACCCCCACCATCCGCATTATCGCGGATGGTGGTTTTTTTTATAAATTAAAAATCCCCCGAAAGGGGGATTTTTACTTGAATTATTAATTCAAAATACTTGCAACGATATATCTCATTGTACCGGCCAATAAGGCAACGGCGATAGCAATAATAGAGTAAAGTAATTGGTTTTTAGCCTTTTTAATTTGCTCTTCGTCGCCAGCAGCTGACAAATAAAGCCAAGCAGCGTAAAAGATATATAAAATAGCAGCAACGAAGAATAATCCGGTTATCCAGTTTACAATTCTGGTGATTACGGCTTCTACTCCAGACAAACTAGTGATGTTTGTTTTAGGAGTATTTACGTTTATCTGACCAAAAGCCAAAGCTGGAGACAAAAGCATTATTCCTGTTGTAACTTTTTTAATTAAATTTTTCATAATTTTTATTTAATAATACTAATTTACGAATGAATACGAACAGTACCAATTTATACCATCCGTATATTCGTATTATTCGTATTTATTGTAGATTTGTATTATATTCTCTCGACCTTTTTAAATTATTAATCTTAATTAATAATAACTCTTTCAAAAAATCTTGCCAATCTTATTTTGCACCGAGAATTTCCGCCACAATCATAGTGATACCCTTAGATACTAAAATTAAGACGTAGCCAATAACTGCATAAGTTATGGTTTTTCTGCCCATTATTGCTTTTTCAATATCTCCACCCGTACTTAAAAGTTGCCATGCTCCATAGATAATAACTAAAGGAAAAATTATAGTAGCGATACCTATGAGATAATTAACTATATTATCAATTAACTCAGAGATAGATTTGGCTTTTATTGGATTAGGAATCTCTACTGATCCCTGAGTTGGAGCTGCTAATGCGGGGACCGCAACAAAAGCTAGGGTAATCACTAAAATTAATGCGCTAAATATTTTTGTTTTCATAGTTTAAAGATAGATTAATTATAATTAAATTTCAATCACATTAAATTTATATTAAATAGGGGCCGATGGACTTATAGGTTCAGTACCTACATCATAACAAGATTTTGTCTTATCAGCGCAAACTTCTCCCGCAACCGGCGTAGATCGCCTAATTAATGCAGCGTCAATCTTAGAATCTAAACATTGATGCTGAGGCGCTTTACAAGTAGGCATAGTGACTGGACTAATATTTTCCGGTACACAGCATTGTATGCTTGCACTAGCTGCATTTTTTGACGACAAACATAGCCCCGGCTCATATTTTCCGTTATTACAAGGCACTAAATTTTTATCCAAACATGAACCGCCCTTATTTAAACACGCAATATCCGATCCTGTTTCTACTCTCGGCAAAGACAATGGCTTAGAAGAACATTCAATTTTATTCCAAGGAAGTTTTGAGGGAGAATCTGTAAGAATTTGTAAAACCGTTCCAACTAATAACCATGCTCCCAAAGCTAATGAAACGCCAATGACAGCAGTTGTTATCCTGCCCCTTCCACTTACTACTTTTTTCTCATCTCCGCCGGCAATCATTATTTCAATAGCGCCCCAAACAATAAAGGCTGCGGCAAAAGCAAATACAAGTTCAGTAAATAAATTAATTAAATTTTTTAATAAAATAAATATATCGCAAAGAGAACAATCCATTCCGCTACATGGCACTAAACCCGTACCATCTTCTGTTGAATTTGTCTTATCTTCGCCCGTAAAGATATCAGTTGATTCCGTGTTTGTAATTGGAGAAATAATTTCATTTCCGGTTTCCATACCAGATGATTTTGGTAAAACGCAGCAAATGCTTGGCGGAACACAGTCGCTGGTATAGATACCCACTGATCCATAATCGCAAGAATTGGAAGATTTGCATTCTCCAAATCCAATATTATTGCTAGTGCATCTTGTTTTTATGCAGCACTGTTCAGAAATTCCATCAGGAGAAGTAGCACAAACGCTTCCGCTTTTTGTTAAGTCGCCCATATAAATTTCATCGTATGGATCACAGGCCACCTTGCACACGCCCTCACTAGAAACACCGCAGGCAGTACCCGTAGCCAAAACAGTATTATTAACAAAAACAAAACCCATTAATAATATTGAGCCGAGTAACAAATATTTTATTTTTTTATTCATATTTTTATTGTATTGGATTAATTTGTCTAATTAAATCCGTTACCGCTCTTTCTCCCTGGCTCAAAGACTCATATAAATCGAGTTTGCCAGAGACTACAGACTGAATCATTTGAGAAAAAATAGCTTTTGTTTTTTCCGGATCGGGCTTCATCCATGACTGAGCGGTTAAAGCTTGTTTAGCAAAGATACCTATATTTGGATCATCAGAATATTTCTGAATCAAAGTTCTGAGAGCCGGCGGACGCTTTGTAATAGTTAAATAATTTTCAGCTATTTCTTCGTTTGTAGTTAAATACAATACAAGATCCCAAACCCATTCAGGATATTGAACATATTTTGAAACAGCCAATGCTCTATAACCGGCATAATTTACAGCCTCTTCTTTAGTATTAGGCTGAGGCATCGCAGCAACTCTTATTTTCAAAAAAGGATTTTTTATTTTAAAAGTATCGAGTTGTGATGCGTATTCAAAAACCATAGCAACTTTTCCCTGACTAAAAGCATCTGATGAATAAAGCATTTCTTCATTCCATGTATAATATAAATCTTTAGTGTTAGCAAAACTGGTATAAAAATCCAAAGATTCTATTCCCGGCTGGCCACCCTTAAAAGAAGAATTGAAACTGGCAGATGTATAATTTTGACTTGTCATATCTGTTCCGGCCTGAAGCATTAACAAGCTTAAAATATCGGTAGCATTGTGAATTGTTTTTTCCGAACCACCGATAGCTGCAGCAGCGCGCGTTATGTTTCCAGAAGCATCAATCCTTCTTAATTTCGGAATTAGATTTTTAAATTGAAGCCAGTCGGACGGAGCAAGGGCGATGGCATAATTATCAAAAATATCTTGATTATAAAATAAGGCCAAAGTATCTATATATAAAGGAAGACCAAAAATAGAACCATCTTTTACCAAGTCTTTTGCAACAACATCCGGAAATAATGATTTTAATTTAGTTAAACTCATTCCTTCTTGGGGCAAAGCCAACATTTTATCTGAATGTTTTTGAAGCCAAGAATTTTCAACCATAAAAATATCCGGTCCTTTTCCGGCGGCAATAGCATTTATCAATTCCTGCTCGTAATTATTTTCATCTATTTTTTTATAGGCCGCCTTAATATTGGAATGAAGTTTTGTATAAGCTAAAAGACCCGCATTAAAAGCTTCTTCGTTGTCACCCACTCCCCAAATAACCAAATCCATTTGTGGTGGCGGAGTTTCCTGTGTTTTTAAACCCGGTAAAACACCGGTAAATATTCCGACTGCGATTAATATAAAAACAAAAATAACTGCCAAAGCTATAAGCTGTGGCTTAGAGAAATTCTGAAATAAATTTTTATTTGGCTCCATTAACCTAAATTATACCCTAAACAGAAGTCTAGAAACAAATCACACCAACAATTTTATCCCCAGAATTCAAATTCATAATTCTTACGCCCTGAGTAGCTCTTCCAGCCAATCTTATTCCTGATAATTCAGTCCTGATAATTTGGCCCTTGGCAGATAACGCCAAAAGCTCTTCTTCTGTTCCAACTAAAAGCGAAGCAACAACACTTCCTGTTTTAGAAGTTACTTTTGCGGTTTTTATACCAGATCCACCGCGACCCTGAACTTTATATTGAGAAATTTTCGTTTGTTTGCCAAAACCATTTGCCATAACAGTTAAAATATTGGTATTTGGATTGGCTGTTTCAGACACAATGCCCAAAGAAACAACACTGTCTCCTTTTTTAATACGAATACCCTTCACCCCGGAAGCAGTTCTTCCCATTGGTCTAATCTGCGATTCTTTAAATCTAATAGCCTGTCCAAGGGATGTGCTTAAAATAATTTGATCCTTACCAGTTGAAAGCTTTACTCCAAGAAGCATATCTCCCTTCTTTAGATTAATAGCGATAATTCCCGTTCGTCTCACATTCGCAAAATCAGCTAAAGCAGTTTTCTTTACAACTCCATTTTGAGTAGCCATTACCAAAAAACCAGCAATTCCCTTTTTATCATCTGGATAAGAAATTACTGTGGCGATTTTTTCTTCTGCTGGAATTTCCAAAAAATTATGTATAGATTTACCCTTTGCTATACGGCTAGCCTCCGGAATTTCATAAACCTTTGTCTGAAAAGCTCTGCCTTTTTCTGTAAAGAACAGAATATTGTCGTGCGTATTAGAGAACATAAATTGGCTCAAAAAATCCTCCTCGGCTACCTCAGAACCAATTAAGCCCTTACCCCCACGCTTTTGAAGTTTAAAACTAGACGGGGCAACACGCTTAATATATCCGCTCTTGGACATGGTAATAATGGTCTCTTCTTTAGGAACTAAATCCTCTTCACTGAACTCTTCAAGACCACCAGAAACAACCTTTGTTTTTCTTTCATCTCCATAGGTTTCTTTCATTTCTGAAAGCTCGGTCTTAATAAGATCCGATATTTTCTTTGGACTCTTTAATAATAAATTCAATTCTTCAATTATTTTTTTCTTTTCTTTCAATTCATCCTCAATCTTTTGTCTTTCTAAAGAAGCCAGGGCCTGCAATCTCATTTCCAAAATGGCATTGGCCTGAATATCAGAAAATTTAAATTTGGCAACTAAATTTTTATGAGCCTCGTCTTTATCGGCTGATTTTTTGATAGTTGCAATTACCTTATCTATATCACCTAAGGCTTTATGAAGACCCATTAATATATGGGCTCTTTCTTCGGCTTTTTTCAAATCAAATTCAGCTCTTCTTCTAACTACTTCTTTTCTGTGTTCAATATATGCATTAAGAATTTCTTTAATTGAAAGGGTTTGCGGCTGCACACCATTCATTAAAGCCACCATGTTTAAATTGAAATTCTTTTGAAGATCTGTGAATTTATATAGCTGATTTAAAACTTTTTGAGGAGAAGCGTCATTTTTTAAATCAATCACTATAGAAAGACCTTCTTTGTCGGACTCATCACGAACATCTCTAATACCCTGAATTTTCTTTTCAGTGACTAATTCAGCTATTTTTATAATTAATTCTGATTTATTTACTTGATAAGGAATTTCCGAGATCTCAATTTGATGACCCTTTCCAAATTCTTTTACTTCGGCTCTGCCACGCATAGTGATAGCGCCACGGCCAGTAACGTAAGCCTGTTTAATAGCTTTTCTATCATAGATAATTCCACCGGTCGGAAAATCGGGTCCAGTAATAATATCCATCAACTCTTCGGATGTTTTCTTGGGATTATCAATTAAACTTGAAGTGGCCTCAATAAGCTCAGTGAGATTGTGTGGCGGAATATTTGTAGCCATACCAACAGCAATACCAACCGCTCCATTGAGAAGTAAGTTTGGAACTTTAGCGGGCAAAACCTTAGGCTCTAATCTAGCCTCGTCATAAGTAGGAACCCAATCTACTGATTCTTTTTCAATATCAACTAAAAGCTCTTCCGCTATTTTGGAGAGTTTCGCTTCTGTATAACGATAAGCAGCGGCGCCGTCTCCGTCGATGCTGCCAAAGTTACCCTGTCCTTTTACTAACGGATAACGTAAGGAAAAATCTTGAGCCATACGGACCATTGCTTCATATACAGAAGAGTCTCCGTGTGGATGATATCTACCCAAAACCTCACCAACGATGTTAGCAGATTTTTTAAATTTAGCCGTGCTGGTCAAACCACTATCCCACATAGCCCACAAAATTCTTCTTTGTACGGGCTTCATACCATCGCGAACATCGGGAAGCGCACGAGCAACAATAACCGACATTGCATAATCCAAATAACACTCTTTAAGTTCAGCTGTAATTTCTCTTTGCTCTATTTTATCCAAATTTATATTTGGCTTCTTTTCTTCTTTTTCTTTGGCCATAAATTAATTGTTATTAATAGTTGTAGACTCTATATTTTCCAAAACATCCTTAATCTCTGCTGTTTGCTCGGTTTGCGCGCTATCTTTCGGAGCCTCTATATTAAATGAATTGGTTTCTTCTATTTTTTCTTTAAAATTATTTATCAAATTTTTTATTTCTTCAAAACTTACTTTAAAACCATTTTTAAAAATTTCAAACTTAGAAACTTCTTGGTTTTCTGAGCTGGCTCTTTCTTGTTTAAAACTAAGGTCTGAATATGAAAGCCAAAAAGATATCACTATAAACATCACTATCGGCACGCCCACCCACATAATTTTTTTCTTAGTCTCTTCGCTGTAGTTTTGAATTTTTTCTATATGCTTTTCCAGGGCTCTCATAGACTATATTTTTAACTGAACAATTTTAGTAACTTTTATTTCGGCTAAGTCCTTCTTTTTAATAGTTAGTTTTTCTTCTAGTTCAACTTTTATTTCAAGCTCGTCTACAAACTCTTTAATATCCGAAGCCTGCCTCTTTAATCCCGGGACTTTAAAAAACATTGGCACTATTATTTTTGGATTTATTTGCTTTACAAGTTTTGCCACCAATTCTGGCTTTATAAATGGTTTGCCTCCAGCAGGAACAAAAAGAACATCTACGGATTTTAATTCTCCCAAAGCATCTTCGTCCGGATAATCAGCGATGTGCCCCAAAAAACACAAGTTAGCGTCTTCGGTTTTTACAAAATAAATAGTTTTAAAAAAATTATCAGAAGACTCCTTTGTTAAAGGAATGCCGTGAATTTCAAATCCTTTTATTTCATATTCGCCTGGGCCAATTAAAACGGCACCTTCTTGTTTTTCTTCTTCGGGAGCGGGCCAGGCTGAAATAGTTTTTAATAAAACATCAAATTTACCACGAGCGGGATTAAGACCGAGCTTGCTATCAAACGGATCACTTACTAAAGTAAAATCTCCGATTTGAACTTTGAAACAACCTTCTCCATACCAATTTATAACCATATCTTTAAAATTTCTAATTTTTAATTACTAATTTATAATCAAAATTTTAATATTTAAATTTTTGATTTGATTGAAAATTTATAGAATTTTTGATTAACTTTCAATCATTAAATCTCTAAATCATTCAATCTTTAAATCGTCTTAGCGATTTTAATTATAAGCTTTTTTGCATCAAAAAACAAACCGGGTCAGTAGAAATTCGATCAGTATCTTTCTCGTTTTTTATATAAACTTAATAATTTTTTATCAAAACAAAACAATCGAATTTTCACTGCCCGGCAAATAAAAACCCGCCTCATTTTTATTAAAGGCGGGTTCGTTGACGCCACATAGTAACGCGACGCATACGCAGAAACAAAGAAAACATCATAAACAGCATCAGGGCCAGCGTTGCAATGATTATTACGGGCGCAAATAAAGAAAAGAACGCAACCAAGACATGAGAAGCGAAACTAAAGAAAGACACTATCATTATTACCGTTGTATTGGCTATAAAAACACCAATTAATTGCCTTAAATTACACGGCAATACCTTAGGATTTGAAGCTATGACCAAACGCATCCAATACCTTATTGGATTCATATTCTCACCACCCCCTTTTATATATAAATGTGCAATTATTTAAAGCTTAATCCTCTAATCAACAAATGCAAGCCTTATTTGCTTTTTATCGTACTATTATATATATTATTCATACGTTCCTATATATACATATATATAGATAACCAGTAAATTTATTCAAGAATTTTAAATTTACGCTATTACAATTAATAAATTCTAAACAAAAATGAGCACAGTAAAAAAATCAAATCCTACGCTGAATCATATTATAAAGAATTCACCGGGATTAATGCCGAGCCTTAAAGAAGGCGAAGTAGTCGAAGCCAGATTATTAAAAAAGACGCCAAAAGCGGCTTATTTTGATTTAGGCAAATTTGGTATGGGCGTTGTATATCGCCAAGAAATTTTTAATGCTAAAGAAATTTTCAAAAGCATAAAAGAAAACGACCCAGTTTCCGCCAAAGTTGTTTCTATTGAAAACGAGGACGGCTACGTAGAATTATCTCTTGCCGAAGCCGGTAGACAAAAAATTTGGCAAAAGTTAAAAGAACTCGAAGAAAAACAAGACGAGTTGAAAGTAAAAATTACAGCTGCCAATTCCGGCGGTCTTATTGCTGAAGTTGAAAACATCAAGGCTTTCTTGCCTGTTTCTCAGCTTTCTACAGAGCACTATCCGAGAGTAGACGAAGGTTCAAAAGAAAAAATATTAGAAGAACTTAAAAAATTCATTGGTCAAGATCTTTCCGTAAAAATTATCGATCTTAATCCAAGAAATAATAAACTTATTATTTCCGAAAAAGAAATTAACAGTCAAAATATAAAAGATCTTCTCACCAAATACGCGGTAGGAGATATTATCGACGGAATCGTTTCCGGTGTTGCCGATTTCGGAGCCTTTATTCGCTTTGCCGACAATCCGCAAATTGAAGGATTGATTCACATTTCCGAGCTTAGCCATAAATTGATTGAAAATCCAAAAGAAATAGTTAAAGTTGACGACACAGTTAAGGCTAAAATTGTTGAAATAAAAGATGGTAGAGTAAATCTTTCTCTTAAAGCTCTTCAACCAAATCCATGGGATAAAGTTAAAGAAAAATATAAAGCCGAACAAGAGATAGAAGGAACCATTACTAAATTTAATCCATTTGGCGCATTCGTAGCTCTCGATGCTGAAATTCAGGGAATTATCCATATTTCCGAATTTGCCGGTAACGTAGAAGATATGAAGAAGCAAATTGAAGTTGGAAAATCATATATGTTTAAAATTGATTCCGTAAAACCAGAAGAAAAAAGAATCATTTTAAAACTTAAAAAATAATCTATATTTTCCAAAAAATAAAACCCCGGCATACCGGGGTTTTATAATTTAATTCATAAAAAAATCCCCTCACTCTATATAGAATGAGGGGATTGTTTTAGTACGCGATCGGAAACACCCCCTTCTCTCTTTTGGAAAGCGGAGGAGTCACTTTTACCGAAGGACCCATTTGGGGATTTATTTTTTTGTGCCAATCCCTGAGGCCTTTTAACATTATCTCCAGCCCCCCATGGATCGTTGTTTGCGAATCGTTTACCAGCAACACCTTTTTAGTCTTTACCATTTTCTCTCCTTTTTTAAAGAACAAATTTTATTGAGTTATAAAAATAACACAAATCTATAAATTAGTCAAAGATAATTTTTTAATTTATAGCAAATCGGATATAATATAAGTGATCCGTACATTCATATATTCTTTAATTGATAATAAAATTTTATTTTAAGTTCAAGGAGCGCCGATAAAGCTGTGGTTTATCCACGCTGAAGAGAAACGACGCTGAAATTAATTATAATTTTATTACCCGAAGGGAATTCTGATTTAACAACAATTTCTTTGTTGCTCGTCGGAAATGTGGTAGCAAACCACAGTTTCCTCCTTGCGCCTCAAACTTGTTATTAAATCAGAAATTTCAATTTGAAAAGATATGAATGCACGGATCACAACTATGACAAAAATAATTTATAAAAATATTTTCTGGGCCATCCTAACAATGTTTTCTTTGACATTAATTTTTTCCGTACTTTTTGAAGCAACCGGAAAAACCGAAACCCTATCAATAAATCAACTAGTCAGTAAAATAAACTCCAGTGAAGTTTCTAAAATAACTGTTCAAGGAAATAATTTACTCATTGATCTCAAAGATGGTAAAAAGGCCACGGCCAAAAAAGAAACTGATGCCAGCCTAAGTCAGACTCTAAATAATTACGGGGTTAGTCCATCTGTTCTAGATCAATTAAATTTAGAAATTCAAGATGAGTCTGGTTTTAAATTTTGGATGGGAATAATTATTCCGACTGTTTTACCGCTCATCGTGATTGGTTTTATTTTTTGGTTACTTTTTAGACAAGCCAAGGGCGGAGTTAATCAGGCATTTTCTTTTGGTAAATCAAATTTAAAACTTTTCGGAAATTTTAAAGATCAAATTACATTTAAAGATGTTGCTGGATTAAAAGAAGCAAAACAGGAATTGGTAGAAATAGTTGATTTCTTAAAAAATCCAAAAAAATATTTAGAAATCGGAGCTAAAATTCCTCGTGGAGTTTTATTAATGGGCGCACCAGGAACAGGAAAAACTTTATTGGCTAGAGCAGTTGCCGGAGAAAGCGGAGTCCCCTTCTTCTATATATCCGCTTCTGAATTTGTAGAAATGTTTGTTGGTGTTGGCGCCTCAAGAACTCGCGACGCTTTTCAAACAGCAAAAAAAGCAGCGCCTTCAATTTTATTTATCGATGAAATAGATGCTATCGGAAGAGAACGCGGCGCAGGCCTTGGTGGCGGACACGATGAGCGCGAACAAACTTTAAACCAAATATTAGTTGAAATGGATGGCTTTGAAAGAGAGGCAAGAGTAATTGTAATTGCCGCGACAAACAGACCGGACATTTTAGATAAAGCATTATTAAGACCGGGAAGGTTTGATAGGCAAGTTGTTTTAGATTTACCAGATATAAACGATCGCGAAGCTATTTTGAAAATTCATGCCATTGGAAAACCAATTGATAAAAACATCGACCTAAGAAAAGTTGCTGTTAGAACACCTGGATTCTCCGGAGCTGATTTAGCTAACTTAATGAATGAAGGAGCTATTTTGGCGGCTAGAGAAAATAGAAAAACTATTTTACAAATAGATCTTTTTAATGCCGTTGAAAAAGTTTTATTAGGACCAGAAAGAAAAAATCGCGCCATTTCTTTAAAAGAAAAAGAGATTACCGCCTATCATGAAGCCGGTCATGCCTTGGTTAGCGCCAGCGTTAAAGGAGCCGATCCTGTTCATAAAATTTCTATTATCAGCAGAGGTAGAGCCGGGGGCTATACAATGAAACTCCCAACAGAAGAAATGCATCTCAAAACAAGAAGTCAATTCATTGGAGACTTGGCCACTCTTATGGGTGGTTACGCAGCAGAGCAAGAAACTTTCGGAGAAATGTCTACCGGCGCTTCTAGCGATCTTAAAGAAGCTACAAAAATAGCCAGAGCATTGGTTACTCAGTTCGGTATGAGTGAAAAACTTGGCCCAATGACCTTTGGTACATCTCACGAAATGGTCTTTCTAGGAAAAGAAATGACAACTGAAAAGAACTATTCAGAACAAATCGCCTCTGAAATAGACAAAGAAGTAAAGAATTTTATTGATAGGGCCTATAAAGCAGCTCAAAAGATATTAAAATCTCGTAAAAAGATGCTTGAAAAAATTGCCAAAACCTTGATGGAAAAAGAAACTTTAGAACAAGATGAGTTTTACGCATTGATAAAAGACGGTAGTTTTAAATTAGTTGAAATTTAATCTATTTTAATAGCTTCCATCCCAACTATCTTTTCGGAAACAGAATAAATTTTCCCAACGAAAATTTTTCTTCGCTCTCGAAGTTTTGTCGTATGAATAAACTACACCAAAACTTCTCCGAGATGTTCCTCTAAGATAGTTGGGTTTGATATAACAAATAAAAAAACAATCTTGAATAGGTAGGTAAAAGATGATATTTTTATAAAATACAAAAGGGCATGTAGCTCAACGGTTAGAGCATCGAGCTTATACCTCGGAGGTTCATGGTTCGAATCCATGCATGCCCACAAAAAAAAATAACCCCTGCTTATGCAGGGGTTATGCTTTTCAAAAAGTTTTCAACTTCTTTTTCCGAAAAAGGAAATTGAAACTTTTCTTGTAAAAGTATTTTTAGAGAAGTCGGTAAATAAAATATTTTGTGGCGATAATACATCAACTCTGATTTTGAGATTTTTTCCGCCGCACTCTCTCCGTCTGTTGGCGGAAGAAAAGAAAGCGGCAAAAAATTATTGAAAGTTTCGGCTGATTCTTTTTTTAATTTTCCGGAAACTATTTCGCCTAAACAAATTATAACTTGATGCGGAAACAAATTGCTGGACTTCACGCAAAATGTCGTAATTTTTTTAGGATTAATAAGAATTCCGGTTTCTTCCAAGATCTCTCTGACCGCGGATAATAAAATAATTGAATCGTTATTTTTATTTTCTAATTTTTCAATTATTTTTTTAAAAATTTCCGGGTCAACAGATAAATCCCCCGCTCTTCTTTTTCTGGCAATAAGCCTCCAGATCCGATGCTTTGTTTCTTTAAAAGAAAGGGCGTTTTTTATTCGTTCTTCTTGAGATTTATTTTGAGGATTTTTTTCCTTCACAATCAAAAGACCGTTTTGAGAAAAAACTAAGCACTTAACCGTAACAGAAATGCCGTTAATTACACCAACTTTTCCGCCGGGTAAGCCAAAACCAGGTCTCAAGGCATTACTCATTTACACCTCCCTTAAACTAAATTTTTCAATGAACTTAAGAACAAGTTTTAATACAATACAATTTATATAAAATAATGTCAAATATCAAAAACAGACATTTCCACAGTTTCCCCACATTTATACACAGCCCAAAATAGCACTAGACAATCTCATCCAAAGTGCTAATCTGAAAAAAGAAATATTTACAAAAAAATATATGGTTCGGAGGATTGAAAATGGAAGAAAAATATGACGAAGTGCCGGATCTGAATGATCCACAAAAATGGGTAGAGCTTGAGGTAAAAAAAGAGCTCATCTATGTTGATTCCGGAACATGGCTGTTGCCGATCGGAGAAAAAAGGTTTTATCGGCAAAGAATAAATGGAAAAATTGGTTTTGGCATAGCCATGGCCACTATTTTTTTCAAAAAAGAACCGATAATTATTTCTTGGAGCTTTCCAAGTCCCAATAAAAATTTTGAATTGGGATATATGGCATTAAAAATGAAAAGCGGGAAATGGGCAATTACCAATCCCCTAATAAACGGGGTCTCAATAGAAGAAGACAAAAATATTTTTCATATCCATAAATACAGAACCGAAGTTTGGTTAATGCTTAAAGCCAAAAAAGGTTGGCTTATAAGAAAAATACAAAAGGACTCCTAGATTTTAATCTAGGAGTTTTTATTTAATCACTAAAAAACATTTACATATATGTTTCACGTGAAACATATTTTACAAATCTATATAAAAATAAAAAAATGTTTCACGTGAAACATTTTTTATTATTGTGCGCGCTGAGGGAATCGAACCCCCGACCTACTCGGTGTAAACGAGTCGCTCTGCCACTAAGCTAAGCGCGCAAATATTTTTGTTATTTAATATTATATGTAAATTTTTATTTTTGCAATACAATTGTTTCACGTGAAACATGTTTTACAAATATTATTTATTTCTATATTGTTAAATTATGAATCAATTAGAAAACTTCGGAATTAAAAAAGAAATGACTCCTGAACAATATGCCATTTTAATTGAAAAAGATGTTATAGAAAAATACTCGCCGTTATTAAATAAATACTTAAATCAAAATCTAACTCCGGAACAAGCAAAAATGGAATGGATTAAAAAATACGCCGTTGATTATAGAGCCTTTTTCAACCAACATAAAAATGAATTAATAGAGCAGTATAAAAGAGAGCCTGGAAAAGTCATTGATTATATTGAACACGAGATTGAAGGCAATGCCTAGATCGACTTACCTACAAAACCATAAATAGCGTGAAACATATGTTTCACGCTATTTTAATCTAAAAATAATTCGGCAAATCATTAATTGCCGAATTATTATTGCCAAAATATGTTTCACGACAAACAATTACATATATTAACCTAATAATTTGATATAAATGTTTGCCGCGAAACATTAAAACGAAGATATATATAAACCATTATTGTTTCACGTGAAACAAACTCATCTAATAAAAAATACAATTATCTATAAATTGTTTCACGGCAAACAAATATTAAAAAATTACAACTAAAAACTGTTTCACGTTTTACAAATCAAACTGATTTAAGCATAAAATGTTTTATATGTTTAACACTTTTGTGAAACATCAAACGCAAAAATACGAATAAAGTGTAAAAAATGTTTCACAAAATGTTTCACACTAAGAAAATATGCTAAAATAGACTGTGAAACATCCAAAATATGGCAAACAATATAACAATAGGTCAGATAGGAGAAGACATAGCCTCTCAATACCTGCTAAACAATAAGTACGACTTACTATCAAGAAGCGCTAGGTACCCATGGGGAGAAATAGATATCATAGCTAGAGATAGGCAGGGGGTGTTAGTATTTATAGAAGTAAAGGCTTTAAAAGTGTTTCACACTAGCGTGAAACACTCCAATATTTGTTTCACGCCAGAGGAAAACCTACACAGCTCTAAATTGAATAAGGTTAAACGCACCGCTAGCCTATACGCCAATTCTCATCCCAATCTAATAGATGAAGACAGGGGATGGAGAATTGATCTGGTAGCTATAGAAATTCAACACGAAAATCCAGAATCTCTTTCAATAAAAGAATTGATTGGGTTTTGCCAAATAAGGCACTATGAAAATATTTAAATATTGTTTGTCGCTTAATCTCAAAAAGTGATAAACTATATTTATGATATCTAACAAAATTAAATTCTTTTTATTATTAACTTTTGGGTTTTTATTTTTATTTACTCAAAAAAGTTTTGCTGCTTATATAGATACAACAAAACACTGCGCTACTTTTGAATATGGCACATTCAAACAATTTAATGGTTTGAAAAATAATGAGATGTGCATCATCAATAAATCAGATATTCCAACCTGGGACAAATACTCAACAATGAGAATGAGTATCGATGAAATAAAAGCTCCTTATGGTTCGGTTTACGGTGATTCTGGTTTATGGGCTGTTATAAAAAATACAACAACGAGTCAAAATGAATGGGGAACAAGTGATTGCGACGATGGATTTCCAACGTCATTTGTTACAACGTTAGGTTTAGCTGTTTATAATCGAACTATGATAGGAGCTCAAGATCTTGTTTCTTATTTGACCGTACCTAAAACATATTACAATGTTAAAACTGCAATAATCAGATCGTGTTTGCCTGGTCAAATAAATACCACTATAGCCACGGGCGTTAATAATGCAATTTGCAGAGATTATTACTGTACAAAAAGATGGTATGGAAAATCTTGTCATAACGTAGCAAGAACAATGACATACAACCCCGCTAACTTTCCAACATGGGATACCTTTACTGGTTGCGGACTTAACGATGAAGGCTCAATGTCTTTAACAACGGACGCATCAATAAACCCGACTACAAATAGAATTGAAGTTCCGCTTGAAGGAAGATTTACATTAAATTGGAGTTTGTCTAATCCGTCGGCTAGCTGCACGTTATCCGGAAAAAACGCAACAAACCCATCAGAAAATTTTGAAAGAAAAGTTGACGCCGGCGCAGTTGGAATAAATCCAGCAAACGGACAAATAACTCCAAGCTCAAATAGTTTCAATTTTAATTATGCCAAAGAAGGAATTTATACATACACCCTTTCTTGTGCCGGTGTCTTAGACGGAAGAACCTCTCCTACTCGTGGTGTAATTTCAAAATCTATTAAAATTTTTGTTGGCGATATTCCACCAAGCCCAACAATTAAAACTTTTGAAATTGTTCAAAGCGAAGATTTAAAAAATATTGATTCCACAATCGCTGATTATGAATTGCCTATAAATAAGTCTTTACAATTGAAATGGGATGTAACCGACGCAGATAGTTCAGTGAACGCAAGACCAATAAAAATTTGGAGACAAAGAGGCACTGAAAAGAAAATTATCATCTCAACAAACACGATAAACAATTTAAATAATCCCCAAATTATAAAATTTAGCGACACGGATCGAACCGGTATCTACACATTTTGGATGGAAGTGGCCGGAGAAAAATATCCGGAACTAACAACGGAATCTGAAAACAAAATAAGAATAAGGGCTTGGAGCGCCAGCGCCCCCGATGTTCCAGAAGGAAGTTTTACCGCGGATAAAAATGAAATATTAAAAAACGAATCAGCCATTTTAAGCTGGGATATTTCTGGAACTTCAAATGTGAGCATTGATCACGAAATAGGAACAGTTCAAAATCCAGGAAGCACCACAGTAAATCCAATAGTCACAACTATTTATACTCTCACCGCCAAAAATCCCGTAGCCGGAAATCCCGATACTAAAAAAACTGTAACTATAGTAGTCAAAAGTCCAAATATTGAAATTGCAGAATTAAAAGAATTTGTTCCGCCAGAAGCAACTGAAATAGGAGAACAAGAAGGAACGCCCACAGAAAAAAACGCTATAGACTTAAAAGTAAATAAAATAGACGGGCCAATTACCTTAAAAGCCCCTGCAACTTTTACACTCTCATGGAATCTTGATACTTATTGTTTAGCCACCGGCTCTTGGTTGAGTATAAAAACTAAAGCGGGAAGCGAAACTATTACCTTAAATAAAGATGGAAAATATACATATTCACTTTATTGTCCCGGAGGATATGGATCTGATTCAGTTACTGTAGAAATAGTAAATAGTTCGACAAGCGGTTTATTAAATGCCGTTCTTGGCAACAACGAAGATTCTAATATTGATATGCCCATGGCCGAAGCATCTGTCAGCACTGATTTGGTAAATTATTCTCAAGACATAAAAGTAATAAAAGGCGAACCAACGAATATCTATATAAAGATAGATAAGGATATAAACAATGACGGACAGGTAAGTCATGACGTATCCGGATTTTGGGGAGACTATATGAGCAATGGAGGATATTGTTTATATAATGACGGCTTAGTAAAAGGAGTTCCTCAATTTACAGGAATGGTAGAGAGCCCTGAATTTAGAGAAAATTGTAATGCTAAACTAGGAACATTCACATTCAACGACGAACCAGGAACTTATCAATATGGAGTTTTTAGAATGCTTCAAAACGACCAAAAGTTTTCAAATATTTCATACATAAATATTACAATTGAAAATCCGGCCCCACCGACTTCGGGACCAATTATTGATTTAAAAATAAATGGAAATTCTGACGCAGAACAAATATTGGGAACTCCGGCAAGTTTTACTTTATCTTGGAATGTTAAAAATGCTACAAGTTGTGAAGCATCTGGATCGTGGAGCGGATCAAAAGATATCAACGGAGCACAAAACTTTGTAAGTTCTACTAAAAAGGATTTTGCTTACACATTAAATTGTGTTGGTGAATTAGGCACAAGCACAAAAACAATAAATCTAAAAGTAGTTGAGGCTCCTTCTTGTACTTTCACCGCCCTTCCTCCTTCTATAAACAAACAGTCTTCGTTTGTTACAGAATCGGAATTGTCTTGGAAATGCGATTATGCCGATACTTGTACTTTGGCGCCAACTACAAACACCACTATCAGAACTTATGGTTCACTAAGAGTTTCACCAGATCAAACCACGAATTACATTTTAAATTGTAGTAATTCATCTGTTTCTAAGGCGTTTGAGGCAAAAGTAGAGGTAGTGCAATAAAAATAACCTTAGTTGACTAGTATAAAAATTGGGTTATAATAAAACCGATGATTGAAAGAGTCCCGCGATGCGGGACTTTTTTAAAAATTCGCCCCATTAATTTAATGGGGACAAATAAAAAATAAAATAAAGTCGCAAATATATATGTTTAATATAAAAGAAATAAAAAAAGCTATTGAACAAATAGCAGAAGAGAAGGGTTTAGACCCAGCTCAAATTTTAGAAGCCATCGAAACTTCTATTGCCGCAGCCTATAAAAAAGAATACGGCAAAAAAAGCGAAATTATCAAATGTAAATTTGATTTAAAAAATGGCGATTTAAAATTCTGGCAAGTCAAAACCGTAGTAGATAAATCAACCATTAGAATAGTTGAAGAAGGCGAAGAGGATGTTGCTTTATCTTCTACAACTAGCGAAGAAGAATTACTTCCTAGATACAACGAAGATCGTCATATTTTCATTGAAGAAGCCAAAAAAATAAATTCTAAAATAAAAATAGACGAAGAATTAGAATTTCCGCTTGAATCACACGCTGATTTTGGCAGAATTGCTGCGCAAACAGCTAAGCAAGTCGTGCTTCAAAAATTAAGAGAAGCCGAAAGAGGATCGGTAATAAAAGAATACCAAGGAAAAGTTGATGAAATCGTCAGCGGAATAATCCAAAGATTCGACAGGGGAAATGTCTTTATAGATTTAGGCAGAGTCACTGGCATAATGTTTCCAAACGAATCTATTCCAGGCGAACATTACAAATCAGGAGATAGAATGAGATTTTATGTAGTAGCCGTTCAAGAAGAATCTAAAATCCCCGGAATTATTCTTTCCAGATCTCATCCAAAATTTGTAAGTAAATTATTCCAAATTGAAGTTCCTGAAATAAATGACGGCACAGTAGAAATAAAAGCCATAACTAGAGAGCCGGGAAGTAGAGCTAAAATAGCCGTAGCTTCCAAGGTTGAGGGTATTGATCCGGTGGGATCATGTGTTGGACAAAGAGGAACCAGAGTAATGGCGGTCAGCAATGAATTAGGCCAAGAAAAAATAGATATTATTGAATGGTCTGATGACGCTGAAAAGTTTATCGCCAATTCTCTCTCTCCTGCTAAAGTAACTTCAGTTGAAATTTCAGACAAAAGAGAGGCAAAAGCTTTTGTTCCTGAAGATCAATTAAGTTTAGCTATCGGAAAAGGAGGTCAAAACGTTCGATTAGCTGCAAAGCTTACTGGATGGAAAATAGACGTTCGATCTCAGGCTAGACCAGAAGAAGTACAGGAAAGTGGTATAGCCGAAGCTCCGGAACAATTTCAACCAGAAAAAACTAATGACGAAGAAGACTAATTTAAAATTAATAAATAATTAAAACTACAATGAATATTTATTTAGCAATATTCGGATCTATAGCCCTTTCTATTATTTATAGCGTTTACGTTATTTTATGGTTAAGTAAAAAACCAAATGGAAACGAAAAAATGGTAGAAATTTCAAAAGCTATTCAAGATGGATCCAGTGCTTATTTGAACAGACAATATAAAACAGTTGCCGTTGTTGCTGCCGTTATTACTGTAGCAATTTATTTTGGCCTCAATGCAGTTTCAGCCATCGGATTTTTAGTTGGAGCCATTGCTTCTGCTTTAGCCGGATATATTGGTATGAATATCGCCGTGCGAGCCAACTCTAAAACTGCTGAAGCCGCTAAGGGCGGATTAAAACCAGCTTTAGATTTAGCTTTCAAGGCCGGAGCTGTTACTGGTTTCTTAGTTGTAGCACTTGGCCTTTTGGCCGTTGCCGGTTTCTTTTTCATCACTAAAAATGTCCCGGCTTTAATCAGTTTGGGTTTTGGCGCTAGCTTGATTTCTGTTTTCGCCAGACTTGGTGGTGGAATTTTTACTAAAGCCGCCGATGTCGGTACTGATTTAGTTGGAAAAGTTGAAGCCGGTATTCCAGAAGATGATATTAGAAATCCCGGAGTTGTAGCCGACAATGTCGGAGACAATGTCGGAGATTGCGCGGGTATGGCAGCCGATCTTTTTGAAACATACGCTGTTACAATTACTGCCTCAATGATTTTAGGATCGGTAACCGCTGGCGATGTTTCAAACAATATTATCTTTCCATTAATTTTAGGCGCTCTCGCTATCGTGGCTTCTTTGGCCGGAACAATTTTTGTAAAAATTTCCGATAAAGGAACTATTATGGGCGCGCTTTATAAAGGATTAATCGCTTCTATGGTTTTCTCTGCCTTACTTTTCTGGCCAGCCACACAAGCCTTTTTTGGCGCATCTGCTCTTCCTATATATTTAGCCGCCTTAATTGGTTTAGCTGCTACGGGACTAATGGTTGTTATTACCGATTACTATACTGCTAAAAATTTCAGACCAGTTAAATCTATTGCCGAAGCTTCCAAATCAGGACATGGCACAAATATTATTATGGGATTGGCAGTTGGTATGGAAGCCACTGTTTTGCCGATAATAATTATCGTTGCTGCTATTTTTGGAGCTTACACAATTGCGGGATTATACGGTATCGCCATTGCCGCCACTGCTATGCTTTCTGTAGCCGGTATGATTGTGGCTATTGATTCGTTTGGACCAGTCACAGACAACGCCGGAGGTATTGCCGAAATGAGCGGCGCTTCAAAAGAAGTTCGTGAAGTAACTGACGCCTTAGACGCTGTCGGTAACACCACCAAAGCTGTTACAAAGGGATATGCCATTGCTTCGGCTGGACTCGCTGCTTTAGTTTTATTCTCAAGCTACACAGATGAGTTAATAAAACTCGGGAAAAATATTTCTTTTGAAATTCAAAATCCTAGCGTGCTCGCCGGATTACTTTTGGGAGCCGCCATCCCTTATTTCTTTGCTTCTATTGCTATGAAAGCCGTAGGAAAAGCTGCGGGAGCAGTTGTAGAAGAAGTTAGGAGACAATTCAGAGAAATTCCAGGAATTATGGAATTTAAAGCCAAGCCTGACTACAGCCGAGCCGTAGACATAGTTACCAAAGCCGCTCTTAAAGAAATGATTTTACCAGCCTTAGTTCCAATAGCTTCCGTTCTCTTAATCGGATTCTTATTTGGATCTCAAGTGCTCGGAGGATTTTTGATGGGTACGATTATTTCCGGTATGTTCCTCGCTCTTTCTATGACTTCCGGAGGAGCTGCTTGGGACAATGCCAAGAAATATATTGAAAGTGGAAATTTTGGAGGAAAGGGATCTGAGGCTCACAAAGCCGCAGTAACCGGAGACACAGTTGGTGATCCATATAAAGACACCGCGGGTCCAGCCATCAACCCACTTATCAAAGTTATCAATATCGTTGCCCTTTTAATAATTCCATTTATTAAATAACCAGCAATAAAAAACAGCCTCATAAACGGGGCTGTTTTTTTATACATTTATAAACTCATCTTAGGATAAATATTAATATATTAAAAACTATGGCAACTTATTTTGAAGAACATCTCGGAGGCGCGAAGGCGCCGAGAGCGAAGAAAAATTTTCGCTGAGAAAATTTATTCTGTTTCTGAAAAATATCTTGCTATAGTTTTAATAAAAAAATAAATAAGTGACGTGGCCTACTCTTTTTCTTTCAATCTATACTGAAACGCTTCGGCTAAATGCGAAACTTGCACGTCTTTAGAATTTTCCAAATCAGCAATTGTTCTCGCTGTTTTTAATATTCTATAATAACCGCGCGCAGAAATTAAAGATTTTTCAAAAATACCTTTTAAGAAATTATCAGCTTCTTTATCAAGTTTAATGAGCTCATCGCACATCTTGGAATTCATTTCTGAATTTGTAAATATTTTATCTTTTCCACTAGAAGTAGGTCCTCCCACGGCGGACAATCTTTCTTTTTGTATTTCTCTGGCCTCAATAATTTTCTTTCTCATTTCATCAGCCGATTTCGTATCTCTATTTTTATTTTTCAATTCATCTATTTTTACTCTTGGCACTTCTATTTGTAAATCAATTCTATCCAATAGCGGTCCAGATATTTTCTTTTGATATCTAAAAACTTCAAAAGCACTACACTTACATTCTTTTTCGCTATCGCCATAATACCCACACGGACACGGATTCATAGCCGCTACCAAAACAAATTTAGCTGGAAAAACTAAATTATTTTTTGCACGAGAAATAAATGCTTTCCCGCTTTCAATTGGCTGTCTTAGGGCCTCAAGTAAATCTCTGCGAAACTCAGGAAGTTCATCTAAAAACAGGACCCCTCTATGAGCCAAACTTATTTCTCCGGGTCTTGGATTTTGACCGCCACCAATTATAGCTGGGGGAGAAGCAGTTTGATGCGGAGTTCTAAATGGTCGCCAATTTATAAAAGAGCTTCCATTTAATAAACCCGCCGCACTATATATTTGTGTGATTTCAATAATTTCTTGGAGAGTCGGGGCCGGCAAAATAGATACAAGGGCTTGCGCCAGCATGGTTTTACCAGCGCCAGGACTGCCCTGCATTAAAAGGTTATGTCCTCCGGCAGCCGTAATCATTAAAGCTCTCTTGGCATTTTCTTGTCCTTTTATATCGGATATATCTATCATTTGGTGCTCAGAAGAAATACTTGGATTTATTTCCGTCTTGCTTTGAAAATCTTTAATATTTTTATTTTCCAAATGCAAAATTAATTCAGTTAAATTATTAAAGGCAAAAACTTTTACACCATCTACTATGGCTGCTTCAATGGCATTGGTTGTCGGGACAATCAATTCTTCAAAACCTTTTTCTTTTGCCATTCTGGCAATATTTAAAATACCCGAAACACTTCGAAGTCCGCCGTCTAAAGCCAATTCACCGACAAAAATTTTATTCTTTGAATCAAAATCTTTTATTTGTTTACTCGCCAACAAATATCCGACAGCAATTGCCAAGTCATATTGAGAGCCGGTCTTTTTAATATCAGCTGGTGCCAAATTTACAACAATTTTTCTATTTTCTTTTGAAGGGGGTTTAACTCCACTGTTTTTCAACGCCGAACTCACACGTTCTTTTGCTTCAGAAAGAGATTTATCTGCCAAGCCAACAATATTAAAACTATGAAGTCCAATATTTATATCTGTTTCAACTTCAATTAAATTTGCTTCTACACCTTCAATTGCCGCAGAAAAAACTTTTGAAAAATTTTGCATTTTATTTTTAAAAAAATTAATTTAAACAATAACGCTTTTTATTATAACAAAAAACCGCTTCAAAATTTGAAACGGTTTTGTGAATAAAAAACTTATAATTTAGTGACAATGATCGCAACCACAAGAATCGCAATCTCCATATTCTCCTTTTTCAATTTTTGCCAAACTCTCAACTATTTCTTCTAATTCTTTTTTATAAAAATCTATAGTTGCTGCATTTACTCCATTTTCTTCCGCTTCATCTGCCTCTTCCGACATATCTTCGTTGCCCTCAACATCATTTCCAAATTCAGCCGGCACTTCAAGTTTTTTAATTTTTTCTTCTAAATCTTTTTTACGAACTTCTAAGTCTTTTTTAAGTTTTAATAAATCTTGTTCGTTCATCGCGAGCATAACTTAGACTGGAAGGCGTAGCCTTCTCTGTCTTTGTTTTTAATGTTAATTAATTTAACCTTTTAAAAATTATATCACACTATTATTAAAACAAAATGATTTATATTTTTTATAAAAACCTCATTTTTTTAATAATTTAATACATATTGACTTTATCGTAATAATATGCTATTATAATTAAATAAGTTGTACATTAAAATAAGGCAAATAAAAGCAGTAAAATCCCAAAAAGCAGTACATATCAAGGAGGCGTTATGAGCCACCGTAATAAAACTGACGAGATCGCTGAACTGAAAGCCAGGCAGGAACAGCTTCAGGAGGCGAAGAAAAACCAGGAAAAGGAATCGAGGAAAGCCAAGTTTCCTAACCTGATACAGCTGGCGATGGCCGCCATGAAGTGCAACAGGGAAAAAACCTGGAACACGAAACACGGCGGGGCAGACCCGGCTAAGTTGTCCGAGCTGACTAAGAAGGTCGAGGAATCCGGCAAGGCGTTTTTAAAAGCCTTCCGGCAAATAGTACACAACGACCTCAAGAGGTGGTGGGGAGCTGAGCTTCAGAAGGCTTACATTCAGGGTGCCCCTGAAGCGCTTCTCGTGTTCTACCTCTCGGATGACCCGAACAAGACCAAGCCCTTAGCTTACGCCCTTAAAAATGCCGCGGATGAATACATCCAGGGCTGGGCTCTGCTGGGCAAGAAGAAAAGGGAAGAGCTGCCTGGACCGATAGACAAGGTGGGCAACGGAAGCCTGGCTGTTCAGATACTCATCGAACAGCTCAAAAACGGAGACGACATCCAGAAACTGCAGGCGCAGATACTGGAAAAAGTCTTCGAGGATCCGATAGATGCCCTCGGACAGAAAAACCCTGAACCAACTGGTTTCACGCTGGGAGAAACTCTCGGCGTCCAGGATCAGGAAGGCTCTGCCAAATAAGTACCCCGCCAAATGTTTGCCAAACGACAAACAAATGGCCAACCCCCTCATTCTGAAAAGGATGAGGGGGTATTTTTTTATAAAATGTTTCACATTAAACAAATGTTTGCCGCAAGTGGCAAACATTTTTGTAAAACACCGCGTAAAACAAAATGGGGGATATTTTGATATGTATTACAACCCCTACTTAGCAAAAACATTTTTTGCACCTATAACTTCAAAATGAAGATGGCAGCCGGTTACTCCATGAGTTTTACCTGTATTTCCTATATATCCAATTACATCTCCCTGTGAAACATAGTCTCCAATAGAAATAGCTGTTTTTTGTAAATGAGCGTATCGAGTTTTCGTATTATTCGGATGCTCCAACATCACATAAATTCCATAACCATCATTCCAGCCAGATGGAGATCTTTCCGTAACCAGTCCTTCGGCCGAAGCATAAACAGGCGTACCGCAAGCATTCGCGATATCAACTGCATTATAATTGTGAAGTTGACCCCAATTCCAACCAGTTGTAGGAATAGCAAAATATCCGGGATATTCAGGCAATGTCTGCGTTGTATAATATGATCCCTTAAGTGGCTTAGCGAAAGGAATAATAATTGTTTGACGACTTTCAAGTTTAGCTGGAGAAAGTCCGATGTTATAAGAAATGATTTTGTTTATATCAACCGAATATTTTTCGGCAATAGCTTCAAGTGTATCGCTTGGCTGAATATCATATAAAATTCCTGACACCGGTAAAATTATAATTTCTTGACCAACTTTTAAATTATTAGAGCTTATTTTTGTATTCGCCCATAAAATAGTATTCAAAGAAATTCCAAAGTTTGCGGCAATCTTAGCCAAATTATCTCCTTTTTGTACTTTATATATTAAAAGCCCGTCTCGAGTAGGCAATGCATCACTCAATGGATTACTTTTGTTTAACAAATAAGCGCTGTCTACAACGGCAAAACTAATTTGTTCGCCAGCCTCCGGCACTCCAAAGCTATCTATTGGCGCTAAATTATTTGCAGCGCCATCTTCATCGGACAAGTCCTGGCTGTCTCCATAGGCCATATTGGTTAAAGAAAAGTCGGAGGCATCAAAAATACCCCATGGTTTTTCCAAATAGTTTACCAACAAAATATTAAAAACAGAGGCGATAATAACTAAAACAACCGGCACAGCGGTTGTTCGATATTCTTTTATCCAACCCCAAATTTTTTCTGATTTTTCTTTTATAATATTAGAAAAATTCGTCATAAAATATGTTCTCGGTTATAATATCACACATGGAAAGTGAACTCAACGAAAAACAACTTGAAGCCGTAAAGCACGAAAAAGGACCTCTTTTAATTGCCGCGGGGGCAGGATCCGGCAAAACAAAAACTCTGGTGAGCCGACTTTTGCATTTATTAAAATCTGGCGTAAAACCTGAAAAAATAGTAGCGATTACCTTCACAAACAAGGCTGCAAACGAAATAAAAAAGAGGGTGGATCAATATCTAGAAAACTCGTCTTCAAACTCTTTGTTTGTTGGCACATTCCATTCGTTTGGTGTAAAAATATTAAAAAGCGAATCGGAATATTTTGGACGCACTAAAAATTTTACAATTTTTGACGGCGACGATTCTTTGAGTTTAGTTAAAAAAATATTAAAAGAAAAAGATCTTTCAAAAGACAGGTATAACCCAATAACAATTTTGGGAAAAATTTCTAATATTAAAGACGAACTATTAGAAATAGAAAATATAAATCCCGAAACAGTCCAAGAAGCAAAAATTTTAGAAGTATATGAAGCCTATGAAGGCGCCCTAAAAAAAAGCAACGCTTTTGATTTTGATGATTTAATTACTAAGACCGTTCAAGTTTTAAATAAAAATAAAGAAGTTTTAGAAAAATATCAAAATAAATATGAATATCTGCTCATAGATGAATATCAAGACATCAATACCGCCCAATACCAACTCATAAAAACGCTGTCTCAAAAACATCAAAACATTTTTGCTATTGGCGATGACGCCCAAAGCATTTATAAATTCAGAGGTTCTGATTTCAGAAATTTTTTAAATTTCGAGAAGGACTGGCCGAAAGCAAAAATTATAAAACTTGAACAAAATTATCGCTCTACCGGAATTATCATTTCGGCTTCTTCGGTGCTTATAAAAAATAATAAGCAGCAAAAACCAAAAGAGCTTTGGACAAAAAATAAAGAAGGTGAAGCTATAAAAATATTTGCCTTTCAAAGCGCAGAAGACGAAGCGTGGGGAATTTGTGAAAAAATTATAGAAATGGTGCGCCAAGGCGAAGCCCTAAACAATATCGCTCTATTATATAGAACAAACGCTCAGTCACGCGCTCTGGAACAAGCCTTCATTCAAAATAAAATTCCTTATGAAATTTACGGAGGATTAAAATTTTATGCCAGAAAAGAAATTAAAGATTTAATTGCCGGCTTAAGATACGCATACAATCCGAACGACATCGCCAGCATAGAAAGAATAGATAAAAACTTTAATAAATCTAAAAGCAAGGAAATTTTTGAACGCCTACCCGAACTTACCAAAGAACTTACCCTGGTTCAAATAATAAGTTTTTTTATGGAAAGTACAGACTATTCTGGATATTTAGTTAAGAATTTTAAAAATCCGTCGGAAAGAATGGAAAACATAAAAGAATTAATAAACTTTGCTTCGCAATACGAAGACCCATATAAATTCTTAGAAGATGTAAGTCTGATGTCCGCCACGGACGGAAAACCAAAACTTCTTAAAAACTCAATAAAATTAATGACAATTCACGCTGCCAAGGGACTTGAGTTTGAAAATGTTTTTTTGATTGGTTGTAATGAGGGATTGCTTCCACATGAACAATCACTGTTTAAAGCCGATGAAATAGAAGAAGAAAGAAGATTGATGTATGTAGCCATGACCAGGGCAAAAAATAAATTATTCATTAGTTTTTACGGATTGCCGTCAAGATTTTTAGGCGAACTACCAGGAGACTTAATTAATTTTGTAAAAGTTTCCAGCTACGGAGAAAGAGATGTGGATTGGGATGATGAAACAATATATATTGAGTAAATAACTAATTACTAATTTATGCCTCAATATCTCGGTCAACATTTTTTAAAAAACACCGATGCAATTAAAAAAATAATTGCGGCTTTAGATATTCAAAACGAAGAAATTATTATTGAAATTGGTCCCGGAAAAGGAGCGCTGACTTTTCCTTTAGCCGAAGAGTGTATTCAGAAAAAATGTAAATTAATTGCAATAGAAAAAGATTCTGAACTTTTTTCTAACCTGAAAGAAAAATACAAAGCAAATGAAAGTATTTCTATAATAGAAGGGGACGTATTAAAAGAACTTGTAAAAATTACCGATCAATTTAAAAATTATAAATTAGTAGGAAATATTCCCTATTACATTACCGGTAAAATATTAAGAACAATAAGTGAGCTAAAAAACAAACCCGATATTTCCGTTTTAATGGTTCAAAAGGAAGTAGCTGAAAGAATTTCAGGACAACCCCCGCACAACAATCTTTTGGCAGCCGCCACATCTGTTTGGGCAAATACCGAAATAATTTTAAATCTCAAAGCTTCAGAATTTGATCCTCCGCCAGAAGTAGATTCTGCGGTAATTCAATTAGCGCCAAACAAAAAAATATTATCAGAAAAAGAATTGGTGGGTTTCTATAAATTAATTCACGTCATTTTCAAGCAACCCCGCAAAACCCTGTTAAACAATCTAAAAAACGGTCTTCAAATAACTCGAGCCGAGGCAGAAATATTGCTGGATTCAATAAATCTACCCCTTAATTCTAGACCACAAGATGTATCTACAGAACAAATACTTAAATTAAACAAAATTATTTAATTTAATAACTATTGACTGTTTTTGCTATTTATTTATTTATTGTATAATTATAGGTAATGAGCAAGCCAAAAATCATAATTGCTGCTCTTATTTTAGCACTCAGCATAGCCGGAGCTTATTTTATTATTTTAAATTACAAATCTTCTGAACCAGTAAATAAAAATTTAACCGGGGAGGTATTAAATAATAACCTGGTTGGTATAGAGCCGGTTAATAGTGGCAGTCAAAACCTAACCGATCTTCTCACTCAAAAACTTGAAGAAAGAATTGGAGAACAAAATACAGGTGGATTCCAAAGTGTAGATGGAAAAACTTTAATCAGCGCCCCGGATCCAAAGCAATTAGCCGAAGAATTAATAGCTGAAGCCGAGGAAAATTTTGACGCATCTCTTCTTAGAGGCAAAGTTGATGAATCAAGATTAAAAATTTCGGAAGATATCAGCAAAGAAGCAATCACGAAATACTTTGATTCTTTCAGCCAAATAATGATTCAGGCAAATAAAAATACGCCGGCAGCCATAGACGAACCTGAAAAAATGACAATTTCTGATTTTGGAAAAATTAGAGATATATATAAAGAAGCTGTAAATAGTTTTTATAATTTAAGTGCTCCAAAATCTGTTTTAGCTATTCATAAAAAAGAAATAGAGCTTCTTTCTACTAAAGAAAATATTTATAGCGTAATAGCAAATGCCGAAGAAGATCCTATGACAGCCTTCTTGGCCGTAGACGAGCTATTAAAAATCGAGCAGGAATTTGATAAACTTAAAATAGACATTGGCAACTTCCTAAAAACTGTCTAAAACATAAATGAATTTAAATATTTTCAAAAAAATAGTATTGGGAGGAATAATGTGTGGACTGCTTTTAAGCCCCTCACTTTTATTGCCGTTTCAAGTTAAAAAAGCTGAGGCCGAAGGTCTTCCTGTGGTAGATCTACCACATCAAATTGAAAGAATATGGAATGCGACCAAAACAGTTGTTGGCCAAAAAATCAAAAAGATGATTTTGGATAGAATTGTAGATGCTACAGTTCAATGGATAAAGCGTGGCGGCTTTGAAGGTAAGGGCGGTCCAATTATTTCAGACTGGGGAGCTGTGTTTGAAGATATTGGAAATCAAGCTGTTGGAGAAATAGCAAATCAAGCCATTCCAGTTCTTTGTGGAAATTTCCAACTCAATTTAGCGCTTAGCCTCACTCAGGAGCCAAAACCATTTTCAAAAAACATGGAGTGTTCTTTAACTAGCGTTGTAGATAATATAAATAACGTATTTGAAGATTTTAAAAAAGAAAGTAGGGGTAGATGGATTACCTACACTACAATTTGGGAACCTCAAAACAATTATTATGGCAGCGCCTTAATTGCCGAGGATAAAAAACAAACCATAATGGATTCCCTTACTAATCAAAAAAACGTTGAAGCCACTGTTAGTTTAGGTTTTAAGCCACAAGTAAAATGCACTGTTGATAAAGAAACTAAAAAAGAAAAATGTGAGACTGTTACGCCGGGAAATATTGTTGGTCAACAAATTCAGCAACAAATCATGCCAAAAGATAATGCTATTTTAAGCGCCAATGACATGGCGGCTTATCTTGGCGCAATCGCCGATGCTGTTTTGTATAGATACACCATTTTAGCCAATGGCGGTCTTAAAAAATTATTAGGATACAACTCATCTGATATTGATAAAGAAAATACAAATAAAGCCTGGGATAAATATACGCAGGATAGCTTTAACCAAATCGACGGCATTACCTTCGAAAACAATAGGGCGTTATTTTTAGATGAAATACGAACAGTTCTAACCGCAAAAAGAAGCACTGTTGGATATTTAAATCAATCAATCAATACCGAGAATGCCTTACTAACCACTCTTGAGAGCATACAGAGCTGCGCCCTTCCAGAAGGCAGCACAAACGCTCAAACAATGGCTATGGCTTTTTTGCCTACATATATAGACGATACAAACACCGCTATCTCAGATTTAGAAACAAGGAAAAATCAAATCGAAAACGAAATATTTGATTTAGAAGAGGCAATGACCGATTTTAATCAACTAAAAGCTACAGATAACAGCTTAATGGTCAATCAATATTCAGCGCTAAGATCTAGCGGCGCTCTAGATGTCACCGCTGCCACAACAGCTTTAAATGATTCACAAACAGAATTAGCAAGCCTTCAACAAAACTCAAAAAACTTAATTGAATCCACGGCTCCAAACGGATACTTGGATATATTCCCAATTTGCGCTTCGCAACAAACTATTCCGGTAACTCCATAAAACAATGATTAAACTAAACAAAAAAATAATTATTCTTGGAATGTTGGCGATAGCCTTATTGGTAATACCTTTTCATTTTTCTAATGCCGCCAATGTAGTAGATTTAGTTACTAATCCGGCTAAAAGCATCATAAGCGGTTTGGCTTGGTTTGTTTCTACTATCCTCTATTTAGTTGGTTATATATTTTCAAAATTTGTTTTGTTTGGTGGTTTATTTTTTAACTGGACACTTGAATTAAATGCCGGAATTATTGATAGTCCGGTTGTAAGTATTGGCTGGGGATTAACCAGGGATATAGCAAACTTAGGATTTGTATTGTTAATAATAATCATCGCTTTTGCCACCATATTAAGACAGGGAAATTTTCAAATGAAAACAGCCCTGCCAAAATTAATAGCCGCTGCGCTTTTAATCAATTTCAGCCTTATTATTGCCGCCGTCTTTATTGATGCCGCCGGTATTTTTATGAGTTTCTTTTTAAATAATGCATTTGAATCTTCGTCTACTCAAGGCGGAATATCTCAGGCATTGGCTACCTCGTTAAGCTTACATAAAGGACTTCAACCTCCGGAAATAACAAGCAATACAGACCTCAGTACATTTGGTGTTGGAGTTATGAATTACATAGCCAACATCGTATTTTTAGATATCATGACAATAGTTGGCGCCATCACTATGTTCGCCCTGGGCGGAATGTTCTTGCTTAGGTATTTAAATCTCGGCATTTTGCTTATTTTATTACCTGGAGCAATTTTAGGTTGGGTGGCAGGAAGTAAGGTTTGGGGTGATTGGACAGGAAAATTTTTAAACTATGTCTTTTTTGGTCCGATAGCCGCATTTTTTGTATATCTAGCCCTAAAATCAACACTTATTTTCGAATCTCAAGCTAAAACATACTTTAATACTGCTGCTGCCGGAGATTCTGTCTTGCAAAACTTAGCTGGAAACATTGGATCAATGGCAATGCTCGTGTCTTTGTTGCTATTAGGATTAGCAACCGCAGAAAGTATGGCCAAAGAACTTTCCGTGGGTGGATTGAAAATGGCAAATGGGGCAATAAAAACCTTCCGCAACGTCACAGTTGGCGGAACGGGCAGATTAATCAGCGGGGCTGGAAAGGGAATTTTTGGAGGGGCTTATGCCGAATCCCTAGCAAAAAGTGGTCAGAAATTTATGGGCTCTCGGTTTGCTTTGGTGCGAGGTCTAGGCAGACAATCCATTGAACAATCCAAACAACTTAGTGAACAATATGGAAAACCGTGGGCTAAAGCAGATATCGGAAGAAATCTTTTTGAAGGCGCTGCGGCGGGACTTGGATTTAGCGCTGGAAAAATAAGAATGGGACAGGAAAAAGCCGAAAAATCAGAAGAAAAAGAAATAACTAGGCTCGCCAAAAAAATGGTTGATTTTAATGTCTCCAAAGCAAGTGACGAAGCATATATGAATGAATATAATTCAAAAATTAAAGAACAAGAAGGTGCTATACTCACGCACCTTCGTTCTGAAGCTAAGGGCGATATAAAGAAAACAACGTCTGAATTTGAAAAAAGATCCTTTATTGAAAAAATTAAGAAAAATCCTACCTTCTCGGATATAGATGTAAATAAAATATTAGAATCAAACAATAACGATCTTGAAATGGCAAAGAAATTCTTTGAAAGAGAGGGTGACATTAGAAACCTCATCGACCAAACAAAAGCAGAAAGATCGAAAGTAGAAGAGATCTTGAAGAAAAACTTTAATAACTTTAAAGATACAAAGAATGAGTTGTTGGGAAAACAGAAACAAAAATAAATAAATAAGTTTTTAAAAAAATGGGAATAAACGAAGCCGAAAAATCAGAAATACAAAAAAGAATAGATTCTCTTCCGGAAAATTTAAAAAAAGAATTTTTAGCGGATAAGAACGCTGAATTAATTTATAATATCTGCCAAGATTACGGACTCAATGATGACCAAATGAAAAAAGTCGCCTTTTTAGTTGGCGAAGTTTTTATTGGCTATATTAAACCCGAACAAGTAGCGTCAGAGCTTCATGAAGTTTTTGATATTGATCTTCAAAAATCTAATTTTGTTGAAATAGAACTCAAACAAAAAATTTTTAATCCGCTAAAATCAGAATTAGAAAAAGTATATAATCCACCAACAACAGAAACCCAGGAACAACCCAAAGAAGCCGCCCCGACCATCATCAATTTCGAACCATCTAAAGACGCTGTTAATAATAAACAAGGTGCAGTTTCTATTTCCAATATTCCAAATATTCCTCTTCAAAAACCATCCGAAATTATCACTGAGAAAAAACTAGAAGTTAAAACTTCGCCATTTATAATGGGCGGAGCACCAATACAACCGTTAAAATCAACGCCAGTGCCCAAAGAAGAAGCTCCAATGACCGAAACTCCATTTATAATCCAAACTAAAACAGAAGCTGTAAAACCTCTAACCCCACAATTTCCAAAAGAAACTCCGTCTTTAAATCTAAAAGTTGACGAATCCTTAATTCAAAAAAATCCGACTATTAAGCCAATATCAGTTCATTTAGAAACAGAGTCCCAAATAACTTCTGGGGCTAAATTTCAAATGCCAGTAACTGCACGGGCTACAATTGAAAACAAGCAGCCGTTGCCTTCCGAAAAAATAGTTAGCCAAATACCAACACCTACAACACAAAAGCCAATTAGTCAGCTTCAAGAAAAAACAATAGCGGCCAAACCAGAGCAAATTAAAGTTGAAATACCGATAAAAAAACCAGTATCTATTCCGACCGCCGCCGCCCCCACCCCATCATTAAAACAAATAACAGAACAACAAAACCCATCAATTCAGAAAAAATCCTTATATGAAGAGCAACCTGCCAAAGTAGTGCATTACAGTGCTTTTAAAACCCCGCTAACTCCCTCTGGTGCACCTAAAAAACCTGAACAAAATAAAGAGTTTATAAACCTCTCTACTTTTACAAAAGTTTCCGGAAACACAGTGGATTTGCGCCAGCAAGATAAGAAGTAGTTTGTTTGTAGTCCTCATTATTAGTATATTATTAGTATTAGGTTTGTATTTTATTTTATGCAATTCCAAGTCCCACAATTCATAGAAACAGAGGATAAAATAATCGGTCCTCTAACCCTAAAGCAATTTATGTACGTTGCTATTGGTTTTGGAATTTCATTTGCTTCTTATTTCTTTTTAAATCTATTTCTTTTTATCGCGCTAGCCCTTTTTGTAAATGTCATTACCTTATCTTTAGCTTTCGTAAAAATAAACGGCATACCACTTCCCCAAATAGCAACTTCGGCTATAGGATATTTTTGGAAACCAAAATTTTATCTTTGGAAAAAAGTTCAGGCTCCAATAAAAGTAGAGAAGGCGGGACAAATGAAAATAGAAGAAAAGAAAAATTCCTTAGGCGATATTTGGCAAAAACTTTTAACTTCAAAAACACCTATTCCTACTAGAGAAAAAACCAATCGTCCGGCGATCTTCAATCAATTTCAAAGCCACCAGGAAGAATATGAAGTTTTTCGTAAAATAACAGGCGAAAAAGAAGTTGCTAGAAGAATAGACTATAAATAATTGCTATAATTAACATATGGAAAATACGCAACAGCCATCATTAGCCACTCAACAATTTGTAAATATTGAGTCGGTTGAAAATGGCGTTATTAAATTAAAAGGGGGAGCCTACAGAAAAATACTTATCGTTTCCGGTATAAATTTTGATTTAAAATCCGGCGAAGAACAGGAAATGATTACCTATGCTTTTCAGGGCTTTTTAAATTCTCTAGACTTCACTCTTCAATTTTTTATTCATTCCAGAAAATTAAACATAGAAAGCTATCTTAAAAAAGTAGAAGAAAGAGAAAATCAAGAAATAAACGAACTCTTAAAAAATCAGATTTTTGAATATAGGGAATTTATTAAATCGTTCGTGGCTCAAAACGCCATTATGTCTAAAAACTTTTTTGTCATTGTACCGTTTGACCCAATTAGAATGTCTGAAACCGGGGGTAAATTAAAAAACAAAGTCTTAAATGTTTTTGGCGTTGGACAAACAGATGCAGCCTCAAAAAATCAAACCGAACAGGAATATCTGGAACAATTGGATCAAAGAGTAAACGAAACCATAGACGGACTTAATCAAATCGGCCTTAGAACCGTACCATTAAATGATGAGGAGTTGTCGGAACTTTTCTTCAATTTATATAATCCAAGCACAATAGAAAAGAAAGCATAAAATGGAAAAAGAAAATAAAAACATAATAGACGTTATAGCTCCGGCAGCGTTGGAGGTAAATTCAAACTTTCTTAAATTAGGCGATAAACTGGTTAAAACCTTGTTTATTTTTTCATACCCAAGATACCTTTCTACCGGTTGGTTTTCAGCTGTTATTAATATGCCGGATTTAATAGATATTTCTATTTTTGTTCATCCCGTAGAAACAAACTTGGCATTAAAAAAACTTAGAAAAAAAGCCGCTCAAGTTGAATCTCAAATATACGAAAAACAGGAAAAAGGAATGGTGCGAGATCCAATGCTTGAAACTGCTTTTCAAGATATTGAAAGCCTAAGAGACTCCCTACAGCAAGCCAGGGAACAACTTTTTAATGTAAGTGTATACATTACAATTTACGCAGAAAAACTAGAAGAATTAAATAAATTAGAGGGTAAAATAACAAACTTACTGGAAAGCAGATTGGTATATGTAAAACCGGCCTTGTTTCAGCAAATAGAAGGCTTCAACTCTTCCTTGCCTATAGGACAAGATAAGCTTTTAATTCATAATCCGTTAAACTCGGGGCCGCTTTCTTCTTTCTTCCCATTTACCTCAGCAGACTTAACTTCTGATAATGGAATTTTATATGGCATAAATCAAAGCAATAACACATTAATAATTTTTGATAGATTTTCTTTGGAAAATGCCAATATGGTAATTTTTGCCAAGTCCGGTAGCGGAAAATCATATGCTACAAAACTAGAAGCCCTCAGACTTCTTATGATGGGAGTAGATGTTTTAATTATTGATCCAGAAAACGAATACGAAGCATTGGCATCTTCAATTGGAGGAAGTTATTTCAAAATTTCCTTAGCCTCTCAACATCACGTCAATCCATTTGATCTGCCGATTATTCCAAAAGACGAAGATCCTAGCGACGTATTAAGATCTCATATTGTAAATTTAGCCGGCTTATTAAAGCTTATGGTCGGCAAACTAACCCCAGAAGAAGACGCTATCTTAGACAGAGCCATATCAGAAACATATGCCTCTCACGATATTGCCCCGGGAAAAGATTTCTCCAAAGCAACTGCTCCACTTCTTGAAGATTTAGAGAAAATCCTAGACAACATGGAGGGCGGAAAAAGCCTGGCTCAGAGATTATATAAATATACAAAAGGCAGCTATGCCGGCTTTACCAACCAACCAACCAATATTGATATTAAAAACAGACTTATTGTTTTCTCAATAAGAGATTTAGAAGAAGAACTTAGGCCAATAGCAATGTATATTGTTTTAAACTTTATCTGGAATCTTGTTAGGGCCGAACTCAAAAAACGAGTATTAATAGTAGACGAAGCCTGGGTATTAATGAAATATGAAGATGGAGCCTCATTTATGTTTGGCTTGGTAAAACGTTGCAGAAAATACTATTTAGGAGTTACCACCATCACGCAAGACGTAGAAGACTTCTTAAAATCTCCTTATGGTAGGCCGATTATTTCTAACTCATCCCTACAAATCCTCTTAAAACAATCTCCTTCAACTATTGATATGGTGACAAAATCTTTCAATCTCACGGAAGGCGAAAAAACATTATTACTTGAAGCGGCTATAGGTGAAGGACTTTTCTTTGCTGGTTTAAATCACGTAGCCATTAAAGTAATAGCATCATATCTTGAAGATAAGATTGTCACAACAAAACCCGAGCAGATCCTAAAACAAAAAGGGCTTTAATTTAAGCTGGTAAAAATATGGCTGATTTTAACAAGGACTTAGCGGAACAAAAAAGATTTGAAAGCCAAAAAAAGAATGCGCCCAAAGTCGCAGAAATTGCCAATGACGAAAATAAAGAGCCGAAAATCTCTATTACTGAAATATTCTTTATAACCCCGTTTTATCTAATGTCCGACGCAATAGATTTAACTCTTTTTTTGTTTGGTTTGGATGACTTTGGAATTATGGATACCATTCGTACCTCTACAAGCCAAATATATTTTGTTTTGCTTAAAAAAATGGGTCCGGAAATTTGGGTAAAAAATTTAATAATAAACGGAATAAAACTCTTTCCTTATATAGGATCACTTATTCCATCAACGCTTGCGTGGGTTGTAATAGTTTTTATAGATAGAGGAGCGCTAAACAAGTTTAAGAAAATAACAGAAAGCAAGTTGGGCGGCGAGTTACTAAAAACAGTTGCTGAAAAAGTCGGCAAGACAGCCGGTAAAATATAATATATAATTAATGTAATATGAAAGTTTTTTGTTTTACCAAAAAATATTATGTTTTTTTTGTTTTACTAAGTTTATTTTTAAGTTTTTCGGTTAATGCTCAGGTTAATCCTCCAATTTTAACCTCTCTAACCAATCCTGATTTTGATTTTTTGATTTCTTGGAAGGCCACAAACTACGTTCCGGCGGATTATAAAGGAAAGATATTGCCCAGCAAAAACTCTCCGGTCCAAATCAGCTTCGACGTCTTAGACAATGGCAAGTTTGTAAACATAGCCAATCAACAAATTGAATGGTATTTAAACGACAGCCTTATAAAATCCGGTGCTGGTTTAAAATCCATACTTTTTACCCCAATATCAAATTCAAACGTTATTGAGATATTGATTCCAAATTATAACGATACAAAATATAAAGCCGCTGAATTAAGCGCGGTTATTACAATTCCATTGGCATCTCCGGAGGTAGTTATAAACGCACCGTTTCCGAATAAATCTATTTCAATTGGAGACAGTTCTTTTCAAGTTCTTCCTTATTTTTTCAATATCAACACCATAAATCAATTAAAAATAGATTGGGATGTTGACGGCACAAAAAATAGCGGACAAGCTAATCGTCAGGATATTTTAAATCTCACTACCACTAGCCAGGGCCAAGCCGCTGTTGGCACAAACATAGGTATAAAAGCTTTTGTTCAAAACATATTAAATCAATTTGAATTTGCTCAAAATTATATCAATTTAAATATAAAATAATTTATCTCGTTAGAATTAAACAAACTTTATAATTATGATTTTAAAAAAATCTTTTGCAATTTCACTGATAGGATTTATTTTTATTATTAATACAATTCCGGTAAGTTTTGGACAGACATATTCTTGCCCACTAGGAACACCTTACCAACTTTCTGACGGAAGTAAAACAATTTGCAAATTAAGCGACCCACAACAAATTGGGGGATCTTGGATTTGTACTCAAGGAACCGCCTATAAATATGCGACGCCACTACAATCAGGACAAACAATTGAGGCTTGTGGAGCTGAACAATTAGTCACCACAGATGCGCCCACACAAATAAAAGAAACTGATCTTAAAAGCATTGGTAAGGTTACAACAACTTATAAAGCCAAGGTAGAAATACCGTGTAATACTAAAATTTCAGGCGGAACATGCCCTAAAGATTGGCAAACAAGTATTTCCAGTTATATCACCAGACTTTATCAATTTGGTCTTATGATTTCCGGATTAGTTGCTTTAGGAGTCATTATGTACGGAGCCGTACTTTATACTTTATCAGCAGGAAATGTTGCCTCTAAAGAAGAAGGTAAAGAATGGATGAAAAGCGCTATTTATGGAGTAGTCTTGCTTTTTGGAGCATATCTTATTCTTTATACAATAAACCCAAATTTAGTTAGGTTATCTAATCCAGATATAAGCCCTGTTAATTTAAGCGACTATGAACCCGAGCAGGTTTATGTTCCAGATTCCGGATTTGGCAACAATACAGTTAATCAAGGTGGCGGATCAGCTATTCCTGGCTGTGAAATTAGTTCGAGCGGAGCACTGGGTTTATTCGATGATTTTGTTACTCTTGATGTAAACGGACAACAAGTTGCAAGCACCGGAGACGCTGGTTCATTTAAATGCCAAAAATGTTTTGATGGTTATACTTTAAAAGACGGGAAATGCGAAGCTAATAAATAAAAACATGGATTATAAAAGACTTATTAAAATAATTTCAATAATATTAATTTTAACCGCTATAGGCGTTGGTGGATACTATTTATTTATTTGGCTAAATTCTAACGGCGGAGTTTCCGGCTTAATAAGTGGAGGAAAAACGCCAACTACCGAAGTAATTGAAACAGGAACCGGGGAGGTGGCTACCACCACCACAGAAACAGGGGCGGATTTAGAAACCCAACAACCGCAAACCATTACACAAAAACTCTCTGTTTATATAAACTCTCCTGTATTTGAATATTGGCTAAGCACAAAAGACAACAGTGTTTATTTTGCTAATTTAGATGGCCAAATTATTAAAATCAACAGTGATGGAACAAGAAGATTAGTTAGCTCTCAACCATTAAACAATCTTCACGAAATAAAACCATCAATTGATGGATCTTTGGCAATAGCAGAATTTAATTATCCCGCACTTCCAAATTTAAGCATTTTCTCTGCTAGCTCTACTTCTTGGCAACCGCTTCCTTCCGGAGCTGTTTCTGCCGCTATCTCTCCTGACTCTAAAAAAATAATATATACCGATCAAACAACTATTAAATCTTTGGATTTAATTACACAAAAAACCACAGAAATTCAAAAAATAAGCCAAATCGGCCTTAACTTAAATTGGTTTAAAAACGGAGAAATTATTCTAAATAGCGAAACATCAATTGCTAGCCGTGGATACCTCTATGCGCTTAATACTACAAACAAAACCATTAAAACTCTTATTGATGGCGAATATGGACTTAGTATAAATTGGTCAAAAGACGGGGCCCTTGGTGTAAAATTAAGCAGTATAGAAAGAGTTCCTAAGCTTGGGTTAATAGACGGCTCTGCCAAACTAATTGCTAATTTCACATTTATAACAGTTCCTGAAAAATGCCTTATAGAATCGACTAAAATATATTGTGGAGTTCCTAAAAACATTAAAACCGGAATTGTTTTACCGGATGACTACTATAAAAAGAAAGAGTATTTTATAGACGATATTTATGAATTAGATCTTCCTAGCGGAGCCATTACCAAATTATTTGATGGAGACGAAGTTGCAATAGACGCTTCAAATTTAAAAATAAAAGACAATGCACTTTTATTTATAAATAGATACGACAGTAAAGTATACTCGCTCAACTTAACTCAATAAACAATTATTAAAAATCCCCGCCTTAAAAGAGCGGGGATTTTATTTTTATTTAATTACCTAACCGTTTATATAGGCTTAATCACTATGTGCCTCTCCGGGCCAAAACCAGAACTTTCTGTTTTAACATCCGGCCTTGAAGCTAATTCCATATGAACAATTCTTCTTTCATATGCATTCATTGCCGGTAATGTTATTTCTTGTTTATTTAATATTACCTTTCTAGCAGCAGCTTTTGCCAACTCAGCGATCAATCTCTCTCTTTCTCTTCTGTAATTGTTGATGTCTAAAATTAAGTTATCGTGTGAAGTTGGGTCAAGTTTCTGAAGAGCTAATTTGGCAATTTTTTCAAAATCAAAAATAAGTTTTGGTAAAAAACCATTAACATCAAAGTCGTGAATAAAAAGAGAGATTCTCTTGCCTTCTTCGTCGGCATCCGCAGAAAAATCTCTAAAACCACCCATTTCTAAAAGTTGTTTTATTAAATTTTTAACGTTTTCGATATTATTCATATTAATCAATTTTAACTTTTACTTTTTTATTTATATAGATTTGCTGAATTATTGAAAATACAGAAGTTACTAACCAATAAAGACCCAAAGCGGATGGGAGCTGCCACAAAATCAATAAGGTAAAGGCGGGACCCATATAAACCATTTGCTTGGTCATTCTTTCAGGAGCCGAGAGTTCTTTTCCTTTTTCTGTTTTTGGTAAAGCTAAAATACCTTGAAAATACTGAGCCACAGCAGCTAAACCAACCATAAGCATACTTCGATTTTTAAGATCTATCAAGCCTAAAAATATAGTGTTTATATGGTCCGGAGCAGAGATAAAACTATAAAGCTCGTTAATTTGAATATTAGAAAAATCTATAGCAAAAAGCCTATAAAGAGCAAAAAGTACGGGAAGCTGAACAAAAACCATTAAAATACTCATAAACGGATTAACCTCGTTCTTGCGGTAAAGATCCATAAGAGCCTTTGCTTGTTTTTCCTTGTCTTCTTTATGATCGTGTTGAATTTTTTGTATTTCCGGCTGAAGTTTTTGCATTACCAACTGACTCTTAGCGCTCTTATAAAAAAGAGGGAATAAAATAAAGCGTATAAGTAGAGTTAAAAGGATGATGGCTACACCCAAACTTTCTACAGAAGCATTTTCGTATAGAAAAATTAAAGCATTGAAAAGTGGGACGTATATATAGGTATGGAACATATTTATGTAGTTTCTTTATTATAATATTTTTTGAAACGCGTCTTCCAGTTCTTTTATAATATCAGCTTTTTCCATTTTTATCATGACAGGGGAAATAATTATTAAAACATCAAATTTATTTATATTTTTAGAATCCTCTGACTGACTGATAAATTTTTTAGACAAGTCCAAAACTATCCTTTTGATTTTATTTCTTCCAACTGCTCGTTTATCAACTTTCTTACTAATTACAACACCAAATCGATTAAACTTTTCTTGACCGGCAAAAATTTTAATTAAAAAAGAGCGGCTCTTGAAAGTTCGGCCGCTTTTATTTAAAACAGATTGAATTGGTAAACGATATTTTTTTGCAAGCATACAAAATAGAAAAATAGTGATTAGCCACCAGCCACTAGTTTTTAAATTTTCTAGTCGCTAGTCGCTAACCGCTAAAATCTATTTTAAACAGCCAATCTCTTTCTTCCCTTCGCTCTTCTGCTGGCCAAAACACGCCTGCCACCTGGGGTGCTCATGCGTTTTAAGAAGCCGTGAGACCTGGCCCTTTTCTTTTTTGCTGGTTGATAAGTTTGTGACATATAAGAAATAGAATAGCAATTCAAAATGTAAAAGTCAAAAAGAAAAATAATTAAAAACCAATCCTAAAAAACATTTTTTATTGAAAATAAAATCATTTTTAAAAATAAAAATGACGTACTATTGAAAAAACAAGAAATAAACAATAGAATGAAGTCAATTGAAATAGGAAACAACTGGGCCATTTGAGTTTTCCACAGATAGTTAACATATTGTTAAATTTCGGCTGTTTGACTCTTAAGTAATGCGGGATAAAATTAAGTTACGTCACCAAATTTTTTTCAAAAAATACTATGGACCTCGAACAACTTTGGCAATCAACGTTAAGTGAAGTAGAGTTACAAATTTCTAGACCTAATTTTTTAACTTGGTTAAAGAATAGCCGACTCACTCACAAAGAAAATGGCGTTGTGTTCGTAAGTCTTCCAAATAATTTCGCCAAAGAATGGGTAGAAAACAAATATAACAAAACAATCTTATCTGTTTTAAGAAATTTTGATGATTCCGCTAAAAAAATCGAGTATTTAGTAGAAAACAAAAACAATCTCGGACACACAACTAAAACCAACAAACAAAAAGCGTTGGTTGATTCGGATATAAAAGTACAACAATCTTTTACAGAGCTTAAAATTGATCCGGAAACCGGATTAAACCCTCGTTATACATTAAAATCTTTCGTGGTTGGCTCTTCCAATGAATTGGCTTATGCTGCAGCAACTGCGGTAATAAAAGATGTGGGTAAAAAATATAACCCGCTTTTTATTTATGGAGGAGTAGGACTTGGAAAAACACACTTAATCCAAGCCTTAGGAAACGAAATTAAAAAAGAGTACAGCAATAAGATAAAAGTTCGATATGTTTCTTCCGAAAAATTCACTAATGACGTTATCTACGGAGTTAGGAATAAAAGAATGGAAGATATAAAAGAAAAATATAGAAATATCGACGTGCTTATTATTGATGATATTCAATTTATCGGAGGAAAGGCCACTACCGAAGAAGAATTCTTTCACACTTTTAACGCCTTATACGAAAATAACAAACAAATCATCATTTCTTCAGATCGTCCACCGAGATTTATTCCAACCCTTGAAGAGAGGTTAAGATCTAGGTTTGAAGGGGGAATGATAGCGGACATAGGATTCCCAGATTATGAGCTTAGAATGGCTATTTTAAAGACTAAACTGCAGGATAGAGGCGTTACATTGTCCGATAATGCTATTGACGTCATAGCTTCAAAAGTTCAAAAAAACCTCAGGGAATTAGAGGGTGTACTAAATAAAATACTGTTTATCCAAAATACAAAAAATGCTGAATTAAGCGCTAAACAAGTAGAAGAAATTATAAATGAATCTATTCAGCAGCCCATTAAAAATCTTAACGCCTCGCAAGTTATTAAGGCTGTAGCCGATTATTTCCAGGTAGACGTAAACGATCTTACCGGAAGATGCCGAAAAAACACCGTAGCCGAACCAAGACAAATAGCTATGTATCTTTTAAGAGAAATGCTTGAAATGTCCTATCCTTCTATCGGAGAAAAATTAGGAAAAAGAGATCACACTACCGCAATCTATGCTTATAGAAAACTTTCTGAAGAGTTAAATAAAAACCAAAACTTAAATCAGAAAATTATAGCTATAAAAGATTTAATTCAGAAAGAATAACCTGTTAATAGTCTTGTTAAAAACCTATTAACATCTGTTGAAAAAAGTTGTTACTAAAGTATTTAAAACTTTAAGTAAAAAATTAAAATAAATTTTTCTCAACAGTCATTAACAAGTTCAGTAACACGGGTATGTGTATGAAATAAGCCCGATAAAATAAAGCTAAAATCGATTTATTAACATAGTTATTACTCTCTACAGCTACTACTATTTCTTATATATATGAAAATAATAATACTAAAAGATAATTTAAAAGAAGGTTTAAATTCTGTGGTTAGGGCAGTATCCGAAAATAACAATTTACCAATTCTTAAAAATATTCTTATCAAAACAGTTGATAATAAAATAAGAATAACTGCAACAAATTTAGAATTAGCTATAACCAAATTTGTTTCCGGCAAAATAGTTGAAAACGGAGCCATTACAATTCCTTTTTCGGTTATTAACGGTATTGTTAATAATTTAGATAGTGAAAAAGTTAATTTAGAGTCTAAAGGGAATAATTTAATCTTAAAAACCGACAATTACGAAGCTACCATTCAAAGTTTAAATGAAGAAGAATTTCCAATAATTCCTGAAATAGGTGATTCCGAACATAATTTAAAAATAGAATCTAGCACATTTACCGAATCCATTTTAAAAGTAGTTAATTGCGCGCAAATATCAGAAATAAGACCAGAAATTAGCGGAGTATTATTTGATTTCCAAATTTCTAGTTTAAAACTTGCCGCTACAGATAGTTTTAGATTAGCTGAAAAAACTCTTTTTGATAAAGATTATAAAAGTAATTTTCCAAGAGGTTTTAAATCTATTATTCCTTTAAAAACAATTCAGGAAATTCCTAGAATTTTTAAAGAAGGCGAGATGTATATTTATTTTGATAATAATCAGGTTTTATTTAAAGGCGAAGATTTAGAAATTATTTCAAGATTAATAGATGGTAATTTTCCGGATTATGATCCTATTATTCCAAAAGAATTAGAAACCGAATCCGTTATAAACAAAGAAAGTTTTATAAACGCAGTACGTTTAGCCAGTAATTTTAGCGGAAAAGTAAACGATGTAAAAATTGAAAGCAAGGAAGGTAAAAAAGTCATGGAGGTATCTTCTTCAACTCAGTATTTGGGTGAAAATCATTATTTAGTTCCAATGAAGGCAAAAGGAAAAGATTTTGATGTTGTTTTTAATTGGAGATTTTTATTGGAAGGTCTTAAAAGTTTCAACTCCGAAGATATATTACTTGGTTTAAACGGAGATCAGCGTGCGGCAATTATTAAATCACAAAAAGACTTCTCTTATTTTTATATTTTAATGCCAATTAAAAATAGCTAAAAATATATAATAAAAAACCCGGTGATAAGCCGGGTTTTTTATTTATTTAAACAATATAATTGATTTTTCTACAGCTATATCAACAGGATTGTATATTTTTAGTTTTAGCATGTTCTGAGATTCTACAACTAGAGGATAAAAACTATGAATTAAATTATATTCTTTTCCTGATAATTGTTGCCAAGTTGATATGAGATTGTCGTTTAAATATAATTCTATTTTATTTATTTCAAAATCAGTTTTAATTAAGGCGTTGATGTTTATATAGCTGTTATTTTGAATAAAATCACCGTTTTTAGGGGTTATCCAATCAATAGTTATATTTTGTGTGTCTGAGCTATCAGTTTGGTTTAAAACGTCAATTGGCAGGGGTTTATTGTAATTTAAATCAAAGCCCGAAATATTTTCTCTAGCCCATTTTAAAACTGGAACCTCCCAATTTTCAAACTGTGAATCGTTTTGTGGATTTTCAGGATAAGGACCAAGGGGATTGTTTTTATCAACATAAAAAAGAATATTGTGAATTTGTGGGTATTCTTTTCCATTTAGTTTAAAGCTGGTATAAAACTCTCCATTAAGAATAGATTTTTTAACAAGAGTAGGTTCTGGTTTTGAGAATGTTGCAGGCGGCACTGTTTTTATAGCTTCTTTCATAAAAGCACTCCACATAGGAATAGCAGCTAAAATACTTCCACCTTGTTTTTGCATTGCATCATTATTGTTGTTTCCTGCCCAAACTCCAACTACAAAATTTGGAGCATAGCCAACCACCCAAGCATCGCGATAGTCGTTGGTTGTACCGGTTTTCATAGCTACTTCGTGATCTTTAAAAATAGTTAAACCAAGACTTGAAGATAGAAGCGCTGATCTTGCTTCGATATCGCTTAAAATATCATTAATATATATTGGATATTTGGCATCTATTACGCGATTATTTATATCTTTATATTCTTCAAGTGTTTTATTTTTTGAATCACTTATTTTTAAAATCATTGATTGTTGATGTTTTATGCCTTCTTGAGCAAATACAGAATAAGCGCCAACTAAATCAATTAATTTTACTTCGCCGCCTCCGAGCACTAACGAAAGACCGTAGCGATTTTTTTCGGTTAATGTGGTTATACCAAAATCAGAAACGGTTTTAAGCGTGTTGGTTAAACCTGCTAAATATAATGTCTTTACAGAAGTAATGTTTATAGATTGAGCTAGAGAATTTCTTAAATCAATAGGCCCTTTAAATTCCGGATCAAAATTTTGAGGATGAAAACACTCGGGATTTTCATTTTTATAATTAACTTCAAGCGGACAATTTGGATTGCTGGCGGCAAATTCAGTTGGAAGGTCAAAGAGCATTGTGTTTGGTGTATATCCTTTTTGAAAAGCTGTTACATATGCAAATGGTTTCATTGTAGATCCTGGTTGTCTGAGTCCTTGTGTGGCTACATCAAAATTACCCTCGAACTTACATGTTTTGCCGGGAATGCAGTTTTCGGGCTCGGCTTTTCCGAAGTAGTCCTTTGATCCAACTAAAGCCAAAACTTGTCCTGTGGCGGCATCTTGAGCTACCAATGCGGCATTATAGCCTTGATATAGAGTTGTGTTTCTTTCAGCGCCTTCCTTTACTGCTTTTTCTGCTATTTGTTGCATGTTCCAGTCTAAAGTTGTAATAACTTTTAAACCTGCGGTTTCAACATATGCTTCGCCATATTTGTTGTTTAAATAATTTTGGATATTTAATACGAAGTGAGGAGCTTTTATACCTGTAGTGTGTTGAGCGAATTTAAAAAATTCTTTTTTGGCTTTTTCTGTTTCTTCTTCAGAAATAAAACCAAGCTTGTTCATTTGTTCCAATGTATAATCTTTTCTTTCATATAATTGTTTTGTGTGTGTGCCCCACGGAGAGTAGTATGTTGGAGCTTGCAGTACACTGACAGTTAAAGCAGCTTCGGCTAAAGTTAGGTCTTTGGCGTCTTTATCAAAAAAATTTTTGCTGGCAGCTTGAACACCATAGGTGTTTCCTCCAAAAGGACTTTGATTTAAATATAAATTTAAAATTTCGTCTTTACTGTATTTGTTTTCTAATTGAATAGCCAAAATCAATTCTTTTATTTTTCTTGTAAGGGTTTTTTCTGGAGTTAAAAAGGAATTTTTGGCTAATTGTTGGGTGATAGTAGATCCCCCTTGAGAATATTCTTTATTAGTTATGTTTGAAATTACCGCTCTTAAAATACCTTTTATATCAAAGGCTGGGTGATTGTAAAAAGTTTGGTCTTCAATAGCCAAAACAGCTTGTTTTACATAAAGAGGAATTTCTTCAAAAGGAATAACGGTTCTTTTTTGTTCTCCGTGAATTTCATAAAGTAAAACTTCGCCGGTTCTATCGTATATTTTTGTTGATTCTATTATTTTTCGGCTTTCAAACTGACTCGGGCTTGGCAGGTCTTTAATTATAAAAATATAAAACAACATCCCAAGAGCGATTAACGATAAAATAAGTATTGAGACTATGTCTTTTTTTGAGAACTTGTTTTTTGAAGTCATATATTATTATTATATCTGATTAAAACAAGCCCCGCCTTGATAGGCGGGGTAAGTTTTAAAAATATTTTATTAGTAATTATCTTTATCCTCGTCTTCTAAAAAGTCTTCTTCTATAATTTTAACTTCTTCTTCGTCTTCTAGGCTGCTTTCTGTTTCTATCCAATCGTCTTCGGCATCTACATCGATGTGTTCTACTGGACCAGCTTCTTCTTCATCATCCAATCCATCTTTTTCCCATTTTTCTTCTTCGTGTGCGCTCCAATCTTTGTGATCGTCTTCGTGTTTTTTGAATTTCTTTTTTGGAGCAACTTTTTTTACTATTTTTTTTGAAGATTTCTTTTTCATCCCACACATAAATAAATTAATTTTAAGCGACTTCTTCCATAACCCCGTTTATCTACGGGATTAATTAAATAATTTTTTTAATACTAATTATTTATTAAGTGAATTATATAAAAGAAAGGAACGGTGTCAACCCCCACGCCAAATGAGAATTTGTGCTTTTAGCACAAGACTTAAAAAATATTCTCGTTGTGGTGCGGGGGTCAACCTCGAATAATGTTTAATTATATTTTTTAAATATTATATTGTAGAAAATACAAACAGTCATGCTAAAATATCTATACTATGTCCCGTCTTAATTTCCAAAAAGCCTTCACCCCACACTCAAAGATGAGTATGGGCTTCACCCTCATAGAACCCTGCCTGCCGGCAGGTAGGTCCTCATCTAAAGCTTTTACTTTAATAGAATTGTTGATAGTCATAGGCATCCTAGCAGTCCTAGCAACAACAGTTCTCCTAGTCCTCAACCCAGCTCAGATGGTAAAGCAGTCTAGAGACGCTAATAGACTCACAGAACTTAATCAAATCAACAAAGCTCTTCTTCTCTTCCAATCTTTCGGAGGTTCATCTGAAAACATGGGTACCCACGGCACAGTCTATGTCTCTCTACCCAGTGATCAAGCAGATTGTTCAGATCTCTCCCTCCCAGCTCTTGGAGGAGGATATGTATATTCCTGCAAACCATCTACTACTTATAGAAATATAGACAGTACAGGCTGGATACCAGTGAACTTCACAACCATTCAATCCAATGCCGGATCTCTCTTCGCTAATCTCCCCATAGATCCAGTCAACACCGTAGCTAACGGCTACTACTACACCTATATCCCTGGTTCCTGGGCTCTTTCTGCTACCATGGAATCTGAGAAATATCTTGCTGCTAATGCTGTTAATGATGGGGGACAAATTTCCACCAGAATAGAACTTGGAAATGACTTGAGTCTGAACTCTGGCTTAGGTTGGAGTTGTGGAGACGTACTCGCTGACTCCAGAGACAGCAAACAATATGACACCGTTCTTATTGGTACTCAATGCTGGATGGCACAGAATTTGAATGTGGGGACTATGATAGCGGGAGCAATTAATCCAACCGACAATAGTATTATTGAAAAATATTGTTATTTAGATTTGGAAGCTAATTGTATTTCTGACGGAGGTCTTTATCAGTGGAATGAGGCTATGCAATATGTAACAACCATTGGCGCTCAAGGTATTTGTCCAATTGATTGGCATATACCAACAGATATTGAAATGTGTACTTTGGAACAAGTAATTGATCCGTCTATACCATGCGAGTCCGCTGGTTTTAGGGGAATTAATGGCGGAGGAAAGATGAAAGAAGCTGGTACCACGCATTGGTCATCGGAAACATGTGGGGGAACTTGTAATACTAGCGGCTTTACATTGCTCGGTGCTGGATATAGAGATATAAGCGGAACTTTTAGTAGTAGATTTTCAAGTGCCAATCTTTGGTCATCCACTCAATCTTCAAATGATGCATGGAGACGTTATTTTACATATTCTTCCGTGGGTATTATGAAGTCTGTGCTTGGTAAAACATATGGAGTTTCTGTTCGTTGCCTTAAAGACTAATTTTAAACAATGATTTGACCAAAATTATTTTTTAAAGTATTATATTAACTATCTAAATATCAATAAATTTATGCCAATAAACAAAGAAATTTTTAACAAGATCAAGGCGGGTGCCAACGTTAAGGTTTTTGAAAAAGTTAAAGAAGGAGACAAAGAACGTATTGCTCAATTTTCCGGTATGGTTATTGCCAGAAAACACGGTTCAGAAATCGGTGCTTCTTTTACCGTAAGAACTACTTTAGCTGGAGTGGGAGTAGAAAGAGTTTTCCCTCTTCATTCTACCAAGATTCAGAAATTGGAAATTTTAAGCTCACCAAAAAAAGTTTCAAGATCAAAGATTTACTATATTAGAGATCTTTCCAGAAAGCAGACCAGACAAAAAGTTGGTTCGGCTGAATAAACCCCCACACCACAACAAAAATTTTTACAAATCGGCGCTCTTAGTGCCGATTTTTGTTTGGTGTGGGGGTAAATATTTAAAATTACGATTTGTCTTGGTATCTCTATTCTATATTTCACAATTTTTTATTTTTGGTTATAATGGGTATTAGTAAATTTGCACGGGTGGCGAAACTGGCAGACGCACTACCTTGAGGTGGTAGCGACCGCAAGGTCATGCAGGTTCAAATCCTGTCCCGTGCACAAATATAATGGAAAATCTTTTTATAGCTATTGCGGGTAATATTAGTGCGGGTAAATCCACCCTTACAAAAGTTTTGGCGGAAAAATTTCAAGCTAAGCCGGTTTTTGAGCCAGTCTCAGAAAACCCTTATTTAATTGATTTCTATAAAGATATGAAGCGTTGGGCATTTCATTCGCAAATGTTCTTTTTAAGCCAAAGACTGAAAGATCAAATTTCGCTTTCAAGACAAAGCGGAATTTTTATTCAAGACAGAACAATATATGAAGATGCCGAGATATTTGCTAAGAATCTTTTTGAAGGGGGATTTATAGAAAAAAGAGATTGGGATGTTTATAGTGGTTTTTACCAGAGTATTTTAGATTTGTTGCCATCGCCGGATTTAATTATTTATTTAAAAAATTCTGTTCCGACTATTAAAAAAAGAATTAAAATGCGCGGAAGGGAATTTGAGCAAAAGATAGACGAGAATTACTTATTAAATCTGAATCGTCTATATGATGATTGGGCGTTAAATTTTAAAAAATCACCGATTTTAACAATTGTTCTAGACGATTTGAATTATTTGGAAGATCCAAAAAAGTTGGATTTGATTATTAATCAAATTTCTCAAAAACTTGGCGGGCGACCGATTGGTCTCGGGTTATAATTATCAATATTAAGATGTTCTTATGTTGGAATATGTAACAGAGGCGTTAATTTTAGATAAGGTTGATTTGGGGGAGCAGGACTCCAGAATTTTTTTATTTACAAAAGATTTTGGAAAAATAGTGGCTAAATCAACAAGCGGAAGGAAGATTATTTCAAAGCTATCCAGTCACGCTGAGCCGCTAAATTTCTCTACAGTTAAGATAGTCGATAAGAATTCGCCTCAGCTAATAGACGCTCTTTCATTTAAAAAGATAGTTCCGGGAAAAATTGTTTTTAAAATAGTTTCCTTAATTAAAGAAATTGCGCCCGAAAACCAGCCCGATTTGGATTTATGGAATTTTTTAATGAAATTAACTGAAAAAGAAATAGAAAATAACGATTTTATAGAAACTTTAAAAATATTGGGTTTTGACCCAACGTATGCTAAATGTAATAATTGTTTAAAGGGTTCGCCCGACTTTTTTTCTATCAAAGATTTAACTTTTTATTGCAGAGAATGCTATCGATAGAAAAAATTGTTTTAAAAATAATAATAACCATGATGAATAATCTTTTTAAATTTATAGTTTTGGGTTTAGTTTTGGTAATTGGCACCAGTTTTTTTTATATTATAAATAACAATAATCAAACTTTAGATGTAAATTTATCGGCATCAAAAGAGGTTATGGCAGGTGTATCGTCCGATTTTAACGTTGAATTTAGCAATCAACTAAGCTCTATTTTAAAAGACGTTTTGCTTATAGTAACTCTTCCTGATGGCGCAGCTTTTGTTGGTAGTGGACCGGAAAAATTAGTAGACAGTAAAAATGTGGGAGATTTGGGGCAGGGAAGTTTGGTTTCGGAAAATTACAAAATAGTTTTTTTAAAAGGCATCGGAGAGACTCATAAAATAAAAGTTTTAGTTTCTTATTCTTTGGGTTCATCTAAATTTGAAAAAGAAGAAGAAATTGATATTAAAGTTTTAGATAGCGGAACAAGCGTAGAAATAAAAGCCCCTGAGAAAGTTTTTAGCGGAGAAGAATTTGAAGTGTCCGTTGGTTATAAAAATATTTCTGATACAGATTTTTCCGGAATGGAATTAAATATAGAATATCCAGCCAACTTTACTTTTATTAGCTCGGATTCAAAGCCTGATAGCGGAAATAATAATTGGGAACTGGGAGATTTAAGAAAGGGTTCTGAGGGTAAATTTGTTATTAAGGGGAGTGTGACGGGTCCAGATAATTCCCCAATTGTTTTTAAATCAAAATTAAAAATTACTTTAAATAATAAGGATTATTTTATAGATCTTAAAGATATAAATTTATTAATATCTCCATCTCCGCTTTCTTTGGTGATACTTCTAAATGATAAAGTTGAGTACACCGCTATGCCAGGTGAAGATTTAAGGTATTTAATAAGCTACATTAACAATTCAGACGTTCCGTTAAGAGATGCTGTGATTAGGGCGCAGATTAAGGGGGAGCTTTTTGATCTGAGCTCGTTAAACGCGAAAGCTATTTTTAGAAAATCTGACAGTACTTTAATATGGAATTCTAGTAATTCTTCAGAATTGAATTATATAGCTCCGAGAAGCGCTGGATTTGTTTCTTTTACCGTGAAAACAAGCAGTAATTATCCAATAAGAAGATTGGGTGATAAAGATTTTATTTTAAGCCTTCGAGCTGAAATTGAATCTCCTACGGTCCCAGAATTTTTAAATGCGAGTAAAACTTATAATGTTTTGAAAATGGAAACAAAGGTAGCTGGAAGTTTATCCCTTACTGCTAAAGCTTTTTTTAGAGACGCGGACGCCGGTATTTTAAATAAGGGCTCTATGCCACCAAAAGTTGGTCAATCTACTAATTTTACAATTCATTGGATTTTAAAAGGTTACGCCACTGATTTTAATAATGTGGAAGTCCGGGCTCCATTAAAAGACGGGGTTAGATTTACTGGCATCGCTAAGAGTGATTTTGGAAATGCCCCGGTTTTGGATGAGAAAACAAATGAAATGGTTTGGATTTTAGAAAGATTGCCTGCCAATAAAGGATTTGTAGATGATCCGGCCGAGGCTGTTTTTCAAATCGAAGCAATTCCTTCAAGCTCTCAAATTGCCAATTATATGCCATTAATCGGAGAGGCTACTATAAAAGCTACCGATGCTTTTACAAATAACTCTATTGAATTAAAATCTGAGCAAATTACTACTGCGTTACCAAACGATATTACGATTGGTCAGCAGGGAGGAGTAGTGCAGCCATAAAACAAATGACTAGTTATTAGTGGCTAAACGCCATTTATTTTGTTATTCTTTTAAAATATGGAATCAAAAATGGATAAAATAATTTCGTTATGTAAGAGGCGTGGTTTTGTTTTTCCTGGTAGCGAAATTTATGGCGGTTTAGCCAATTCTTGGGATTATGGAACTTTGGGCGTTGAATTGAAAAATAATATAAAACAATTGTGGTGGAAAAGATTTGTTCAGTTTCGCGATGACATTGTTGGAATAGACGCAGCCTTGATTATGAATCCGAAAGTTTGGGAAGCAAGTGGTCACCTGAAAAATTTTAGCGATCCATTGGTTGATTGTAAAAAATGTCACGAAAGATTTCGAGCAGATTTAATTAACGTAAAAGATCCTTGTCCAAATTGTGGAGCAAAAGATAGTTTTACGGAATCCAGGCAATTTAATTTAATGCTTAAGACTTTTCTTGGTCCCGCCGAAGAAGCAGCGAACACGGTTTACTTTAGACCAGAAACTGCTCAGGCGATGTTTGTGGATTTTAAAAATGTCTTACAAACTACTCGTAAAAAAATGCCATTTGGAATTGCGCAAATAGGAAAGGCTTTTAGAAATGAAATTACTCCGGGTAACTTTATTTTTAGAACAAGGGAGTTCGAACAGATGGAGATTGAATATTTTATTAAGCCGCCTAAAAATGACGAAGATTGGCAGAATGTTTTTGAAATGTGGAGAAAAGAAATGATTGAATGGATGAAAGAAATGGGCATTGAATTAGAAAAAGTTCATGAATTTGAAGTTCCCGACGGCGAGAGAGCACATTATTCTAAAAGAACAATTGATTTTGAATATGAATTTCCTTTTGGAAAGAAGGAACTTTACGGCCTTGCTTATAGGACTGATTTTGATTTGAAAAATCATGCCGCTGCAAGCAAAGAAGATTTGAGCTACGTTGATCCGGAAACAAATGAAAAAGCTATTCCGCACGTTATTGAGCCAACATGGGGCGTTGATAGAACTGTTTTAGCTGTTTTGTGCAGTGCTTTTGATGATTCAAATCCGGAAAGATTGGTTTTAAAATTGCCTTATAAACTTTCTCCTTATAAAGTTGCGGTTTTTCCTCTTCTTAAAAATAAACCGGAGTTAGTTTCAAAAGCCAGAGAAATATATGATTCTCTTAGAAAGAATTTTATGACTGTTTGGGACGACAGGGGAAATGTGGGTAAGAGATACTATTCTCAAGATGAAATTGGAACACCATTTTGCATAACCGTTGATTTTGATTCCTTAGAAGACGGAGCTGTAACAGTGCGAGACAGAGATACTATGAAGCAAGAAAGAATTAAAATATCTGAACTCAAAAATTATTTAAATGAAAAACTCTAGTCCTGGTTTCACCCTCATAGAACTTCTCATCGTCATAGGCATCCTAGCAGTCCTAGCAACAACAGTTCTCCTAGTCCTCAACCCAGCTCAGATGGTAAAGCAGTCTAGAGACGCTAATAGACTCACAGA
>Ga0209016_1000065_pt1 | contig 159272 bp, 146 predicted proteins | sample EPASupsiteSAE305_FD_187265 | JGI IMG/M metagenome (GOLD analysis project Ga0209016, IMG submission 187265) | Bioremediated contaminated groundwater microbial communities from EPA Superfund site, New Mexico - SAE3-05 (SPAdes) (version 2) | ecosystem: Environmental > Aquatic > Deep subsurface >...
GAATTGCTCATGCCTTTCTCCTTCTCATAAGGGTTGTGGGATAGCCCGGTTACCAGCTTTTGCTCTGGAGGATTTTACGCACTTCTTCCTGAGACTGTTTCTGCAACACCAGCATTTTCTTGCTCTTGGCCTCACCGATTTTTGCCATCAGTTCGGAGAGTTCCACCGGCTTTTGCAGGAAGTCTCCGGCGCCGAGCTTCATCGCCTCAACCCCGCTCTGCACCGAGGCGTGACCGGTGAGCATAATGATTTCGGCGTTGGGATTGTCCGCCTTAATTCGTTTCAAGGTTTCGAGTCCGTCAATGCCAGGCATGGACAGATCGACGATGATGGCGTCGTAATCCTGCAGTTTGGCTTGGGTAATAGCCTGCTCTCCGCTGGTCACAGCGCTCACTTTCAGCCCTCTCATCTCCAGACGATCGGAAAGTGTATCAAGAAAATCCTGTTCGTCATCAACCAGCAAGACCTTTGCCTCTATTTCGTTCTCCATTCTTTCTCCTTAAATCCATTGTTGTGATAAATATGTTACTGTTTCATAATCGGGTTTATCCAAGACAAATGGTCTGCCTTTATCCAAGGCAATTAATCACAGTGTTAAATCAGGATTTTTTGTATTGATCGTTGATAAGGCTGTCAAAATATCTTTGTGAAAATATAAAATTGATTTTTTTAAAAAAATTCAATTCTCTGATTTTTCGATCTTGAAGCAAAAAAAAAGGTCGCTAACCAAAAGCATAAGCTTTGGTTAGCGACCCGACTAACAGATAGGAAATCTGATATTTGAGCAGTTACCAGATTCATAAAACATCAATCTATCGTATTTCGTCGAAAATAAAAAAAGCCGCTAACTAAAGCATAAGCTTCAATTAGCGGCCTCGACTAACAGATACACACTCCAGAAACTTATAACGGTTCCTGGATAAAAAAAACAACTCTGATGTGTTTCGTCGAAAATAAAAAAAAGCCGTTAACTAAAGCATAAGCTTCAGTTAGCGGCCCGACTAACAGATAAACCCTCTAGAAACCTGCAACTGTTCCTAGACCCAATTCTTATTTAATTGAGGCTAATAATATTAAAAAAAATAGAACAGTCAAGACATTTTTAAACATTTCAGAACAGCCCTTCTAGTCGTGTTTCATAATGTTTCAATGGACCTCTGCTTTCCAGTGTCGAATTTTGTGTTTGCAGTGGATCAAGGGCAAAATCGTCTATATCTACACTCCGGAGGTCAAGCAGCTCCCCCTGGATATGCAGGAATCCCAATCGTCCATTGACGCCACGGCGTTGTGGAGCACAAGAGGGATATTTTTCCGTGGCTTAGTGCGTACGCAGGAATTTTTTTTCATTGAAACGCTGCCGGACCTTGGCTGCAATTTCCTTGTCAGTCATTTTATCAACGGTCTCAATGCCGACGATGCGGCTTCCGAGATCCTTTTTTTCAAGCCGGTTTTCCAGTTCGTTTTTCGCCTCCCCCGGACCAAAGATCAGGATTGAATCCGCTTCGCGAATGCAGGCAATGACGGCGTCATAGTAAATATTGAGATGCTTGGTCAGCGCTCTCTGGCGGCTATTGTCCGCCGGTACGCGCTGTGCTTCATAGGGCCCCTTCAGTGGCGAATCGCCGGAACGGCGGAGTTGTTCTTCAACTTTCGAGATGATCAGGCCAATATCTTCGCCATCTTCAGTTACGGCTACGACAACCGCTTTTCTGCGATCGATCCATACTCCCACTTTTGTTTCCATTGCGTTCCTCCATTGATTCTTTTGCAGATTTATCTTGTCTGACACACTCTGCCCCGTCAACCTCGAGGGTGCCTGCCGGTTCTTGTTTTCTATGAGGACGAGCCAAAATCGTTATTGATCGTCCGTCTCCTTTTGTTCCTGTACCCGCAGCGAGTTCCCCGCAGGGCTCTTCCTCGGCCCATTGGCGTAAAATGGAGAGCTGAGGCGTCCATCAGCGCATCTCTTCAATGAGGCGGCTGCGGTTTGCCGGTGTTGGTGTCACTCCGATTCGGGGAACGGCTGTCCGGACTCTCCTCAATCGCCAGCAGAATCAGCTCGTCCAGGCCTGGCTCCCCGAAAATGCGACGCGCATTCAACCGAAGCGTGCGTTGGCCTATTGCTTCAAAAGAGTGTGTCACTTCAAAATCATTGAACACGGTGTTGTGGGAGAGGATTTTTTTCAGCAGGGTACGCAGTGCCGGAATGTCCCACTGGCGGTTGCCCAGTTCATAGAGCAAGCGTCCCAGGGTGGCGTCAGGCGTCACCTGGAAGGTGCGGTAAAAAGCACTATTTGCCAGGACCACACGCATTTTGGCATCGAGCACGAGCAGCGGTTCGCGGACCGTGGCGACAACAGCCTCCGCCAGATGGGTATGCGCCTCGTTTAGGGCCGTCTTGATCTGTTTATACTCCGTGATGTCGGTAAAGGTGATCACCGCGCCTTCAATCACATTCTCCAGAGTGCGGTAGGGCAGGATGCGCATGGTGTACCACCTTCCAGCCTGGGAGTGGACTTCCATTTCTTTGGGGAGCAGGGTGTCCAGAACGGTCTGGGTATCCGCCAGCAAGGTGTCATAACCCACCAGATTGGAGACGATATGGCCAACGGGACGCCCGATGTCGCTCGGGATCAGGTTGATGATCCTGGTAACGGCAGGGGTGAAGCGCAGGATACGCAGTTGGTAGTCAACAAAGACCGTGCCGATTCCGGTGCCAGCCAGCAGGTTGTTCATGTCGTTGTTGGCGCGGGTCAGGTCAGCCACCTTGTTTTGCAATTCGGCATTGACCGTGGCCAGTTCCTCGTTGACCGATTGCAGTTCCTCTTTCGAGGTTTCCAGCTCCTCGTTGGTGGATTGCAATTCCTCGTTGACCGATTGCATTTCCTCGTTGGAGGATTTCAGCTCTTCGGTAGTCGTTTGCAGGTACTCTTCCTTGGCCTGCAGTTCTTGCTGTAGAGCGGCAACCCGCTTGTCGGCATTCGTGCCTGCATCAGACTCTGCCGGGGAGCCTGTGCTATCCTCCGGTGGGAGCGGGAGATCGCACGATGCGGTCTCCTCAAGAATGACCAGGTATAAGGGCGCCTCGGGCATCGCCACAGGGTCTATCTCCACCCGGCGAACGGTCAGGTTGACCGGGGTGAAGGTGCCATTGGTTTTAACCATCAGGCCGGTGGAGCGAACGAGCTCGACGCCTGCCGCCATCTTATGCATGGCTGTGGTTAATTCACGCCGCAAACCCTCTCGCGCCATCTTGAAAATGTTGTAGACGCCGACCTCGCCCACCGCCGGTTCGAGGAACAAGCTGGTCCGGCCGTGGATGTAAAGGATGTCGCCAGAACCCTTGACCAGGGCGCCGGCCGGGACGAGTTGCTGCAAAAACGCCTGTTCGGTCAACTCGCGCAGCGTCGGTTTCCTCTGGGTTGTCATCTTGCCCGCGGAATGCGGCAGTGCTGCCTCGATCGAGGTCAGGGGCGGCAGATAGCTGCCCAGACCCATTCTGGAGGCACCCTGAAGCATGTCTTTGCGTCGGTATATCTTTGATTTGCGATCCTGCACGGCGAACAGATTGCCGAAATCACCTACGGTCTCGGAAGTGCCCAGCAGGAGATGCCCGCCGGAATTGAGGGCATAGTAAAAAAGGGGGATGAGTTTTTTCTGCAAGTCCAAACCCATATAAATCATCAGGTTGCGGCAGCTGATCAGGTCAAGCTTGGAAAAGGGCGGGTCTCTGATTATATCCTGTTCGGAAAAAACCAGCATGTCGCGAATGGTTTTGTGGATACGATATGCGGCACCGTCGCTTTCGACCGAAAAGAAGCGCGCCAGCCGCTCCGGTGGGATGTCGGCGGCGATGCCGGCCGGATAGAGCCCGGCGCGGGCCGTGGCAATTGCCTGGCTGTCTATGTCGGTGGCGAAAATTTGCACCTTGTGGTTCTGCTTCAGCGACTCCTGACGCTCGGCGAGCAGGATGGCGAGGGAATACGCCTCCTCGCCGCTGGCGCACCCCGGCGACCAGACCCGGATCGTACCGCCAACGGGCTTGTTGGCAAAAAGTTGGGGGATTACTTTCTCTTCCAGAACCTTAAAGACCTCAGGGTCGCGAAAAAAATTAGTGACGCCGATCAGCAGGTCGCGGAATAGGGATTCCACCTCCGCAGGCGTCTGCTGCGCATGCTTGACGTAGCGTTCCATAGTTTCGATTTGATGGAGGGCCATGCGCCGCTCAATCCGCCGCTTGATGGTGCTTGGTTTATACAGGGAAAAGTCGTGCCCGGTCTGGGCGCGGAGCAGAATGAAAATTTTCTTGAGCGCATTCTCGTTTTTTGGTGGCGGCGGGGTGGCGTCGATCTTCGGCGACTTGCCGAAGGCATGGGCTGCATAACGAATCAGTTGCGCGGGCATCTCGGCCGGCAACAATTCAAAATCCACCAGGCCGGTTGCGATGGCGCTGCGCGGCATGCCGTCGTATTCAGTGGAGTCGGGACTCTGGGCCATGACCATGCCGCCTTCGCTTTTAATGGCCCGCACGCCCAGGGTGCCGTCACTGCCGGTGCCGGAAAGCACCACACCGATGGCCCGCTCGTGCTGGTCCTGAGCCAATGAGCGGAAGAAAAAATCGATGGGCAGGCGCTGGCCCCGTGGCGAGGAAGGCTCCAGCAACTGGAGCGTCCCGCCGAGAAAGGCCATGTCGCGATTGGGTGGGATGATGTAGGTGCAGTTGGGGCGCACCGCCATGCCGTCCTCGACCTCAAAGACCTGCATCCGGGTGTAGCGCTTGATCAGATCGGTGAGGATGCTCTTGTGGTCCGGAGCCAGGTGCTGCACTAGAACAAAGGCCATGCCTGGATCCGCATCGACCGGCATGCCCGAGAAAAAAGACTCGAAAGCGGCCAGCCCACCGGCCGAGGCGCCAATGCCGACGATGGGAAATCCAGCGGCCTTCCCTTCGATCCCATCCGGCAGTGCCGTCATCTTTTCAGAGCTGTTGTCCGCCTTGATGGTTTCGGGGGTGTTCGATGCGTCTTCATTTTTTGTTGCATGGTGTTTCCGTGTCGCCATAGTGGCCCTCCCCACCTGATAGACCTCTTGTGTTGCTGATTAGCGGCTATCAAAGGGGGAAGGGTCGATAAAAAATGCTACCGCCACACTTCAACACTTCAACGCCTTCACTTCAAACCCGGGAAAAGCTCACGCTGTCCTTTGTAAATTCGTCCAAGACATCATCGCTCAAGGATGCGGGCACCTTGGGCAGGATGTGGACAAAAGTCTCCGCCGTTACCTGATAGTCCTCTTGGCTGGCCAGTTCCTGCTCAAAGGCAAAATGAGCGACCTGCTGGAAAAGATACTGGATATCCGCGGGAGTGAATCCGGAAGTCATTTCGACAACCCGCTCCACATCTACGTTGCCGGTATTGAGTTTGGCAAGATAATATTCGAGGATCGTCTTTCTGCCTTCCCTGTCTAAGCCACCAACCGGAATGATGCAATCAAATCTTCCCGGACGCAGCATGGCAGCATCCAATTGCCGGATGTAGTTGGTGGCGCAAACCAGCAGAATCTTGTTGCGCTGATTTTTGAACAACGGAATTTGCTTGAGAAACTCGTTGGTAATCGACTTGTCGATCCGGTCCCCCACATCGCGGCTGCCTGCAATCTCTTCAAACTCATCGATAAAGAGCACCACCTCATCCAGATCGCGTGCTTTTTCCATCAGCTCCCGCAGGTTGGCGCCAATTTTCTCGACGCCGTCCATCATCAGCATGCTGGGCACAATCTCGATGTAGCGCCAGGACAAGGCCCCGGCGATGGCCTTGGCAAAATGGGTTTTCCCCGTGCCTGGAGGGCCAAAGAAGATGATAGCCTTCGGGGGGACAACCCCATGCTTTTTGGAAAGGCCCTCCTCGGTCAAGGGCAGGATAATTTTACGTTGCACCAGCTGCTTGGGGGGTTGCGAATCGGAGATGGTATCCCACATCTCCCTGCTCATGACCTGGGCTCCCATCTCGCTGAGAATGCTCTGCTGTTTGTGGGTTGCATACTCAATGGGGGCCTGCTCCATATTCTCCAGAAAATCGATGCAGGCAGTCCGCAACTCCACGTCGCGTCCCAGTTTTTCCGAGAGCAGCCACTTATGGTTCAAGACCATGGGCCAAAGATCAGCGGCAACGTCCAGTTCGTATTCCTCTCCGCTGAGTTCAATAATTGTTTTTCTACACTCTTCCGGCGACAAAAGCGCCTGTTGGGTCTTTTCCATACTCTACCTTGCCTGTCGTGACGTACACTGCTGCAAATCCGATTGTATCTTTGGAGAGAAACGGCCCCGTGCCACCATGGTGTCGCATCGGGCCGTTTCTCCGTTTTTTTCAATACTCTGATGTTGATTTTGTTTCGTTAGGAGTCAAACACTCTTGGGCGCATTGCTTTACTTCGATTGCCTAGTCCTTTTGCTTCTCGTCCTGTTCATCTTGCGACTTTTGGCGATTCGATTTTCCCTGGCGTTGCCGGTCCCTATTGTGAGTGTCCTCTTTTTGAGGTTCCCGCTGTCTGGAGCGTTTTATATCCTGAGGCTGTCTTTGCTGTTCCTCTACCTGACGCAGCTGCTGTTGCTGAGCTTCAAGTTGCTGTTGTTGTTCCTGAACCTGTCGTTGCTGCTGTTGCTGAGCATCGTGTTGCCGTTCCTGAATCTGTTGCATCTGGGCATCGCGTCGTCGTTGTTGTTCCTCTATCTGCTGCTGTTGCTGCTGTCGTTGAACTTCAGGTTGTCGTTGTTGTTCCTCTATCTGCTGCTGTTGCTGCTGTCGTTGAACTTCAGGTTGTCGTTGTTGTTCCTCTATCTGCTGCCGCTGCTGTCGTTGAACTTCAGGTTGCCGTTGTTGTTCCTGAATCTGCTGCCGCTGCTGCCGTTGAACCTCAGGTTGCCGTTGTTGTTCCTGAATCTGCCGTTGCTGCTGTCGTTGAGCCTCAGGCCGTCGCTGATATTGCTGCATCTCTTGCTGATGCCGCTGCACCTCAGGCTGTTGCCGGTAGTGCTCTTGCCGTTGCATCCGTATTTCCTCGACCTGTCGTTGCGGCCTGGGTCGATAGCCCTCCACGCTCCATGTTTTGTTTCTTTGCCAGTATTGATTGTCATGCCATTGTTTCCAGTTGTTCTGCAGCCGCCGATGGGGAATCCGTTCGTAGTTCCACCGGTGACCGTACCAGGTCCGGGCTCGGTAGTAGTCTCTCCAATCGGGGTCGACGTCATAATAAAAACTCGGAATATCATTGTAATAGCCCCAGTCCCGGTTGTAGGAGCGCGAGCGGTACCAGCGGCCCTGCCATGGGCGCCACCACCAGCCATTCCAGAAAAACAGGTCGAACTCGCTCTCCGGAACCACATAGACATTGCGGGTGTCCGGCAGAACGATGACCTCCGGGGGCCTCTCAAAGTAGACAGGCTCCGGCAGGCCAAACCCGATGTTTATATTGACCTCCGCCCTGAGGGGCTGAGGCAGGATGACGGCCAAGGTCAGCAGGAGTATTCCCATAAGTATTTTGTTCATCGTGTGGCCTCGTTGGTTGATATTCATTCGGTGCATGCTTTTCCCGTGATTGTGCCGTCTCTGTGCCGGGAGAGGCCGGCAAATCCAGGGTGATCGCCTGCCTCCGCGTCCGTTTCGGCCAAACCCCTGGCCAGCAGCGCAGTAAAGGGTTCGGCGGCGAGCGGCCTGCCGAACAGGTAGCCTTGCCCCTCATCGCAATGCTGTATCTTGAGAAACGCCCATTGCAACTGATCCTCAACGCCTTCGGCCACCACCACTTGCTTGAGGCTGGCGGCCATGGCAATGACGGCACTGGCAATAACGCCGCTGCCGGTGGCGGAACTGATGTCGTGGACAAAAGACGGGGCAATCTTGAGGATATCGACGGGAAACCTGGCCAAGTAGCTGAGACTGGAAAAGCCGGCGCCAAAATCATCCATCGCCACTTGTACCCCTATCTTTTTGAGTTGTTCCAGGATGTCGATACTGGACTCGGCATCGCGCATCAATACGCTTTCGGTTATTTCCAGTTGCAAACATCGTGGGTCCAGTCCGGTTTCGGTCAAGATGGCGCGGACGTCCTCGATAAAATGCTTGGCGCAAAATTCCGGCGCGGAGATGTTGACCGCAATGGAATGCGGTGAAAGCCCGGCTTCTTGCCAGCCTTTAGTCTGGGTGCAAGCTTCCCGTAGCACCCAGCGGCCGATTGGAACCATCAGGCTACAGTTTTCGGCGACCGGCATGAATCCGGCTGGCAGCACCAGGCCCCGTTTTGGATGCACCCAGCGCAGCAAGGCTTCGACACCGCTTATAGCGCCGGTTTCCAGGTTGACCTTGGGCTGGTAATGCAAGATAAATTCCTGCCGTTGCAGCGCAGACCGTAAATCGGCTTCCATGGCTTGGCGCTCGACCGCGCGGATGTTCATTTCGGCTTTGAAATACTGGTAATTGTTGCGGCCCTTTTCCTTGGCGCTATACATGGCGGTGTCCGCATTCTTGAGGAGTGCTTCCGCATCCTGACCGTCTGCGGGATAGACGCTGATACCGATGCTGGTGCTCACATGCAGCTCATGTTCGCCAATGATGTGCGGAGCGGCCAGGGCAGACAGTATTTTATCAGCGATCTGGGCCGCATTCTCCGTGAAATTGTCCTCGTTGACCAAGACCACGAATTCATCGCCCCCCTGACGGCTTACCGTATCGGAAGCGCGTACGCAGGCGCACAGCCGGTTCGCAACGGATTGCAGCAACTTGTCGCCGGTCGAGTGCCCGAGCGAATCGTTGATATGTTTGAAGTGATCCAGGTCCAAAAACAGCACGGCCAGATGCGTACCGTGCCGTTTTGCCAGGGAGATCGCTTGCGTTACCCGGTCGTTCAGCAGGACGCGGTTGGGTAAGTTGGTGAGGAAATCGTGTTGCGCCAGATGCGCCATTTTCAAAGCCATCGCCTGGGAGGCCGTGACATCGTGAAAAACAATCACTGCCCCGGTCATTTTGCCATCCCAATCGTGGATTGGGGCCGCGGAATCTTCGATTGTCGCTTCATGGCCATCGCGGCGGATCAGGATGGTCCCGGCCGTCAGAGCCATCGATTTGTTGTGCTGCAAGACCAGGTCGATCGGATTGGGTTTCGGTTCGCGCGTCTCGCCATCAATGATGCGCATCACATCACCGATGGGATGCCCGCGCGCTTCTTCCCGCGACCAGCCGGTCATGGTTTCGGCGGAAATGTTGAGATACGCGACGTTGCCCGCCATGTCGGTGCCGATTACCGCGTCGCTGATCGAATTGAGGGTAATTTCAGCCCGCGCTTTTTCCAGGAAATAAGTTTCTTCGACGGCCTTGCGCTGGATAAGATTGTGGAGCGATTGCGGCACCAGAGAGTTGTCGAGGTTGCTTTTCGATAAATACCCTTGGGCGCCATGCTGCACCGTTGCCGTCGTCAAGGTTTCGTCATCCGCCGCACTGAGGGTCACGATCGGCGTGTGCGGAGCTGCGGCCAACAACCGGTCAAAGGTGTCGATGCCCTGGCTGTCAGGCAGCGCCAGCTCGGTGATAATCGCATCAATGCCGCCTGTGTGCAGGCGAACCAGTGCTTCGGACAGGTGCCTGACCCATTCAACGATAAACGCCCCTTCGCGGAAATTACCGAGCACCTTCCGCAACACTCCGGCTTCAACCGCATCACCACTAATGATCAGCACTCTATTTGCCATGCTACTTGTACTCTTACCCCTTTGGATCAGGCGGCGGGCTGTTAGGCGAAAAATTGCTCAGCCGTTTTCCCGGATGCCAATTGATTTTGAAATGGCTGGCTTGCAACCGTTGGCGTGAAGGTTTAGTAGCCCCCGGCACAGGGTGGAAGCAACCTGATGATTGTATCTGTCCCTCTCTGCATATTGAAGGAGGCTTTTGCAATGCGACCTTGCCCGGCCGCACCGGCACCGTAAAAGCCTCTAAGAATAGAACAAAGGCGCTCCCATGGTGAGCTGTGATGCTAGGAAAGGGGACGCAATAGAGGCTCCGCCTGCAAGTGCCATGAAACACCGCGTTCCCGTCACCGGTGAAAACAATTTCATGTCCAAAAGTGGTAGAAATGTTCACCGGCAACCAAGAATGCAGAAGGTCCCATGGAAAGATGATGGTGACGTTGACAGCTCAAGCCTGTAGCGGGAATCGGCAGCTTGTCGAATGCAGCAAGCTGCCTGATGGCCTCCTGTGAAGATGGAAGAGTGCAGCTGTTCTTTGCTGGGCAAAAAACCATGATCATGGTTCTTTGACGTTGGGCGCTGTTGCGCTCTCCTTCCACGCCGGAGAGGAGCGATCAGCGATTACCGCCACCACCGTGCATCATGCCCCCGCCGCCTCCGGGACCCATACCCATGCCGCCTCCGCTAGTTGGTGGCTCGTCGGGCAAGGTCATGCCACGAGCCTTTGCCCGTTCTTGCATGCTTTGGTGATGTTTCGCGCGGAGGAGTTCGCGCTCTTCCGCCGTTTTCGCGGCGCGCATTTTGGCTTGATATTCGTTGCGCTCATCAATGGTCATGAGCTGGCTGCCATAGACATGCTCTTGCATCTGTGTCCCGGTCATTTCTTGGGCCGGCTGCGGGTTCGCCGCCATGGCGTTACCGGCAGGCAATGACAAAGCACCCATCAGGGTACAGAGAATTACGATCGTTCGTTTCATAATGCATTCCTCCCTGGAGTTAACCTGGGGCAATTGCCCCTCACCGCTACGGATCGTTCAGCGTTCATGCCTGAACGATCCGCAACGAATCGTATTCCTGCCTTCCTGAAGGAGTCAGGAAACGCTCAGCCGCTTTGAACAGGGATCAGCGGCAAGGTCTCGCTTTTTAATTGCTTTTTACGGTGAGGTTATTTTCAGTTGCCAGTACCCCTTTGATATTACGGGTTATTTCCAAGGCCCTGTCGATGCTCTGGTTGGAATCGACCGCGCCGCTCAATCGCACCACACCTTTGGTGGTGGTCACCGTGATCTGGGACATCTTGAGCATCGGATCATTGGCTATTTCGGCCTTCACCTTGGTTGTAAGAGCGGCATCGTCAATATAATCTCCTGCTTTCTTGGTTTTGTCGCTGAGGTTATCGCCGGCCTTTTCTATTTTCTTTCCTGCTTCATTCGTAGCCTGATCAATCTTTTTCCCGGCTTGATCAACCGCCTGGTCAACCTTTTGCCCTGCCTTCTCGGCAGGCCCCTCTTGTTTGCAGGCGCTCAGTCCCAAAACCGAAGCCAATACAAACACCGCCAGAAACCCCTTGTAAGAAACGTTCATTTTCAATCTCCTTGTGTAGTTAAATTTTTCCCAGCAAAAACAGGATGAGTAAAATAATGAGGATAAAGCCGACCGTGCCGCTTGGGGCATATCCCCATGATCGGCTGTGGGGCCAGGTTGGGAGTACCCCCAACAAGATAAGAATCAAGATGATGAGGACTATTGTACCTATTGACATGATTACCCTCCAATTGGATAACGGTTTACTTTCAAGTCAGCTTACCACGGCCCGTTGTTGCCGGGCTTTGGCATTTGACGACCAAACTCTTTTTCACCGGCCGGATCCCTTTGACTTTTTTCGCCAGGCCCACTGCCTTTGCGGCAGCTTGCTACATATGCATTGAATGCGTTAGCCCCAGAATGCCGATGACAATCAAATACACGGCGACAAAATAATTTAAGAACCTCGGTACAACCAGGATCAGGATGCCTATCAAGATGGAAAATATCGGTTCTATGGCGATATTGGCGAGATTCATGGGCGGCCTCCTAGGCTGGGATACTGCACGATGGCGCTGGGACATCGTGCGTTGCTTTTACCTCTTGTAACGCAAGTTCAATGCCTGAAAGATATTCTGTTCTTTCTGATTATTTTGTTGAGTTGTTTGAAGTAGTTAAAGCATTGCTGGTGCTGTCGTGGCAGGTGGTCTGCTGGCGTGATAGTGTTGCGTGCATCATAACCGTTGCGATTCGGCTGGCTTTGATGTCACACTATAGGTCAGTTGTGGGCGATTGCGGGAGCGGAACCAGGGGCGGGGCTCGAAAATGTGGAACGCATGCCCAGTTGAGGCAGTCGAAAGGAATGGCCGTTTCGTTGGCAACCGGGAGGAGCCCTGGCAACCACTACGTGCAATTACATGGTTTGATAATGGGGTGGGTCCTGGTGTTTCGTATGATTGAGTCTCAGCTGTTTTTGAACTTCCGCTCGTAATCGAGCTCCATTGAATAGGGGAAGGTTGCATAGGAATACACTTTGAGATTGAAAGCGGCGGTGACCGTGTGTTCGATGGCCTTTCTAAACGCCATTTCGTGCAGCGGGGAGGCGGCGATCCCTTGACGGAGCTGGATTTCTATAAAGAAGCTGCTCTCTTGGACGCTGAGACGGAAATAGCCGGTGGTGAGGGTCGCGACTGTGTGATCTGCATAGAGGCCCTGCTTGACGGCCTCGGGGGTGATGGAGGTGTTCCCGATGGTGAGTCCCCGGTTTTTCCGGCCACTGATCGAGAGCAGGGGCAGTTTGAGTTCGGGGCAAAGATGCCCGTAGCCGCAGTCATGCAAAATTGCGGCGAGTTCATTGTACGAATACAGACGCGCGACATCCTTGACATTGTAGCGCATCAACGGGATCAGCAGGGCGCTGCTCAGCATGGAAACAACGAGTTCCGGAGAGCCGTCGCCGCTTTCGACCACCTCAAGAAAGGTCCGGTGCGGGTAATAATGAAACAGTGTCGGTTGTACCTCGCACCCCTGACCGTAGAGCGCATGGCGCAGCCGTTGGTCGGCAAGGGCTGCCCGTTGAATGCGGATGGAGTCCCGCGACTCATGGAAGAGGTTAAGGTCAAGTTCCGCCACCCCCATGGTGCCACCGATCAAGCCTCGATCCATCCGTTCCCAGTCCGTGCCGAGCAGGCTGCCGAGATAGCTGCGAAAGGTTTCCGGCATCCAATCTTCACCGGTAATCAGATGAACGTTTTCGCGGGTCCAATCGATGCCCTGGGCTAAGCCTTCTTCCACTATTTTTTTGAGAAAGTGGGGATCGCTGAGGATAATGACCTGATCGAAGACGGGCGAGAATTTGCGATAAATGGCCAAAGCCATGTCCCAGCGAACGCTGGTGTCGGCTACCGGCAGCGAGGTTGGCACCCGTACACCCATGGGCAAACTGTTGATAAAGAGTGTTTTTTTGCGGGAGATCTTAAAGATATGATCGAGGGCCGTGTCGATTGCCTGCACCGCATCCCGCTGGTTTTGTTCGGTGTTGATGCCGAACGAAAAAACTCCGGAAAAGCCGGAGCTTGCCATGGCGCTCCGGATGCGGCTGAGATTGCCGTCCAGGCAGAGGTCCTGGATGCTGTATGGTACAAAGACGTCTTCCTTGGCGAGCAAGGGGACCAGGCTCTTGAAGGCGGCAGTGGAGGTCACCTGAGCGGGCCGGCAACCTGCTTTCATCAGGATTTCCCTGTAGGCGGGAACTCGGCTTGCAGTCCGCTGAAAGGCTGCCAGTAGCTGTTTCTCGCCATGGGCCACAATTCGTTCGGGGTCGGTTGTGGTGAGGACATGGAGGGTTTTTCTCCGCTCCAGCAGCGCCATCTTTTGGCGAATATTCGAAACTATCTTCATCTCGCACTCCTGTGGTGCATACAGTGCCGCCATGCCCGCATGCCGAAACCGGCAACCTCACCGGAACACCTGGCATCAAGCCGCTCGGCCCGTGGTTTACCGTTCAATGATGATCAGCTGGCTCGCTGAAAAAAGCATAGAACTCGGATCGTTGCATTTTCATGGTCTCGAGGATCTGGGGGATCGAGGCCCCGTAGATTTTAACCTTGCCGTGGTAGTCGATTTCTTCATGGGCAATAGGATCGAGATGGACGCCATATCGATGCAGCAACCGGTACAGTGAATCCTCAAAGGCGGCAATCCAGTGGGTGATGCCGAGGTCGAACCGGCTGGCGAGATACATTATCTTGAACAGTTCGAGAATAACCTCCGGGTATCTTCGCCGCTGGTCGCAACGACCCTCATAACCGTCCAAACCGAGCAACCCATCCTTTAAGCGTTTACGATACTGCTTTGAAATACACAGCCGCGAAATCTCAGCGGTGGAATTAAGCGGGAACCCCAGGCGGTCCAACTGTTCCAGCAGTGGATCGAAATGCCTGGCTGTCGGGAAAGAGCGGTTTTCTGACCACCTGACCAGGCGTACCGTGCCAACGACCTCTTTGTCGTGGTTGGCAGTGGTGGCGAGAAAGTGTTCGGAGACGGCATCGAAATCATCGATCTCCAAACCCGCGGGGTATTGCTCCGGATTGAAAAAATGGACTTCATGGCAGAACACCTGATACCGCAACCGGTGCATGGAATCGTATTCCTTGGCGTGTTCTCCCTTGATCAGCCGCTTCACCTGCAAAGACAACGATCCCGGGAAGTGGAACTTGCCGTCCTTGTTCTGCTGCCCAGAATTATTGGGGGGCGAAGATGCCGGTACAGTGCCGCCCGGAGGTGGTTGGGGATTGTGCCGCATGGGTTTTCCTCTCTTCAGGCTGTTCGGTAGTGGGGCCTTGCACACGTTAAACCTGTGCAATTCACGGGCTCTCGCGCTTCAGGGTGTTTTGAACTGCCCGCGATAAGCCGCTGCATGGCAGGACAAGGAAGACCTGAGCCGCAAGGGACGAGTGCACAGACAAAAAGAGGAATCGATGTTCTCGATTCCTCTTTTTTCACGTTACCCTAATGGTTTTACTGGCGGAATTTTCTGCCCACAAGCGCAAGGCCCATCAGGCCGGTACCGAACAGGAGCATCGTTGCCGGTTCAGGAACCGGGGCGGCGGTATGCGCCTCCAACGGGTCGGTCAAACTCTGGCTCCAGCCAGCTTCTGCGGCACCCGCAGTGGGCTCCAACACGTTGAACGAAAAGATCATGTCATGCAATCCGCCGGACGAATCGATAATCTGGTCAGAATTCAGCAGGGTATACAGCGAGCCGCTGGTCAGCGAGCCATAACCGATACCTTCGCCCGAAGTCGGCGATTTGTCATTCAAGACCGTCTGGACCACGGTCACCAGCGTATTGGCCGGATCAACGCCACTATCAAAGACGCCCTTGAGCAGGACATCACTTCCCATGCCATTGTATCCATCGATGCCGACACGGGCAGTGGGGCCTTGCATTAAGTCAACGCCTCCGCCAACGGCATACAGGGTGAACCCGCCGCCCTGCTGCCCAATGCTGAAACCAGTACTCGTCGGCGTGACATAGGCGTCGGTGAGGCCGTAAAACATGCCATACATCTGGTCCGTGGCACTGGATACCCACAGCCGGTTTTCAACAGTCTGCAATTGATCACTGAAAACCCCGTTGACCGTAATTACACCCCAGGTTTCCCCTCCTGTGTCCAGGCTCTTTGAGTAGCCGGACAGATCAAAATACAGCGGCCCCTCATAGCCGGCAACCGCATCGACCAAAGATGCAGACGCCTGTCCAGCCATCAGCAGGCAACCCATACCAACCAAACCCATTAGTTTCTTTTTCATACTTCCCTCCGTTTTTGTATATTCCTGTTTACAGTGTTTGTTTCGCGAAAGAGGCAACGCGGTACTTCTGTACCATGCTGTTCTCCATCGAAAAACGCCTGCCAACGCTCTTCGCCGCACACCATTGCCCGGCCAAGAGTCTGTTTTCCCCTTCATCCGACGCTATCGGGCAAGCGCCGGCACGTTCTGTTACCGGCTCAAATCTGGCGGATGAACAGGGCTATTGAAGAACTAGAATCCGTGAGACGCGCGGTTCGCCGTCCGAAGACGGTTGCGTTTCCTGTGGAAAATGGACGTGCTCCATACCCGGTGGGTGGGTACGACAACAGATGTTGTAGGTGGCGGGGATGTTGGCGCTGATCAGACCAAGTCATGAATTCGCGCTTTTCGAGCTCTTGAAGCGTTGAGGACGTTCTGGTGGTGAGACACCTCGTCCTGCTGCGTTTTCTACAGCAAAACTTGATCCCAAAAGATAAATGGTCTTTGTTTTTTCATTTTATCCCTTCATTACAGTGACATGAGCTCCAGATGGCGCTGTGCGCCGAGCAGCCGGGATAGCAAGAAAGTGTTGCGTTCCGCAGAACAGTAATGGCTCATTTCTGTTACAAGTCACACTTGACGGTTTCGTAAACAGTCGATTCCTGTCATGTTGACGAGTACAGCGAGGAGATATTTCGGCATACTTTTAGAGAGTTCTCGCTTCGCTCGATATGACAAAACGGAGAGTTTTCCTTTTTACGGGTTTATCACAGTCCATTTCAGGCGGAAAAGGGGAGGGCGGAGAACGGAGAGCGCGTTGTGGCGGGTCCAGAAAGCCGTACGCCGACGTGATGGTGAGACGCGCCAGCCGTCGGCCGCATGAGGTTTTTAGGGAGGGGAGAAGCCAGTACCGCACCTCTTTGAGTGGGCAGCGGTTTGATTTACTTCATTTTTTTGATGGTTTCCTTAACTTCCTTGGCCCCTTGGGCGTACAGCTTCTCTTCATCGGGCGCCAGTTCCCGGAGGAGCCGGAGAAATTCTCCCGCATGCACGAGTTCTTCATCGGCAATATCCTTGAGAACCGCGATGGCCAACTTGTTTTCCGTTGACTCGGCGAGTTGCATGTACAGTTGTGTTGCTTCGTACTCCGCCGCGATCATGAACCGGATGGCGCGGATCAGTTCCGCGTTGGTAAGCTTTCTGTCGTTGGGTAACCCTGAAAATGGTGAGCTGAATTCTGGCATGCTGTTTTTCCTTTGTGGATAGTGTTTCCGGGGGGGCGGTCGGTGAAAAGTACAAAGCCGAGAAACGGCGCCGCTGGTGCGCAGCATAACACTGCGCACCAGCGGCCCGGTGATTGATCGTCTGGCCATGGTAAGAAAGACGATTAGTTGGGCGTTCCTGACGCGGCCTACCCGACGGTCATCCGGTTGTTGACGCTTTTCACCCCGTGCACATCTTTGACAAATTTGGTGACCTGATCCTTAATGAGTGCGGTGCCCGCTTTGCCTTTCACGGTGACGACGCCGCGTTTGGTCGTAACCGAGGTTTTGAGGCCGCTGGTGGAACGATGGAGCAACAACGCCATGTTGACCTGGGCGGTAATTGAAGCGTCATCAATAGGCGCCACGGCTGTTTTTTGGGATTTTTCATCGGTCAAGGACACCGTCATTTCGTTGCGCACATCTTTCACCTCGTCAACATCCCGAGCATATTCGGCCGCCAGTTCCTTTTGTGCCAGGTTGGCCGCATTGCCGCGCAGGGTGACGACGCCATCTTTGACATCAATCTCGGTCTTTATGGCGTTGACGCTCCGATGGAACAGGAGAATGAATTTAACCTTTTCCTTAATCCAGGCATCCGAGTTTGCTGAAGGGGGAGCCCCCTTGTTCTCCAGCCTGTTATCCACGCTTTTAACGCCGGTTAAACCCGCAACGGTTTTCTCGGCCAATGCTTTATGGGATTCCTCGGAAACCAGCCCGGTCAGCGTGACCACGCCGCCCTTGGCCTGGATTTTAATGTCATCGTCTTTGAGAAAGGTTTTAAAAATATAGGATTTTTTGGCTGACGATTCGATGCGGTCATCCGTCTTTGCAGCATGGACGGGCGTACAGGTCAGGAGCAGGGCGAAGGCGGCCGCGGCAAAGGCCGCATAACCAAATGGTTTCATGTATATTCTCCTTTAGAGTGTTGCATAATGCATACCCTGCGTCACGATCTGTGAACCACAGGCAAATGGACAAATGTCCTGGCTAGCCTGCTACTTCCCCAAGACTTCCTTTATTTCGCCGACTTTTTCCTGCACTTTGCCGGCGGTGTTTTCCGCTTTGCCTTCAATTTCCAGTTCGGGTTTGTCGCTGATTTTCCCGGCAAACTCTTTAACCTTCCCTTTTATTTGATGGAACGTGCCTTCTGTTTTGTCTTGCGTGCTTGATTTCATGTCATTCTCCTGTTCAAGATATTGATTTGGTGTGCCTTATGGCGACCCGAACTTGGCAGGTATATCCGCCTGGGACGGGCTCAATCATAGAAAAAATGAAAACCGAGCCCTATGTACTCCACGCTATCGCGGGCATAGAACTGGCCATTGGGTGAACTGCCATCATAGTATTCGAGCAGGATTTGCAGCTTGCGGCTGATAAAATCCGGATTTTCAAATTGAAACCCCGCCCGCACGGACACATTGGCATCCCAATCGTTTTCTTCATGATATTGCAGATCGACTGCCGCAACCGGCCGGAGCGCGCCGCCCCACCAGGCCTCGGGACTTCTGAACTCCAGGCCCGACTGAGCGATTCCCGGTTCGAGTTCGGAAGGTTCCCGATGGAAAAGATAGCCGCCACCACCGTAGAGACGAAAACCCCAAGGCAGATTATAGGAAAGGAGCAGGTCCACCCCTTCGTAGCTCAGATTGACGCGTTCTCCCGCTTGCCCACTCAGCAGGTATTCGTCCCCAAGATGGGAACTTTGGTGAAAGAGCCGGGACATTGCGGAAAAATTGTCTTTCTTGAATGAAAGCGGCACGGCTACAAAATAATCGGCATTGACCAGATCATGGGAATCCGAATTCATGTCAAAGATGGAGAACACGCCAGCCTGGAGGCCAACTTCCATCTGACTAGTCCATGGACCTGCAAAGCGGTAAAAGCTGAAGGTCTCGCCGAAGGTTGCCGAACCCACCCCGTCCAACTGGTCATTTTGCATATACTGCTGATAGGAGGCGGAAAAATGCGGCCAGCGAGGATCGGCGAGCAGCGATTTGAACAGTAAATCCCGGGGGAGGAAGACGTTGACTTCAGGGGTGATCGCCGCTTTCCCGCCCGTGGGGACAATCTCGCCTTTCTCGGCAACCACCACTTGGCGGACGCCTTCGATGGCAGAGAGCGAGGTTTTCATGCGGTCACGCACACCATCCGGTGCCTCCAGGCCGCTGATATACACAACTCCAGACTGGACATTGAGCGTTTTGGCGGTGATCTGGAAGTCCCGCTGGAGAATCGCCGTGGCATAGCCCCGGATGAATTCGTCGCTTGCCGGAGTTGCCGCCGCGACAGCCGGGAGAAATAAGCCAAAAAAGAGCAGGCCCCAATACAGATGCCTGCCCCTTGATCGAGACTGCGGATATTGTTTCATGTTCATTCCTCGGTCAGTGTTGTACTGCAGGCGCAGTGAGTACAAAGCAGCACCGTGTTTCCGGTCTCCATGGAAACCGGAGTACAAGTGGGTGCTTTCCATGGTGCAACTTGAAGGGGCAGCGCTACTTCCTGGAACTGGCAAAGGTGTTGACCAGCACCTTGGCTGCCTCGCCGATGACCATGGCGTAGGCGGCTATCTGATCGGCGGTGCCGATGGCCCTGCTCGCCTCGCCAAGGCCTGCCCGCAATTCGCCGGTGAGGGCAACCACATTGTCCGAGGCCATGGCGATATTGGGAATGGCCAGGTTGAGCGCCTCCTTATTGTCTTTAAGCAGCGTCCTGATCTCCTTGACCGCGGCGTTCACGTTTCTCAACGTGACAATGGCGTAGCCGCCCACCGCCACCAGTATCAGAAAAAGAATGAGCAGTCCCAGTTGACTGAACGTAATGTATCCTTCCATAGCGGTCCTTTCCAATGAGGTGTTCCTTGCCGGGTTTAGCCGTTGCTGTCCTGGGTCGAGCCGGAGGATTCCTGCAACGATTCCCGGGCTGCGTCGACGCCCTTTTCGGCCGCGGTCCGAATGCGCCCGCTCTTTTCCTCCACCGCATCCACTAACCGGTGGCCGGCGGTTGAAACACTCTCTTTCGCTTTGCCCCAGGTTTCGCAACTGTAGCGGCTCAGATCGGCACGGGTTTCTTTCCCAGCCTTGGGCGCCAGGAGAATGCCTGCAACCGCTCCGGCCGCGCCGCCAATGGCAATTCCGAGGGTCAGCATCCCGACCCGGTTCCGCCGCAGCGTTTGTTCGCGATAGATGCGTGTGTCCCGTATCCGGTCAGCAACTTCTTTTAGAATCACGGCCGATCCCCCCACTTTGATAAGATTGTTTAATAAAGTCATAGGTCCTCCTGTGTAAGAAGACAGGCGCCTTCGCCAATCGGATGGTCAAGATTGCGAATACGACGCCTGTCTGTCAATAGGTGCGTTTACCTTCTGTTCTTGCCCTGTTTAGCAGCTACACTCCCCTGCGGCCCTGGAGAAAACCGACCACCACCACGATCAGGGCAATGACCAGGAGGATGTGAATCAGCCCTCCCATGGTGTAGCTGCTCACCAGTCCCAGCGCCCACAGAATCAACAGTACGACAGCGATTGTCCACAACATAAGCTCCTCCTTCCCGATTGTTCGGCCACCCTTTGCCGGCAGGTGCTAGTCCGCACCTCGACTGGCAGGCAGGCTTGCTGTTACTTGGTTTTGGTTGCTTCCTTTTCTGCGGTTTTTCCAATGACCATGTTGTTGACCACGCCTTTGACGCCATTCACGTCTTGCACGAATTTGGTGGCCAAATCTTTTTCAGCGGCGTTTTGGGCCGTACCGCTCAGGGTAACCATGCCGTTGACCGTCGTCACCTTGGTGTTGATAGCGCTGGTCGAACGATGATAGAGCAGGCTTGCCTTGATCAGGGCAGTGATTGACGCGTCGTCGATCGATCCGCCCACGTCTTCAACCTTTTCACCCACGGTTTTTCCTGCTTTCGCCACGACCATCTCGTTTTTCACCTCTTTGACGCCATCGACATCCTTGATGTATTCGGTGGCCAGGTCAATTTGGGCCTTGCTCGCGGCTTCACCACGGACCGTGACGACGCCGTCTTGCACTTGAATGTCAGGTCTGGCGGAGTTTAGGTTGCGATGGTAGAGCATCGCGAGCTTCACCCGTTCCCGCACCAGCGCGTCCGAACCGCCAGCGGTCTTTTCATCTTTCAGCACCAGCTGGTTGTCCACGATCTGCACGCCGGGCAGGCTCGCCACCGTCTCCACGGCCAGTTGTTTGTGGGATTCTTCCGCGACGGTTCCGGTCAAGGTGACGACCCCATCCTTGGACGAGACCTGAATGGTGTCTTTGTTGAGGTATGTCTTAAAGATGTGCGACTCCTTGGCCGACGATTCGATGCGGCTATCCGTGGTCGATGCGTACACCGGCGAGCCCAGCAGGAGCACGACTGATGCCGCGGTCAGCAATACAGTGGAATACACAGCTTTGATCTGAAACTTTCCTTTGCTCATTGGTATTTCTCCTTGCTTGTCTTTGTTGCTCGTTACGAGCCCTGGGGCATTTGCTTTGATCTGCCCGTCCAACAGGAATTTTGAAAGTGCGCTGCCGCAGTGCAACCAGTTACACGGGGGTGGCGTCCGGATTCGCTTCGATTCCGTAGTAGGCATGAATTTCTTCCGACCAGGTTCGATCGGCCATGTCCGGCCATTTGTCTTTGTCGAATCCCGGCGCATTGGCCAATTTTTCTTTCTCGACCTTGAGAACGAAGCGTTTGTTCATGGTATCGAGCGTCAATGCCGACCATGGCACAGCGAACAGCTTTTCGCCCATACCGAGGAAGCCACCAAAGGACAACACCGCATAGCGCACCTTGCCGGTCCGCACGTCCAGCATGATTTCCTTGATGTCGCCAATGTCTTCGTTTTCATGGTTGTAGACGTCGTTGCCGATGAGGGTGTTGGCTCCCATCAAGTCCGGTCCCGGTCCGCCCTCCGTGGAGCGGTGATAGATGCCATAGGCATCGCGTTCTTCGTAGTTCATGTGCATCTCCGATTAAATGGCGGCGCGATCCCGGTGCTGTGCTCCGATGACCTCGCCAAAGGGGTGGTGCTTCCACCCGTTTCTTGGATGGGTTGGCAGGTGCTGTTGGTTGTGTGTGTTGCAACGTCAACTGTCTCTTCTCACGCAAGTTCAATGCCGGAACGAGCAGGGCTGTGTTTGATATATTAATGTGAATAATATCAGATCATTGCCTTGGTGTGTATCCCGAGGTCCCAACCGGGCTCGGCTGGAAAAAGTGTTGCGTGTTGCGTAAGCGTTGCGGTGTGTACGGTTTACACATTATGCTCGGCCGCTTGTCGCCAAGCGGCGGGGGAGGGGGCTGTCGGTATTGTCCGGCGTAGCGGGGTGTCGCTCTGCTGAGGCAGGAGCTTCGTCCGATCGCTTTTATTCGTGCGCGTTGCTTTCGGAGAGGTCTTTCTGGGCGCCTTTATTCCCTTGAGCGGCGGCTTTACGCAACCACTCCGCTGCTTTTTCGGGGTCGCGAGGGATATCTTCGCCGGTCTGGTACATCACCCCCAGGGCATGTTGCGCCTCCGCCAAACCCTGTTCGGCCGACCGGGAAATCCAGGCCACCGCTTGTTTGGTGTCTTGATGCACCCCTTCGCCGGCACTGTACATGAGCCCGAGAACATATTGCGCCGTTGCGTGGCCCTGCGTGGCGGCCCTGGTTTGCCATGCTACCGCTTTATTGCGGTCCTGGGTCACGCCGTCGCCAAAATTATACCTTTGTCCAAGCAGGTACTGCGCTTGCGCGTTGCCTTTTTCAGCCTGTGCAAGCAGGGATTCAAAAGAAGGGGGTGGAAAATCGGGATGCGGCGCATTGAACGCTTTCTCCTGGTTTTCAATTTTATCCACGCTGTTTTGGTCAAGAATGCTTTGCTGCGTCTCGTTGACCGTTCCAAAATAAAGGTAGAGCGCGGCCAGCGCACCCAGGCTGGCGATTGCAACCAGCAATGCGCAGGTTTGTTTGTTCACCTTTGCGTTCTCCTTTTTTCTCTGCAATTATCGAATGATGAAAGCCAAATACGAGGCAACATGCCCTGGCTGGTGTTGTTTCAGAACGTGACTTCTTTTTTTTCCCGTCTTTTTCTGGCTCGCGCCGGGTAGCCGGGCGTACCGATGGCCGCATGGCGTCCCTCGGCAAGCTCTTTCTGCTCGACCTGGGGGAGTTGTTCGACCGTGGCTGCATGACGGGGGAGGTAAATCTTGAAAATTGTGCCCTGGTTCGGTTCGCTGTAGACGTTGATGAAGCCGCCGTTCTGTTTGACGATGCCGTAGACGATGGCAAGTCCCAGGCCCGCACTGAGCCCCGTTGTTCTCTTGGTGGTGAAGAACGGTTCGAACAGTTTGTCCGTGGCTTCCGCCGCAAGGCCGCAGCCGTCGTCACCGACAACGAGGGCCACGTATTCGCCCGGGGGAAAACCGGCCTGATTGAGAGTGTCGCCAGCTGGCCAGGAAACGTTTTTCACCTCCACGGTTATCTTGCCGCGACCCGCAATTGCATCCCGGGCATTACTGCACAGGTTGACCAGGATTTGCTCGATCTGGGAAACATCCATGGTGACCGGCCACAACCCTGGCCCAGGTGTCCAGGCGAGATCGATGTTCTTACCGGCAATCTGCCGCAGCGTCGCCAGTAAGCCTGCCACGGTTTCATTGAGATCGAGCCCTTGGGTGGCAACGGTCTGCATGCGGGCAAAGGAGAGCAGTTGCCAGGTCAGATTGGCGGAGCGGTCGACCGCTTTGCCGATTGCCTGCAGATTAGCAAAGAACGGCAGGTCCGGGTCGGCGTGGTCCAGGGCCATTTCGGCATGGCCAAGGATAATGCCCAGCATGTTGTTGAAATCGTTGGCCACACCGCCGGCCAACCGTTCGATCGACTCCATCCGTTCGATCTGCGCCAGTTGCTCTTTCAACCGCAGCCGTCCTTCCTCCGCCTGTTTGGAGGCGGTGACATCGCTGAGGACCACCCGGTACAGAGGCGCGCCATCTTGGTCATGGGCGGCAACCGCTTCCAGTCGCGCCCAGAATGGCGGGCTGTACGACCGCAGCATCCGCAGTTCGCACCGTTGGGGCGCCCCCGTTGCCAGCAGTTGTTTGCGGTGACGATGATAAATTTCCTGGTCTTCGGGCAGAATGAAGTGGTTTAACGGCATCCTGATCAGCTCGCCCCAGGGAACATTGAGCAGGGTGGTGGCGGTGAGGTTAGCCTCCACAATGACGCCCGTTTGGTTCTCGGTCACATACCCCACTGGCGCGTAATCGTAGAGCTCGCCAAGGCGCGCCCGCGAGGCTTCAAGTTCCGTCTGGGCCTGGCGCAGTTCCTCGTTCTGTAATTCCAGCTCGATCTGGTGTACCCGTAATTCATGGAACATCTCTTCTATTTCCCCGGATGATCGAGCTTCCAGGTTTTTTGATTCATCTCCCGCTTTTCTGCCGGCGATCTCTTCGGCCCATTTGCGCAGCTCAGAGAGGTCGCCGGGGTGGTCTTTTTTTTGGCTCATGGTCACATCCTTGCTTGCTGGTTGCACGGCATTTTCTTTTCTCTGTGTCTGTCCATTGTTTTTTTAGGCAAGTTTAGTGCCGGAACGGGGGACGGGTCTTTTCTTGAATTAAATGGTTGTATAATGGAGAGTTAGCTGGATCAAGCGGTTGGGTGCGGGGCCGTCTGACCGGGAAAAGGTGTTGCGCGTTGCATAAATGTGTCGCCATTTCTCCTGAAGGTGTTACACTTAAGTTTTCCCGTTGAATAAACGAAATAAAAAGGTTTCGACAAAAGTCGATTCCGGTCATTGCGACTAGCAGGAGATATCTTCCGTGGCTGGTGCGAGATTTCTCGCTTACGCTCGAAAAGACAAAACGAAGCGTTTTCCCTTTGTACGAGTTCATTAAAAAATACAGCCTGTTTTTTTTTGGAGACAGGTTCGATCAGCTGGTGCGGTGGCAGGGTTCATGAGTCGCGCACCTGGTTGATTCCACCATCGCCACGCAACAATGACGACGCCGTTCAGGCGGCCCAGACATGCCAGTCCACCCGGTGGCATGCTGGAACACGCACAGGGGCATGGAGTCAAACGTATCGATGACTGACCAGCAATCAGGTGAAGAACGTCTTGCCCAGTTGCGCCGTCGGGCGGAACAACAGAGCAGGGAACGGACGTCCGCGAACGCTCCGGCAACGGGCGGGCAAGACTGCCAGCAGCTTGTGCACGAATTGCAAGTGCATCAGATCGAACTGGAGATGCAAAACGAAGAACTCCGCATGACCCAGGAGCAACTGGTCGAATCGCTGGAAAAATATTCCGATCTCTTTGATTTCGCACCGATCGGCTACGTCATGACCAACACCAAGGGGCGTATTGTGGAGGCAAACCTCACCTTTGCCGCTCAAGTGGGCATTGAACGGGGCCGTTTGCTCAACACCGCCCTGTCAATGTACGCCGTGGCGCCCGACAGGGCTGCCTTTCGAGCGCACCTTGCGCAGGTTTTCCAGAGCAGCGAACAGCACACCTGCGAAGTGCGACTGGAGCGGCGCAATGGCCAGGACTTCTATGTGCAGGTAAACAGCATTCGGGCGCGGCATGATGACGGCAGCCCATCCTGCCGGACTTCGATCACCGACATCTCCGCCCGGAAGATGGCCGAAGAGGCGCTCGTCATTCTGCATGGCGAGCTGGAAAACAGGGTGGTCGAGCGGACGGCCGCACTCCATGCAAGCGAAATGCAATTCAAAAAACTCTCCCAGGAATTCCGGATACTGCTGAATGCAATCAGCGACACCTTGATCCTGCTCTCCTCCGAAATGGAAATACTGTGGATCAATGGCAACAATACACTGGAATTGAACAGGGAGATACTCGACCCGGCCGGGCAATACTGTTACAAACTCCTCCATGACCGGAAAGCACTCCTGGAGGAGAGCCCGGTCACGCGCTGTTTCGAAACTGGGCGCAAAGAGGTCGCCATCGTCACCTACAACGGATCCGTGCTCGACGTCCGGGCCTTTCCCATTTACGAGGCTGGGAGAGTCAGCGGCGCGCTCCTGATGGTGAGCGACATCAGCGAGAAGATGGCGATGCAGGCCGAGGCTATCCAGGCGGCGCATCTGGCGTCGCTGGGGGAATTGGCCGCCGGTGTGGCGCACGAGATCAACAACCCGATCACCGGGATCATCAACTACGGGCAGATCCTGGTCAATGAGTGCGGCCCGGACAGCCTTGAAAAGGACATCGGCGCCCGCATTGTCAAGGAAGGGGAGCGGGTCGGCCGTATCGTCAAGACTCTACTTTCCTACGCCCAGCACGACCGGCGCAAGGATAAACGAGCGACCAGCATCGCCGCCATTCTTGCAGAATCCATCGTGCTCACCCAGGCGCAAATGCGCAAAGAGGGCATCACCCTCAACATCGACCTTCCCGACGACCTGCCCCGGGTCGCCGCTAACTTTCAGCAGATCCAGCAGTGCATGATCAACATCATCAATAATGCCCGCTATACCTTGAATGAGAAGTATGAGGGACGGCATGCAGACAAACGCCTCGATATTTCCGGCGAGAGCATAATGATCGCTGGCCGCCCCTGGGTGCGCATCGTCTTTGACGATCACGGGATGGGGATTGCCGCGCCTGCGGTGGCCATGCTGACCAAGCCCTTCTTTTCGACCAAGCCGTTCGGCAAAGGAACCGGCCTCGGGTTGAGCATCACCCAAAAGTTTATCGCGGAACATGGCGGCTTCCTTCGCTTCGAGAGCATCGAAGGGCAGGGAACCAAAGTTATAGTGGAGTTACCGGTGCATCAGGGCGATGCCGAGGCGGGAGCATGAGCGCGAGAATTCTGGTTATCGATGATGAGGAATCAATCAGGTTCACCTTTGATCGATTTCTTAGGGCCGCAGGGCATATCGTGGCCACGGCGGCAAGCTGCGGCGAGGCCTTGGCCCGTTTAAACGAGGCCAGCTTTGATCTGATTTTTGCCGACATCATTCTTGAGGATGGCACGGGGATCGATCTGCTGCGCGAGATCAAGGCGCGAGGACTCAGTTGCCCGGTCGTGATGATCACCGGCGATCCCGGAGTGAAGACCGCGACCGATTCCATCCGGCTGGGCGCCTTCGACTACATCCCCAAGCCGGTCAACCAGGAATCCTTGCTGGGCGTCACCCGGACGGCGCTCAAATACCAGGCGCTCCATGAAGAAAATGAGCGCTACCGCGCCAACCTGGAGGCAATCTTCCGCAGCGTCAGAGATGCGATCATCACCGTCGACCAGGAGGTGGTGCTCAGTGCCCTCAACGAGTCCGCCCTGGCCCTGTGCCCCTTTTCCCGGGACGATATTGGCAAGCCCTTTGCCACGCTCTCGGCAGGATGCGGGGGCCGATGCGGCGAGATTCTCGAGGCGGCGATCAAAAGCGGCGAACCGGTCGAGGTGGACCGGATCGAATGCCATCAGGGGAACCGAGCCGCCCGCGTCGTCAGTGTGCGAACCTATCCCCTGCTTGATTTCCAGAAAAAGCCCACCGGGGTGGTGATGGTGATCCACGACGACACCCAGCTGATTGGCCTCGAAAAAGAGCTGGTCGAGCACCGGCAGTTCCATCGCATCATCGGCAAAAGCGCGCCGATGCAGCAGGTCTATTCCCTGATCAAAGCCCTGGCCGGCGTGCAGACCACGGTGCTGATCACCGGGGAAAGCGGGACGGGCAAAGAACTGGTGGCCGAGGCCTTGCATCTTGCCGGCGACCGCAGCCACAAACAGCTGGTCAAGGTCAACTGTTCGGCGCTGCCCGAGCACCTTCTGGAGGCGGAACTCTTCGGCCACGTCAAAGGGTCATTCACCGGCGCTATCCGGGATAACGAGGGCCGGTTCCACCGGGCGGATGGCGGCACCATTTTCTTCGATGAAATTGGCGACATTTCGCTAAAAATTCAGGTGAAGCTCCTGCGCGTTCTTGAGGAGAGCGAATTCGAGCGGGTCGGCAGCTCGGCCTCCACCAAGGTCAATGTGCGCCTGATCGCGGCAACCAACAGAAATCTCCAGGAGAAAGTCAAGTCGGGCGAAATGCGGGAAGATCTCTACTACCGGCTCAAGGTGGTGGAAATCAGGTTGCCCCCTTTGCGCGACAGGCGTGAAGATATCCCGCTGCTGCTTGAACACTTTCGCGCCAAGTTCAATGCCAAATTCAAGAAAAACATTGCCGGCGTCTCCGCGGACGTCCTCAAGGCCTTCTTCAGGCATTCCTGGCCGGGCAATGTCCGCGAACTCGAACACACCATGGAACATGCCTTTGTCCTGTGCAATCAGAACATCATTACCTATGACCATTTGCCGCAGGACTTTATGCGCATTCCAGGGATGCGGCGCTCTTCGGCAGAGGCCCAGGGAGTCGATTCCGGCGAAACGCTGGCGGCCCTGAACAAAACCGCCTGGAACAAAGCCAAGGCCGCCCGTTTATTGGGGATCGATCGCGTCACCCTCTACCGGAGAATTAAAAAATTCAACCTGATCGAAACACCCCCCAGCTCGTAACACCCTGCCGTAAAAGCGTTGCTCGTTTCCGGTCTGTGCAACCAGCACTTCCGTTGCGCGCAACGCTCCCATCCCTGCCAAACTCAAGCCTCACCCTGCTCCCCATCCGCTGCAACACCCTGTTCTCTCTGCATATTAGAAAATAGCCAGGATTGATTTTTTGTCGGCACGGATATCGCTAGACAAGAGATAGCAGGCTCTCCCATGGAGTTCCCGCCATGGCAGGATATCTCAAGAACTCTTGGTGAACGAGGAGCGATACCCATGTACGGCAACAAGGCCTTGTGTAAGAAAATTACCCAGCTGTATCCCGAAATCGGCGAATGCGGCATCGACATCGATGTGACCTACGACGAAGACAAGAAAGCATGGGTGGTGCATCTGAAAAAGGGAACGCATTCCTTGGATCATTTCCTCGAACTGATGGATGCGGACACCTGCATGGAAGGAAAACAATGTGTGGCGCTTGGTCTTGAAATAGCCCAATTGCGGAACAACATCGAAGGGAAGCAATTTTAGCAGTCAAGCCCTCGATGAATGCATCGATACACGGAGAGCTTATGGACACCCGGGAAGCCTACAAGCAAAAGATCGCCGCCGAATTGGAACTGGCGCAGGCCAAACTGACTATATTCAAGAGTCAGCCGAGGAGTTTGACGATCGCCGACCGCTTCAGCGAGCACCGGCGCATTGAAGAGCTCGAACAGCGCGTTGCCGCCGCCAAAGCCAAATGGCAGCAACTGGACGGGGCAGACGAAGATGTCTGGCAGCAGATAAAAGATTCCCTGGAAGGAACCTGGAAGGCATTGCAGGACGAGATTGAAGAGGCCATCACCGAGGCCTAGGGCTGGGCGGGCGAATGGGTCCGCAGGGTGCGCCGAGCGGCGCATCGTGTACCTGTTTAGGTCATCTTGAGGCGGATTGCTCCAAGGAGCCTTCCACTGAAAAAAGCCGCTCGCCGTGCTGTTTGCCAATGGGGCGCGGGCCGGCCAGCGAGCACCTGAAGAATACGTTTACTGATCAAGGAGATCGTGTATGAGCAAAACCAATGAAATCTATAAATGCAACGTTTGCGGCAACATCGTCGAAGTGCTCCATGCCGGCGAAGGGGAACTGGTGTGCTGCGAACAGCCCATGGTCCTGATGACGGAGAACACGGTTGACGCCGCCAAGGAAAAACATGTGCCGGTGATCACCAAGGTGGCCGAAGGCTACAGGGTCGCTGTGGGCAGCGTCGCGCATCCCATGGAGGCAAAACACTGGATCGAATGGATCGAACTGGTGGCCAACGGCCGGGTCTATCGTCAAAACCTCGAACCTGGCCAGTTGCCGGAAGCAACCTTCTCCATCAAGGCGGATCATGTCTCTGCCCGCGAATATTGCAATCTCCACGGACTGTGGAAGGCCTGAAACAGCCTGCGGCCCCCCTCGCCGCTCCGCTGAGGTTCATCGCGACGAATGCGTACTTTCTCCTCTCCGGGTGCAGGCGCCAAGCGATGATGGCGGAGCGGCGAGATCTTGCCAGGCCAATCAATTCCCAAACTCAAGCTAAAGCAGGTTAACGCAAGATGAGGTGGGCAATGGACAAAGCGTTTGTTGTGGTCGCCGTGTTGATGACGGCGGGCGGTTTCCACTTGGCCCACACTGGCAACGCCGACAAGGGAAAGCTGCTGTTTGAGAGTGCCGACATAGGCGGAGCAACCAGCGGTAAAAGCTGCGCGACCTGCCATGATGGCGGCAAGGCACTGGGGAGTTCTCTGTTCGAACGCAAACATTTCACCATCATGGGCAAGGAGGAGAACAGCCTGGCCGATGTCGTCAATGCATGCATCGAACAGCCTTTGGGAGGGACCGGGCTTGATCCCCGGGGCGAAGAAATGAACCATCTGATTGCCTATATGAAAACGCTCATCAAGCAACCGGCAAAGAAATAAGGCCTGCGGAACCGCGCAGGTCGTCAAAACCCGATACATCGTTTCGCTGTTGCCAGTTGCCTGGGATACCCTGCGGCGATTTGGAAATACAGGGTACGTTGTATCTGTTGAAATCGTGGGCAGCTGTACATTCGCGCCAATGCGGCGAGAGCAGTCACCGTCCCGCATCAATGTTGTACCATTTTACCGTACCAAGGAGATAATCATGAAAAAAGTCCAATCGTTCATCCTGGCCCTGTCCGTCCTGGTTTTGCCGTGCACTGCGCTTGCCCAGGAACAGATGCGCATGACCACAACGGAAACAGCGGGGACCATCAGCGAGTTAAACCCGGACACCATCGTGGTGCGTTCGGAAACCAACTCATCCCCGATGCGCTACAGTTCAACCAAAAGCACCACCTATGTTGACGAAACAGGCGCACCTGTCTCCGTTGAGACGGTGAAATCCGGCCTGCCGGTCACGGTCTATTACACCCGTGACGGCGATCGCATGATCGCCGACAAGGTGATGGTCCGGAAAACCACGACGACCACAACCGAAAACCCAATGATCGAAACCAAACAGACCCGCACCACAACCACAACCGAAACAAAATAGCCGGACGGTTTGCCCCGTTCAACGCTCGCAGGGTTCTCCTGCGGGCTTTTTTTGTCCGCGACCGCGCAGATCCCGTCTCCGGATGGCCTGTCAACTGTTGCGTTGTCGATCTGAATCGGTGCAACGTTTTTGCTGATTGCAACGCTATTTTTTCCTGCCGGCGACAAGCCGGACGCTCTGTCTGGCGTCTCAACATTTGAATACGCGGTCATTCTTTAGGGTTGGCGACATTTATTCCCTTTCCGGAACACTTCTTGATTGCCTGAATCATACGTAAGAACCACGGGGAAGGGGTTGTTCGCCAATTTTGTTCGCATGCAATACGGCGGCAGACCCTTCCATTTCATCACCCGGGCACTGCTGGGTCTCTCCTGATTGGGATGCCCTCGCAAAGAGACTGTATAATGGCACATATACTTGTGATTGATGACGAAGAATCCATCCTGTTCACCTTTTACAGGTTTCTCGCCACTGAAGAGCACGAGGTGCGCACTGCCGATAGTTATTGTGCGGCTCTGGCACGGCTGGACGAGCAGCATTTTGACCTGATCCTTGCGGATATCAATCTGGGTGACGGATGGGGCATCGACATTCTGCACGAGGTGGCGCGGAGAGGTCTGGCGACACGCGTCATCATCATGACTGCCTACCCAACCAGCGAGACCCGTGCCGAGTGTTTGAGCCATCAGGCAAGCGATTATCTGGTCAAGCCGCTGCGCCAGGAAACCCTTGTCTGTAGCGTCGAGAACGCCTTGCACTGAATACAACAGCAGGGCGTGGTATGCTCAACCGGGGTTCTTGATTTTGATGATGGCGGATGCACAAGCGGACAATGAAGAGAAGGGCAAACAATGCAAAGGGTCATGTATCGCATGATAAAGAAACAGAGCGCTCAATGAGCAGTATATCCACACACCAGATTTTCTTGCCGCCGGGCTGCATTGCCTTGGCGGACGCACTTTTTCCATTGAGCGGGCCGGGAAACCGGCGTGCCCGGGAGCTTCATCCATGAACATCGGGATCACGACCATTCGCCGTCTTGCGCTTCGGTTGCGGGCGCGCCTCGGCGGCAACAGTCCGGCGCTGCACTATGCCGCAGGCGAACCACCGTTGCGTTCGGGATTGTTCAGCGCCGACCAGATGGAGCATCATGGCAAGGCCCTGGCGGCTTCGCACACCGTGATTTCGGGACGGCCCCAGGATCGTCTGCTCAAGCGGCTAGCTGAGAACGAAGAGGTGCTGCAGGGCGTGCGCGACCTCCTGACCGAGGCAGTGCAGGCAAACCTCCGCATTGCTCCGGCAGGGGAGTGGCTGCTCGACAACTTCTATCTGATCGAGGAACAGATTCGAACCGCCAAACGGCACCTGCCCAAAGGGTATAGCCTGGAACTGCCGCGCTTGCAGGGCGGCCAATCGGCCGGGCTGCCCCGGGTCTATGACATTGCCCTGGAAACGATTGCCCACGGCGATGGCCTGGTCGATCCGGAGAGTCTCGGCAGTTTCGTTACCGCCTATCAGACCGTGACCATCCTCACCTTCGGCGAATTGTGGGCCATCCCCATCATGCTGCGCCTGGCGCTGGTCGAAAATCTTCGCCGGGTCGCCGCCCGGGTGGCTGCCGACCGGATCAACCGCAACCTTGCCAACTCCTGGGCGGACCAGATGCTCGAGGTCGCCGAGAAGGATCCCAAGAGCCTGATTCTGGTGATCGCCGACATGGCTCGGTCCCAGCCCGAGCTGGTGAGTTCCTTTGTTGCCGAATTTGCCCGCCGTCTCCAGGGGCAAAGCCTGGATCTGGCCTTGCCGCTCACCTGGATCGAACAGCGCCTGTCCGAGTCGGGCCGGAATATCGAGCAACTGGTGCGGGCCGAGAATCAGCAACAGGCCTCCGACCGGGTTTCCATCAGCAACACCATCAACAGCCTGCGATTTCTAGCGGCCACGGACTGGCGCGTCTTTGTCGAGACGATGAGCGTTGTCGAACAGACCTTGCGTCAGGATCCCGGCGATGTCTATGACAAGATGGATTTTGCCACTCGTGACCGCTACCGGCATGCGGTGGAAAAAATCGCCAAAAAGAGCCCCTGCTCGGAAAATGAGGTGGCGCGCGCCGCGATCCACCTGGCGCAGGAGGGAGCGGCCCGCAACGATGGCGACGATCCCGCCACCCATGTGGGATTTTACCTGGTCGACAAAGGGCGGGTGCGGCTCGAGCAACGGACCAAGGCCCGCCACTCGGCGCTGGAGGCGGTGGCCGCCATTGGCCGTCGTTTTCCTTTCCTCCTCTATGGCGGCTCCATCCTGCTGTTCACCGTGCTCTTTGCCTGGTTTTTGACGGCCAAGGCGCAGCAAGGCGGCCTGCACGGTTGGCTCCTCGGTCTGGTCGGCCTGCTTGCGTTGCTGAGCGCCAGCCATCTGGCGGTTGCCCTGATCAATTGGCTGGCCACCTTGCTGGCCACGCCCCGGCCCTTGCCGCGCATGGATTTTTCCAAGGGCATCCCCCAGGGATTGCGAACCCTGGTGATCGTGCCAACCATGCTCACGAGCGAGGAGGGGATCGGGGAACTGGTCGAGGCCCTGGAAGTCCGTTTCCTGGCCAATCGGGACGAGCATCTCCACTTTGGCCTGCTCACCGATTTTTGTGATGCCGTTGCAGAAACCACGCCGGAAGACGAGCCGCTCCTGCGGTTGGCCCAGCAGCGCATCGAAGAGCTCAATACCAAGTACCCGCATCCGGATCCGGCAGGCGACACCTTTTTCCTCTTTCATCGCCCGCGCCGCTGGAATGCACGGGACCGCATTTGGATGGGCTACGAACGTAAGCGCGGCAAGCTGGCCGACCTGAACTGGCTACTGCGCGCCGGCCCGGACGGGGCTATCGGAGAACGCTTCTCATTGATTGTCGGGGCAACGGCCCTCCTTGCCAACGTCAAGTACGTCATCACTCTGGACACCGACACCCAGCTGGCGCGGGATTCAGCCTGGCAGTTTGTCGGCGCCATGTCCCATCCTCTCAATCGCGCCTATTACGACCCGAACAAACAGCGGGTTGTCTCCGGCTACGGCATCCTCCAGCCCCGGGTGGCCATCAGCCTGTCCGGCAGCAACCGCTCCTTATATGCCCGCCTGTGTGGTAGCGAACCCGGCATCGATCCCTACACCCGCGCCGTTTCCGACGTTTATCAGGACCTGTTCGGCGAAGGTTCGTTTATCGGCAAGGGGATCTATGAGGTCGATATCTTCGACCGCGCCCTGGAGCATCGCTTCCCGGACAACCGCATCCTCAGTCATGATCTTTTGGAGGGGTGTTATGCCCGCTCCGGGTTGCTGAGCGATGTTCAGTTGTACGAAGAATACCCGTCGCGCTACAGCGAGGATGTGAGCCGCCGGCACCGATGGATTCGGGGCGATTGGCAGATCGCCCAATGGATGACGCCCTTTGTTCCGAGCATGGACGGACGTCTGCGGATAAACCCGCTGACCCTGCTGTCGCGCTGGAAGGTTGGCGACAACCTGCGGCGCAGTCTGGTGCCGGCCGCCTTGACCCTGCTGTTGCTGCTGGGCTGGACCCTATTGCCGTTACCCTGGTTCTGGACCGTGGTAGTGCTGGGCATCGTCGTGATTCCTTCTCTGATCGCCTCAACCCTGAATGTACTGCGCAAGCCGGCGGACGTCCCCTTGGCGCAGCATCTTGCCGCGGCAGGCCGCTCGACTGGCCAATGCCTGGCGCAGTCTGCCTTTACGCTTGCCTGCCTCCCCTACGAGGCGTTTTTCAGCCTGGATGCAATTGCGCGTACGGTCTGGCGTCTGCTCGTCACCCGCCGGGGACTGCTCGAATGGAACCCGTCGAGCGGAGCGAAGGACAGCACGAATCCTACCCTCGCCGACTCATACCGGATCATGTGGGCCGCCCCGGTTGTTGCCATCGCCGCGCTGCTGACCCTCGCCTTGCTGCGGTCCGCCTCGCTGCTGGTGGCGCTACCCATTCTGGCGCTCTGGCTGACTTCTCCGGTTATTGCCTGGTGGATCAGCCGGCCGCTGGTCCGCCATCCAGCGCGGCTTTCAATCGGCCAGACCCGCTTTCTCCATACCATGGCCCGGAAAACCTGGGCCTTCTTCGAGACCTTCGTCGGACCGGAGGATCATTGGCTGCCGCCCGACAACTTTCAAGAGCATCCCAATCCGGTGGTTGCGCATCGCACCTCGCCCACCAATATGGGGCTGTCCCTGCTGGCCAACCTCTCCGCCTATGATTTTGGGTATATTGGCCCCGGAAGACTGATCGAGCGGACCACCAACGCCCTCCGCACCATGGACATCCTGGAGCGGCACCGGGGCCACTTCTATAACTGGTACGACACCGTATCGCTTAAGCCCTTGCTGCCCCTCTATATTTCTTCGGTCGACAGCGGCAACCTGGCCGGTCATCTGCTCATTATGCGCCAGGGCCTGCTGGCGCTGCCCGACGACACCATTTTGGGGAGACGGTTCCTTGAGGGCTTGCGGGATACCCTCGCCTGTGCCATGCATGCGGCAGGCGCCAACCCAAAGGAAGACATTCAATTCACGCAACTGCACCAGGAGCTGGCAGCGGCGATCGATTCCCAACCCACCCAGCTCTCAGCGTTGCAACGGCTCCTGGCGCGCTGGGCCACTGAGGCGGAGGTGGCCGCCGGTACGCCAGGGGGGGACGCCGATGTCGAGAACCCCGTGCAGTCGTGGATCAGTGCCTTTGCCCGCCAGTGCCGGGATGGCCTCGACGAGATGCTGTTCCTCGCGCCGTGGCTGGAGAACGCGGCTGTTCGCACTGGTCCCGGAGCATTGCCCGATCTCGACCGGATTCCCACCTTGCGCGAGCTGGCTGCCTTGGAGGAACACCTTCGGCCCGCGCTTGAAGAGCATCTTGCCGTGCAGGCAGCACCCGAGGAACAGGCAGGGCTTGAGGCGCTTCTTCCATTGGTCAGGGAGGCGAGTTGCCGCGCTGATGCCCGGATTACGGCCCTTGAACGTCTTGCCCATCTGGCAAACAGGCTGGCGCAGGTGGAGTATGAGTTTCTTTTTGATAAGGCAAGCCGGCTCCTGGCCATTGGTTACAACGTCACCGACCACCGCCAGGACGCAAGCTATTATGATCTCCTGGCTTCCGAAGCACGGCTTGCCAGTTTCGTGGGCATTGCCCAGGGGGCCTTGCCGCAGGAAACCTGGTTTGCCTTGGGTCGCCTGCTGACCACCACCGGCTGCGGACCGGTGCTCCTTTCGTGGAGCGGGTCGATGTTCGAATACCTGATGCCGATGCTGGTGATGCCGTCCTACGACGACACCCTGCTCGATCAGACCTGCAAGGCGGCTGTCGCCAGCCAGATCGATTACGGCCGGAAATCCGGGGTGCCTTGGGGTGTTTCGGAAAGTGGCTATAACGCCATCGACGCCCAACTCAACTATCAATACCGGGCCTTTGGCGTGCCTGGTTTGGGACTGAAGCGCGGGCTGGCCGAGGATCTGGTGATTGCGCCTTATGCAACGGCGCTGGCGCTGATGGTCGAGCCCGAAAAGGCCTGCCTCAATCTCGAGCGGATGGCGACGGAAGGGTTTGCGGGAAAATTCGGCTTTTACGAAGCGATCGACTACACGCCCTCCCGGCTGCCGCGCGGCCAGACAAACGTGGTGGTCCGCTCCTTCATGGCCCACCATCAGGGCATGAGTCTACTCTCATTGGCCTACTTGCTGCTGGACCGGCCGATGCAAAAACGGTTTATGATGGAACCCTTGTTTCAGGCCACCATGCTGTTGCTGCAGGAACGGATTCCCAAGGCAGCCGCCTTTTTCATTCACACGACCGAACTTGCCGAATTGCAGGGAGGTGCCAGTGAGGCCGAGACCCCGGTGCGCGTCTTCAACAGCCCGGATACCCCGAATCCCGAAGTGCAGCTGCTGTCAAACGGCAGCTACCATGTGATGATCACCAACGCCGGCGGCGGCTACAGCCGCTGGCGTGACCTGGCCGTCACCCGCTGGCGCGAAGACAGCACTTGCGATAACTGGGGTTCTTTCTGTTACGTCCGGGATGTCGCCACCGGCGCATTCTGGTCCACAACCCATCAGCCAGTGGCGCAGCCATCGACCCATTTTGAGACGGTTTTTTCGGAAGAACGCGCCGAGTTCCGTTGCCGGCACGACGAAATAGACGCCTACACCGAGGTGGTTGTTTCGTCCGAGGATGATGCCGAGGTGCGCCGGGTTACGCTGACCAACCGTTCCCGCCGCCGTAAAATAATCGACGTCACCAGCTACGCCGAAGTGGTTCTCGCCTCGCCCGCCGGCGACGCGCTCCATCCGGCATTCAGCAATCTTTTTGTGCAGACTGAAATCGTGCGGCGGCAACGGGCGATTCTATGCACCCGGCGGCCCCGTTCCATCAATGAGCAGACACCCTGGATGTTTCACCTGATGGCTGTCCATGGCGTCGAGGTTGGAGATATTTCCTACGAGACCGATCGCCTGCGGTTTGTCGGCCGCGGCAACACCGTGGCTGCCCCCCAGGCCATGAGCGGGAGCGGCGAATTCTTCACTGGAGCGCTCTCGGGCAGCGAGGGTTCGGTGCTTGATCCGATCGTGGCCATCCGCTACCGGATAAGCCTTGAACCGGAGGAAGTAGTCACGATCAACATGGTTTCCGGGATCGGTGAAACCCGTGACGACGCCTTGCGTTTGGTGGGCAAATACCAGGATCGGCGTCTGGCTGACCGGGTTTTTGATCTGGCCTGGACCCATGGCCAGGTACTACTCCGCCAGTTCAATGCGTCGGAGGCTGACGCCCAATTGTACCGGCGCCTTGCCAGTTCGATCATCTATGCCAATGCGGCCCTGCGGGCCGACGCGAGTGTTCTGATCAGGAACCGGCGGGGCCAGTCCGGGCTCTGGGGCTACGCCATCTCCGGCGATCTGCCGATCGTGCTGCTGCAGATCGAAGATCCTTCCAATATCGAACTGGTGCGGCAACTGGTGCAGGCCCACGCCTACTGGCGTCTCAAGGGCCTGGCCGTTGACCTGGTCATTTGGAACGAGGACCGCGCCGGTTACCGGCAACTGCTCCACGATCAGATCATGGGGCTGATTGCCGCGGGCATCGAAGCCAACGTCATCGACCGGCCCGGCGGCATTTTCGTGCGGCCGGGCGATCAGATCGCGGCAGAGGACCGGGTTCTGATTCAAACGATTGCCCGCGCCATCATTTCCGACAAGCGGGGGTCGCTGGCGGAACAAATCAAAGGTCGCAGTCTGGCGGAGGTCTCCGTGCCCGCCCTGATTCCGACCCGTAGCCATCGCTCCGAACCTCTGCCAGTCCCACCCGCACCCCGTCTGGACCTCTCCTTCTACAACGGACTGGGCGGGTTCACCCCGGATGGCCGCGAATATGTCATTACCACCGCCCAGGGGCAACTGACGCCTGCCCCCTGGGTCAATGTGCTGGCCAATCCGCAGTTCGGCACCGTCATCTCCGAGAGTGGCCTTGCCTATACCTGGGGTGAAAATGCGCACGAGTTCCGCCTTACCCCCTGGGCCAATGATCCGGTCAGCGATTCGAGCGGCGAAGCCTTGTACCTGCGCGACGAGGAACGCGGCCACTTCTGGTCGCCGACGCCGCTTCCCTGTCGCGGGGCAACACCCTATGCCACCCGGCATGGTTTCGGCTACAGCATCTTCGAACACACCGAACGCGGCATTCGTTCGGAGTTGACGGTATACGTGGCTCTGGACGCGGCGGTCAAGTTCATGGTGCTCAAGGTGCGCAATGAGTCGGACCGGTTCCGCCGATTGTCCGCCACCGGCTATGTTGAATGGGTGCTGGGCGATCTGCGGCCGAAATCGACCATGCATGTGGTGACCGAGATCGACCCGGAAAGCGGCGCGCTCCTGGCGTGGAATCCCTACAACACCGAGTTTAGCGACCGGACGGCGTTTTTTGACGTCGACGACAGCCAACGTACCGTCACCGGCGATCGAACCGAATTCTTGGGACGCAACGGTTCCCTGCGGACGCCTGCCGCCCTGACGCGCACCCGCCTTTCGGGCAAGGTGGGGGCCGCCCTTGACCCATGCGGCGCGATCCAGGTGAGTTTTGATTTGGCAGCCGGGCAGGAGCGTGAAATCGTCTTCAAGCTCGGTGTCGGTCAAAATCCTGAGGATGCCAAAAACCTGGTGCACCGTTTTCGCGGGGCAACCGCGGCGCGCGGCGCCCTTGACCTGGTCTGGCAGCACTGGAAACACACCCTGGGTGCGCTCCAGGTGGCGACCCCGGACCAATCGGTCAATGTGCTGGTCAACGGGTGGCTGCTCTATCAAATCCTGGCCTGCCGTTTGTGGGCGCGAAGCGCAACCTACCAGTCGGGCGGCGCCTTCGGTTTCCGCGATCAGTTGCAGGATGTGATGGCGATCGTCCATGCCCGGCCGCATCTGGTCCGCGAGCACTTATTGTTGTGCGCTTCCCGTCAATTTCCGGAAGGTGATGTCCAGCATTGGTGGCATCCGCCAACGGGTCGTGGCGTACGCACCCAATGTTCGGACGATTACCTCTGGCTGCCGCTGACCGTTTGCCATTATGTCCGCGTCACCCGAGACACCGGTGTGCTTGATGAAGCCGTTTATTTTGCTCTGGGTCGCCCGGTCAAGCCGGACGAAGATTCGTATTACGATCTTCCCGGCCGCTCGGAAGAGACGGCGAGCCTCTATGAACACTGTGTCCGCGCCATTCTCCACAGCCTCACCTTCGGTGAACACGGCCTGCCGCTGATCGGCTCCGGCGACTGGAACGACGGCATGGATCTGGTCGGCCAGCACGGCAAGGGTGAAAGCGTATGGCTGGGCTTTTTCCTCTATGAGGTGCTGATGCGGTTCTCCGAACTGGCCCGCATGCGCGGAGACCTGCCCTTTGTTGAACGCTGCCAGGAAGAGGCGGTGGTGCTGCGTCGCAATATCGAGCAGCACGGCTGGGATGGGGAATGGTACCGGCGCGCCTATTTTGACGACGGCACCCCTCTGGGATCGTCAGAAAATACGGAATGCCAGATCGATTCGATTGCGCAGAGCTGGTCGGTGCTGTCCGGCGGCGGAGATCCCAAGCGTTCGCGCCTGGCCATGGAATCGTTGAATGAGCGGCTGGTGCGCCGTGAGGACCGGCTGATTCAGTTGCTCGATCCTCCCTTCGACAAATCGACCCTGCAGCCCGGCTACATCAAGGGCTATGTTCCGGGTGTGCGGGAAAATGGGGGCCAGTACACCCATGCCGCCATCTGGGCGACCATGGCCTTTGCCCGCCTGGGCGACAACCGCAGGGCTTGGGAGTTGTTTGACCTGATCAACCCGGTGAACCATGCCCGTTCGCCCGAGGAAACCGATATCTACAAGGTGGAACCATACGTGGTTGCCGCCGACGTCTACGCGGTTTCCCCTCATACCGGTCGCGGCGGCTGGACCTGGTACACTGGTTCGGCCGCCTGGATGTACCGCCTGCTCGTGGAATCTCTTCTCGGATTCAAGCTGGAAGGGGAGACCTTGCGTTTCAGCCCCTGTCTCCCTGGAGAGTGGAAGGAGTTCACGATGCGCTACCGGTATCGGGAGACTGTCTACCAAATCAAGTTCCTGCAGACTCAGACCGGCATGGGTGAGATGGAGGTGACGGTGGACGGGGTTGGCCAGGGCGACCTGATTGTTCGCCTGGTCGACGACCACCGGGAGCATGCCGTCCAGGTGCGAATCAATGCTCCTGTCAGCAGTTTGTAGGCTGGAGCGGCCGTTTAACCGGTCTGTGCACGGAATATTAGAGCAGAACAACGGAGGGAGAAATGAAAAAAATCATCATGTTGATAGTCTTGTTGGCGCTGTTTGGATCGTTGAGCGGTTGTTTTTGGGGACCTCCACCGGGGCATGACCGGTATGACCGGCATAACCGGTATGACCGGAGTGATCGGTATGACCGGGATGACCGGGAGGACAGGGAGGACCGGGAAGACCGGGAAGACCGGGAGGATAGGTATGACCGTAATTGGGATAGAGAACCCTATGAGAGAAGATAAGGGCTGTGCATACTGGAAGACGGGCAAGTTCTAAGATTGGTGGTCCACCGCAGCGAAAATGACCATTTTCGCGCTGCCATTCCTGACGGTGAATGAGGGCTTGATGAAGTGCACAATACACCACCTGTCAGCATGGAAGCATGGTGATGGCAAGGGCTGCCCAGACCTCCATTGGCAAACACCTGGAGGGCAGGCAAACTATGTTCTCGCGAACGGATGTCGAAAGGGAGCAGTAAAAAAAATTTCAAAAGTCTATTGGGATACGATAGCTAGCGCACAGGAGGAGTTGAGATGAACGCAATCAAGATAATGGCTATCGTTTTGATAGTGGCAGGGAGTGTGGGGCTCTTGTACGGCAAGTTCAGCTACACCAAGGAAACGCATAATATCAAGTTGGGGCCGCTTGACATGTCGGTTGCGGAAAAGGGGAGACGCCTCATTGGTATTGCGGCGGTCTTCTTTCCAGAAAAGGCAAGGCTCGACTGTCTGACGATAGGAGACACAATAGAAGATGCAGAGAGAGATCTACAATAAACAACGATGCCCGATAACCTTTGGCCTGCCAACTAAAATGACGGAGAAAGGATTCGATCGATCCTGCCAGGAGAAACAACAAGACGTCGTCCGCTCATGTAAAGGAAGCACGAGCGGACGAAAGAAATACGTTATCTGTTCAATTTGCAAAGGCGAGAATAAGCCGGCGGAATTAGAAATTTTTCTCTTGGAGGGAATAGAGGGTATCATCGGGGAAAAGCAGAAAATTGCCACTCTTGTTCCAAAGAAATCCATATAATCTTATCTGGTTAAACCATAAAAACTGTACTGGGAACATCGAAAAAGGTGTTCTGGGTGGTCCGCTCGTAGACTGCGACGGTCTGGCTGTGTCGAACCTCGGCGACCTCGAGAATGCTGCGGTTGCAACCGCCGTCAAAAGGCGGTGCGCGCCGCCTCCAAATCCTCAAAACGCACGGGCATTATAGGCCTTTCCTTCATTGCTGGTTGCCCCACTTCCAGTTGCGGATTTCCGGCAGGTCTTCGCCGTGTTCGGCAATATACTGCTTGTGCTCAAGGCGCTTGCCGCGGACGAAATGCTGGGCGTAGGCAACCTGCGACTGCAATTGCGGCAGACGCTCGACCGCATCGCCGAAGAGGTGAAACCGGTCAAGATCGTTCATCACCACCATGTCAAACGGGGTGGAGGTGGTGCCTTCTTCTTTATAGCCGCGCACGTGCAGGTTCTTGTGGTTGGTGCGGCGGTAGGCGAGCCGATGAATCAGCCACGGGTAGCCGTGATAGGCGAAAATGATCGGCTTGTCGGTGGTGAACAGGGCGTCAAACGATTTGTCGTCCAGGCCGTGCCCTCTTCACCCCTCACCACCCCCATCTCACTGGTTTAAAGCGAAGATCGACCATATCGGTGAGATGGAATGAACTGGTCGCTTCCCCCGTAACGCTCACCATCAACCACCTCTCCCAAAAATCGGCGACCAATATTAACCGTCGATGATGAGAAGTATTGATCCAGAAAAGCCATGCTGAAGCCTGATCCGGCGACGCTCTGCATCACTTTCTTTCCTTCTCATTTGAACCCCGGATCATCATGTCGCAGAAAAAGGGTCATATATGGCCATCGGTTAAATATGACCCTTCCTATTCAGTTGTCCATAATAAACCTTAGGAGATTAAATAAAAAAAACATTTAAAAATCATATCGATACGCGACATAGCAGCTGGGGCCGCGAAACAGGAACCAAGATTGCTATAATTATATTGTGTAGCGAACATTGGTTTTCCCATCGCACCATTCTTAACACGGGTTTGTTTTTTGTCTGGACAGGTCGAGGTTACTCAACTGCCGGATCAGGAAATAATGCATCACACAGCACAAGCAGGAACGAGCAATAACACCATGAAAAATGGAACCTCAGTGCCGTGAAAACGACGGTCACCACGAAAGACGGTGTGGTCACGTTAGCAGGTAAAGCCAGAAACGTAGCTGAGAAAGATCTCGCCACCAAATATGTGAGTGACGTCCATGGCGTCGTGAAGGTGGTCAACAACATGACTGTCGAATGATCGTTTCAAAGTCAACGACCTCCTTCTCGCTCTTAGGCAAGGCGGAGGTGATCCAGAATGCTGAAACAGTCCTAGCTGAAGCGAATAAAAAAACGCAATCATCTTGAAATACGCATTTTTAGAAGGAGGAAAAGTCATGTCAATCGGAACCATATTACTTGTCATTTTGATCCTTGCCCTCTTGGGCATGATCCCGGTTTGGCCGCATAGCAAGTCTTGGGGGTATGGACCCAGCGGGGGTGTTGGGCTGATTGTGCTTATTCTCGTGATATTGTTGCTGCTGGGAAAAATCTAGCCAACACCTCTTATCGCCCCGGTCGCTCTTCATAAACGGGCCTGAGCCCTGACAAGCGAGAGCGTCCATCGGGGTGCGAAGCACAAATTTCTGCCCAGCAAAGGGAAGGTCGAGTTCTGGCCGGTCAACAGTCCGTCTTCAACCAAAATGAATCTCTCAAAAGGAAGGAAAAAATGAAACCAATCACACTTGTCGCAATTTTCCTCATTGCCCTGGGAGTCATAGCCTTGGGGTATCAGGGCATCTCCTACACAACCAGCGAAAAGGTCGTTGATATCGGCCCATTGCAAGTTACGGAAGAGAAAACCAAAACATTTCCGTTGCCGCCGATCGTTGGTGGTATTGCGCTCGTGGGCGGCATCGTGCTGCTGCTGGTGGGCAGGAATAAAGTTTAAAGAGAAGCGAACCAGCACTGCGTGGGAAAGTCACAAAGGGAAGGGGTCAGTGGTCTTTCTGGAATTCTGACAGAATCACGGGCGCATCCAGATGTTCAACGGCAGGGAGGATTCCATTAACATGCTGATCATTTTGCCTGAAGTGCTTCATGGGGGAGAACGACTCGGACGCATTGAGTCCTCGTGGAGAAAGCAGACGGTGCGCTCTATCAAGCCAAAGGAAGCGGAAAAAACCGGATTGAAGTGGCCGCAGCTGCAATGTAATCGAATAGGAAACTCTCTTTATGAAAATAGCCGTGGACTTTGATGGCACGTGTGTGGATCACCAATACCCAGAAATCGGGATGGATGCACCCCTTGCCGTGGCCACTCTGAAGGACTTGGTCAAGGCCGGGCATAGCCTCATCCTGTACACCATGCGTTCAGCCCAACACTTGACGGATGCGATCAACTGGTTTTCCCAGAGAGGCATTGCCTTGCACGGTGTACAGGTAGACCCGGAACAAAACAAGTGGACAACCAGTACCAAATGCTATGCCGACATCTATATAGATGATCGGAGCTTCGGGTGTCCGCTGATCACAGTCCAGGGATATGCGCGAAAATGTGTGAACTGGAAGGCGGTGCGCGAGACTCTCTTGGTTCCAGCAACACTTGTTGGAACAGGCGTGAACGAATCCGTGTCACCCCCCAGCACCCGGCCAGCGTTTGGGCTCCGGTTATTGCGGTGGCCACCCTCTTCATAAACGCGCCCGATTTGCTTTGTGATTTTCCGGCAGGTTCCAGGTCGCGGGCCGCACTGTATCAAAGAAAAGCTCCTTTCCTTTGTTCTTGAGAAGAAGATCATGCTCAACAATCAACCATCAGCCACCATGCCACATTCGGTTTATTTGTATGTAGTGCTGGGGGCGTCGTTATTTGCCTTCATCCAAACCTTTACGCTGCTGTCTCCTATTCTGCTGTCGTTTCTGCTCATTTTACTGATTTCGCTCGCCTTTAATCCCGTGATATCACGAATGCGGACTTTGACGGGTGGAAGAAGTGGAGCCACGGGGCTGATTATAGCGGCATTACTGATGGTCATTGCCTTGACCGGATGGGCTTTCTTTGGCCCGTTGCAGAATTCGGTCACCAAACTCTCGGAACAGCTCCCCGCTTACTGGGAACGTCTGCAAAAACCGCTGATCAAAATGGAGCAACAGGCCGTCCTTTCCGAACAAAAACTCCAGGCGGAAGTCACCACGGAAATTGCCCAGACCGCCGCAGTGGAAGGGAAAGGGAAACCAGAAACCGTGAAGCCCGTCATAAAACCGGTTCCGATCAAAACGACGAAAGAACCGGTCTCTTTTCGTTCCAACTTAAGCCAGATGCTGCAAGGCGTGGTTGGCCGCTTCACGGAGGTGGCGTTCAACGCGGCTCAAATTCTGATCGTGTTGGTGACAGTCTTCTTTGGCGTGACCTTTACCCTAACCAACCCTCGCCCCATTTTTGGAGCTCTGTTTTCTCTCGTGCCCGAGCGTCACCATGACCAGACCCTGGTTATCATGCAACGGATAGTGAAATTTGTGCCCGGCTGGGCCGGGGCAACGCTGCTGGAAATGGTAATAATCGGTTTCCTGGTTTTTGTGCTCATGTGGCCGATCTTCGGATTTATGGACGCCCTGGTTCTCGGCCTGATTGCGTGTATCCTGGAAGTTATTCCTTTTTTGGGACCGCTCTTCAGCGCCGTGACGGCCCTCTTACTCGCCGTCGGCAAGGGCGGCATGACCCCTCTCTGGGTCATGTTCGCCTATATTGCAATCCAAGCCTTGGAAAACAATATCATTCTCCCTTTTATCCTGGCGCACAGCATGAAATTGCATCCGGTGGCGGTGATCTTTTCCATGCTCTTATGCGTGGCTGCCTTCGGTGTGCTGGGTGTCCTGGTTGCGGCCCCACTGGTTGCCATTGTCGGTATCGTGCATGAGGAACTGTATCGTAAGCGCTTTCTCCCTACGACAACAGACGCCGACCTCGATCGTCTGGCACGAAACGCCTTGGACGAAAACAGTTCTGGTGGCACCGGTAATCGAACACCAACCCCTGAAGACCACGCCGATGTATCAAATGACGACCTGATGAACTGTTGATCGGACCCGTCGTATATTTTCCATTCCAGCCCGCAGCATGTCTGCCACAGCAGGAACCCGCCCAATCATGCAATTCCACCACCAAAGAAAAATCCATCCGCAAGTTTCAATCGGCTTCAATCATGTGGACCTCATCACGAAACCGGAGAGATAGAAAAAAGGGTCATATATAGCCACCGGTTAAATGTGACCCTTTTTTATGCTCACCAACAACACCAACGCAAACGATTACACAGATCTTTATCTTATTAAATCAAAACGATGAGCGATGGAACGCCAGGCACTAAGGAGCTGGATCAAAGATTGCAATCAAGGTGATAACGACGCTCTCGTTTGCAGAGTCGCACATTTTGTCAGGATTCTTTGCCAGACAGGCTGTAATCGAAAAAATCAGCGTAGATTTCACGTCGCAAAAGGAGGAAACGCCATGTTGAACAACCAAAAAGGGAAAATAGGATGGATTTTACTGTGGGCCTTGGGAGTCCCGATCCCGATCTTATTGCTGCTCTATTTCCTGCGCGGATGCACCTAAGGTGAATGGCATTAAGAGAACGGCCTGTTCCCTGAGATTTCTTGATTTCAACAAGAAATGATGAGGAAAGATTGTGCCATGATTCTCTTGGCGGTGGCACTGACGGGGTGTGCCTGTCCCCAAGCGATCCCCCCAAAGGAACTGCTCTGCTTTCCGGCACGGGCACGGAAGGAAGAACACACGGCACGCTCAAGTCCGGAGATGCGTTTGCCCCAACCAATACCTCCAAGGGGAGACAGACCATGCCGTTTTCTGAAGGAAAATGGGTGAGCATCAGTCCTTTTGAAAAGGTCCCTGATGATGAAGAACGGTTGATCGACGAGATGCACACGCTCTTACAAGAAAAGATGGCCAAAGAGTATCCCCCGGGTCAAACCAAACGAGACGCACACCCGAAAAATCTGGCCTGCCTGCAAGCGGAATTCATCGTCGAACCCCACATTCCACCAGAGCTCAAGGTGGGGATATTCGCATCCGCCCTAACGTATCCAGCTTGGGTTCGAATTTCCAGTTCCAGCGGCAAGATCCAGTCTGACGAAGTCAAAGACCTCCGTGGTTTTGCCATAAAACTCATGGGGGTCAAGGGGGAGCGGTTCGAGAGGCACAACGAGGAGCAAGAAACCCAGGACTTAATTTTGATAAGCTATCCGACCATGCCTTTAGGAACGGTCAAGCTGTTTCACGAAGCAGTGTACTACACCATCAAATGGTCACCCTTGGTCTTTTTTGCCCGCCTCGTTCTGTCCGGCAATATCCATATCCTCAACGAACTCCGCAAGGCTCCACAACATCAAACCTCTCCGCTGGACATCCGTTATTGGAGCACCACTCCGTATCTCTGCGGGACAGGCCACGCTGTAAAATATTCTCTTGTTCCCACCTCAACCCTTAAAAGCACACTACCGCCGAGGCTTACCGATCATTATCTCACTGAAAACATGGAAAAACATCTGGCAGCGAATGAGGCCAGCTTTGATTTCATGGTGCAAGTACAAACAGACCCTGTCCGGATGCCGGTTGAGGATGCCGGAGTGGAATGGAGCGAAAAGGAATCGCCCTTTATCAAAGTGGCCACTCTTCGCATTCCGCCTCAATCCTTTCGTACCAAGGAACGCGAGGAACTGGCTGAAGATTTGTCGTTCTCGCCGGCACATTCTTTGACTGAACACCGGCCAATCGGCGGCATCAACCGGGCGAGAGTTGAAATTTACCGGCGCCTCTCCGAATTCCGTCATAAGCAAAACGAAACGCAGTTGAGAGAACCCCGCAAGTAGCCGGCTGGTGATGCCTTTGCTTCAGGGCGCTTTTCATACGCAGAAGCAGGAAAAAAAAAGAAGAAAGAGTGCTCTGCAAAAAGGACAAATATGGATCACCAATATATCGCAATAGCCGGTAAGCTGGCTTTACTGACCACGGTGATCGATCATGAATAATGAAAAGACCAAAAAAAATTCTGGGAAGCACAAACAAGAAAAGCTCTTTTGCTGGTGAATACAACCTGCGATTACCTATTATCACCAAACACTTGAGGCTGCATGATGCGATATCACGTTCTGGCGACTGACTATGACGGAACTCTTGCCCAAAATGGGCGCGTCGACGCAGCGACTGTGGAATCGCTGCGCAAACTCCTGGCAACTGGACGTCGACTGGTTATGGTGACGGGTCGCGAATTGCCGGAATTGTTAGATATCTTTCCGGAGATTGACTTGTTCGAATGGATCGTGGCGGAAAATGGGGGTTTGCTCTACCGGCCCTCAGCGAAGGAAGAAAAACCGCTGGCCGAGCCGCCGAGCGACAGTTTCCTGCGAGCTCTGGGCAAAAAAAACGTCGGGCCCATATCGGTCGGACGCGTCGTTATCGCCACCTGGGAGCCGCATCAGGACACGGTCATCAATACGATTCACGATCAGGGGCTGGAACTGCAGGTTATTTTTAATAAGGGGGCAGTGATGATCCTGCCCGCCGGTATCAACAAAGCCAGCGGATTGATTGCGGCCCTGAAAGAGATGGATATTTCGCCGCATAATGTGGTCGGTATCGGCGATGCGGAAAATGACCATGCTTTTTTACGATTGTGCGAGATGTCCGTGGCCGTGGCCAATGCCCTTCCGGCGGTAAAGGAAACGGCAGATTTTATCACCGCAGGGGATCACAGCCAGGGCGTCCGCCAGTTGATCGAGGAGTTGGTCGCAAACGATTTGAAATCGTTGAATCTGCAACATCAGAGACATCATCTCGTCCTGGGAACAAGCAATGACCAAGAGGTTCTGTTGTCTCCATACGGCCAGAGCGTTTTGATTTGCGGCCCATCAGCGAGCGGCAAATCAACGGTCGCGACGCGTATCGTTGAGTCGCTCCAGGAACAGCAGTATCAGTTCTGTTTGTTTGATCCGGAGGGAGATTACGAGGAATTCGAAGGAGCAGTCATGTTCGGAGGGCCGAAGGCCGCTCCCCCCGAGGATGAGATCCTGCGGTTACTGGAAGATCCGAACACGAATGCCGTCGTGTGCCTGACCGGGTTGCCCATTCCCGATCGCCCGCCGTTCTTCTTGCGACTGCTGTCGCAACTGCTGCAAATGCGTTCGCGAACAGGTCGGCCGCACTGGTTGATTCTTGATGAGGCCCATCATCTCATGCCGGCGGAATGGTTGCCGCCCGATGGCACCTTGCCCAAAGAATTGACCAACGTCGTCCTGATCACCGTGCATCCGGATCTGCTTTCAGGAGCTCTGCTGGAACGCGTCGACACTCTGCTGGCGGTGGGGGCCAACGCGCAGGAGACGCTGACCTGTTTTACCCGCAGTATCAAACAACCCGCCCCACAAATCGACTCTACGGCCCTGGAACCCGGCGAATTTCTCTTGTGGTTGAAAGAGAGCGCCACGCCACCGCAAAAAGTCCTGGGCCACCCCTGCAAAATGGTGCGTCATCGACACCGCCGAAAATATGCCGAAGGTCAGCTTCCTCCAGAACGCAGCTTCTATTTCCGTGGACCGCAGCACAAAATGAATCTGCGGGCCCAGAATTTGATGCTCTTCCTGCAAATCGGAGACGGGGTCGATGACGAAACATGGCAGTACCATTTGCGTCAGGGCGACTTCTCTCGCTGGTTTCGCGAAGCTATCAAGGACGAGAATCTCGCCGCCGCCGCGAAACGGGTGGAATCATTGACCAAGGCCACACCACAGGAAAGCCGCGCCCTGATCCGGGCCGCGGTTGAGCAGGATTATACGGTTCCGGCGTCGTTACCCTTGCCGGTGCCAGGTTCCAGTTAAAATTCCCCAGGAGGAAATATGAAAGCTTTGATTGTAAGCGCGGACAATTTTGAGGACTCTGAGTTGCTGGTCCCCTACTACCGCCTGCAGGAAGCGGGCGTTGCGGTAACAGTCGCCTCCCTGAATCGCGGGGCTATCACGGGCAAGCATGGCTACGAGGTGACCGTGGACATGACCCTTGCTGAAGTCAATCCCGACGATTATGCGATCCTGGTCCTCCCCGGGGGGAAGGCACCGGCCGCGTTGAGAAAAGAGCCCAAAGCCCTGGAAATCGCCCGGAGTTTCTTTACGCACGTCAAACCGGTAGCCGCCATCTGTCACGGACCGCAGATTTTAATCAGTGCCGGTTTGTTAAAGGGCCGGCACGCCACCTGTTACCTGTCGGTGGCGGGTGAACTCAAAGAGGCCGGGGCACTGTATGCAGACCGGGAGGTGGTGGTTGACGGCAATCTGGTCACATCCCGGCAACCGGCCGATCTCCCCGCGTTCATGCGTGAAACTATGAAATTGCTGGGACGGTAGTTCGGGCATCAAGAAAGATGCCCTTAGTCATTCAATGAATCGTAGAGAGACACTGATGCTACGGTTCTGGAAACCCGAGAACATCTATTTGGAGCGCGTCGAGCGTTTACAAGTGGTCAACCCTAAACTTGTAAGGAGACAGAACATGAACCGAACAATGCATCAAATTGCTTCCCCCGTTACCCGCGTTGTTGTGATGATGGCGTTTTTATCCGCCCTCTTTTTGGTACCTGCGCATCCTACTTTTGCGGCAGCAGACACAAAAAAAGCGCCGGAAGTTGCTCGAACCACTGTGGTCGAACATACCGAGGCCCGCATCAAGGAGCTGCAAAGTGTGCTTAAGATCACCCCTACCCAGGAAAAATTATGGGAGAGTCTGCAACAGGTGCTGCGGGAAGATGCCAAAGAAATGGACGCGCTCATTGCAGACAGGACTGAAAAACCCAAGGCAATGAATGCTGTCGAGCGGATGAAATTTCACAGTCAAATGACCGAAATCCGTTTAAATCAGCTAAAAAAATTCATCCCGCCTTTCGAGGAGCTCTATGCCAGCATGTCGGATGAACAGAAGAAGAGTGCCGATGCCGTCTTCGAGAAGGGGATCATGAGAAAACAGAAGAGTAAGGGGAAATAAGCGGTGCGGTTCTCCCATGAAAGATTGCAGCCAAACAGGCATTGGAATCCATCCAAGAATGGAGTGATTGTATGAAAACATCGAGTAGATGGAGTTTGAGATCCATAGCGGGCAAGATTCTGTTCGGGCTTGCCGTAACCGCGATGATCGGCGGCATAAACGTGGCGCCATCCTACGCTGATAATGATCGTAACCGCGGGAGACAACAGTATGACAACCGCCATTACGAACACAGGGGGCAGGGGCATGATCGCTACCGCCAAGGTGGGCATGACCGCTACCGCCAAGGTCGACATGGCCGCTGGTATGACAGGCGTGGATACCGGTATTATGAAGACGGCTACCGTCACCGGATTTATGCGCCGCCGCCAGGCTTTTATACGCCGCCTCCAGAGCCGGGGATCAGGCTGTTTTTTCCGCCGGTCTATATTAATCCCTGAGGAGCGATTCGCTGCCCTGTGCTAAAAACGAAAACGAACAAAAAGCCGAAAAGGGAACAAAACTCTTTTTCATTGAGTGGGTGAACGAGAGAGCGGCCACCTGCTGGGGGGTCAGATCGGTGACATGGAAGGTTCACCTAAGCTGATAGACACCCTGGCAACCGACCGTTCTCTCCCCGCGTTCATGCGCGAGAACATGAAATTTCTGATACGGTAGCTCGATGAGACGTGCAATCTCCAAGGTGACAACCCTGACGTTGCTTCTGACCTGTGCCTGCGCAATGGGCATGCTAGGCTGTCGGTCCGATAAGGGCGAGGTCGGATCAAAGGGATCGCCTGATGGCCTTGTAGCAATCCCTCAAGGGTACATGGCCCGACTGGAGCAGGTGCACGAGGGCCTGCTGATCGGCTTCGGCCCCTTCGTCGGCTATTATTTTCGACCGGATACCCCCAAGGATCTGAGCCGATTGCGATTTGTCTGTTTCAACGAAAACCGGTTCTACAGTTCGGACATGCCCGCCGGTGCCCAGCTCTACGAAGGAACGGCGGTCCTGGTGACCCTGCCCGCTGCCGAGATCGCCATCCCCATCCAGGAAAGGATCAATCCGGTCTTTTTTGAGGAAGCACCCGAGAGTTGGCGGAACACCCGGCCGGAGCCCCAGGATGAATTTGTCCATTTTCACTCCGGCTACAGCGGTACCGGGCCGGTGCTGACCGGATACTGGATCCGCCATGTGGCGGTCTCCGAATTCACCTATGACATGGGGGGGCGTATCGGCAAGGAGAGTCCGCTGTATCACCGGGTTAGCAGAGGGCCGGATCGGGACTTTGCCCGGATCATAGAGTTTGACAGGGGACCGGAAGTGAAGAATTGAGCACCATTTTTCCGGACCGGTTCAAACGCATTGAATGCACAAGAGAAAAGGACGGAAAAGTCATGGAAAAGAGCAAACCGATTCGTTACGTGACGATTGCCGCGATGTTGCTGCTCGGCGTCTACTGGTCGGCGGCTTCGGCAATCAGCGGCGAAGAGTATCCCAACGCTGGTTTTCTGGCTACTGGCGAGTGGCTGCATTCCCACAAGGGGGACGCAGCCCTTATGATCGTTGATGTCCGAACGGACAAAGACTTTGATGGCAAACTGATCCCCGGCGCCATCCGCATGCCCTGGTCGCAGTTCCAGTACGCCGATCCCGTCAGCAACATGGGCGAGGTGTTCGTGGGCATCGTCCGTGCCCAGCAACTGCTCGGCGAGCATGGCATCGCCCGGAACGACACCGTCGTGCTCTACGATTCGGTGAAACAGGATGGGGGCGCCACCAGTTCCTATATCTTCTGGGTGCTCGACCTGCTGGGGCACAAGAACATCAAGGTGCTGGAGCGGGGCATCGATGGCTGGATCGATGCCGGTGGAGAAACGGCATCGACAGCTCGCAAGGCCGATGCGGTCCTCTACCAGGCCCCGTCGGCAGAGGTCAACCTGCGCAAATGGGTGCAGGCCGACTACATCATGCCGCGGCTCGGTGATCCCTATTATCAGATCCTCGATGTCCGGTCCCGGGAAGAATACCTGGGCGAAAAACCCAACACCGCGCTGGACGGCACGGTGCTCAAGTTGGGACATATCCCGACCGCATACAACAACGACTACACCCGCAACTGGACCACGCTCGACAGCAAGGCGTTCAAGCCGTACGCAGATTTGCAGGAACTGTATCGGGGGCTTGATTCCGGCAAGGCGGTCATCACCTACTGTCATTCGGGCCGCCGTGGCTCGTTCGGCTATTTTGTCCTTCGGCTCATGGGCTTTACAGATGTGCGGCTCTATGAACTCTCCTGGATGGAATGGGGCAACAAGCGCCTGTTCTACCCTATTGAAACTGCGGAGCACGTCTTCAAAGACAATGCCGCGTCGGTGACGACGGTCACACCCGCCACCTCCGGCAGTGGAGGACAGACGAACCGGAAAAGCGGTGCCGCCGCTCCATCCGGAGGCGACCGCAGCGCCAAAAGCGGCTACGTCTCCTGCGGAGGATGAGTCCCATGGAACCCACGAACAAAGAGCGCCTCCCTTACTGGCATTGGATTCCGGCGGCCTTTGCCCTGTCGGGCATTATTGTCTTTATCTTCGCCACCTACGGGCCGCCTGCCTCGTCCAGCGGATTTGTCAGCACCCTCAAAGGCTTTCTTGAGTGGGCGGCGCCGGACTACGTCGCGGCCAAGGCCCACTACAAGGCCATTCCCGGGCCCGGTTCGTGGCTTTTCGCCTTTGCGCTGGGCATGGCCATCGGCGGTTTTATCGCCGGACGGACATCGAAAAACATCCCGGTACGCGATATGCCGCCGATCTGGAAGCAGCGATTTGGCGACAGCCGGGCAAAACGATACGGGGCCACTTTTCTCGGCGGCTTCCTGATTCTCTTCGGATCACGGCTGGCCGGCGGCTGTACCTTGGGGCTTTTCATCTCCGGGTCGACCCAACTGGCGATCAGCGGCTTGTATTTCGGCGTTGTCATTTTTGCCGTAGCCATGCTCACCGCCCGGCTGCTTTTCGGCAAGGTCACGGAACAGGAGGAGATCCAATGACACTAATTTGGTTGGGACTCTTTTCGGGAATTGCCTTCGGGTTTGTCGTGCAGCGCGTCGGCGCCACCGATGCCCATAAAATGGCCCGATCGCACCTGATGTTGGATGCGGATATTCCTCGTTTTATGCTCCTGGCAGTAGCCTTGTCCGCGTTAGGTCTCTTCGGGCTTCAGTCGGTCGGCGTGGGGCGGATTCTGCCGCTGCCCACCAGCATTGTGGCCACAGGATTGGCGGCAGTGATCTTCGGCATAGGCTGGGGGCTGACCGGCTACTGCCCCGGCACCACCTGGGCTGCCGCCGGCGAGGGACGCATGGATGCGGTCTTCGCCCTGCTTGGCGGACTGGCCGGCGCTGCCCTTTTCGCCCAGCTGCACGAGACGCTTGTCCCCATCCTGTACGATCCCACCAACGTCGGTCAGATCACCCTGACGGATCTGTTCGGCAATCAGGCCATGGCCGTCGCGATGCTGGTCGTCGTTTTCGGCTTGTGTACCTGGGGTATTGGTAAATTGTGGAAAAGCAGCTGAAGAAATTCAGACATTCATTACTCTTTCTATCTTGAAGTAGACCGCGGCCCGCTGATCGGAGGAAGGAATGAAAATACTGGACAATTATGGGAGTGCCGCTTGTCATATGTTCTTACGCCTCATGAAATCGGTGGCGGCGTTGCTGGCCGGCTTGATGCTTTATATGCCGGTGACGATGGCGTTGGCGGCGACGGTGGAATACGATCTCATTATTGACCGGCAGGAGGTCAACTTCACCGGCCAATCCGCCCAGGCGATGACGATCAATGGCCAGTTGCCGGCACCGACACTGCGTTTCACCGAGGGTGACCACGCCGTGATTCGCGTCCACAATCAGATGGACGTGGAGACATCGATTCACTGGCATGGCATCCTGCTGCCCAATGCCATGGACGGCGTACCCTTCGTGACATTTCCACCTGTCGCTCCGGGTCGGACGTTCACGTACGAGTTCGATCTACGGCAGTCCGGCACCTACTGGTATCACAGCCATACCATGTTGCAGGAACAACGTGGTATGTATGGCGCGCTAGTCATCGCACCGAAGGAGGAGACTGCATTCGACCGGCTCCGCGATCATGTCGTGGTGTTGTCCGACTGGACGGACGAGGATGCGAGTTCGGTGCTGCACACGCTCAAACGCGGCAGCGAATGGTATTCACTGCAAAAAAGCAGCGGTCAAAGCATGCTGGGTGCGGCGCGGTTGGGCCTGCTGGGAGCGTATTTCTCAAGAGAACTCCAGCGCATGCCGCCCATGGACCTTGCCGATGTGTACTATGATCGCTTTCTCCTCAACGGCGCTCCGGAACAATCCCTCGCGGCCAGGCCGGGTGAACAGGTCCGACTCCGGATTATCGCGGGTTCGGCCTCTACCTTTTTCTATCTGCAGTTTGCCGGCGGCCCAATGCAGGTTGTCGCGGCGGACGGACTGCCGGTGCAACCCTTCGAAGAGCAGCGGTTGCTGATTGCCGTAGCCGAGACCTATGATATCGTCGTCACCGTGCCGGCATCAGGCAGCTATGAGTTTCGCGCAACGGCCCATGATGGATCAGGCCAGGCCTCGCTGTGGATTGGCAACGGCCCGCTCCACGCGGCGACGAATATTCCCTACCCCAATCTCTACGCCAGCATGGGCGGTCTCTCGCTCAAACGCGTGTTGGCATTAACCCCGGGCGGTTCCATGGGTATGTCCGACAACGAAGTGCGGGCCGGAACGTTCGACAAACCGGGTATGAACGGCATGGACGGGATGAAGGCGATGGATCATGACGGCAAGACGCCAGTCGCCGGCAAGATGGACCATTCCGCCATGGCCTCAGCACCTGCGATGGAACATGCTGGTCACGACATGAGCGACATGGCGCACGAGAAAATGTCGAAAGACACCGCAACCTACAGCCCTGCCGAATCGGGGATGGTCTCCCACGAGCAAGCCGCGGCCGAGAAAAGCACCTGGCTCGGGCTTCTTGCCGAGGACGTAAGCTCAAAAGGTCCCCTGGCTGCCGACGGCATGAGCCCCGAACGCCCCTGGCCACCGTACGGCAAGCTGCGCGCCTTGCAGCCTACCGCCTTCAATCCGCATAAACCCGTCCGCGAAATCCGACTCACACTCGACGGCGACATGGAGCGTTTTGTCTGGTTGCTGAACAACAAACCGCTGTCCGAAACCGATCACATAGAAATCAAACGAGATGAAATCGTGCGATTCATTATGATCAACCGCACCATGATGCACCACCCTATGCATTTGCACGGCCACTTTTTCCGGGTGCTCAATGCCCAAGGTGACTACTCGCCACTCAAACACACCGTTGATGTCGCCCCTATGACAACCACAGTTATCGAATTTGCTGCGGAAGAATTCGGCGACTGGTTTTTTCACTGCCACCTGCTCTATCACATGGAAAGCGGTATGGCGCGGGTGGTGCACTATCAGGGCTTCACCCCCGACCCGGCCACAGCCGCCGTCCGCGATCGACTCTACTATGACCCGTTTTACCTGTATGGTCGGGTGGACGCGCTGTCGCAGATGACGCAAGGATCGCTGGTTTACGCTAACACCAGACACATCTTCTCCGCCGAATGGCAAGCCGGCTGGCAGCGCGTCGACGACACGGAATGGGAGGTCGTGCCCACCTACGATTACTATCTGAATCGTTTTACCAGCGTTTTTGCCGGGGTCGATCTCGAAGGAGTCGACGATCGCTTCGACAAGCACGAGGGCGTTTTCGGCCTGCGTTACCTGTTGCCCCTCAACATCGGGTCCCGTGTGTGGGTGGACACGGCCGGTGAATTCCAACTCGCCGTCAGCAAGCACTTGGAATTCACCCCGCGACTCGCGATTTTTTCGGAGGCCGCATATGACACAGAGGAACAATGGGAAGTTCGGGCAGGTGCAAGCTACATGCTGAGCAAGAACTTTTCCCTGATCGGCCAATGGCATTCCGAGTACGGATGGGGGGGTGGTCTACGTTGGCAGTTCTGAAAATGAAACGGCTGCGGCCTCACCGCACACCTTACTGTTTGACCGGTGGTGGGGGTGATTGCAGCGCAACCACAAAGGAGGAACTTATATGATGAACCATGCTGGCGGATGGATGGGGGGATGGATGGGTGGCGGGATGTGGATTTGGACGGTGATCGGGGTACTGGTGGTGGTCCTGCTGGTCGTCGTCATTAACAAACTATCCAAGAAATGATCGGACATTGATCACGCCTGAAAAATAAACCCTGGCCCATGAGAGGAAGAGGAGGCTGATCAAAATTTCCCACTGGCAAAGCGCTGAGTGAGGCTGCGACTGGCTGATCGTTGAGAACTGTCAATCACCACGACAAGCCAAGAAGGTGTTTGATGAAAACATGTGCGCATTCCAAGGCACTCCATTTACCAAGAGGGCGGCAAAACAATGACCAAGGATCCTATTTGCGGCATGACGGTGGATAAAGCGACAGCGCTGTCTGCCGAACGTGACGGCGAACTCTTCTATTTCTGCAGCGACCATTGCCGGCAAAAATTTCTGTCGCCACCCGCCCCCGCCAAGCCCGAAGAGCAGCCGCAGGGCAAAGCCGTCTACACCTGCCCGATGCATCCGGAGGTCGAACAGGATCATCCCGGCGATTGCCCCAAGTGCGGCATGGCCTTGGAACCGAAAACGGTAACAGCAGGCACGGACGACGAAGAAAACGCCGAGTTGAACGACATGGCCAGGCGTTTCTGGATGGGCGCCGCGTTCACGGTGCCGGTGTTTGTCCTGGCGATGGCGCACATGATCCCGGCACCGGCAATTCAGTCCTGGGCGAACAGTCACGCCTCCCGCTGGCTGCAATTTGCGCTCACCGTGCCCGTGGTCGTGTGGGCGGGCTGGCCGTTTTTCCGTCGTGGCTGGCGCTCCGTCATCACCCGTCATTTGAACATGTTCACGCTGATTGCCATCGGCGTCGGCGCAGCCTTCGTCTTCAGCGCCGTGGCGATGTTGTTGCCCGACGTTTTCCCCCACACCATGCGGCACGAGGGCAAGGTCGCCATCTACTTTGAGGCCGCAGCGGTGATTATTGTGCTGGTGCTCCTTGGCCAGGTGCTCGAACTCCGCGCCCGCAGCCGTACGGGCAGTGCCATCAAAGCCTTGCTCAACCTCGCGCCGCCCATGGCGCGACACGTCGTCGAGGGAGGCGATCGGGAAATCCCGCTCGATCAGGTCAAGGTCGGCGACCGGTTGCGCGTGGTTCCGGGGGATAAGGTGCCCGTTGATGGCGTGGTGGTCCAAGGGCACTCCAGCGTGGAAGAATCCATGATCACCGGTGAACCGTTGCCGGTGGAAAAAACCGCCGGTGACCAGGTGACGGGCGGTACCGTCAATGGCACCGGCAGTTTCGTCATGGAGGCCCAACGGATCGGGAGCGACACCTTGCTCGGGCAGATCGTCAACATGGTTGCCGAGGCCCAGCGCAGCCGCGCCCCGATTCAGGGTCTCGCCGACAAAGTCGCGGGCATCTTCGTGCCGGCGGTGCTGGCGATTTCGGTCCTCACCTGCATCGTCTGGCTGTGGCTTGGGCCGGAACCAAAGCTCGCGCACGCCATCGTCAACGCCGTCGCGGTCCTCATCATTGCCTGCCCCTGTGCCCTCGGGCTGGCGACGCCCATGTCGATCATGGTCGGGGTCGGGCGCGGGGCGCAGGAAGGGGTGCTGGTAAAAAATGCCGAGGCGCTCGAACGGCTGGAAAAACTCACCACGCTTGTCGTCGATAAGACGGGGACGCTCACCGAGGGCAAACCCAAACTCATCGATGTCCTGCCCAACGACGGATTTGCGGCCAAGGATTTGCTGGGTCTGGCCGCCTCGCTGGAACAGAATAGCGAACATCCGCTTGCGGCTGCGATTGTCCGGGGTGCCACGGAACAGGACATCGTTTTTCAAGAGGTCAAAGATTTTCGTTCAGTGACTGCCGGTGGGGTTGCCGGCACTGTCGCCGGTCATGCGGTACTAATCGGCAAAGTGGGTTTCCTGCGGGCCGAAAAGGTTACCGGCCTGGAGCCGCTGGAAGCCTCAGCCGCAAAACTTCAGGAAGAGGGCAAGACCGCGATGTTTGTCGCCATTGATGGCAAACCGGCGGGAATCCTCACCGTCGCCGACCCGATCAAATCCACCACTGCCGAAGCCATCCGCGAACTCCATGCGCTCGGTTTGGAAATCGTCATGCTCACCGGTGACAACCGCCGCACCGCTGCGGCAGTGGCCGGCAAACTCGCCATCGATGCGGTGGAAGCGGAGATCGAGCCCGCCGGCAAGGTCGAGCAGATCAAAAAACTGCGCGCGGAAGGCAAACATGTGGCGATGGCCGGTGACGGTATCAACGACGCTCCAGCTCTCAGCGAAGCGGAAGTCGGCATCGCCATGGGCACCGGCACCGACGTGGCCATGCAAAGCGCTGGCATCACCCTAGTAAAAGGCGACCTCCGCGGCATCGCCAAGGCTATTCGCCTCAGTCGCGCCACCATGCGCAATATCCGGCAGAACCTGTTTTTCGCCTTTTTCTACAACGCGCTCGGAATTCCGGTGGCAGCGGGAGCGCTGTACCCTTTTTTCGGTTTGCTGCTCAGCCCGATCATCGCCGGCGCCGCCATGAGCCTGAGTTCCGTCACGGTTATCGGCAACGCCTTGCGGCTGCGGAAAGTAAAAATTTAAATTTGTTTGGTTAAAACAAAACAGTTCATCGCGCTCACAGCCTTGGCTGAACACAGGAGAATCAAAGCATGAAGACGAAGAACCAGGCTCTTTCCCCGGATCTGCTCAATCAGATGGACGCCTACTGGCGCGCCGCCAACTATCTGTCGGTCGGTCAGATTTACCTCTACGACAATCCGCTGCTGAAGAAACCGCTGGAGCTGGGGCACATCAAACCGCGTCTGCTCGGTCACTGGGGGACGACGCCGGGGTTGAACTTCATCTACGTGCACCTCAACCGCATCATCAAGCAATTCGATCTCAACGTCATCAATATCACCGGGCCGGGCCATGGCGGGCCGGGGCTGGTGGCGAATGCCTACCTCGAAGGAACCTACAGCGAGGTATATCCCTCCATCTCGCAGGACGAGGACGGGTTGAAGCGGCTGTTCACCCAGTTCTCCTTTCCCGGCGGCATCCCGAGCCATGTGGCACCGGAGACACCGGGGTCGATTCATGAGGGAGGCGAGCTGGGCTATTCGCTCTCGCATGCCTTCGGAGCGGCTTTTGACAATCCCGACCTGTTGGTCGCCTGCGTGGTCGGCGATGGCGAAGCGGAGACCGGCCCGCTTGCCACGAGCTGGCACTCGAACAAATTCCTCAATCCGGTCAACGACGGCGCCGTGCTGCCCATTCTCCACTTGAACGGCTACAAGATCGCCGGCCCCACGGTGTTGGCGCGCATCTCCCATGAAGAACTGGAAGCGCTCTTCCGTGGTTATGGCTACACACCCTATTTCGTCGAGGGCGACGACCCCGTGGCGATGCACGCCATCATGGCCGCGACGCTGGACAAGGTGGTCGGCGAGATTCAACGCATCCAGCATCAAGCCCGCAGTCTGGGGTTTAAGGAGCGCCCCCGGTGGCCGATGATCATCCTGCGCTCACCAAAAGGCTGGACCGGCCCCAAGGTTGTGGACGGGAAGCAAACGGAAGGCACCTGGCGTTCGCACCAGGTGCCGATGGGCGATATGAGCCATCCGGGCCATGTGCAGATTCTAGAAACATGGCTGCAGAGCTACCGGCCGCAGGAGTTGTTCGATCAGGCCGGCAAGCTTCGCGCCGAACTGGCCGATCTGGCCCCCAAAGGCGCGCGCCGGATGAGCGCCAATCCCCATGCCAACGGCGGTGTATTGCTGCGCGACCTGCGTCTGCCCGATTTCCGCGACTTTGCGGTGCAGGTGCCGAAACCCGGTGGCGTGGACGCCGAAGCCACCCGCATTCAGGGCGAGTTCATGCGCGATGTCATCAAGCTCAATCCCGCCACCTTCCGCATCTTCAGCCCGGACGAAACGTCCTCGAACCGCTGGGGCGCGGTGTTCGAGATCACCAGCCGCTGCTCGACGGCGGATATCGTTGCCGGCGATGACCATGTCGCCCCTGATGGCCGCGTCATGGAAATGCTGAGCGAACATCAATGCGAAGGCTGGCTCGAAGGCTATCTGCTCACCGGCCGGCACGGCTTTTTCTCCTGTTACGAAGCCTTCATCCACATCATCGACTCGATGTTCAACCAGCACGCCAAGTGGCTGGACGTCACCGGCGAAATTCCGTGGCGCCGGCCGATTGCTTCGCTGAACTACCTGCTGTCGTCGCATGTGTGGCGGCAGGACCATAACGGCTTTTCTCACCAGGACCCCGGCTTCATCGATGTCGCGGCCAACAAAAAGTCGGCCGTCATTCGCGTCTACCTGCCGCCCGACGCCAACACGCTGCTCTCGGTGACCGACCACTGCCTGAAGAGCCGCAATTACGTCAATGTGATTGTCGCCGGCAAACAACCCGGACCGCAGTGGCTCGACATGGATGCCGCCGTCAAGCACTGCAGCGCCGGTATCAGCATCTGGCCGTGGGCCAGCAACGACCTGGGCGGCGAGCCGGATGTGGTCATGGCCTGCTGCGGTGACGTGCCCACGCTCGAGACCCTGGCTGCCGTGCAATTGCTGCGGGAGCTTTTTCCAGCCCTGAAGATCCGGGTGGTGAACGTGGTCAACCTGATGAAACTGCAGCCGCAGAGTGAGCACCCCCACGGTTTGAGCCATCAGGATTTCGACACGCTGTTCACCACCGACAAGCCGATTGTCTTCGCCTACCACGGTTATCCGTGGCTGATTCATCGGCTCACCTATCGCCGCACCAACCATAAAAACCTGCACGTCCGCGGCTTCAAGGAAGAGGGGTCCACCACAACGCCGTTCGACATGGTGGTGATGAACGACCTCGACCGTTTTCATCTCGTGGCCGACGTCATCGATCGTGTCCACGCCCTCGGTCCCATGGCCGCATACGCCAAGCAAGCTATTCAGGACAAGCTCATCGAGCACAAACAATACATCGCGGTGCACGGCGAAGACCTGCCGGAGATCCGAAATTGGCGGTGGGGGGAAAAGACATGCATAATCAAATGATGCTTTTGTCCGGAGGTGAATATGCCTGATCAACCCATCCCCGCAACACCAAAGGCTGAAAGAAACCCAGGCCAGATCAAGCCTCTGCGCCTTTATCTCATCCGGCACGGTGAAACCGAATGGTCTCGCTCCGGCCGATACACCGGCAGCACGGACATCGCCCTGACCGCGCAGGGCGAAGAGGAAGCGCGTGACGTGGGGCAACGCCTCCGCGGCATTCCGTTCGCCCATGTATTGACCAGCCCGCTGCAACGGGCGCAACAAACCTGCGCGCTGGCAGCGTTAGCAGGGACGCCCGAGATCGAGCTGGACCTCGCGGAGTGGGACAATGGTGATGACGAGGGCCGTACCCCTGCGGATATTCTCGCCTCGCGACCGGATTGGAATCTCTTCCGGGACGGCTCTCCGAACGGGGAAACACCCGATCAGATTGGCGCCCGTGCGGATCGCCTCATTGTCCGCCTCCGCGCACTCGATGGCAACGTCGCGCTCTTCTCCCATGGGCATTTCGGCCGCGTCCTTGCCGCCCGCTGGATTGGGCTGGCCGTCGGGCAGGCGCAGCCGTTCCTGCTTCACACCGCGTCACTGAGCATCCTTTGTTACGCGCATGGCCGCACTGATCAGCCCGCCATCGAATTATGGAATGCCTCTCCTGCCCATGCACCCGCCGATTCGACGCCTGAACCGAATGCCGGCACGAAACAGATGAAAGAAGAAGCTCTTGAACAGTGGGATAACGAGGGAGGCATGACTCCTGACGATCAACGGACCAACACCTGACACCGGGAAAAGGCAACCTGTTTGGAGCGATGCATTAATGGCTTGGCCAGGACCTGCGGAGAAACAACGACGAACGTGTGCCCAAGGAGTATGCCCATGCTTCAATCTGTCTATCGTGGTTGTCAAATGGTTGTGCAAGCTTTTGTGCTTACGGCTGTTTGCAGCCTGCTGGGCTCGACGGTCATGGCACAGGAACCGGTCAATAAAGCCGGCGATTCCCAGACTGAACAGACCCCCGGCAAGGAAGTGCTTCCGCTCGTGCCCGATAAAGTGGACGTCAAGCCGGTCGCGCACGATGAAGAGATCCGCAATCGAATCCAGAGTGTCCTGAAGGCCACCGAATGGTTCACCGACCCCGAGGTTCGGGTCGAGGAAGGAGTCGTTTTTCTCAATGGCCAGGTGGAGTCCGAAGTGCTCAAAAAATGGGCCGGCGATCTGGCGCGCAATACCCAGGACGTTGTTGCCGTGGCCAACCGGATGACCGTATTCGATCCACCGGCTTGGGATTTCCATCCCGCGAAAAGTGGACTGCTTATTTTATGGCGCGACTTCATCCGCTCGCTCCCCTTGTTCGTCTTTGGCCTGTTCATCCTGGCGTTGTCGGTGGGGGCAAGCAGGCTGGCCACACGAGGCACACTGGCCTTTATTGGCCGGCGGATTCAAGCGAAACTGCTGCGCAACGTGATTGCGCGGGGGGCGAGCGTCATTGTGTTTCTCTTTGGCGTTTACGTCGTGCTCAAAGTTGCAGGGCTCACGCAACTGGCGCTGACCGTCGTCGGCGGCACCGGACTGATCGGACTGGTGGTGGGCATCGCCTTCCGTGATATCACCGAAAACTTCCTGGCCAGCATCTTTCTCAGCTTGCAGCGGCCGTACGAGATGGGCGACTTGGTCGAGATTTCCGGTGTGACCGGGTACGTGCAGCAATTGAACGTACGGACAACGATCTTGATGACCCTCGACGGCAACATCGCCCAAATTCCCAACGCCACCGTGTACAAAAGCAACCTTCAAAACTTCACGACCAATGCCAACCGGCGCGAGGATTTCGTCATCCGTATCGGTTACGACGATTCGATCACCAAAGCTCAGGAGATTGTCCGTAAAGCGCTGACAAGCCACCCCGCAGTGCTCAACGATCCCGAGCCTTCGATTTTGGTGGAGGCACTGGAGACGTCAACTGTCAACCTTCGGGTCTACTTCTGGTTGAATGGTCGCGATTACAGCTGGATGAAGGTGCGATCCTCCATCATTCGGCTCGTAAAACAGACCTTGCAGCAACAGGGCTATAGGATGCCCCCCAGCGTTGTCCAAGAGATTGCCGTCCTCCAAGGGTCTTCGATGACCGGACTCGATGGGAAATCGGCCGCTGCCGAGGGTGCCGATACCCTGACGGGAAAACACCGCCCCGAGGAACCGGCAGAGGAACCGCCCGATGCCGTTTCCACGAAAGCGGAAGCCGGCTTATACAGCGAAGCCGTGGTCATTGAGGAACAGGCGCGGCAGGCACAGCCGCTCAAGGACGGCGAGAATCTCCTGCCGGCTGCTTCTGCCGTTTCTCCGTCAAAAAAACAGCAGGAAAAACCAAAGCTATAAAATAGAGGTAACCGATAATGCTCAGAAAATTGTACCATTGGTGGCTGGAATGCCGCTCCAGCTTCTGGTTCGTTCCTGCTGTGGTGGTTCTGGACGCCGTGGTACTCGCCATCGTCCTGATCACCGTGGACGCGAACGTCGATCTGCCTGTCATTGAGCGATGGCCGCTCGTCTTCGACGCCAGTGCGGCAGGTGCCCGCAGCCTGCTCACCACCGTTGCCGGCTCGATGATCACCGTGGCCGGCGTGGTGTTCTCCATCACCCTGGTGGCCCTTTCTCTGGCGTCTAGTCAGTACACCTCACGGGTCATCCGGACGTTTATGCGCGACCGCGTCACCCAGGTGGTGCTTGGTGTGTTCGTCGGTATCTTCGCCTACTGCCTGGTGGTGCTGCGGACCATTCGCGGGGGGAACGAAGGGACGTTCGTTCCAGCGCTGGCGATGCTGACCGCGTTAATTCTTGCCTTCGTCGGCATCGCCTATCTCATCTATTTCATTCATCACATTTCGGTGTCCATTCAGGCCTCAAGCATTATTGCCGCAACCACGGAAGAGACCATTACGGCTGTGGATCAGATGTTTTCCGAAGAACTGGGGGATAACGACCGGGATAACATCCTCTGGACGTCTCTTGCCGATCAGCGTTGGTCGGCGATCTTGGCCCGGAAGACCGGTTACATCGAAGGAATCGACACAGGCGCACTTCTGAATGTGGCTCGTGAACACGGGACTATTCTGCGGATGGAACACGGCATCGGCGAGTTTATGATCGAGGGCGCACCGCTGCTCTGGGTGATGGGCCCGAACCGCGTCGACGATGAAACGACGTTCCAGCTGAACGCAGCCTATAGTGTCAGCCGTCAACGCACGGTGGAAACCGATGCCACGTTCGGCATCCGGCAGATCGTGGACATCGCCATGAAAGCGCTGTCGCCCGGCATCAACGACACCACGACCGCAGTGATGTGCATCGATTACCTGGCGGTGATTCTGGTCCGGCTTGCGACCCGCAGGTTTGCCCCCTCCCACTGCCTGGATCAGGGAAAACTGCGGCTCATTACTCGAGGCCCGAGCTTTGAAAGCCTGTTGGCCGAATCCTTCGACCAGATCCGGCAGAATGGTGCGGGCAACGTCACCATCATGGTGCGGATGCTCGACGCCCTGCACACCATCGCCGGTCAGACCGCCGACCCGGGCCGGCGGCGGGCGCTTGGTGAACACATGCAATGGATCGCTGAATTGGCCAAACGCACCATCGGATCCCCGTACGACCGGGCAAGATTGGAGCGCAAACTGGCGTTGGTGCGCGAAGCGTTTGCAACGGGGGCAAGTGTATCAAGGCACGAACAACCAACAAAGGACTGAAAATGAAATTGACAAGCAAAGATTTCCGGGTGCCGCAAGGTGAAAAAATCCACCTCGAAAAATGGCCGACTTCGGTCAAACCAGTGTACACCTCGAACAAAGAATACCGGAACATCCTGGAAAAACAGGTGAAAGAATTGAGTGAGTTGCAACGGATGCTCTACGCATCCAACCGTTATGCCTTGCTGCTGATCTTTCACGGTATGGACTCAGCCGGAAAGGACGGTGTCATCCGGCATGTGATGTCGGGGGTCAATCCGCAGGGATGTCAGGTATTCAGTTTCCAGCATCCAAGTGCAGAGGAACTGGACCATGATTTTCTCTGGCGTACGACATGCCGTCTGCCGGAACGTGGGAGGATCGGCATCTTCAATCGTTCCTACTACGAGGAAGTGCTCATCGTCCGTGTCCATCCTGAGATCCTCCACGCCCAAAACCTGCCGGATGAGGTGCTTGACGAGGAGACCATCTGGCGGGAGCGGTATCAGTCCATCAACGACCTGGAGGTGCATCTCCAGCGCAACGGCACCCGTGTCGTCAAATTCTTCCTGCATCTTTCCAAGGAAGAACAGCGCAAACGCTTCCTTGATCGGATTGACGAGGCCGAAAAAAATTGGAAATTCAGTGTGGCCGACATCGAAGAACGGCAATTCTGGACCCAGTACATGGGGGTCTATGAGGCGTGCCTGAGCGCGACGAGTACAGAGAGTGCGCCTTGGTATGTAGTGCCCGCCGACGACAAGAAGAACGCCCGGCTGATTATTTCGCAGATTATTCTCGATACGTTTAAGGCCCTCAAAATGAGTTACCCGGAGGTCAGCGAAAAGCGGCAGCAGGAATTGCTGTCGATCCGCCGGCGACTGACGGAGGAAGAGACAGGCGATGACTGAACCCGTCACCTGGAATTTCTACCGGCCCATTGGTGGTTGCCGGCCTCCACTCCGCGTCCCAACCTGTGAACAGGATGAGCAGCGCGGGATCGAATTGATGTTTGCATCAATGGTAGTTCCTCACCTACGGATATCGCTTAAGAAATCTGCCCCAATTACCCCTGCCGTATCAACGGCTGGGTGAAGGAGAACCGCATGACCCCGCCATCGGCCACCAACGAACCACCCAAGGGCACTGCCTGGCACCACCGTTCTGCCGAGGAAGTGCTGACAGAACTTGGTTCCAAAGCGACCGGACTCTCGGCTACCGAAGCTGCACAACGTCTCGCCGCCAACGGCCCGAACGAATTGCAAGAAGGCAAGCGCATCAGTACGCTGCAGATTTTTCTCGATCAGTTCAAGAGCCTGATCATCTGGATTCTCATCGCTGCCGGGGGCATTTCTGCCGTGATGGGTGAAGTCGTCGACGCTGTAGCCATCCTCGCCATTGTTGTCCTGAACGCTGCCATCGGTTTCTACCAGGAGTTCAACGCCGAGGAGTCGATTGCGGCTCTCAAGAAGATGACCGCGCCCCGCGCCAAGGTGCGGCGCGATGGGGCCATCACTTCGATCCCAGCCTCGGAAATCGTCGTTGGCGACATCCTGGCGCTGGAAGCCGGCGACCTGGTGGCGGCCGATGCCCGGCTCCTGGAAGCGGCATCGCTGAGATGCATCGAATCGGCGCTGACCGGCGAATCGGCAGCGGTGACGAAACAGCCCGCGACATTGGCTGGGAGCGATGTCCCCCTTGGCGACCGGGCCAACATGGTGTTCATGGCCACCGCTGTCGCAGCAGGTACCGGTCTGGCCGTTGTTGTGGCCACAGCGATGCACACCGAACTGGGCCGCATCGCCGGACTGCTGGCAAAAGAGGGTGCGGAAGAAAGCACTCCGCTGCAGAAGAAACTCGATTCGGTAGGACGCATCCTCGTCTGGGCGGCGCTCGCCATCGTCGCCCTGCTTTTCGGGCTGGGGATGCTTCGCGGGACCAATCTCTATGAATTGACGATGACTGCAGTCAGCCTTGCGGTGGCCGCTGTCCCGGAAGGGTTGCCTGCCATCGTTACGGTCGCGCTCGCGCTCGGTGTGCTGCGCATGTCCCGCCGGCACGCGCTCGTACGCAGACTGCCGGCAGTGGAGACGCTCGGTTCGACGACCATCATCTGTACGGATAAAACCGGGACGCTCACGGCCGGCGAAATGACCGTGCGCGGATTGTATGTCGCCGGCCAAAGCTTTGAGGTGACCGGTGACGGCTACGGACCGGACGGTGAAGTTCTCTTAGCGGGTAAAAAACCGGGGGCCGAATACACGGCTCCGCTACTCGAACTTGCAACCGTTCTCCTCGGCTGCAACAATTCGCATCTCGTTGAAGAAGACGGCGATTGGCACACCGTCGGCGATCCCACCGAAGGGGCCTTGCTATCGGCCGGCGTCAAGGCCGGCGGCAACCGCAAGCAGATCGAGGCGGAACTGCCGAAGCACCATGCCATTCCTTTCGACTCCGACCGCAAACGGAACACGGTGATTCGCAGGATGCCGGACGGCAGGCTCCGCGCCCTGATCAACGGTGCGCCCGATGTGCTGTTGGATCTCTGCACGGAGATCTCCACTGGCACCGGAGTCCGGCCGATGACAGACGAGGATCGCCAAAGTATTGAGACGCACAACACGGCAATGGCAGAGCAAGCCTTGCGGGTGCTCGGATCGGCCTATCGCGACCTGGATAACGCTTCGCCCTCCGAGCTCACAGCCGATGCCGTCGAACGTAACCTGGTGTTCGTCGGTCTGACCGGTATGTATGATCCGCCGCGCCAGGAGGCCAAAGACGCCGTGGCCAAGTGTCGCGCCGCCGGCATTCGGGTGGTGATGATTACCGGCGACCATCCGCACACCGCGGCAGCTATTGCCCGGGAAATCGGCCTCGCCACCGGCGACGAATCAGTGATTGCCGGAATGGAGATGGAGAACATATCGGAAGACGAACTCCGGCAGCGGGTGCTGAAAACCGTTGTCTACGCCCGCGTCACCGCCCTGCACAAACTGCGCATTATCCGTGCCCTGAAAACCGATCAAGAGGCCGTGGTGGCCATGACCGGCGATGGCGTCAACGATGCCCCGGCCATCAAAGGCGCAGACATCGGCATCGCCATGGGACAATCGGGCACGGAAGTCACCAAGCAAGCCGCGGACATGATCATCACCGATGACAACTTCGCCACCATTGTTGCAGCCGTGGAAGAAGGGCGCGGCATTTACGACAACATCCGCAAGACGCTGCAATACCTGCTGGCAGGCAACACCGGCGAACTGCTGCTGATGACGATCTGCGTCGCCATAGGTTTACCGTCGCCCCTGCTGCCGATTCACCTGCTGTGGGTCAACCTGGTCACCGATGGCCTGCCCGCGCTCTGCCTGGCCACCGACCCTATCGACCCCGACGTGATGCAACGCCGCCCGCGCCCCAGAACAGAAAGCATGACGGACCGCAGCTTCCTCCGCTCGATGCTCCTCACCGGCGGTCTCACAGCGATGTTGGCATTTGCAGTGTACCTCTACATCCTGAAGACGGAACCCCTGGAAACGGCGCGCACCTACGCCTTCACCGTGCTGGTCTTTGCCGAGCTCTTGCGGTCCTTTGGCGCTCGCAGTGAAACCAAGCAGGTCTGGCGTATCTCGTTGTTCACCAATCTCAATCTGGTCATCGTGGTAGCCGTTTCTTTCGGGCTCCAGGTGTGGAGTCAACACAATGCGATCCTGGGCCGCATACTCAAGACCTCATACATGCCGTTCACCGATTGCTTGCTGCTGCTGGCCTTGGGGGCTATCCCGCTGCTGGTCCTGGAAGGGGTGAAGATGGTGCGGAGAGCCAGGCGGTGAAAGAGAAACGCCAACCCATGCTGCCAGCGGCGCTGTCTCGCTGGCAAGGCAGACTTTGGCAAAACATTCTCCGGGCTTGGGCGGTCCTTGGCCTTGCCGGCAAAAAGTTTGCGGATATTGACGGAGTGCAGTTGGCCGGAGCCTTTGCCTTCAATGCGTTTTTCTCGCTGTTTCCATTGATGATTCTCCTGGTCACGATTGTCTCGTCCTTTGTCGACAGGGATATCGCCGGCAAAGAGGTTATCACCGCAATGGAGGGATATGTCCCGATTAGCGGCGAGATGCAACAGTACATATTTAGCGCCATCGCCGGTGTCATCAATGCGCGCGACAAGGCAAGCACGGTCGCCTCTCTCGCCCTGGCCTGGACAGCCCTCCAATGTTTCGCCACCCTGATCGTAGCAATCAACCGTGCCTGGGGCAGCGCGGTGTACAATTGGTGGCGGCTGCCGCTGAAAAGTCTGGTGTTACTCGGCAGCACCGCAACTGCGGTCCTTCTGGGCATGGCAGTGCCGGTGATGATGCAAATGACGAGGGGCTGGTTGTTTCCCCTGTATGATTACCGTTCCTGGGTTTATGACCTGGTCAGCTTTTTCATTCCCTCGGTGGTGGTGTTCTTCGGCCTGCTCCTGTTCTACCGGTTCGCTCCGAGTCGGCCCACGCGGTTTGTCGAAGTATGGGCTGCCGCCGTGTGCGCCACGGTGCTCTTGCGAGCGGTCGAAAATCTGTTCGTTCTTTATCTGAAAGACTTTGCCACATTGAACGCGGTCTACGGAACGTTTGGTGGGATCATGGCCTTGCTGCTGTGGATCTATGTTTCCGGAGCCGTTTTCATTTTTGGCGCCTGCCTGTGCGCAGGCCAAGCAGAAATACAGGCGCTGCCGTCAAAAACGACTAAAGCGCAGACAGAGTAATGGGGCACCGCTGACGGTTACATATGGCCAATGGTTAAATACAACCTTTTGCATGAGTGTATTGCACCATTCCACCGGAACACATTTGCAGATATATCATTTAAAAATCAAAATGATACACAACTGTTAACGATTTAAGAAAACCGGGAGCAAAGATTGCATGTTAATAAGGTACCATCGGATGAACCGATCCTATTGGACAGTTCAGTGTATTCCGATGGTCCCGAAATGGGGTCAATCGTCCAACTGTGCGACACGATCACACAACGAAAAAAGGAGTAGTTACAATGGCTGAAGGAACTGTAAAATGGTTTAATGATTCTAAGGGGTTTGGCTTTATTGAGCAGGATGGCGGCAAGGATGTGTTTGTGCATCATTCCGCTATTCAGGCTGAGGGATTCAAATCTCTCCAGGAAGGAGATCGCGTGAAATTTGATGTGGAAAATGGGGCCAAAGGTCCGTCGGCAATCAATGTTGTGAAGTGCTGACACTTGCGTTTGCCGGGAGACAATAAACCCTCTTCATGCGGGTTTATTGTCAACTTCTCTGCGTTGGTTAATTTCCTGCGGCTATTTCTTTTTATGCATTCCTCTCAAGGCAAAATAGACTTGGGGAAGTTCCCGAATACGCCTTAATCCCAGCTCTGCGGACAGAAAACCACCATTCCCTAACCTCACGCCACGTTGCATCATGTTGCATTGCAACATGATCGCTTCAGAGTTCCTTGTGCCAGCAGAAAGACACGATTCATCTTCGTGAATACCCTCTATTGTACCCATTCAAGCGGTTCGCAGAGTCAAGACGATAGGATGTTTTGTATTTTTTCAGGCGCTCACTCTCATTTAACAAGGATAATCACCATGAAACATATTAATATCGTTGCCCTGCTTTTCCTGCTGCTGCTTTCCTCGTGCGCGACCAGAGGCCAGACCGGAGCGGCTGGAGGTGCTGCAGGCGGTGCCCTTATCGGCCAGGCTATCGGCCATAATACGGGGGCGACATTGATTGGCGCCGCGGTAGGCGGATTGCTTGGTTATATTGTCGGCAACGAAATGGATAAATACGATCGAGACAGGCTGAGTAACACCTATGAGCAGGGTGCATCAAACCAACGCTCGTCCTGGGTAAATCCGGATAGCGGCAACCGGTACGCGGTTACCCCGGAGCCATCTTATCAGGATTCTTCTTCCAGGCAGGTTTGCAGACGGGCTGAAATCGAAGCCGTTATCGACGGCGAAGTGGAAAGAACCTACAGCACTGCTTGCCGGAATCAGTATGGGCAATGGGAGTTGCAACAATAAACCACCCGAGGTTTACCTGCTATGAACAAAAACACCATTGACTGTGAACTTGCTCATACGCGATCCGATGCAAGCACTTGCGCAACTCGGATACCTCTTTTTTACTCATAAGCAACCTGCTGATTTAAAAACAATGTATCACCAGAGCCTCTTGCAAAAAGGAAGTCTGCGCACCATGTTATTTCGACCAACGGGAGAAATCTCTTGTTTCAAAGCCTCTGCTGAAATCTCGATAAGCCATGGCCAATCACCCTCCACCTTCTCGCCGTTAACGCTCTGCAAACAGGGCCGGTAAACGGTCTTCCTCCCCGAGGCTGATAACCGGCCTTCTTCCCTCCGTGGCCCATGGACCGTGGAGGCTCTCTCCCTCCAGCCCTATTCACCAAGGAACCTGTAAAGCAGGTTATATTTAACCGGTGGTTAAATATAACCGCATAAACGTGGGGACCGAGGCAACAATGCAACCCTTGTTGATGTTAATTATTCACGATAAAACAGCATTATGGATAGTTATGCATCGGCCGGTTACATTCTGGATCAATGATTGCTTTCCTTATGCCAGGCCAAGGAAAACTGCAGGCATTTGTTTGCATCCGGGCTTCTAGAAAAGAGGAATTGGTAGATGTCGGTCAATCAGAACAACAAACAACCAGAAAATTTTACCGATAAAATTCGGTCTTTGTTTGGCTATGGAGTTTCTCAGGATAAAAAGAATGCTTTGCCGCCGCAAGGCCGATTCAACACCTGGTTTTTTCTATTCATTTTTCTCTTCTTTGCTTTCCTGCAACCCTATTTCTTTTCTGCAAAGGTAGAAACGATTCCCTACAGTCAGTTTAAACAGGATCTTGCCGAAGGAAAAGTGGGCCAGTTAACCATCGACTCTGAAAAAATCACTGGAACGCTGTCAGGGCCTCCAAGTCAGGAGTTCACGACTGTGCGTGTCGACGATCCCGGCCTGGTGAAAGAGCTGGATGAACGAAAGGTCAGTTATTCCGGACGGTATCAAAACAAATTTTTAAGCAGCCTTCTCTCATGGATTCTCCCATTTGGCATTATGTTTCTGATCTGGCGTTATGCCATTAAAAAAATGGGGCCAGGGATGGGCGTCATGTCTTTTGGTAAAAGCAAAGCCAAGATTTTTGCCGAGAGTGAGATTCAGGTCAGTTTCAAGGATGTGGCCGGTATTGACGAGGCCAAGGGAGAGCTCGAGGAAGTGGTCGATTTTTTGAGTACTCCTGAAAAAGCCCAGAAACTTGGGGGGAGGATACCCAAAGGGGTGCTGCTCGTCGGCCCGCCAGGCACGGGCAAAACACTGTTGGCCAAGGCCGTCGCCGGTGAGGCCAAGGTGCCATTTTTCAGCATCAGCGGCTCCGAATTTGTCGAAATGTTTGTCGGCGTCGGAGCTGCCCGAGTTCGCGATCTCTTTTCCCAAGCTGCGGCTCAGGCACCCTGCATCATCTTCATCGATGAACTGGATGCCCTCGGCAAAGCCCGGGGGGTGAATGCGATGGGAGGCAATGATGAACGGGAACAGACACTGAATCAATTGCTGGTCGAGATGGATGGGTTCGACACCAACAAAGGGGTCATCATCATGGCGGCCACCAACCGCCCGGAAATTTTGGACCCTGCATTGCTCCGGCCAGGACGGTTCGATCGGCAGGTTTTAGTCGACCGTCCTGATATCAATGGCCGGGAAGCCATCTTAAAAATTCACGCCAAAAACGTGGTCTTGGGTCCCGAGATCGATTTACGCAAAATCGCCGGCCGCACTCCTGGTTTTGTGGGGGCGGATCTGGCCAACATCATCAACGAAGCCGCGCTGCTGGCAGCCAGAAACAATAAAGAAACCGTGGAGATGGTCGATTTCGACGAGGCTATCGACCGGGTGGTTGCCGGTCTGCAGAAAAAAAATCGGGTGATGAATGCCCAGGAAAAAGAAATTGTCGCCTTTCATGAGTCCGGGCACGCGATTGTCGCCGAATCTGTGGAACATGCTGATCCAGTTCATAAAATCTCCATTATTCCTCGGGGCATAGCGGCACTCGGGTATACCCAGCAACAACCAACGGAAGATCGGTATCTCATGACCCGCTCGGAATTGGTGGACCGGTTGGCTGTTTTGTTAGGCGGCAGGGTTGCGGAAGAACTGGTTTTTCAGGAAATATCAACCGGCGCCCAAAACGATTTGCAGCGGGCCTCGGATATTGCCCGGGCCATGGTCACGGAATATGGCATGAGTGACCGCCTGGGATTGGTGAGCTATGAACGGCCTCGTCAGGCGATGTTTCTTCCGGACACCTATTCTTCCGGGAAAAATTACAGTGAAGCGAAGGCTGCGCAAATCGACGAGGAAGTCACCCGATTTATCGATGAAGCCCATCAACGTGTCCGTGGAATCCTCTCGGAACGGCGTGCCGTCCTTGATGATTTGGCGAGGCTCCTTTCTGAAAGAGAAAGTGTGCAGGGCGATGAATTGCGAGAAATGCTGGCAACAGCCATGGATAGTGCAGAAACGGCATCACCTGAGGTAGTGCCACCCTCTCCGCAGACCGGTATTGAGCATCAAGGGTGAATCTTGTTTTCCCCAGAAGAACTCTATAATCGAAGAAGGACCAAACGATTATCGACTCGTACAGAGCACTCTGGAGAAGTACTTCAACAGAAAGGGCTACAGCAATGATCCTAGTCAGAACTATCATGACCGCTCTTCCGGAAAAGCAGAAAGAGGTGTTGCAAACCCTTCTTTCACTGATTGAGCCGCCAGAAAAAGAAAAAGGCTGCTTGAGTTATGCCATCTTCAGCGACATCGAAGATACCAATGTCTTTAACCTGTTTTCGGAATGGGAAACCCGCCAACATCTTGACCAGCACATGAAGTCCGACAGATTCGGCGTTTTGCTTGGAACAAAATGTCTCTTAAGTGAACCCTTGCAAATCAAAATTGCCACGGTTGCAGCGTTTGAAGGCATGGAGGCTGTTTGTTCGGTCAGGAAAAAAGGGTTAATCGATCCCACTGTTCGTACGGCCCAGAACACCTCGACCTGAACGTTCCAACCGTTTTCCGGAAACAAACCTTTCCTCAAAGGCAAGAAGAGTCGAATCAGCTCATCAATGAACAAAAGCCACGTTCACGACATTTCCCATGGTGACTAGCCGCGCTCCTTTGTCGTTCAGCTAGGGCACAAGGATAGAACTATGCCGAACACCTCTCTCGAAAACAAACTCGACCCCGCCGACCCCGACCTCCTCGGACAACTCGTTGTTCTGAAAAATAAACTGCTCGAAGAGCAAAACATCCGGCAGACCCTGCAAGATTCCGAGAAGCGCTACCGGCGGCTCTTTGAATCAGCCCGGGACGGCATCTTGATCCTCGATGCCGAGACGGGCAGGGTGGTGGACGTCAATCCTTACCTGCTGCAGTTGCTAGGGTATTCCTATGACGCGCTGCGCGGCCAATACATCTGGGAACTCGGCGTATTCAAAGACATCGCCGCATCAAAGGAGGCGTTTAAGACCCTTCAGGACAGCGAATACATCCGTTACGAAGACTTGCCGCTGGAAACCCGCAACGGCCACCCCATTGCCGTGGAATTTGTCAGCAACGTCTACCTTGTGGACCACAGCAAGGTCATTCAATGCAACATCCGAGACATCACAGCCCGCAAGCGGGCCGATGCCGAACGCAAGCGGTTGCTGGCAGCCATCGAGCAGGCCGGAGAGGGCATTGTCATGACCGATGCCCAAGGGAACATCGAGTTTGTCAATCCAGCCTTCGAGCAGATAACGGGCTACAGCCATACTGAGGTTCTCGGCCGCAATCCGCGCATCCTAAAGAGCGGTACCCATGACGACCTTTTTTACCGCGACCTCTGGGAGACCATCTCCAGCGGTCGAACCTGGGCCGGACGCCTGGTCAACAAACGCAATGACGGCAAGCTCTACACCGAGGAGACAACCATTTCTCCGGTTCGCGAAGCTTCGGGACGGATTGTCAACTATGTGGCTGTCAAACGCGACATCTCCGAGCACCTCCGCCTGTCAGCCCAGTTTCAGCAGGCCCAGAAGATGGAGGCGGTAGGCTTGCTGGCCGGGGGCGTGGCCCACGATTACAACAATATGCTCGGCGTTATCCTCGGATATGCGGAACTGGCTCTGGAAAAGGTGGGTCCGGCCGAGCCCCTGCATGCCGATCTTGAAATTATCATCACCGCCGCAAGACGTTCCGTAGACATAACCCGGCAATTGCTGACCTTTGCCCGCAAACAGACGATCATCCCGGTGGTGCTTGACCTGAACCAGACCGTAGAGACCATGCTCGCCATGATCCGCCGCTTGATCGGCGAGGACATCGACCTGGCCTGGCTGCCCAAGGCGAACCTGCGGCCGATCAAAATGGACCCCACGCAGGTCGATCAGATTCTGGCGAATCTCTGCGTCAACGCGAGGGACGCCTTCACGGGCAGCGGCAAGATCACCATTGAAACCGGAAACGTTGATTTTGATGCGGCCTACTGCGCCGATCATTTCGGGTTTGTCGAAGGAGCATATGTCCTGCTGGCTGTGAGTGACGATGGTTGCGGTATGAGCAAGGAGGTCATGGAGCACATCTTTGATCCGTTTTTCACCACCAAAGAGGAGGGGCATGGAACAGGTCTGGGGCTTTCCACGGTGCATGGCATCGTCAAACAGAACAATGGATTCATCAATGTCTACAGTGAACCGGGAAAAGGAACCACTTTCCGCATCTACCTGCCCCAGCATGTGGAACAGGCCGCCGCTTCCGCACAAACCAAGGCGTTGGATATACCTGTAAGCCAAGGGGAGACCGTGCTGGTGGTTGAGGATGAACCGGTCCTCTTGATGATGGCCCAAATGATGCTGCGAAAATTAGGGTATCGGGTGTTGGCTGCTGGGACGCCGAGTAAAGCCATCGAGCTGGCCGAGCAACATGAACGACAGATACACCTTGCGATCACCGATGTGGTCATGCCGGAAATGAACGGCCGGGATTTGGCGGAATGTTTGCAAGCCCTCTCTCCCGGTCTGAAAATTTTGTTCATGTCCGGCTATACCGCCGACGTCATCGCCCGCCGGGGCGTACTGGAGGCGGGGGTGAATTTCCTGCAAAAGCCCTTCTCAGTCCATGATCTGGCGACCAAAGTGCGGGAGGTGCTGGAAAATTGAGCAAGTCCGCCCGGCGGACACCCGCAAGAGACCAGGCAACAGGCACTGTTAGATGTTGAGCATTGTCAGCTTAGCGCTTGAGACCGCAACCTTGCGCTGAAATGGTCAAAAAAACAAAAGAAGAATTGGTTCCAACACGTTCTACTTGCGCCAAGGAGTACCCTGCCATGAACATTCTCCTGATTTATCCGCAATTTCCGGATACCTTCTGGTCCTTCACCTATGCCTTGCCTTTTATCGGTAAAAAAGCGGCTTTTCCGCCGCTTGGCCTGATAACCGTTGCGGCCCTGCTGCCCGAGCAATGGCATAAACGTCTCGTCGACGTCAACATCGAGAGCCTTACCGACGAGGACCTTGCCTGGGCGGATATGGTGTTTATTGGCGGCATGGCCATTCAGCGTACATCAGCTCAGCAGATTATCGCCCGCTGTCGCGCCGCGGATAAAAGAATCGTGGCAGGAGGGCCTCTTTTTACCATTGAACCCGATGCCTTCAACGAGGTGGACCATTTCGTTCTCGACGAAGCGGAACTCACCCTGCCCATTTTTTTGGCGGACTTGCACCGCGGGCAAGCGAAAAAGGTCTACAGGGCCGAACGGTTTTGCGATCTTGGCGCTACCCCTGCCCCTTTATGGGAGCTGGTGAAGATGAAGAGATACGCCTCGATGAACCTGCAGTTTTCCAGGGGTTGTCCGTTCAACTGCGAATTTTGCAACGTGACGACCCTTTTCGGTCATCGTCCAAGGATCAAGACATCGCAGCAAGTGATCGCGGAATTGGATCGTCTGTATGCCTCCGGGTGGCGGAGCAGCATCTTTTTTGTCGACGACAACTTTATTGGCAACAGGGCATATTTGAAGAATCATTTATTGCCTGCCCTGATCGAATGGCGGAAAGACAAAAAAGGGTGCGTCTTTTTCACCGAAGCCTCGATCAATCTCGCCGATGACCCAGAACTCCTGGCCATGATGGTGCAGGCCGGGTTTGATTCCGTTTTTATCGGCATTGAATCACCGGACGAGGACAGTCTGACGGAATGTCATAAAACGCAGGACAAAAATCGCGATCTCCTGGAAAGCGTTAAAAAAATTCATCGCTCAGGGCTCCAGGTGATGGGAGGGTTTATTGTGGGATTTGACAGTGATCTGCCGTCAATTTTTCAGCGGCAGATCGATTTCATCCAGCGCAGTGGCATCGTCATTGCCATGGTGGGCATGCTCCAGGCGCCTCCGGGGACGCGTCTTTTTGACCGTCTTCAGCGGGAGAGCCGGGTCGCCGAAACCTTTTCCGGGGACAATGTTGATGGCACCACCAACATTATCCCGCAAATGGGGATCGAAACGCTATCGCGCGGCTACCAAACGATAATGGGGTATATTTATTCGCCGAGAAATTACTACCGGCGGGTGCGGACGTTGCTGCAGGAACTTAAAACGCCTGCAATCAACCAGCCCATGAGTGTGCAGCGCTTCCTTTCCTTTTTTCGAGCCGCTATCCGCCTGGGTCTCTTGGGGCGAGAGCGTTTTCAATACTGGCAACTGATGCTCTGGACGCTTCTCCGCAGACCCAGGCTGATACCGGTGGCCATTACGCTCTCCATTTACGGCTATCATTACCGCAAAATATGCGAACTCTATATTCTGTAAACCAGATGAGAGATAGGGTGAAGCGAGAGATGGTACTGTTGTATCCGGAGACTGCTGCTCTATAGGTACATAACCAGTAGGGATTCCGAGAGGAATCCCTACAAGCAAAGCAATTCTTTTTTACCGTTTAATATCCACTGCCTACAATAAGGTTGTTATTTGTCCTTTTAATGTAGGTGTTTTTCTCCTTTTCTTTCCAAATGTATTTAACCCATTCTCCTTGAGGAGTTGCCGCCTTTATTGCCTCATAGATTGGCATGCCTTCGACTTTCAGATCCTTCCCGGCCAAAGTTGGATGCACTATGAGTTTCCCCTCTGCTTCCATGATAAAAGCATAGGGTGTATACGCATCGGCGGCAAAGCTTGCGGCCCCCTTGCCCCCATTAATGGCAGCAACAACTGCATCCACATTTTTAGCGATAGCCTCTTTGTCGGCAGCAAAGGCCTGCGTACCAAAGAGAACAACCGCGACCATGTACAGCATAACCATTAATTGTTTCATTGTTCATCCTCCACGTTGGTTGAATATCGAAATCTTGCCCTATGCAAGTTTCGAAAGTCCAAAAGGCCGATAGAAAGAAAAGTGAGCGTTCAGGTTCTGCAAGAGAATCCTCATGCCACCCGCTTTGCGTCGTTGAGTTGATATGCGGTCAACCCAGGGAAGCCGGTGAGCATCCCATTCACCGCCTAAAATATTAGATTTGTTAAGATTTCTGATAGTTGATATTGAGCTTGCTCATTCGGGCACGCAGGGTGCTACGGTCAAGGCCAAGGATTTCAGCAGCACTGTTCTTCCCGCTGATTTTCCATTTGGTTTGTTCAAGCACTTGAAGAATGTAGTCTCGCTCAACCGCGGCCAAGGTTTTGGGTATTGTACATAAATCCCTGGATGGCTTTTTAAGTTCATCAGCCAGGCGCAGTTTGGGGCCCGACGAGTTGATCACCGCACGTTCGAGGACATTTTCGAGTTCCCGAATATTTCCGGGCCAATGATATTGCTGCAAAGCATTCATGACCCCTGCAGGAATAACCTCAATTGTTTTACCCATTCTCTTGGCAATCTTTCCCACGTAAAATTCCACCAGGAGCGGTATGTCGTCCTGGCGATCGCGGAGCGGCGGCATGGTGATCGGGAAAATATTCAACCGGTACCAGAGATCTTCCCGGAAACGCCCCTTACGCACTTCCTCTTCCAAATTGCGGTTTGTCGCGGCAATTATTCGTGTATCAACTTTGATGGTACGGGTGCTGCCCAATCGTTCAAATTCGCCATCCTGAAGCACCCTGAGCAATTTACCCTGGAGCTCGAGGGGTAACTCTCCGATTTCATCGAGAAAAAAGGTGCCGCCATTTGCCACCTCGAAACGGCCGATGTGTTTGGCATGGGAACCGGTGAAGGCCCCTTTCTCATGGCCGAACAATTCGCTCTCGATGAGGTTTGCCGGCAGTGCGGCGCAATTCACCTTGACCAGTGCCCTGTTTTTGCGCAGACTCAAGTCGTGAATGGCCCGGGCAACCAACTCCTTGCCGGTTCCCGTTTCGCCTAAGATGAGGACCGTGGTGTCGCTGCTGGCGATTTGTTCGACCTTGTACAGCACATATTTAAGGCCATCGCTCTGGCCGACAATTCGCTCGTGGTTGTTTTCGAGTTTAATCTCTTCCTGGAGATATGCTCTTTCCGCTTCTAACTGTTCCTTGAGGGATTGTATCTCTGCAAGGGCTTCTTCAGCTGCCTCTCTCCTTTTATCCGCCTCTTCCTGGGCGGCAACACACTCAATTGTTCGTTTATTAACGAGTTCTTCAAGATTTCTTTTGTGCAATTCACTGTCTGTGACATCCTCAATAGACAAGAGAATAAGTTGAGATACAGCCGATTTTCTATATAAAATTCGGCTGGCATTGAGGTGCATGACCCTTCGACCAATAAACTCGAATTCCTGTTCGACTTCAAAATCATTGATCACCGCATTCTTGAGAAGGACAGCTTCAAGCAATTCTTTTAACCTCGGTATGTTCCATGCGCGGTTTCCAAGATCAAAAAGCGATTGCCCCTCGGTCTGAGCGGGTTCGCTGACAAACTTCATGTAATAGTGACGATTGGCTTTGACGACATTCAAATCGTAATCAAGCACCAGGAGAGGTTGACGAATCGAACCAAGGATATTGAAAAAGACTTCAACAAAGACTGACCGCCTTGGTTTATCAACGATCAACTGATGCTCGTTCTTCTCACAAAAGTTTAAAATATTCACAACTCGCCTGCGCGGTTAAGGTGGCGGACGTCATTCATCCATCGGAAGAGAGCCGTCCTGGGCGATCAGTTACGAACAGTACAATTTTATCCAGTAGGCCACTCAGTTACTCTTCAGCAAACTTTGCGCCTAATTAACCAGTGATCATTAAATTGAAATATTTTTTTATTATCTAATAATATTAACATTTTGTAATTTTAGTCGAATGAGGCAACGGCGGGCAATACTGTGACATCGCAACAAAACCGTTGCGTTGAACCACCTCCCTTACACCTGTTCTTCTTCGAAGGCAGCTTTGTTTTTGCGAATGTCCATTCGAATAGAATCCCATCGCAAAAAGGCGACCTGGAAATCATCACGAACAGGACGCATGGAGTAGGGGAGGGCGGATATTTAGCTAACTGGCCGGAAAATATGCATGCGAGAGGCGCAGTTGACCAATGACCCTGGTTAGGCAAAAATTCGTGGATCAACCAAAAGAGTCAGGTTGGCATTCCTGTACAATGACGGCCAGGTGGCTTAAAACATTTAAAATCATCCTGCTTCAGACCAACGTATTCTTCCCATTGCACTCAACTGGGTGTTGATGGACAAGGAACAAGACCGCAATAAATTCAATAATAGGTCACATATAACCACAGGTTAAATATGACCCTTTCCCGCAGCTATCGACACCAGTCGCCAAATATTTTTCCATCTCATTATTCCTATAAAAATCAGAGTGATGCAGACAAGATTCTGAGCATTCTCATCTTGGCGTAAAAATTGAAATATAAAAGATGCAGAACAAGAAGGATCTCATCAGGAGAGTTGGCCTTCACCGCAATCATCTAAAGAGGATACCCGTTATGAACAAGAAAAATTTATTTGCCCCGTTGTATCTCGTCATTGTTGTCCTGTTCGCCACCATGGTCGGTTGCTCATCCAAGGACGACAGGTCAGAGCAAGTAATTGAGAGAAGGTCGAGCACAAGCACGAGCACGACCGTTGAAAGTCCGGTGATACAAGAGAGGAAAACCACCACGACGACCACTGAAAGTCGATAAATATTCGATGGGCGGGACGCAGGGCATATAGAAGAGGGGATGGCCCTGTAGGCTATGTATCGAGGAAGAAAGAGAAACTACTGTACGCACATCACACAAACTGAGGCTTCCTGCCATTCCAACCCCAGGAATGAAGAACTGCACGGAGCATCATAGTGTTGCATCGAATGCCCATACATTTTTAAACGGAGAATATCATGAACACATTGAAATCGTGCATCATTGCCCTGACCGTACTGGTTTTGCCCTGTGGGGCATTTGCCCAACAGCAATCCATGACGACTGTCGACACGAGAACCTCGACCGAAACCGCTGGCACAATCAGTGAGATGAGTCCTGATACCATCGTGGTTCGGACGGAAACCAGCTCGTCCCCTATGAACTACAGCTCCACCAAAAGCACAACCTATGTGGATGAAACCGGTGCGCCCGTCTCCGTGGAAACGGTTAAATCCGGCCTGCCGGTAACGGTGTACTACACTCGCGAAGGTGATCGCATGATCGCTGAAAAGGTAGTTGTTCGGAAAACCACCACCACGACAACCGAACGACCTGGTATGCAGGAGAAACGAACCCGCACCTCAACAACCACTGAAACGAAATATTAATCGAAACGGTGCCAAGGTCAAAGTCCTGCAGGGCATCCCCTGTGGGATGTTTTTTTTGGGGAGCGGGCAATGTCGTTTTGGAAAAACGTTCGTTCCTGGAGGTGCGGAAACTATGATCAGGGTGGCAACGCTCAACAGCAGCAATGGACACGATCTTTCAATCGCTGATCTGCATGCACGTATTACGCAGTTACGTCAAATGGAAATCGATATCCTCTGTTGCCAAGGCGTCTGGCGGGCAACGGACGACAGGGAAGAAAACCAAATTCGTCTCTTGTCCCAATCATTGCAGGTGAACTGCAGTTGTTTTGCCGCATACCGTCATCGGCAAAGCGAAAAAGATCGAAAATCGACGAGTGCCAGCGGACTTGCCATTCTGACCGGATCGAAGATTTGGCCGCTCAACAGCGGCAACCTCAAGGGGATCTGCGAGCCGGAGGGATCAAGGGAGATTGTTCAGTTCGCACTTGTCCGGAAAAATGGCGCATCGATCCTTATCCTTAATCTACAGCTCTGTGAATCAAGGCAATTGCAGTTGCTGCAATTGAGCGCTCTTTTCTCGCATCAAATGCTAAGAGGACGCTATGGGGCCGTGGTGCTGTGCAGTGATCGGCGAACCAAACTGACTGCGAACGAGTTGCAGACCATCACAAAAATGTCAAACTACGTGGCTCACAGTCCAGCGCCGTCGGCTTCCTCTGCCGGAGAAGGGATGCTCTGGATTCTCGTTGCCAACAAACAACCGGTCGCATCCGTGACCATCAATAACCTGCAGACAAGCCTATCCCTTGAATTCGAGATGGATCGAATCTCATTGGATAAAAACAACAAACCTTATTACGCGCTGTCTTTCGATGAACAGTGGGCCGGATACAAGGCGAATGCCCAGACCTTGGCCACCTGAATCAAGCGCAGGCGGGAGCTTTGAGGGTTAACGGAAGAGGAGATTAGGCACTCGACGATAGAAATTCATTTTCAAACGATTTTTTTCAGCAGTTCTTTCAAGCCTGCTGAGATGACCATTTTTTGAATTTTCCCGGAAGCTCGAGAGACAGGTACCGGCATTACAATGGCCTCAGACGCATCATCAACTCATGCATACCATCAAGGCATACTTCCTGTTTATTTTGTTGATTGGCGCCATGAGCCTCGACAGCGGATGCGCGACTCTGCCGAATGTCTCTAAAGTTATAGATGAAGCGCCGGATTCGCGGCAATCTCGTCAAATAGTATCGTCCAAGGGTTTGTTATCTCCTCAAAAAAGCAGAGCCATTATGGAACGTCTGCAGAGGTCCGTTAACCCTACGGACATTCTGGAACGCCACTCTGCCGTGATGGAATCAGTTACCGAAAGCCCACTGACCAAAGGCAACAAAGTTACTCTGCTCAACGATGGTCAGGCGACCTATGCCGCAATGTTTCATGCAATTCAGCTCGCCAAAGATCATATCAATCTTGAAACCTTTATTATTGAAGATGATGAAGTGGGCCGCACATTCGCCGATCTGTTGCTGCAGAAACAGGCGGAGGGCGTCCAGGTACGTCTCATCTATGACAGCATCGGCAGTTTAAATACGCCCACCGCCTTTTTTCAGCGTTTGCGGAGCGCGGGTATTCAAGTTGTCGAATTCAACCCGCTCAACCCGTTCAAAACCCATAGCTTCTGGCTGCTGAAGAATCCCGACCACCGCAAGATGCTGATCATCGACGGCACAGTCGCCATTGCCGGGGGAATCAACATCAGTTCGGTGTATTCAAGCAGTCTTTCCGGCAGAAAGGCAAAAAGATCTTCACTCCCCTGGCGTGACACCGATGTCCAGATTGAAGGACCTGCGGTGGCTGAGTTCCAGAGATTGTTCCTTGATACCTGGCAGAAGCAAAAAGGACCGGATATTTCTGAAGGCAAATTTTTCCCTCCTCTCAAGGAAATTGGAACTGCCCTGGTGCGGGTCGTCGGTAGTACTCCAGGCGAGGACAATAGAATAACGTTTGTCGTTTATGTCTCAGCCTTCACTTTTGCAGAACACTCGATTCACCTGACCAATGCCTATTTCATCCCCGATAACCAAATTCTGAATGCACTCGCCGACGCCGCCAAACGCGGTGTAGACGTCAAGATCATTCTCCCCTCAACCACCGATTCGACTATGGCTTTAAACGCCGCGCGCTACAATTATTCCGCGCTGTTACAGGCCGGGGTAAAGATTTATGAACTTCGCAACGCCATACTGCATGCAAAAATAGCGGTCATTGACGGGGTCTGGTCGACCGTCGGCTCAACCAACCTGGATTATTGGAGCCTTTTAAGCGATGACGAAGTCAACGCTGTTATCCTCAGTCGTGAGTTTGCCGTCGATATGGAACAGATATTCACAAAGGATCTCGCGGAATCAGAACAGATTCTGCGGGATACGTGGGAAAAAAGATCTGTATCGCGGAAGATCAAAGAGTCATTTGCCCATCTCTTTGCCAACTGGATGTGAGCAATTTTTCAACATATTGGTATCATTTAAAAATTAAAAAGAAAACTGGATGGCCACGATCAAAAACCCTCTTCATTTCCTGCTCGTTCCGGTTGCCGTGGCGATTGTATGTATTGCCGGTTTCTCTCGAGCTGCCGAGGACCCTGGGCAAGGTGCAGCCATGTTACTCGACGCATATCACAGGAACATGACCAAGTTGGAAACCAGCAACTTCGGCCTCCCTCTGTATCTCGAGTCTCTTGAGCTCCACGACAAATTGCATGTAGATGTCTACGGGATCTTTGATTACCCCTTCGGAAGCGTTGCCGAGATGCTCAATGTACCGGCTAATTGGTGCGATATCGTTCCCCTCCATCCCAATGTTAAGGCATGCACCTACAGGGAAAAGGCCGAAAAATGGTCGCTGACCTTTTATCTCGGCCGCAAAGGGTATCAACAACTGGAAGACACGAACCAGATCATATGCCATTACCGGAACGTTGAACGGCAGTCTGGATATCTGAATGTCATGATTGTTGCTGATCAAGGCCCCTATGGCACCAAAAACCACATTATGAGGTTCGAGGCCCTGCCCCTTGACAGTGGCAAGACTTTTGTTCATGTCAGTTATTCCTTCAACGACAGTCCGGCGCTTCGCCTCGCGGCAAAGATCTATTTTGCGACTCTCGGCCGAAACAAGGTCGGATTCACAGTGACTGGTCTCAACCCAAACGGCGACCCTGTCTTTATTGGTGGCCCACGTGGCGCGGTTGAACGGAGTGCCGCCCGGTACTATTTCGCGATCCAAACCTTCATGAATACGGTGCGCTATTCCGAAGAAATCCGTTTCAACAAGAGGGTAAACGATTGGTATGACTTGACAAGCCGTTACCGCAGGCAGCTCTTCGATCTCGACAAAAAGGATTATCTCAACTTCAAGACATCAGAACACAGTGATCAAGTGACCCTCCAACGCCGGATCGGGTCGGGGTTGCAGTGAGTATTACAAGCAGCATCAACCCTGCGATGCTGCACATTGGCGCCTGCAAATTATCAACACTCAACAGAAAAGGAGACATGTTATGCCGTTAATACAATTGGTTATTATTTTGGTTGCCGTTGGAGTGGTCCTCTGGGTGATTAACAGTTACATCCCGATGCAATCCACTATTAAGAAGATTCTCAATGTCGTCGTCATTGTTGCAGTGATTATCTGGCTTTTGAGTGTTTTCGGACTCATAGGAGACCTTTCAGCGATTCGAATTGGGAAATGAAAGGTGTGAGCAACTTCTCCGTGGAGGGCAGGCGAAACACCCGCACCTAAAAAACAAAGCAATTCGATAGCCTGGATACCCGTATCTTTTCTGGCATATCGACCTGCCTGGACCAGGCGTTTGGATTCGGGCGAGCCTGTCGCATCCCGGAGGGACCTTTTCAATACCCGAAAGGCTTCCTTTCGGGGTGAACGGTATCTCTTTCTTTTGAGCATTTCTGTATGTAACCAAGAGAGTTGAACGGGGTAATATCGCACAATGGAGTTAACATGAAGAACCGATTCGTTTGTATTCACGGACACTTCTATCAACCTCCCAGGGAAAGCCCTTGGCTGGAGACCATTGAGATCCAGGATTCCGCGTTTCCGTATCACGACTGGAACGAACGGATTTCAGCCGAATGCTACGCAGCCAACGCCGTGTCGAGAATCTGGGACACCAAAGGACGCATAGCCCAACTGGTCAACAATTACGCCAGCATAAGTTTCAACTTCGGCCCGACAGTTTTGCTCTGGATGGAGAAGTTTGCCATCGACGTCTACGAGGCCATCCGTGAGGCTGACAGGCAGAGCTTGGAAAAATTCTCTGGGCACGGATCGGCATTGGCCCAAGCCTACAATCACATGATCCTGCCGCTGGCGAACACCCGTGACAAGCAAACCCAGATTATCTGGGGGATACATGATTTCGAATATCGCTTTGGACGCAAGCCCGAAGGGTTGTGGCTCCCGGAGACAGCGGTTGATCTCGCCACTCTGGAGGTCCTGGCCCAGCACGAAATCTCTTTTGCGATCCTTTCCCCCAGTCAGGCGCAACAGGTTCGCCCCCTTGACGGAAAAGAATGGCACGATGTGCGTGGTGGAAAAATCGATCCCGGCATGGCCTACAGGATCTCGCTGCCTTCAGGCCGAACAATGAATCTGTTCTTTTACGACGGCCCCATTTCGCAGGCTCTGGCCTTTGAAGGATTGCTCGACAACGGCGAGGCTTTTGCCGACAGGCTGCTGTCCGCGTTCCCTGAGGACCAATCTTCCCCTCGCCTGGTCCACATCGCAACGGATGGCGAAAGTTATGGCCATCACCATCGCGGCGGCGACATGGCTCTCGCCCACGCCCTTCATTACATCGAATCCAATGAGCTTGCGCAGCTGACCAACTATGGCCAGTACCTGGAAAAACATCCACCGACGCACGAAGTGGAGATCTTTGAAAATAGCTCATGGAGTTGCATGCATGGGATCGAACGCTGGCGGTCGGATTGCGGGTGTAACAGCGGCGGTAATCCGGGTTGGAATCAAGCCTGGCGGGCTCCGTTGCGCGCAGCCTTGGATTGGCTCAGAGATGCGGTGAACCCGGCGTATGAACAGTTGGCCGGAAAGCTTCTGAACGATCCCTGGGCGGCTCGGGACGCCTACATCGACATCATAATGGACCGTTCACCCGAACGCATTGAAGCGTTTCTGAATTGTCACGCGACCCGTCCTTTGAGCTATGAGGACGAAATCACCGTCCTGAAGCTGATGGAGCTCCAACGCCACGCCATGCTCATGTACACCAGCTGTGGCTGGTTTTTTGACGAGCTTTCCGGAATTGAGACGGTTCAGGTTATCCAATATGCAGGCAGGGTACTGCAGTTAGCCGACCAGCTTTTCACCGAGGCCTTCGAACCAGGTTTTCTCGAGCGCCTTGAACGTGCCAAGAGCAACCTTCCTGAACACGGGAACGGCCGGGCAATTTACGAGAAATTTGTCAGGCCGGCCATGCTCGGCTTGACTGCCGTAGGTGCGCACTATGCCATAAGCTCACTGTTTCAAGGCGACGATGAACGAAAATCGATCTATGCGTATTCTGCCGACATGGAGGATTGCCGCAATTTTCAGGCAGGGGTGACCAAACTTGCCATTGGGCGGGCAAAGGTCACTTCGCAGATTACGCGGATATCCACCAGTTTGTGTTTTGGTGTCCTGCACCTTGGGGATCACAACATCGCTTGCGGCACCGGTGAATACCAGGGAGCAAAGAAATATGAAGACTTTGTCAAAGAGATTTCAGGCGCTTTCGCTGGAGCAGACTTTCCCAAGACCATACTGTTGCTGGGGAAGCACTTCGGGACATCCACGTATTCCCTGAACTCGCTCTTTGCCGATGAACGCCGAAAAGTTTTGAACATGATCATGGCGCCGACCCTGAGAGAGGCGGAAGCGGCTTATAGCTCGATCTACGAACACCATGCGCCGTTAATTCGTTTTTTGGACAGTTCCGGAACGCCGCAACCCAAAGTCCTGTCAGTCGCAGCGACCTTCTGCCTCAATGCCAAGCTGCGCAGAGCCCTTCAAGGGGAAGGGCTTGATTCCCAGGTCATTCAACCCCTTCTGGAGGAGGCTCGTTTGGCCGGCGCAGCTCTGGATACGACCGCTTTGGGATTGTTGCTAGCAACCAACATCGAACACCTGGCCGAGGAACTTCTCGCCCAACCCGACGACGTTGCTCTCATGGAGCGGTTGAACAAGGCGGCCAGCCTCGTCCAGGCGCTCCCCTTCGAGGTGACCCTCTGGAAAACCCAAAACATCTGCTACAAGATTCTGTACACCTGTTGCACCGACTTCAAGGAAAAGGCCAGCTCGGGTGACGAGCATGCTCGCGCTTGGATACACAATGCCACACTGTTGGCGGAGAACCTTCGCATTCAACTGCCCCCTTGGCTGCTTTGAACATCAATTTTGTCAAGGAAGACGCTTGATGAATCCCCCAACAGCGACCTATCGAATGCAGTTCAGTCCATCGTTTGGTTTTCAAGACGCGAAACCTGTCATTGCCTACCTGGCGGATCTGGGCATATCCGAACTGTACGCTTCGCCCATATTCAAAGCCGTGAAGGGCAGCAGCCATGGCTATGATGTGGTGGACCCCAATCGCCTGAATCCTGAGTTGGGCAATCTCTCCGACCTTGAGGCGCTGGCGGCGGAACTAAAAAAATACGCCATGGGCTGGCTGCAGGACATCGTCCCGAATCACATGGCCATAGATTCTGACAACCAGATGCTCATGGACGTTCTGGAGAATGGTTCCAGTTCCCGGTATGTCCCCTTTTTTGATGTGGATTGGGACCATCCGGTTGCCAGCCTCAACAAGAGAATGCTTGCGCCGTTTCTTGGCAGATTCTACGGGGAATGCCTCGAAGAAGGAGAGATTACCCTTCAGTACGGTCCGAACGGCTTTACGTTCATGTACTACAACTACGCCTTCCCGCTGCGCATAGAGTCCTATTCCGGCCTTTTCAACAATCTGTCCCCGTTGAAAAAAAAGCTGTCTGATGACAACCCCGACTTCATCACATTTCTTGGTGTCCTGTATGCCTTGAAGATGCTCTCTTCGAACCATGAACCCGAAGAGCGCTCGATCCAAATCAAAATGATTCACCGGATATTGTGGGAACTCTACACCAGCAACGCTGCTCTCCATACCTTCATTGATGGAACCCTGCGCTCCTTCAATGGTAAAATGGGAAAGCCGGAAAGTTTCAATGCTCTCGATGATCTTCTTTCCCAACAGCTCTTTCGGTTTTCATTTTGGAAAGTGGCGGCGGAAGAAATAAATTATCGCCGCTTCTTTTGCATCAATGGGCTGATATCACTGAAAATAGAAGACGAACACGTTTTGAACCACACCCACAGCCTGATTTTCGATCTGCTCGCAAGAGGTCTGGTCACCGGCCTGCGAATCGATCATGTCGATGGGTTGTACGATCCAGCGAGCTATCTGCAGAAATTACGAGAAAGAGCACCCAAAACTTATATCATCGTCGAAAAAATTCTCGACCCCGCCGAAGACCTCCCCCGATCCTGGCCGCTGCAGGGTACAACGGGCTATGATTATATCAACGCACTGAATGGCCTGTTTTGCCAGCAGGAAAACGAACAGGCATTCAGCAAAATTTATTCCAGTATATCGGGTTTGAAGGACACGTATGAACAGGTGGTGCGCACCAACAAAAAAATCATCATCCAGGAGGATATGGCGAGCGATGTGCACAACCTCGCCCTGCTGTTGAAAAAGATCTCCAGCCGGGACCGTCATGGCAGCGACATCACCTTAAATGCGCTCCATAGAGCATTAACCGAGATCCTTGCCGTGTTTCCCGTCTACAGGACCTACATTAGCGACGTTGTGGTCTCGGAGACCGACCGGAAAACCATTGTCGATGCGTTGAACAAGGCCAGGGCTAACTTTCCCGCCCTGCTGCATGGGTTTACTTTCGTCCGCAGATTCCTGCTCCTCGACTTTCCCGACTATGTGCAGGAAGAAGAGAAGCGGGAGTGGCTGCACTTCGCCATGCGCTTCCAGCAATTTTCCGGTCCGGTCATGGCCAAGGGTGTCGAAGACACCACTCATTATGTCTACAACCGGCTCTTGTCACTCAACGAGGTGGGTGGCCAGCCGGATCGATTCGGCTGCTCGCTCGCGGAATTTCACGCCTTCAACGCCAAGAGAAAAGAGTTCTGGCCGGATACTCTTAGCGCCACCGCGACGCACGATACCAAAAGGGGAGAAGACGCCCGCGCCAGAATCAATGTCCTCTCCGAGATGCCGGCTGAGTGGCAAAAAAAACTCCGGACCTGGATCAGGGGCAATCGGGGCAAAAAAATGCGGATCGCCGGCTTGGCTGTCCCGGATAGCAACGACGAGTATTTTCTCTATCAAACCTTGATTGGCGCGTTTCCCTTCGCTAATGCGGAGTATCCCGAGTTCATTGAAAGGATGAAGAGATATATTGTCAAAGCTGTACGGGAAGCAAAAATTCACACCGCCTGGTTGCAGCCCGATACTGCCTACGAAGATGCGTACCTCTCTTTTGTGGAACAAATTCTAGTTCCCTCGGAGAACAACGCATTTTTAAAAGAATTCATTCCGTTTTGCCGGCGAGTCGCTCACTTCGGCATATTTAATTCCCTCTCGCAGACCCTGATCAAGATCACCTCGCCCGGTGTGCCTGATTTCTACCAGGGGGCGGAACTCTGGGACCTCAGCCTGGTGGACCCTGACAATCGCCGGCCGGTGGATTTTGCCCGCAGGCGCGCCCTGCTGGCTAGCATCCGCACGCAGGAGGCCGCTGATATTGACCGGCTCGTCCAATCGCTGCTTACCACGAGGGAAGATGGCGCCATTAAGCTTTTTCTCATCTATCGGGCGCTCAAAGCAAAACAAGCGCATCGTGCGCTTTTTCATTCCGGCGCCTATCTCCCCCTTGAGTCGACGGGAAAATTCAGCAACCATGTCATCGCCTTTGCCTGGAGGCATCAGCGGCAATGGGCCCTGGTCATGGCGCCGAGATTTCTCAGTCACTTGATTTCAGAAGGCGATTTTCCCCTGGGAAAAGAAGTGTGGCAAGAGACGAGGGTGATCCTCCCTCACGGGACGCCAGCTGTCTGGCGAAATATGCTTACGGACGAGGAAATACTTTCTGGGGAGAACGCTCTGCCTGTCGGAGATATTTTGTTTCGTTTCCCGGTGGCGCTGCTGATAGGCGAGAGAAAGGATGAGGATGTGACCACTTCTTGAACGCTCCACTTAAGCGTTATCCAGGCGCATTGCCGAAAACTGAGAATATCCGGGATAACCCGGTAAAGGACATCCCTAAAAATCCACTGGCGCTGGCTACAGCCCTCTGCCTACAGGGGGTTGTCTCACACTCCATTGGTCCTTCCCTGTGGACTTTTTCCTGGACGCTCATGCCGTATTCACCCAGCAACGCAGCACCTCGGCTACACTCCACGCCTGCGCCACGCAACCCCGCGGCGTATAGGGCGCTTCGGCATCGAAAACCTCGCTGATCGAGCCGACGCAGGCTTCGTCAAGATGGGCCACAAAGCCAGCTAAAAATTTCCTCCCCTCCGCCTCCTTGCCCGGATTGAGCTTGAGCCACGCATCGACAAAGGGGCCGATGAGCCATGCCCACACTGTGCCCTGATGGTAGGCGGCATCGCGGGCGCGCAGGTCGCCATAGTATTTCGCCTTGTACTCCGGATGGCCAGGCGCAAGAGAACGCAAGCCAACAGGGGTGAGCAGGCGATCCGTCACCACCTTCATCACCGGTTCCCATCTGGCCTCGTCGAGGACCGGGTGATCGAGCGAAATCGCGAAAACCTGGTTCGGGCGGCAGGCATCGTCATTGCCACCGTTTTCCGCGTCCACCACATCAAAAAGATAGCCTCCCTGTTCATACCAGAATCGCCGGTTGAATGACTCCCGCACCCGGTCGGCCGTTGCGTGCATGCGGTGCATGTCGGCCTCCTGGCCCTCATCCTGCAGCCACCCCGCCATCAACCGCAGCGCGTTATACCACAGCGCGTTGATCTCCACGGCTTTACCCCGCCGGGGCGTCACCACCCAGTCTCCCACCTTGGCATCCATCCAGGTGAGCTGATACCCCTCTTGCCCCTGCCGCAGCAACCCGTCCTCCGGGTCCATGCCGATGCCGAACCGCGTCCCGTTCCGATGCTGTTCGATACTATCCAGCAACTTGGGCAGCAGCAGTTGCAAGGTCATGCGGTCGTTCGTTATCCGCAGGTAGCGGTGGATGGCGTGGAAAAACCACAGGGTGGCGTCGGCGGTATGATACAGACCGTCTCTCTCACCCTCGGGGAACATATTGGGGATCAAGCCATCGCGCAGGTAATGGGCGAACGTCCGCAGTATCCAGCCAGCCTCTTTGTGACGACCGGTCATCAGCGTGAGTCCTTCCAGGCTGATCATAGTATCGCGACCCCAGTCCGTGAACCAGGGGAACCCGGCGATAACGGTCCGGATTTCATCGCCTGAGGCGCGCATGCGGGCGACGTCCTCCACCCGGCCAACCGGCGTGATGAGGAATTGATCGGCGGCGAGCACCAGTTCTGCGGCCGCGCCCCTCTGTGCTTGAGGGGGAGCGGCAACCAAAAGCCGCTTACGGCGATCCAGCTCTGCCCGATACGCCACATCCGGTGAAAGTGCCCGGATCGTGTCCCATTCCTCAGTTGACGCCACGAACGTCGTCCGGTCGCCCTCGACCAGATCAGCACGAAAATACCCAGGACTCCACAATGCCCCCTGCCACTCGTAGCCGCGGTTGCGCTCAGTATGGTAGGGAATCAGGGAGGTTTCCTTGCGGTCGAAGGTAAAGGCCATCGATGGACCGTGAACGATGAGCCGCAGTACGGGCAAACCGTCAGCGCCGGTGATCTCGAACTGGTCTTCAGACACGGTCAATTTGTAGTGTGCCGGGCGCACCTGGCTGACCATCGCATCGTGCGAACGAAACTGCATTGCCGGCCGAAGCCCCAACCGCAGCTTGCCTTTGCCGGCGAGCAGTAGATAGGTCACGTGGACGGTGTTCTGCCGGTAGGGAAGAATAAGGCGTTTTTCGAGGACAAACCCGTCCACCTCATAGCGCCACACCGGCAGTCCGGCTTCCAGCCGAAATTCACTGATGGGCAGGGTCGACTCCGGCGAGATGCCCGCCAACTCCTCCGCACCTGTGAACAGGACGCGGTGGTCCGGCAGACGCAGGCGTTCGGAGAGTCCGCTCAACATCATCATCCGCCCCAGCGGATTGGGTAAAGCGGCGATTAACAACCCGTGATAACGGCGGGTGATAGCACCGGTCACGGTTCCCGACGCGTATCCGCCGATCCCATTGGTAACCAGCCACTCTTCCATCATGTGGGGGTCTGCTTCCAGTTTGCTGCATAAATCACCAGTGCACAGCACTCGAGTCAGGTCAGCCATGTTGCTTTTGCTCCGTGAATATTGGCCGCAAAGCGACCGCGGCATGCCCCGGGATGCGCCAGTTGTCCTCGGAATCGAGCCGGGGCGTCCCGGAACCACCGTAGCGGGGATCTTCGCTCGACCATACTGTCTGCCATGTCATTCCTTCCGGCGGTGCCAGCAATGGCTCCGGGGCGGGGTTTAGATGCAGATCCATGCCAAAATTCACCAGCAACAGACGGTCGTCGTCCCCGGTCTCGCTGAAAAAACGCAGCAGCAGGCACTCTTGCGCGAGTACGGCTCCATCCACACCGTGCGGGATTTGCGCACTAAAGACTGGGTCTTCACGGCGCAACCGCAGTAGGTCTTTATGCAGATCATAGATGTGCCGGTTGCGTTGGCGTTCGCTGAAATCAAGCTTGCACCGCGCAAAAGTAGCAGGATTCGCCGGATCAATCAGGCAGGGCAGCATCTCGCTCGTCGCCAGGCTCCGGAACTGGGCCAGAAACTCTGCTCGGCCTTGACTCACCAGAAGGGCAAGCTCAGGCTTCTGATCCGCAAAATAATAAAACGGCTTTGATGAGCCGAACTCCTGCCCTTGAAAGAGCATGGGAGTTCCCGGCGCCAGCAGCAGGAGTGCGGTCATTGCCCGCAACCGCCCGGGGCTGGTCATGAACTGCACCCGTTCGCCACGGCCGGAATTGGCGATCTGATCATGATTCTGAATATAAGTGACGAACTTCGCCGGCGCGAGCTTGAGGCCGGGCGTGCCGCGACGTTGCTTCTGCCACTTGTAGCGCTGTCCCTGGTAGAGGTAGCCGTACTTCACCATTGAGATGAACTCCTGCGGCCTGCCCAGGTAGTCGGTGTAATAGGCTTCGTTGCGTCCGGTCATTGCAACCATGGCGCTGTGATGAAAGTCGTCATTCCAAAGCCCGTCCAACTCGTAACCGCCTTTCTCGATCGGCCGCACCAGTTTGGTGAGCTGCGGCTCATTCTCCGCCACGATGATCGTCTGCCTCCCGCGCGCCGCTTCCCGCACGCGTTTTCCGATAGCTGCCATGATGTTTTCCAGCGAGGCGTCGAACATCTGCTGGGTGGCGTCCAGCCGGAGTCCGTCAAGATGGAACTCCTCGATCCAGTACGCCGCATTGGTGAGGAAAAATTCTCGCACCGGACCTGCTTGCGCACCGTCGAAGTTGATGGGTTCACCCCACTCGCTCTCGTACCTGTCGGTAAAATAGTCGGGTGAAAACTCGGCCAGATAATTGCCGTCCGGGCCAAAATGGTTGTAGACCACATCGAGAAGTACCCCCAGGCCGAGACGATGCGCCTCGTTGACGAAACGACGAAAATCATCCGGCTCGCCGTAGAGCCGAACCGGAGCGAACTGACCAACCCCGTCGTACCCCCAGCCAAAACACCCGCAGAAATCGGCCACGGGCATCACTTCGACAACGGTTATGCCGCAGGCAGCCAGTTCCGCGAGTTCCCGTTGAGCAGCCAGCCATGTCCCTTCCTGGGTGAAGGTTCCGATGTGCATTTCATACAGCACCTGGCCCTCCAGGCCAACCCCCAGCCACTCGCTGTCGGTCCATCCGAAACCGGAAGGATCCACCACCTGAGATGTGCCGTGCGGCCCATCCGGCTGGTAGCGCGACACCGGGTCAGGAAAGCACCCAGCGTTGTCCAACCGGAAGCGATAGCAAGTACCTTCTGTGGCCTGCGGAACCAGACCCGCAAAGTATCCGCCAGCCTGCTGTTCCAGTTGGACGGTTGCCGGAGCACCTGGACCAGCTTCCAACACCACCTCCACTTTCTTCGGGCGAGGGGCCCAGACGCGAAAATGGGTGCCGCCGTTTGGCTGCACTTCGGCACCAATGGGATATCGTCGTGGTGGCTGCATATCATTCCTTGCTGAAGCATTCGACTGCCGCATTTCTCGACACTTCCACGCGTCGTCTTGGCGGCATTGTTCGATTAAAAAAGGGGTGATCAAATGTAGATGACGGATGCATCCTCCCGGGAACCCAAAATATGAAACAATGTAAGATATTCCCTGAGGTGCCGGGTGAGGAGAAAATGTTCCCGCACATACTCCCGCGCCCGGCCACCCATCTTGGCCCGCAGGGCCTCGTGGTGGAGCAGAAAGCGGATACGGTGCGCCGCCCCTTCCGGCGAGTTAACGAGAAAGCCGGTATGATAGTTGACCACCTGGAGTCGAATGCCGCCGGTGTCGCCGCCGATAACCGGCTTTCCCTTCCAAAGCCCTTCGGTGACCGTGAGACCGAACCCTTCACGGGTGGATTTCTGGATAACGATGTCGGCAAGCCGTTGCAGCGCATTGATCGTCCGATGTGCATCAGACGGCAACAGCAGGACGTGAATATCGGGATCCCCCGCAGCCGCCTCCAAAACTTCATCGAGCACCTCTTGTCCTTCGGGGTCGTCAGTGGCCCCGCCCCCGGCAAGGACCAGTTGCACAGGCTGTACCTTCCGGACGAGCCGATAGGCCTCAAGAACACCCAGCGGATCCTTGAACCGATCGAATCGGGAGACCTGAACCAGCAGCGGTTTGTCCGGGTCAAGGTTGTACTGATGACGCACCCTGGTTAATTCTTCCGGATTGAGATCCATATTTTTCGGGCTCAGGGGGTCGATGCTCGGTGGGATGAGAAACTGCGGATGCGGCAATGGCTGGGCAAACTGGCACATGGAAAAAATGCTCGCTTCATAGCCGGCCACAAAGGGGCGCAGGCCCCTCCAGACTGAACGCGTTGGCCGGCTTATGTCGATATGGCCCCGCCAGATCCATTTACCCTTCCGGCTCGGGCAGAGTCCCAGCAATGCTGCCGGTTGAGGATCATGGATGACCACAAAATCGGCTTCTTCAAGAATTGGGCGCAGCCGGACGGCATTCTCCTCGTTCACCTCCTGGTAGGTCTGCCACTCCCGTTTGCTAATGGTGACCGGGAACCCTTGGAGACCATTATGGAACTTTTTGGTCACAGCATAAAAATCACTGTTTCCCGTTATCACCTCCCATTGGGCCTTAAGCCCGACATCCTGCATGAGCGGGATCATCCAGTCGAGGATTTCAGCCACCCCGCCGCCTTCCCGGGTTGAGTTGACATGCACAACCCTCTTGCCGGCCAGCCGATTGCCCAACTGGCGGAGTTCGCCAAGGACGGTTGCACTCACCAGACCTTCGTACGACGAGAGAAATTTAGTCATGCCACACCTCCTTTTCCGAGAACCCGCACCAGCTCTCCCCGGAGTTCAGGCAGAGTAAAGAAAACAAAATCCACCGCCTGCAAAGCCCGACTCCAGGGCTCCTGGCCAGGAAAACCGTCAAGCCAGGCGGAGAAATCGTCGACACCCACGGGTTCACGCCGCCGGGCTTCAAAAAAATGATAGTAGATACTGCCATTGGTCATGGTGCCGATTGCCTCGGGTAATGCCTTCGGAGATGAAATCCGCTTGCCCGTGTCAAAAACCACGGTCACCGCCTCGGTAAAGAAAAATTCCCCGCCGGGCTGACAGGAGGGAACAATAAAGACTTCGCTCAGCCGCTCGTCGAGGATTTCAAGGACCTGTTCCCGCAACTTTTCCAGATCAGGAAAGATATAGGGATTGATAATGCCGAGCTGCTCGGCAAGCACCCGGTCGCCCAATTGCAAGAGGGACCAGGCCGCGAAATCGTTCCGGTAGTCGGGGTTATCGAACGAGGGAACGAGCGGAGTTTCGCAGAAGTGATGGTACAGCACGTCCTGACTGCAGACAGCAATCCGGTCGCGCAGTTCCCGAAGGTTGATGGCGGCTGCCAGGCCGCTGGTTTTGGCGAGCAGGCTGCAATCCTGAATAATGAAGTCTCCCATACTCTCTCCTTTTTTGCTGAATATGACTGTTCACAGGTAAAAATTCGCCGAGGCATACGAGTAATGGCTACGGGGCAAACAGAGTGTTGATGGGCTAGAGGCCATACTTGCTCGCCGTGGAAGGACAATGGTTGCGTGAGTCGATCCTGCCTGGCAAACAGGGGACCTTTGATTGAGCAAGGCTCCTTAAAAAATACTGCACGTCCCATGCCTGATACTTGAACCAGTACCGTCTTTCCCTCGAGGGATTGATTCAATCGGGGCAACCCATTTGGAATTCTATGGTTCCTCTATGGTTTGGTAGACGGTTTGGCCGAAGAAATGGTTATCCAGTTTTTTTCCAGGTCTTTTTACCGCACTTTGCACCATGTCTGCTGCTTTCATCCATGCTTGCTTGATAACGATCAGAAATACAATGTGAAGTTTCTGATCGGTCGGAATGCGCAATCCCTACAAAAACACCACACTGCTGTGCAACGCTCACAGTCAAACAGCTTTTAAAAAGGTCATATTTAACCAACGGTGAAATATGACCTTTTTAAAAAGGCGTCCCGTAACGACCCATCAAATACTTTCAGGGACAATATATTGAAAATTCAGACTGATAGGCGAAGTGAAGCTGAGCGGTGCAAACCGGCGCATTGATTGCTTTATGAGTCAGTAGAGCACGACAGAATCTACGCTTTACCTTTCTTTTCTCGGAACGATATCAAGTTGCGTCTGGGAAACACACGATGCTTCTTGAGTAAGGCTTTTCCAGTAACCGCACTCAAGCAGCTCAACCACATTCAAACAGGAGAACATCATGAAACAAAGCACGAAAGACAATGTGGAAGGCAAGATGCACCAGGTAAAGGGCAAGGCCAAGGAGATCGCCGGGAAGGTTATAGATGATCACGAGTTGGAAGCCGAAGGTAAAGTTGAAAACTTAGGCGGAAAGGCACAAGAAAAGCTCGGCGAGGTAGAGAAGGTTGTAGGCAAATAACAAGGGATGATGAGAATGGTCTCACCAGCCCCCCCGATGTTCTCAGCGTCGGGGATAGCAGTTTCATTCATCATTTGGAGGAACAAATCATGACACGAACCAATTTTTTCACTGCATTTCTTTTAATTGCCCTGACGGCACTTTTCTTGGGATGCGCATCGACAGCAAAGCAAGAGGGAACAGGTGAGTATGTTGACGACACGGTTATCACCACCAAGGTCAAGGCGGCCATTCTCGGAGATGCTTCCCTGAAATCAGCCGAGATCAATGTTGAAACCTTCAAGGGTGTGGTGCAACTGAGCGGTTTTGTCAATTCCCAGGCCGACATCAACAAAGCGGTGGAGCTTGCACGCACGATCAAGGGGGTCAAATCGGTTAAAAACAGCATGCGGCTCAAATGACGATGCGGCAACAGGCCGGACTGCTCAAGGGTGATCCTGGCCACACCCCCGTCTGAAGGAGGTGGCATGGAGCACTGTGAGGGCTGCATGTTTTCATACTTCCGGATTTGAAGAAGACGCTCTCCTGTGGAGAGCGTCTCGCAACTTTTGACGGCGGGGAATACCCGAGGCCGGAGAGTAACTTTGATAGTCAAACGAGGCAAGAAATGAGCACGATTACAACAAAAGACGGTACGGAGATCTATTACAAGGATTGGGGTGCAGGCCAGCCGGTGGTGTTCAGCCATGGTTGGCCGCTCAGTGCAGATGCCTGGGAGGATCAAATGGTGTTTCTGGGTGCTCGTGGATATCGCTGCATCGCCCACGACCGCCGCGGCCATGGGCGATCAAGTCAGCCATGGAATGGCAATGACATGGACACCTATGCCGACGATCTGGCAACGCTCGTCGAAACGCTCGATCTGAAAGATGCGATCCATGTCGGCCACTCAACGGGCGGCGGCGAAGTAGCCCGTTATGTCGGCCGTTCCGGGACAAGCCGGGTGGCCAAGGCCGTGCTGATCGGGTCGGTCACGCCATTGATGCTGAAAACGGACGCCAATCCCGGCGGTTTGCCAATGGAGGTATTCGACGAGATCCGTGCCAATGTCCTGGCTGATCGCTCGCAGTTCTTCAAGGATCTCACCACACCGTTTTACGGCGCCAACAGGGAGAACGCACAGGTATCGCAAGGGCTTCGGGATTCGTTCTGGCTCCAGGGGATGGCGGCTGGTTTCAAAGGCGTCATCGACTGCATCAAGGCCTTCTCCGAAACCGATTTCACCAAAGATTTAGAAAAATTGGACGTGCCGACCCTGATCCTTCATGGCGACGACGATCAAATCGTCCCGATCGGGGCCTCGGCCCTGCTGTCATCCATGATCATCAAGAAAGCCACTTTGAAAATTTATCGCGGCGCTCCACATGGTCTGTGTTCGACCATCAAGGATCAGGTCAATGAAGATCTGCTCGCTTTTTTCAAGGCCTAGTGCAGCTTAACTACCTTTTCCCTGGCCTCATGAGAAACAGAGCAGGCCTGCCAAAACACTGGCCGCAACCGAAAACAAGGAACCGAATTCAACCGGAACACTGCTTATCAACTGGGGGGAGATTGAGATGCGAGGCGATTGCATAAACTTTTGTGGGCCTCATCCTCATTAAAGTATCCGCCTCCGCTTTGATGTCACCATAGAGATTGAGGAAGAAAAACTATGAGCAAAGATACCAAGGAAAGCATCTATCCGCATGGCCTGCCGCCTCTGCCCTACGCCGATACCGCGCTGGAACCAATCATCTCGGCAAAGACGTTGAGCTTTCACTACGGCAAGCATCACCAGGGCTATGTCGACAATCTGAATAAACAGATATTGGGGACGGAATTTGCGGGGATGCCGCTGGAAAAAATAATTACCGGAGCGGCTGGCAAGGCCGAGTACACCGCGATTTTCAACAATGCTGCGCAAACATGGAACCACACGTTTTACTGGCGCAGCTTGAGACCGAAGGGTGGCGGTGCACCACCGGAAGCGCTGCAACACAAAATTGAGACATCCTTCGGCTCGCTGGATGCCTGCAAGAAGGAACTGGCGACAGTGGCGATGGCCCAGTTCGGCAGTGGATGGGCGTGGCTTGTGCTCAATGGCGACAAACTCGAGGTAATCAAGACCAGCAATGCGGATGTGCCGATAACCACCGGCATGAAACCGTTGTTAGTCATCGATGTGTGGGAACACGCCTATTATCTGGATTACCAGAACCGGCGCCTGGATTATGTCAAGGCAGTGCTCGACACACTGATACATTGGGATTTCGCAGCAGAGAACCTTGGCTGAGCCTGTCCAAGCACCATGGATGGTTCAGCCATCTGCTGGTTTCACCTGGAAAATTGTACAACACGGTTGATCATTACAAGACTCTGAGCGGCTTTATGTCCATAAGCTTCTTCGACCAATAAGGAAGAAATGAACATCAGCACGAAAAATTTTGCAAGCCATGCTCATCAGCCCAGATCGAGTTCAATTATTTGTCCGCCAGGGCTGCCGAACATGATCCACCTTTTGCGCCAGAGGGCTCAAGAACAGTGGGAAAAAACCGTCTACACGTATCTCACTGATGGAGAATCACAAGAGACCAGACTGACCTATGGTGAACTGGAACAAAGAGCGCTCGCTATTGCAGCATATCTCCAATCTTGTATTTCTCCAGGAGAGCGAGTCCTTTTGCTCTACCCTCCGGGTGTTGAGTTTCCCGCTGCCTTCTTTGGTTGCCTCTGTGCTGGCATGGTCGCCGTGCCCGCCTACCCCCCACATTCCAAACAGTTCCTGGCAAGCCTCATCGCTACTGCATCTGATGCAGGAGCCACTGTCGCTCTTTCAACGACTGCCACCCTGGAACACTACAGAGACCAAATAGAAAATAATCCCCAACTCGTTTCTCTCAAATGGATACCAACCGACACCATTGCCAACGACCTGGCAAATGATTGGCAGGAGCCACTCCTTGGTGCGGATACCCTCGCTGTCCTTCAATACACTTCCGGTTCCACAGGAAACCCCAAGGGAGTCATGGTCAGCCATGGCAACCTGCTCCACAATTCAGCCGTCATTCATGCGGTCTTTGGGCATGCGCCGAGTCTCCACGGCGTTATTTGGCTTCCTCCGTACCACGACATGGGGTTGATAGGAGGGATTATTCAGCCCGTTTACGCAGGTGGAGATACAATCCTGATATCGCCGGTTCATTTCATTCAAAAACCGCTCCGCTGGCTCATGGCCATTTCACGTTATCGGGCGACGACAAGTGGTGGGCCGAATTTTGCCTTTGATCTTTGTGTGCGAAAGATTACGCCGGAACAGAAGTCGGGACTTGACCTGAGCAGTTGGGAGGTCGCCTTCAACGGCGCCGAACCGGTCAGGGGGGAGACACTCCGCCGTTTCGCTACGGCTTTTGAGCTCTGTGGCTTTCGGCAAAAAGCCTATCTGCCTTGTTATGGTCTCGCAGAAACAACCCTTATCGCCTGCGGATGCAACAACGGCGCCGAACCGACCTTCCTGCAGGCGGACGCCCAGGCGTTGAAAGCCGGCCGCATTGTCTTGGCGGAAGATGCAAGGGGCCACGGCTTCGAACTGGTAGGAAATGGGGAGACGCCAGTTGACCATGAAATTGTTATCGTCGACCCGAAAAAACGTACTTCCTGCGAGAACGAGACGATCGGAGAAATATGGATCGCAGGACCAAGTGTTGCCCAAGGATACTGGAATCGGCCCGATGATACGGAGCAGACCTTCCATGCCCGGCTTGCCGATACGGGCAGAGGCCCTTTTCTGCGCACGGGAGACCTGGGGTTTATTCATTCCGGACAGCTCTTTGTTACCGGCCGCCTGAAAGATCTCATCATCATCCGGGGCCTCAATCATTATCCTCAAGACATTGAACGAACCGTGGAGAGGAGTCATGAGGCCTTGCGGGATGGCTGCGGAGCAGCGTTTGCCGTTGAAGTTGGAGATGAGGAACAGCTGGTGGTGGTGCACGAAATCGAGCGGCCATACATCAAAAAACTTAACGCAGAGGCGGTCATCGGAGCCATTCGTCAAAGTGTCACTCGAGAACATGGCGTCCAGGCCTACGCTGTCGTCCTCTTAAAGACCTCCACTCTTCCCAAAACGACCAGTGGCAAAGTCAAGCGACGGCTTTGCCGGGAGCATTTTATCCAGGGTACATTGGACGTTATTGCCGAGTGCGTGGGATATCCGCAAGAGAGTACAGATGTATCACCCTTCCAGGCATGGGAAAAATCTGATTACCTGGAATCGGAAGACCCATCGGAGAGCATCCACGCGACCCAGTCTTCCATCGCAAAAATGGTGGCGGTTCTTCTAAAGATCTCGTTCTCCAAAGTGGATGTGCACGATCCCTTGAATACGATGGGCATCGATTCTTTGATGGCAGTGGAATTGAAGACGGCCATTGAGGAGGACTTGGGCATTGAGATTCCGGTCGAGGCGCTCTTTATGGGGGCCAGCATTGCCGATCTGGCGGCGCATGTGCTTTGGCAAGAAACGGCAGGAAGAGGGCTTGAGGCCAAAGACGGACCCTTGGCAAAGGTGCTCTCCTCTGGTCGTCAGTCCGGAGAGCCGGTGGAAAGAGCCTATGACCATAATAAGGTCCGGGAAATTCAACCCGAGTGCCTGCCGTTTGTGGATTTCCCCGAATATCGGAACCTGCAACAAATCTTGCTGGGAATGAAAGCGCGCGGGATCGACAACCCTTACTTCAGGGAGCACGAAGGGGAAAATTCCAAAGGGGCCAATGCCACAGGCCGAGAGTACATCACTTTCTCCAGGTACAATTACCTGGGGATGTCCGGAGATCCGGTCGTCTCGCAAGCGGCCAAAGACGCCATCGACCGCTACGGCACCTCAGTTTCGGCAAGCCGTATTGCTTCAGGCGAACGGCCACTGCATCGTGAAATCGAGAAAGAAATTGCCGGTTTGATAGGAACGGAAGACAGCCTGGTTTTTGTGAGCGGACATGCCACCAACGTGACCACTATTGGGCATCTGTTCGGCAAACTCGACCTCATCGTGCATGATGCCCTGATCCACAACAGCGTTCTCCAGGGATGCCAGCTCTCCCAGGCAACGCACCTTTCTTTTCCGCATAATAGCTGGCGGGCTCTGGACAAAATTCTCAAAGAGTCGCGCTCCCATTTCCGCCGCGCCCTCGTCGTGATTGAAGGCGTCTACAGCATGGATGGCGACATCCCGGAACTGCCTGCCTTCATTAAGGTCAAGAAACGGCACGGCGCCTTTCTCATGGTGGACGAGGCGCATTCCATCGGCGTCCTGGGCAAAAGGGGCCGGGGTATTGGCGAGCACTTTGGCATCAATCCTGCTGAAGTGGAACTGTGGATGGGCACCTTGAGCAAATCCTTTGCCAGTTGCGGCGGATACATTGCCGGTTCCGGAGCCCTGATCGAATATCTGAAATACACGGCGCCGGGCTTTGTCTACAGCGTGGGCATGTCGCCGCCGAATGCCGCAGCGGCCTTGGCCGCCATTCGCTTGCTCAAGAAAGAGCCCCAACGGGTGACACGTCTGCGGGAACTGTCCGGGCTTTTCCTCAGGCTCGCCCGGGAAAAAGGCCTGAATACCGGCGCTTGCAGCAGCGGATCCCCGGTCATACCCGTGATCGTAGGCGACTCCATCAAGGCGATACAACTCTCGCAAGCCCTCCTCCGGCAAGGGATCGATGCTCTGCCCATGGTCTATCCCGCCGTTCCTGACAACTCCGCCCGTCTGCGCTTTTTTGTTAATTGCACCCATACGCCTGAGCAGATTCGCCTGGCGCTGGATATCGTCGCCCCGGAACTGGCAGTCCTGCACCAACCAAAGGAATAAACAGGAAATTGTAGGGGAGGCGGCGAAGCATCTGCCGTCAGCGTTCAATTCTCAGAGCGCCCGGGTGGTTATCCTCCTTGGCGAACAGCATGATCGGTTGTGGGAGTTAACCAAGGCGGAATTGCGGATGATTGTGCCAGCAGAGAGCTTTCAGGCTACCGGGGATAAAATTGATGGGGCGTTCCGCAGCGGGTATGGTTCGATTTTTTCTTTTGAGGATATGGACGTAATCACCGGGCTGCAGCAAAAGTTTCCGGGATCACCGATAAATTCCCGGTCTGGTCCAACCAGTCATCAGGCATGTTGCAGTTTGCGGTCTGGACGGCTTTGGAACTTGAAGGATTCGGCGCGACGCTGCAGCACTACATCCGGTGATCGATGAGGCGGTACAAGCCGCTTGGAATATCCCGGCCACCTGGAAGCTGATTGCCCAGATGCCTTTTGGCAAGCCGGTTTACCCGCCTGATGAAAAAGAGTTTCAACCTTTGGCAGAGCGGATAAGAGTTTATACATAGTCGGGGCACGGTAAAAATCGGACGTAAGCAAAGGGCATCAGTAAAAGTTCCCGGGATACAGCAATAATGTAGAGTATTGCTGAAACAGGGCACTCTTCTTTGAAAATTCCAATTACCAACGGCGGAATTCCTGAAATTTGACAGTGGGGAATACAGTGATAAAAGTAGTCAACAATAACTCTTGAAAGGAGCCAACCATGAAGATACTCAAGTTTTTCCTGACCATGAATGCCGCCATCCTACTGATTGCAGCCCCGCTCATCCTCGTATCCGAGGTGCGCGCCGAGAGGGCGCCGATTCAGGGCCTCTCCCGCCAGCCCAGCGAGGCCGCCGCCCAGGTTTTCCTCGACCCCAATGACACCGTCCTGCTTCTGCTCGATCACCAGACTGGTCTGTTCCAGACCGTCAAGGACATCCCCGTCGCCGAACTGCGCGCCAACACCGTCGTGCTTGCCAAGGTCGCTGAACAAGCCAAGGCACCGATCATCACGACCGCGTCGGAACCCAACGGGCCCAATGGCCCGCTCATGCCTGAGCTGGCCACCGCCGCGCCGAATGCCAAATATGTGGCGCGCAAAGGTGAGATCAGCGCTTGGGATAACGCCGACTTCGTCAAGGCCGTCGAGGCGACCGGGCGCAAGACGCTCGTCATGGCCGGCGTGTGGACCAGCGTGTGTGTTGCCTTCCCTGCGCTGCAAGCCAAGGCCGACGGCTACAAGGTGTACGCCGTGATCGACGCCTCGGGCGACCCCAGCGAGATGGCCTCGCGCACCACGCTGGCTCGCCTCGCGCAGGCGGGAATCATCCCCGTGACGACTAACGTTGTGATGGGCGAGTTCCAGCGGACTTGGAACCGGCCTGATGCCGCGCAATGGGGCTCGCTCTACAACGAACTGGTGCCGAACTACCGGGCCGCGAGCGAGAGCTACCAGCGGGCGCAGGAAGCGGCGAAAAAATGACGGGCGAGATGACGTCTTGGTGGAGACCGGCTCATAGTTGACGCAGGGTGATGGAGCTGGATAATCCGTCCGGGTCTCCGCGTTGCGATGATTGATGAACCGGAGAACCCACGACACGTCCCTAGATGGTCCGTATGAGTATTGAAAACCGCTAACCACTTAAAACCATTTGGTTAGCGGTTTTTTTATTCCTACCCTGATTTTGCAGGAGTTTTGATTTTCAGCCCATTTGTGAGCCGCCTAGAAAAGAAATAGAAATTCCGACGCCGTTGCGGACTCCGTACCGGAAGAGAGCATCAAGGGGATCGGGTCCATCCTTACCAGTCTTGACCCGGCTCCGCTGCCGGTACTGCCGCAATAGTCTCCCATAAAGGTGCATGGCGAGCTGTGGTGCGCCACTGGACAAACGCAAAACCAACATAAGTACACATCTTCTCTCTGATCTTTTTCCCTGATCGGAGAAGCAGGAGACCAAAAAATGTCAGACACAACCATCCAGGACCGAGCAGCCGGTGCAATCATGGGTGCCTTTATCGGCGATGCACTGGGTCTTGGGCCGCACTGGTATTACGATCTTGCCGAATTGCGCCGCGACTACGGCGAGTGGATCAACGGCTATACCGATCCCCGGCCAGGCCGCTACCACGCCGGGCTCAAGGCCGGGCAATCTTCACAGGCTGGTTATATCCTAAAATTGACGCTCAGTTCACTGGTTGCGTGCGGGCAGTATGATGAAGCGGATTTCTGTCGGCGTATGGATGAAGAATTGTTGCCTTTACTGGACGGCTCCCCCATGAATGGGCCAGGCGGCTATACCAGTCAGTCGATTCGCGACTTGTGGCGACTGAGGGTCCAGCAGAAACTTCCCTGGGGCCAGACGGGAGGCTACGCCGACACAACAGAGGCAATCGAACGCACCTTGGCCTTGGCGGTGCGGTATGCCCTTGACCCTGCCCGATTGACCGGCACCATCACCAGTAATACCATCCTGACCCAAAACGATGATGCGGTGGTGTCAATGACGGTTGCCTTTGGAGCAGTTTTGGGTCTGCTGGTCCAAGGACACACTCTGGATACCAGGTTGTCAGGCACGTTGATGAAACTGGTGCATGATGGAGCGCTTCCCTTCCACGCGGTGACCAGCGACAATCTGCAGCCGCCCCGCCCCGGTGATCCTGACCCGCCGCGCGCCGGGAGGTTTGCCTCTCCGGATGCCCTGCTGACACCGTCCTATATGGCTGCCGCCGCCGCGGACCCGGACATTCGCATCGAACCCGCTTGGAAAGTGTCAATCGTTTATGGCATGCCGTGTGCCATCTATCACCAGTTACCGGCGGCCTATTACCTAGCCGCCCGTTTTCACGATGATATTGAATCCGCTCTGCTGCATGCTGTCAATGGAGGCGGGCAGAACCAGGCACGCGCTATTCTGACCGGTGCTCTTGTTGGCGCCCAAGTTGGTCTTTCGCAGATTCCACAACGGTTTTTGGACGGCCTGGAAGAATCCACCTCCCTGTGCACGTTAGCTGGCGAACTGGCAGCGAGTGTCGAAAAATCATAACGCGGTACACAGGCCAGCGAACAGAGGAGGTATTGATGAACATAATTGAGCCTGTCCAGAATCCCTTACAGGGCTTTGCGACCTTAAGACCGTCCTTTTTGCCTGGTGCGCAGTGAAGTGTTTTTTTCTTTCGACCTTGCCTAAAATTACAGCCTTCCAGGAAGCGCGATGATTCTCAATGCTCGGGACAAAATTGCAAGGTTCCTGCTGTCTTTGGCCAAAACCCCTCTACTCTATTCTCCGTACTACCGCTTCCATCTCCCCTGGCCCTCGCAAATCCTGATCGAAAACACCAACTGCTGCAATGCGCGGTGTGTTATGTGCCCCCGAGACACGCTCACCCGCAAACGCGGCTTCATGGAGTTTGCCTTATTCGAAAAGATCATGACCGAACTGATCGGCGCGCGCCGAAAACCCGTTGTTCATCTGCACGGGTTTGGCGAACCGCTTCTGGATCCCTTGTTGCCTGAAAGAATCAAGCTCGCCAAGGCCTGCGGGATCGGGCAAACCTACATTGTCACCAATGCCTCGCTCCTGTTCCCCGAGACAGCACGGTCACTCATCCTTGCCGGCTTGGATGCAATGAAGATCAGTTTTTACGGCACCGACGAAGCCTCGTATAACGCCACCATGCGGCAACTTGATTTCAAGGTAGCGCTGCAAAACATCAAGGATTTTATGCGGATACGAAAGGAACTAAAAATAAACAATCCGAAGTTGATTCTGCAATACCTGCCTCAGGAAGCCAATGGAGGCCAAATAGCGGCGTTTCAATCCCTGTGGCGCTCTTTGCCGGATAAGATCGCCAGCGACTGCCTCAATATCAGCTCGTTGGATAACTTTGGCGGCGGCAAGTCGTACAACCCGGTGGGAGAAAAGATCGAGTCGGTCTGTTTTTATCCCTGGTCAGCCCTGTCGGTGCTCTGGGACGGCCGTGCGGTGACTTGTTGCGTTGATTACAATGGCGTTCAGGGCGTCGGCGATGTGAACGTCCAGAGTCTTCGAGAAATCTGGAATGGACCGGTGCTGTCCGGGATTAGAAAAAATTTTGGCAAACTCGATTACAGCGGGTTTCCTACCTGCCAGCGCTGCGATTGGGTCCACCGGCGTTAGGCGAAAGCCGGGTTCTGCAATGCGGGACCGCTTACCAACCCATGAACGAAACTCCACTGTTCGTTCTTCCCCTTCCTCTCAGGGCCAACTCTCTCACTTGCCCTCCTCCCATTGGGTGACCGTCAGGCCCAGGATAAAGACCACGGTCGCAAAGGCCCCAATGATCGCCGCGTTATGCAACGCGGTCGTGTTGTCTTGCAATACCATGGATGCCCGCAGGCCCTCATTCAGATAATACAGCGGCAGCGTCTTGGCGAACGACTGCAGGAATTCCGGCATCATCTCCAGCGGGAAAAAGCTCCCCGAGAGAAACATCATCGGGAACATGATGGCATTGGCGGCTGCCGAGGCGCTCTGTGCTTCCTTGACGAGGCGGGTGAGGATCATGCCAATGCCGACGAACGAAAAAACGTCCAGCACAATGAACAGCGGCAACCAGGCGTTGATGTTCAATTGAACGCGGAACACCGCGTAGCTGACCAGCAGCATGAGGGTGGTGGATATGACTGCGAGAATGCACTGGTGGAGGATGTTGGACAGTATCCAGTCGGCACGGGTGATGGGCGTGGTGGCCAGCTTTCTGATGATCCCTTTTTGCCGCAGCTCCGTGTTGACGTGCACGGTGCCGAACAGGCTCTCGGTCATGATCGCCATGGCGATGATACCGGGGATGAAGAACTCGAGAAACCGGTATTTCCGGGTGTGGATCGATACTTCCGCTGTCCGGATGAACGGCGGCTTTGCCGACAGCCCCTGGTTCATCGCGGCGAAGACCCCGTTGAGGATCTGCATCTTCTCCACCACCGAACTCGAGCTGGGGTCGTACACATACCTGAGGGTAACGAAAGCGTTCCGGTCGCCGGACCGCAGATAGTGCGCGAGGGCTTGTTCATAGTCTTTGGGAATAACGAGGACCAGATTCGCCTGGTTGTCTTTAGCGTACTTAGCGGCCTCCAGGGCGGGGTCGACCCTGGTTATTTTCAACTTCCCGGTAGCGGCCAGGGTCTTGGCGATCTCCGCCGATGCTTCGCTTTGGTCGAGGTCCTGCAGGCACAGATTAAAATGCAACTTGTCATCGTCCATGAAGATGGTGCCAAACACCAGGATCAGCAGGATCGGGAACATGGTCGTGAAGAACATGGCCGTCTTTTCGCGGTAGAAACTCTTGAGACTCACCACCAGATTGGCGCCGACAACGCGAAGATTCATGGTGCCCCCTTCTCCCCGACGGCGCCCTGGTAGAGCGCCTCGCCGGTGAGCTTCAGAAAAACCTGTTCGAGGTTGGGTTTGCGCACGTCCATGCTGAGAAAGGACGCCCCTTCATCTTGGATGGCGTTGAGTATTTTCCGAATGTCATCGGTGTGTGCAACCCGCACCAGGATGGTCTGGTCGTTGTTGTCCTGGTCCGGCCGAAAGCCCATCTGGGCAATAATCTCCAGGGCTCTCGCATCAACGGACTGGAGGGTGAGCACCAGGTAATCGGCATTGCTTTCGATTAGCTGGTTGGGTGAGCCCATGGCGATGGTTGTGCCCTTGGAGATGATGGCGACCGTATCGGCAAGCAACTCCGCCTCTTCCATGTAGTGGGTCGTGAGAAAGACCGTTTTCCCCTTCTTCTTCAGGCCCAGAAGTACATCCCACACCTCGCGCCGGGCTCGGGGATCGAGCCCGGTGGTCGGCTCATCGAGAAACACGACCTCAGGGTCATTCACCAGGGCAATGGCGATGCCGAGACGCTGCTTCAAACCTCCGGAGAGGGTCGCGTATTGTTCCTTGGCCTTGTCCGTGAGGTTGACGAGCGCGATCAACCCGTCGATGTCGACGTGCCGGCTGCCGAAAAGCCGCGAGTAGTACTGCATGGTTTCTTTGACCGTTATCCGGTCAAAAGAACTGAACCCTTGTGGGAGAACCCCGATGCAGGGGACGATGTCGTGCTTTTTCTTGGTGACGTCCATCCCAAGCAGGCGCACTTTTCCCGAGGTGGGCCTGCGGATGGTCTCGATAATCTCGACAGTGGTGGTTTTGCCGGCTCCGTTCGGGCCCAAGAGAGCGAAAACCTCACCCTTTCTGACCTTGAACGAAATGTTATTCACTGCCAGATACTTTCCGTACCGCTTGGTCAATTGTTCAACTTCGATGGCATACTCAGCTTCTTTGGTCATGCATCAACCTTCTGCCTCTGGAGAGCGTTGGCCGGGAAGTCCGGCGAACATTTTATTGCGACTGCCCATGCGCAAGAGCGATGGACAGCCACATCTGCTCAAGGGGATACGAACGGACCCATATGGAACGGCGGGCGCCCAAGGGATAGCGCATCAGCGCCTTTCCCGACAAGCTCACCGGGAACGTATATCCCCAGCCTCCTCCTATTGATGGAGAAACATGCACCTGTCGCGGCGCCACAAGGTGGAACCCGCATCCCAGGGCCTTGACCGCCGCTTCCTTGATCGACCAGAGCAAGGAAGCTGCCTTGGCCAGATCTCCACCCGCCAGCTTCAAGGCATGGTGCAGCTCATGGTCGTGAAAAACCCGGTGCAGGGGGTATTCGCCCTGGAATTCGCCGGCCGTTGCCACATCGATGCCGATATCGGACCCATCGCCACACAGAGCGGCCCAGAGCTGTCCGCCCCCCTCGCTGAAGGAGACGGCCGGGCCCCGAACTGCTCCCAGCCAAAGCTGGGGCCTTCCCAGGTGGCCGTGAGCCACCTGAAGGGGGGGCGTAGCCCTGTCGAATACCTGCCGATAGAGCCAGCGGGGATTGTCCATCGCCCCCACGTGATTCCACAGAGTGGTGACGAGGCGCTTCTGGTCCACAGCCCTGCTCGCCCCGCATCCATTGCCGGTTTCGCCATCACTGGGCAAGGAGGCATGGAATGCCAGTCCTCCGCGATGGGTAAAACTGGTGGCATGAACGGTTATGTCCTGACATTCCGTGACCATGTCCACGCTCCTCTTTGTCCATTTGGCAGACTCACTCGGCAACCCAATGCATCCGCAGATTGGCAATCTGCATGATGATGCGGCCTTGCTCGTCCAATCCCTGGGCGTCCCATGTGAAACCCTGCTCATTTTGCGCCCGTAGACGGGCCTCCAGGGTGATCCGTTCCCCCACCCGGCATGTTCGGCTAAACCGCATCTCCCCGATCTCCATTGGAATCATGGTCCGTTGCTCCGAAATCCGCATGGCAACGCAGTAGAGTCCGGTCAACTGCAAGAGGGCTTCGAACAGGTAGGGCGAATACTGGTAGTGGGCGTTGACCAGATCGGCGAAATCATCGGTCTGCCGGGAGATGGTTTGTCCCCGGACCACTCCCGGACCGGCGCCTTCAAGGCGCTCCAGCACGCGATACCTGCCGTCAAGGCCGCTGTGGTCTTGGTACCATTTGAGCACTTGTGTGCGCTCCATTGGGCCGGTCCGCAGTTCGTCGAGCCGGACCGGAAAACCCGGGAACCCTTCGCCGAGATTCTCTCCTCCATTTCCGCCATCAAGGATCACCTGGCCCTCGCAGTGCGGGGTGATGAGGTCGGTCAATCTGCCGGCGGGGGAGATTGACCGGGTTGCGAGCGAGAGCTCGCACACCACTTCCCCAAGACCGGAGTCCGCTCGGCAGCATAAGATTTTGCAAAGCCGCGGAACTCCCGGAGGACATTGGATCATGTCGATAAAACGCATGTGGCGAACGCCTCGCACCTGCACGTACGGATACAGCAGCCGGGCCGCTTCCATGAAGGTCTCGAGCAACATGGCGGCTGAGACCAGAGGATGCTTGACGAACAGCAAGGGCCGATGATCTTCGATCCATAGATCTTTTTCCCAGGCAAAGGTCCTGAAGGCCTCGAGCTGTTCCCGACGAAGATCGAGGCTGGAAATCCCCTCGATCATTGGAAAAGCCACATGACTGAACGCCTCGATCCCACTCTCCGCTTCGCCATTGAGTAACCGATCGGGTATGACCTTGAGCCTTGCTCTCTCTACAGCGGGGAGTGTTCGCATGAACAGCACCCAATCGTCGTCGGCCGGGGAGACGAAAAGCTCCCGGCAGAACAGGCCAGCGAGTTCACTCACATGGACGTACGAAGCGCCTATGCGCTTCATCAGGTCCCGCACATGCGGATTTTCGGCCATGCCCGCCCCTTCGATGGGAGGCAGCATCAAGGCCTTGAACCGGATGGCATCATGCTTTTGCCGGAAGGTTCTGATCAACGCCGACATCATCCGGTTGGCTGCCGCGTAGTTGGTTTGGCCGGGATTTCCCTGGATTGCGGCCACCGAAGAAAGGCCGACAAAAAATCGCAAGTTGGCCTTGTCGACCGCCTGAAAGAGGTTCCACGCCCCGAGGAATTTAATGTCCGTGACCAAGGAGAACTCATCGGCCGTCATCCGGCTAAGAAAAGTATCCCTGAGAACGCCGGCGCCGTGGATGATCCCGCGGATCTGGCCATACCGATGAACCACCTCGCCCACGACCGCCCGGACCGCCTCGGGATCGGCGACATCGCAGGTATGGTAGAAGGCCTCGATCCCGGCGGTATGCAGATCCGCCAGGGTTTGAGCAATCTCCGCGGCCTTGTTGCCATCGCCAGAATACCCGGCAGGCGGATCTGGAAGAGACGTCCGTCCCAGAAAGACCAGGCGGGGATGAAAGGGTGCAAGGCTGCGGGCCAGGTGGGCACCGATCCCGGTTGCGCCTCCGGACATAACGACCACGTCGCCAGGGCGCAGATCGAGCCCTGCCGGATGCGTACAGCGTAACGGAGCGACGATACCTTCCGAGGTCCACACCCTGCCGGCACGATGTGTCATCTCCACCATCGGGTAGCCTCTGTCGAGGGCAGCGCGTAAGGCGGCGTGAAGATCGGTGTCACTGCCGATGGCCAGGGTCCGGAACTGGACCGCCGGAAATTCCGGCGCGGCACTGAGAAAAAGTCCCAGCATCCCCTCCGCCAGCAGCCGATCTGGCGTTTCGCTCTCCTCCCCGGAGTGGATCAGAATGACAAATTTCTTACCAGGTGCCTGGAGAAAGGCTTGCAGCAGGATGAAGAACCCCCTGAGCAGGCGCGAAACATCCTCCATCCTTGCTGATCTGTCCGTCTCTCCTTGCGGCAGGAGGATCATCATCCCGGCAAGGGACTTCAGGCCCGCTATCCGGGCGGCGGCGCTGGCGGCCCCTGCAGTCGAGCGAATGTCTTGGCCCTCATCATCGCCCGCACCGGGATTCCCCGGCAGAAACAGCAGGGGCAACGGGTCAACCCTGAAATCCCGCCGGAGGATGTCTTGTACCTTTGCGGCACGTCTCTCCTCCCTGTCAGGCGAGAGAAGGAGGACCGAATCGCCGGGGCTCAATGCCACGGGAATGGAGGCCGCTGGCTCGACAGCGACCTGGTGGAAGACCAGCCGCTTGAGCCCTTCATCCTCCAGGGGCTGCAGAATTTCATCCCGCTCCGGTCCGCTGTCATCCGGCGTGGCGGGCGGTTGCGGGCTGGCACCTTCCTGACCGGCGATTATCGTGGCGATCCTCTCGGCGATGTCCTGCACCGTACGAACATCGATAAAATCCTCTAACTCGATGGTGATCGCGAATTGGCGTTCCGCCGCATCCATGATGATGGGGAGGCGGCTGGAACGGATGGAGAGGTCCTTGCGGAGATCCATCCCGGGTTGAATTTCGTCCCGATTGAATCCGGTCGCATCCATGATGATGCCAATGAGCCGCTCCATCAGATCCTGACGCCCGTATCCCTCACCTCGGGACGGTGATGGCGGCACTGTATCTGGCGCTACAGGGGGGCGATCGAGCGGCGGGGGTAGGGGGGGCGGTGTGCCCGGATCGACCGGATTCAGCCCTGCAAGGGGTTCAGAAGTCCCGAACATGGATTGCAAAACAGAGGAGAGGTCACCTTCCTGAAAGTGCGGGTGCAGCTCTCGGCGGATGGCGTCCAGGATAATGGGCTTAAGCAGGCCGCCAGAGGTCTCGAGCACAAACCGGTTTATTTCCCTTTGCATTATTGTTGCCACCGGGTCAGCGCCGGCACCTATGGGTTCAGGCGCCGCGGACGCGGGTGCTGGGGCGACCGGGTGAGATTCGGCAACTCTCACAGCTGGAAGAGATATAATCCGTGGTTCTCCTTGCACCTGCAAAGCCCCATGCACCAACAACTGCGCAAGGGCGGTATTGTAGGTCAGGCTTTCAGCTGCGGGCAGGCAGGTCTGGATACATGCCGGGTCAGGCAGCGAGTCGGTGATGAAACTACTGACGATATCGCCGGGGCCCACCTCGACGAAGAGCCGAACGTCGAAGTCATGCCACAGGGTCTGGACATTCTGCATCCAATGGACGGGAGATTCCAGGTGGGCCATCAGGATGCGCCTGATCTCGCCGGGGTCCGATGGATACGGCGCCATGGTTGTGTTGGAGAGGACCGGGATCCGGGGGGAATGAAAGGGGATGGCGGCAACGTAGGCCTCCAGTTCAGCGCGAATGACGCGCATGATCGGGGAATGAAAGGCCATGCTGACGCGCAAAAGCGTCGCCCTGTACCCCCTCTCTTGGAGTCTGGCGCAAAAATTCTTGACTGCTCCAGTCGTGCCACTGACAACGACCTGGAGCGGTGAATTGATATTGCTGATGTGGACCTCTCCCGCCCCTTCCTGGATGAACTCGCGCAGCAGGTCCAAGGGGGCATCCACCGCCGCCATGACGCCGGGATCGACATCCTGCAGGCCAGCGGCCTTGTCCATGCACAACGCCCTCTGGTTGACGATGCCAAACCCGTCCTCCAGGGAATAGACGCCGGCCAGGCACAAGGCAGTCAGTTCACCCAGACTATGGCCGGCCATGGCCACCGGGCGGATCCCCAGGGTGGTCAGGTAGCGGGCCATGGCATATTCCAGGACGAACAAGGCCGGCTGTTGCCACCTGGTCTTCTGCAAATTTTCTTCCTGGTCGTGGAACAGGAGGTACAGGAGGTCGAAGTCCGCCACTGCCGCAGCCCGATCCATCTCCTCCTTGATGGCCGGAAACGTCTCGTAGAGTTCCCGCCCCATGCCTGCATAGTGGGTTCCCTGACCCGGAAACACCAAAGCCAGCGGTGGCGCCGGCAGATCCGCATTGCCGATGAATATCCCCTGCTGCGCCAAGGATCGCAAGGCTTTGGGGGTGACGGCTCCGTCCTCGGCAAGATGGCGGGACCTCTCGATAACCGTGAGCGCCTCTTCTTCAGATTCTGCCACCACAGCCAGTCGGAAGTTGCGGCCGTCCATCTTGGCCCGGAAGAAAGAAACGCCCTCAAGTTCAGGAGACCCGCCCCTTGCCTCTCCAGCAGGATTTGACTTTGCCGGCACATCCGCCGTGGTGCCAGCCTTGTCTCGGGCGAGACCGGGCGCGCGTCCCGGCGATACCAGAACCGTACCGGCCTCATCCATCGTCTGCTCCACCTGCACCACGTAGTTCGACCCACCAAACCCGAACGCATTGACCTGCAGCCTTCGCAACCGGCCACCTGTGGACGCCCAGTCCAGCGGCTCGGGGGCAATCAAGAGGCCCGATCCTTTCAGGTCCATTGCCGGGTCCGGATGGCGATAGTTGAGCGTAGGGGGAAATACCCCCGCCTTCATGGCCATGATGCCGCGAATGAGGCTGTTGATGCCCGAGGCGCCAAGGGTGTGTCCGATCTGGGATTTGAAGGAGGTAAGAACGGTGCGCTTGGGGTGAGTGAAGAAAGACTTGAGGGCACGGACCTCCTCGACGTCGCCTTGCCGCGTACTCGTGCCATGGCATTCCACCAGGTCCACTGCCTCAGGTCCATAGGGTGTCTCCTGGAAAGAGGCGCGGATAGCGATCTCCTGGGTACGGCTGGAGGACTCGACCATGCCCAGATGGTTGTTGCTCGCGCCCATGCCGGTGATGATGGCGTGGACACGTGCGCCTCGTGCACGGGCCGAACTTTCCCGTTCAATAACTATCATCCCTCCGCCTTCACCCAGGACCATGCCGTCTCTTTGGGCATCGAAGGGCCGCGAGGTCTCGCGGGCGGGCCGTTCCTGCCCCGACAGCCCGTACAGGGCGCCCAGGGCAGAGAATTCGAGAAAATGCAGATGGGTGAGGTTTTCCTCGCCTCCGCCGACGACAGCGGCATCGATGACGCCGCTCTTGATCATCTGGATAGCGCTGTACAGGGCAACCAGCGAGGTCGCACAGGCTGCGGAGACCGCGTAGCTTGGCCCCATGAACCCATAACGGTTACAGATGAAACCAGCCGCCGCGCAGTTGAGCCTGCCCAGGAGGGAGGTGTCGTCCGGGGCCATGCGGCCGGCCCGCACCTCCCGTTCAATGGCGCTCCGCTGATCCGGCGTGAGATGAATGGCCCTGGTTATCGAGCCGATGATATCATGAACGTGTGCCCTGATGATCGTATTGGTGAGGGTCCCCGCCGCCTCCCCCGAGTTTTGCGAGATGAGGACTCCGATCCGTTCGCGCGGGATGTCAGATTCCAGAAGACCGGATGCCTGGATGGCTTTATCGGCAAGCCACATGGTAATTTTTGTGGCTTGGGTCATGGTCCGGAAATCATGGGGAGGAGTACCGAGTTCATGGCGGGAGATCGGGAAATTGAGGAAAGCGCCCACTTTGCAGTAGGTCTTGTCCGGCACCTGCGGTCGGGGATCATAAAAAAGGCTGTGATCCCACCGCGAAGGCGGCACCAAGGTGATGCCGCTCTCCATGGCCAGGCTTGCTGCCCATATTTCCTCGGGACTACTTCCCAAGGCATTGAGTATGCTCATTCCGGTGATAGCGATCCGTGCACTATTACTTCCGATGGATGCAATTCGCTGCCGCCCACAATCGACCGCGGCGAGCGATGGTTCCGGATTGTTTTCGATCGCTCCCGCAAAGGGCTGATGGAGCACCAGCGTACCTTCGGCCAGCTGCCGGTGGAAGGACTGCAGTTCCAGGACCGTGCCGATGAGGCCGGCGCAGGCTCCGCTCATGAATTGCCCGCGTTCCAGACAGGTCCGTTCATCCAGCGTTGCCCCGCCTGGCCGTTCCAAGCCTCGAGCCGCAGCAAAGAGGCTCCCCGCTGCCATTGCTTCGATGTTCGTACGGAAGGAGTGCTCATCCTGCTGACCCGCTGCGAACTCCCGCTCCAGGGATAAAATCGCATCCGTTCTCAGAGTCCGCAAGGATCGCACCCGCAGTCCGGTGGCCTGGCCCGTTACGACTGTTCCCCCCGGAGGCGCTTCCAGGATCATCCGCTGATAGAGGGCTGTCAGGGCGCCTGTTTCCACGATCTCCCGGGTGGCCAGATAAGCGGTCCCCATCTGGATCGCATCCGCTCCGAGCAGAGCGGCAATAAAGGCAGTCTCCCGGTTACAGATGCCCCCGGCAAGAATGAGGCGACACTGGCGAAACAGGGAAGGGCGCAACCGTCTCAAATCCAACACCCTTTGCGCCAGGGTGAGGGTGCTATGGCGTCCCACGTGCCCGCCGGCCTCGTACCCCTCGATAATCACGGAGCGAACGCCGGCCTCAAGAGCAAGCTGCAACAGGGACTCGTCAGGGGCGATGTATATAACCTCGATGCCGCACTCCAGCAATTCCTTGAGCGGTGAGAGGTTGCCGCCGGCGATCACCACAAAACGGGGCGGGTGCTGCTTTATCCATGCCAGCTGGCTCTCCCTGAAAGGATTTTCCGCCAGCGAGACGATATTCACCGCATACGGGTGTGTTCCCATGATCTCCGGCAGGGTTCCCAGTCGCAGGTCAAGGGTTGCCGCATCCATCATGCCCAAGGCGATGGTGGGCAATCCGCCGGCCTCGGCAACACGCAGAGCAAACTCGGGAACATCCGTAATCCAGGACATGGCCCCCTGGATAAAGGGATATCGGGTTCCCATCTCCCTGGCAATCGGGCTGTCCACAAAGCAATCCTTGTTCGCTGCAGCGAGGCGGCAGCGGTTGCGGATTTCGTCCATGAAGGACGCCACGGCCTCCTCGGTTCCGGTGCCAAAACGATCGGCGAAGGAGGCGGCAAAGGCGGCTTCCACCCCCAGAGGGATGATATCCTCCGGGGTAAAATGGCTCGAAAGAGGCTGGATGGCCCCGGCACTCACCCGATCTGCGAAGGAACGGCGTTGTTGTTCCGTGATCTCTGCTTCGCACAGCGAGCTCTCATAGTGTTTAATTGCCTTAAACGCAATCGAGTTGCCCTTATTGAACAAACGACACGGAACCTGCACATCAAGACCGGCCAGATCGGTGGAATCGAGGCGAAGGTTGGCAATCCGCTGGCGTTGGCCATCATCAACGGCAACCAGGTCGGTCAGCCAATGGACGCTCTCAAAGACAATCCCCGTGGCCCCGGTAGCCAGGAAGGCCGCTGCCGCCTCTGGGGTGGCAATACCGCCCCAGATGAGGATATCGACAGAGTGTGATAATTTGGGCAGCACCTCTTTTACTGCTGCATAGAGCGCGAGCGTCGTCTCGCCGCTCACAAATCCCGAGGCCTCGCATCCTTTCAAGACGACAAGTCCGATGCCGGAACTCTCATTCAACATCGTTGCCAGCAGTTGCACATCGCCGATGATCGGAAAGCAATGGCAGACCTTCGCCAATTCTCTCAATCTCTGGAGAAAAGCGGCTGCATCTCCCTGGGAAAATGGCGGGTGACATTCGACCCAGATGTTTTCGACCCCTGTTTCTTGCAGCAACTGCGGCAAAGAGAGATCCATCCAGGTAAGGGCGGAAATCTTGACATCCTGGACCGGGCCTGCAGAGGCTGCTTTTCGTAAGGCGGAAAAGAGTGATTCCACCTCCAGCAGGGAAAAATCGAAGATAGCCCTGCTTCCCGTCCGGTGCGCCATTTGGGTCACCGCGGAGATCCTCTCCTCAGGCCGCCAAACGAATGCAATGATTGGAACCCGCTGTTCAGACACTATATCTATGCCTCCGCTGTAAGGTGACGGCCCCGCATTCATTCATCATAACGACTTTCTATATATGCAATATTTCTTGTGTATTCGTGCACCGGCTTCCTCCAACAAAGAATTGATCGACTCGTTGTCCTCCAAGGTCCAGCCTAGCTCCAAAGAACGATATTTCCCTTTCTTTCCCGCCACCTCATACAGGTGGCGGATGGCCAGCAGGGGAAGTCCCAGTTGGCGATACTTCTCCCTGATGCCGAAAAGCAATGCCCTCAATCCGGTGATTTCCCGCCGATAGAGGGCTATTTTCAGCAATCCCGACAAGCCGATACGCCCGTTGAAGCGTTTGAGCAAGGGGTTGATGTCGGGCAGGACAACGCAGACCCCTGCGGGTTCGTCCTCATAGTAGATAAAAAAAGCCAGGTCAGGATCGGCGATGGCCACCATGCTTTTACCAATTGCCCGAATCTCATGATCGCTCAAGGGGACGTACCCCCAGTTGCCGGACCAGCAGTCGTTGAAAATTTCCCTGACCAGGGCAAGTTCAGGAACCGGATCCTTGAGCCGAAAGGGCCTGATGTGGATACCTTTTTTCCGTGCCAGCCGTTCGGCAAGACTCTCCATCCACTCGGGCAGCCGGTACTCCCCGTCTATGATGAAGGAAAACAGGTCTTTTTCTTTGCTGAAACCGCACGCTTCGATCAATCGCGGATAGTACGGCGGATTGTACGGCATCATCAACGCCGGCGGAGAATCGAAGCCGTCAATGAGCAAACCCGCCTCATAATTGATGGAGGGATTAAGCGGGCCTCGCACGAAGGTCATCCCCTTATGGCGAACCCAGGTTTCGACGGACAAGAAGAGGGCCAATGCGGCCTCAGGATCGTCGACACATTCGAAAAATCCCCAAATACCCATCTGTTCACGGTGAAACTCATTATGATGGCGATCAATGATGCCCGCGATCCTGCCCACTGTCTTCTTGCCGCGTCGAGCTAGAAAAAGGACGCGTTCGGAAAATTCCCAGAAAGGATGGCTGCCGGGATCCAGCATCCGGTGAACCTCTTTCTTCAGGGGGGGAACCCATTGGGGGTAATCGGCATAAATTGTCCAGGGCAGCTCGATGAAGTCCTTAAGCTCGGATCTGCTTGCCACGGTAATGATTTCAAGGCCGGTCATAATTGCTCTTTTTGAAAGGTTGACCATCCAAATATTCCGGCAGAATTGCTAAAGCCATTGTGCTTTTCTGTACCAGGCGACGGTGAATGCCGCTCCCTGGGCAAGAGCAATCCTGGGCTCGAAACCGAGTCTTGCACTGGCCTTGGTAATGTCGCAGAGCCAGTTCGTACAACCCATTTCCCTGACCTTGCCACGGCTCATAATGGAAGGTTTGCCGGTGACTTTGGCAAAACATTCTGCACAAAAAGCCATGCCGAAAAGCAGTTGATGGGGCAAGGGGAGCTTCAGGGCGCGTTTCGCCATTGCTTGCGCGAAGATATCGCCAATTTCCCCCATCCGGTACTCATGACCATCGGACAGGAAAAAAATTTCCCCGCTCTTTGTTTGGGTCTCGGCAGCCAGAAGGATCGCTCGGACCAGATCCTCCACATAGCACAGGCTGATATGCTGCTCGGGGCCGGTGAGACACGGATTGATGTTCTTGGCGAGGCATTGAAAAAGAGTCAAAAAACCTTTATCCCGAGGCCCATATACGGCACAGGGCCGCAGGACGAGGAGAGGAAGTTCATGCGCGTGGGACAAGGCCAGTTCCTCACCAAGCAGTTTGCTTTTCCCGTAGGGCGAGACCGGCTCGCAGGGGTCGGATTCCTTTTTCTTGCCGCCGCTCGGACACGGACCTGCTGCTGCCTGGCTCGAAAGATAGATAAATTTTTCAAGCCGGGTGTTGTGTTCGATGCAGGCTTGGACGAGGTTCTTGGTGCCCAGTCCATTGACCTCGAAGAAGGTTTCTTCTTGGACTGCCATTATGGCACCAGCAAGATGAAACACTTGGTCGACGCCCTGCACAGCTTGTTTGAGCGAGTTCTTCTCCCGGCAATCCCCGACGACCAACTCAACCGGTAGGTCCTTTATCCACTCTAACTGGCTTGTATTCCTGACAAGGCATCGGACTTGTGCTCCTTGTTGCACAAGAGCCTCCACCAGATGGCTGCCTATAAATCCTGTCGCGCCTGTCACTAATGCCTTCAATGTTCCTTTCCTCGATGGATGACAAACAATGGAGTGCCTCAAGTTTTTCCAGCATACAGCCAATTGGATACCTGGCGACAAAGGCTCTAACAGCCAGCAAATCAGATCGGCCAGGGACCTTGAGCAGCCGTCAATTCTCAAGAACCCGGCGGCAGACAGTGGCGATGTTCAAGGCTGCCGAGTTATTCTGCAGAGGCATCAGGCGGGTCAAGGTGTCCATGTCGAAGTCCGAGTAGGTCTCCTTGCCCAGTGCAACGCCGACGAAGGCAGTTGACGAAAATCGCGTAATCAGGGCATCGCAGTTCGCGATCATTTCTTCCGCGCTCCCGGTTGTCAGCACCATGGCCGCTGGCGCGATCGCTTGTATTTCCCGGGTGGCGCGCTCGCTCTTTTCGTTCGGGTGCAGCTTGAAAATAAGCTGTCGACCCCCGGCGATCTCCACCGCCTTCCGAATGAAGGCCTCACGGTCCTCACGTCGGAACAGCTCCCGGTAATTGGACGTGCAGGCCAGGACATAGCGGTGGTAGGGAAAATCGTTCGCGCAATATTGCCGGCAATTATCGAAATTGGGTATGCCCGTCACCACGATTTTCTCGGGCCGCGCACCTCTTTGGATGAAGAAATCGCGATAGCCCTCACTGGCGACACAAAAAGCCCGGTACGCATCGCTCAGACCAGTCATTGCCGTATCCGCCATCCAACGAGGAAGGAACCGGAGACGCTTGACGAGTTGAAACATGAGGGATTCCGCATCGATAATCCCCTCTTGAACCAGTACGATCCGGTTGTCGCGAATATTTTTCTGCAGATAAACGTCTGTGCAGGTCACCACCAGGTCATAGGGTCGATTTTTTCCCTGGTAGTCGATGGCAAGGCTGTGATTCTGCAGATAGGCCTGGCAGCGTTCCACCATCTTGTTCCCGGCGATCGTGAATTCAATCAGACCGAGCCTGCGCAGCATCTCGTCAAACCCGTGGCAGTAAAAGGGCGAGAAGGATTGCTCGTAATTGGAAAGATGTTGTGATATCTGGTGCATTTGCGTTGTTTGATTCATCGAACCGCAGATGAACAGTATTCTTTTTTTCATTGGCACCCTTCACCACCGTTAATGAAAACGCCATGCCGTAGAGTGATGTCGCTTACCGCCACGAAAGCACCTCGGGCGTATAGGAAAGTTCATCCGAAATAATCCGGACAGCTTTGGGCCGCGGGTTCACCAGAAAACACGCGGCACTCTGTCTCATCACGGGTAAATCGCATTCATGGTCGGTGTAGGTCGCAACCCAAGGGGGCGGATAGCCTCGCTCTGTGAGCATCATGATTTTACGGGGTCCATAACAATGCTGATTAGCCACCATGCCCCTCAGGAACGGCTTGAGCGACGACCCCACCAATGGGATATGGGCAAGGCCGCTTTGGTCGAGTAATTCCCGGGCCAGCGCTTCGAGCGAGCCGGTGGCGACGACAACCCGGTGTCCCTGCGCAAGATGATGATTCAATTGGCGGATCGCATCCTGTAGAATCAGTGGCTGCTGCCGAGCAACAATCTCAGCGACATGTTCTTTCACTAATGCACTGACAGCATCGTCGGACCGGCTCAAAGTTGCCGTCCACACAGCGAATTTAACCGGCAGGTTGCGCGTGTTTTTGCCCAACAGAAGCGGAGCGAGAAACGGGATTGCAGCCATGACGAGCGCTATTCTCCATGGACTGCGTTTCAGGAGCCAGCGAAAAAAACGTTCGGAAGAATCCCAAGGCGTCAGGGTGTGATCAAAGTCGAAGACGATTGTCTGCAATAGATTCATGCGCCTTTCCTATACATGATGTTCGACCTTAGCTGGAAGTTGGCTCTCAATTTTTCCAGTTATCAATCCCGCGTAGCTGACCGTCACCTGTCATCTCATCCCTCACCCATGACAGTTTTCGGTTTAAACTAGCCCATGCCGGTCAGTGCTTTCGCCAATCCTCGATGCACATCTTTCACATTTGCTAGTAGAACACTCGGAAATGATTACCTGTCGAAAATCCTTGTCCATAACGTCTTTTTCAAAAGAGAGGTAGCTGCCACAATGGGGGCAAACCCCGGCAGAGAAATCCTCTGCAAAATCTTTATGCCACGCTGCTGATCCAGGGGAGAGAATGTTTCGCTGGTGTATCAACGCATCGTTCATTGATGATATCTCCGGTAGAGAATTGCTGGTGTTTTCGTCCAAGGCTTACATCTTTAAACAGCAATCTCCGAACCAGGTATGAAAACTCATCGCTCATCACTCAACAAATTGTTTTTAATGATAATTTTATATAATATTTCTTTGATCTCTCATTCGACAATCTTAAATATTGGTTACATTTAACCACAATGGTTAAATGCAATCTATTCCGTCTGCAAAGCGAATCGGTGGGCTGACATTGACTCATATCTCGCTCTGCTGCATCTGGCTGCTGCGGTTATCACTTCTAGAAGAATTGGTATTCTTTACTGATAAGAGCCTGCCGCAGAAGCTTTTTGATGGGGCGGATTCAACTCGGGAGTCTTGAAGTTCTGCAACAACACCAGCAGCAGGCTGGTGGCCAGCACAGTGATTTCGATAACCTAAGGCATCGATTTTCGGATCGCGGTTATTGACATCCCAGCCGGGCAAAGGAGAACAGCGCTGTCAATGGATGCGGGCGGCGTTCGACCTGCGCGCGCAGCAATCCAGCGCCGAGCATGCTGTACGTGATGCCGTTGCCACCGTAGGCTAGCGCGAACAGCACGCGTGGCCCGTACTGAGGGTGGAGACCGAATAGCGGCAGCCCGTCGCTGGTTTCAGCAAACGTGCCTGCCCAGGCGAACGCCGGTTGCGCCTGAAGGTGAGGAAACAACCGGGCGACCTTGCGCTGCAGAGTCGCAGCCTTGCGGTCGACCAACCGATCCCGGCGTGCCGGGATGTCGCGGTCGTCGTCTTCACCACCGACCAACAGCCGTTTATCACCGGTGCTGCGCAAATACAGATACGGCCGCGAGGACTCCCACAGCAGCGTATTTGCCAACCAACCCAGCTCCGCAGGATCGACGGGATCGCTGATGTAGGCGTAGCTGCTGCGATTCTGAGCAACGCGCTGGCGCAACCAGCATTGCGCTTCGTAGCCGCTGGCAATAACTGCGTACTTTGCCCTGATCGAGAGGCCACCGGCGGTGATGAGCCGTACTAAACGCGTCGTCGCGGTGATGGATTTCACCTGGGTGCGATCGAACACGCGCGTGCCCTGTTGCTGCATCCGGCGCAGCAGTCGTGAGGCGAGCCGATAGGGATCAACCCGAGCGGCAACCGAGCTGAGGATGGCGGCTGGGGCAGTCAGTCCGTACTCATCCTTGAGCACGGCGCGGCTCAGCCAGCGAACTGGAAAGCCGTATTGTTTCCGCCACGCGAATTCGTCGGCCAAGCGCGGATGATCGGCGCGATTGCTGGCGTAGTACAGGCTTTCACATTTGGCGAAATCGACATCGCCAACCGCGTGGGCTACCTCGCCGATGTCGCTGATCGCGCGCAAGCAGGATTGATACGCCAGAAGCGCTGAGGCCTGGTCGTAGCGCTTGGCGAGATCTATCGCTTGGGTATCGATTTCATACTGCAGCAAGGCGGTGCTGGCCGATGTGCTGCCCCAGCAGACGTCGCGCTGATCGAGCACGACGACATCGTGACCATGGCCAGCCAATTCATCAGCAATCAGCGCGCCGGTGATGCCAGCGCCCACCACCACAATGTCGCAGCTCAGGTCGGCATCAAGCTTTGGGAAAGCATACATCAGGCCATTCTTGATCGCCCAGTACGGATATCCGCTTTTCAAGTCCATCCCTTTCACTCTTCGTGGACAATTCGTACAATTTCTTTCGCGATGTTCTCCGGTGAAAGGATGAAATCTATATACCCGCTTGCTATTGCGCTCTCCGGCATATCTGGCTGAACGGCGGTTTCTGGCTTTTGCGCAAAGGTAATGCCGCCGACTTCTTTGATGCCGCGCAACGCTGCGGCACCATCACCATCAAAGCCCGAGACAATGACGGCAATAAGTTTACCGTTCCAGTTCTCTGTCAGCGAACGCATAAAAACCGTAATCACGTCGGGCCATCCCCTGGGCTTTGATATTGGTTTAAGACGAAATTCTCCATCAAGAACGTGTAAATCACGCTTTTCCGGGATGATGAACACATGGTTGGGTTCGATGTCCAATCTTTCCGTGATCAGTTCAACCGGCATTTCCGTGAAGTGCGGGAGAATCTCGTGGAGCAGAGTGGCTACGGTTCTTAGATGATTGACGATGACGATGGCAACGCCCATATCGGCCGGCAGATGCTTCAATAAACGAGTATAGGCATCGAGGCCACCAGCTGAACCGCCAACACAAACGATAGCGTAGTTTTTTGCAACACTCCTGGTTTTCATTTGCATTCAATCCGTAGAGAATTTGCTGCCAATAGTTCGCTGCACCTTCAGGTATTGGATACATAGCCCTGATAGCCCCGTCAGGTTTGTTGGGTGCGATCGCTTACGAGATAAAACCAATATAGATCAGATACGCACATGCGCTGAGAAATAAATAAAAAGTAAAATCGATGAGTTGCGGCGCTTTAACTGTGTATAAGATATCGTCAATTTTGGATAAGGCACTGATCCAGAGGGGGCGAATTTGGTCTAAAACAGCAACTCTGTCGTCAATCGCTTTCGCAGCTCTTCTGCCACTTTCCACGGCGCCTTCAATACTCCAGACCTGGGCTTGGGTCCTGGTGTGGGCGCCGGCTAAAAACAGATTTGGGATCGGAGTTTTCTGGGCGGGTAAATATGTCTGGGTATTCGTTGAATTAACCCATTTCGGTTGAAGCGATTTTATCCCTTCAGGGGAAAATTCCCATTCATGCCAAACTTCTATCTTCACAAGAGAAAAGTCCTTTAACCCTCTGCCGTGATTAGCTTCTTTGATTAATTTATCAAGGGCGCCGCAGCTCAAAATTTGCGCTTTCACCTCTTCGATGAATTCATCCTTGGAGCACGTAGCTACCGGTTTACGATATATCCTCCCGGGAACAGTGCTGATACAAGATGTGCCCGTCCAAAGAGATTTGATGTCCCGGCCGAGATCCACGTCCTTGTCCCAGACTTGTTCTTCTGCAAAAAGAGTTAAATTAAATTCGGAATCGCTTATCACCACGGCAGTCCTCTTTCGAGGAAATTTTATTTCTTCATCAAATGCCAATCTGAAAGAGACTTGAATGTGAGGGCCACCTTGAATGAGGGGTTTAAAAAGTCTCAATTCTTCTTGTCTCTCCAATGAAGGGGTCTCTTTTAAAATATCAGCCGCAATGAAAGGATTTATGGCGAGAATATAGATATCCCCTTGAATCCTTTCTTCGCTACAAAAAGCGGAAGTTATTGCCGTCCCGTCAAATTCCAGTTTTGTCAGTGTTTTTCCCCAATAAAATCTCACCCCTTTCCCCTTGAGATAGGTAATCCAGGGGTCGAACCAGTATTCACTGCTGGGACCTGTAAACAACAACCAGCCGGCACCGGTTCCCTGAGTCCACGCGGGGCCATTTTTATCAGCCTTATGTCGGTGTACGGCTTTTGTGGTTAACTGTTTTCTGAAAAAATCACCGGCAGTTCGTAATGAAACTTTTGACCAATCCGAGCCGATCCACGGACCAAAACAAGACCGCCATGTTGTATAGGCTTTATCTTTCAGCAAAGATTTCCAGGCCTGGGCTGCATTGATTTTATCGTAGTCTATTTTACTCCGATTATTGGAGGTCCACGTTTTAAGCATTACATAAAACCATTTGACGAATTCCCACGTATTCATCCTGAACATCTTGGGAATACTTCTGAGTCCTTCATCGTAAAACTCGGCTTTATCGGTATCCGGGAAAATACCGAAATCTACAGGGCGGGAGAGGGCCAGGTCATAGATACTGCCTTTTTCACTTAATGGAATCTGCCGCATCAAGTCAAAAGCGTTATGATACCAGGGTCCCATGCCATGCCAGGAATACTCCGAAGGCATATTGTCCTTCTCGAGCCGTGAACTCCTGAAGAAGCCACCCGGTTGATCCAAAGTTTCATACACTGAAACATTATATCCGAGTTGGGCCAATTCATGGGCAGCAGTTAATCCAGCTATGCCAGCTCCAAAAATAACTATAGATTTCATTTGTATTAACCCCCTATCGGCGAAGCTCTCGCTCTTTTGATGGGATGGCGATGAATATATTATAGGCATGGCTATCGTTCAGTTGAATGACATTGAGTGAAGTTCTGTTTGCCATTCTCTACTCTCTTTCATTGCAACGTAATCCACAATGCTAGCGCGGCAATAATCAATAGCACCGCCGTCATGAGCAACAAGGCACGCAGCGAATTCTTGGAGGGACCATGGTGTCTCAGCCTCATGCATGTGCGCCGGTAATCAATAATCGCATAAATGAAGATGCTTGCTCCCCAAATCAAGAGTAGCGCGCCAATCAAATGCGCCACAGTCAGATGCACATCACTATTGAATTTGAGGACGCGCGGGACAGCTAAGCCACCGCCGACACCTGCCAAACCAGTCCGAATCCAGGCGGAGAATGTCCGTTCGGCTGCCAGTAACGTCCGTTCCGAGGCAAGCTCGTCGGTACCCGAAACTTCTTGCATTGCTCTCTCCCAGGAAAGAATTCTGCTCTTTATCCTTTACTGCATCGTTGTGGGCCAGGCCCATGCCATATTCTTTTGCGGCTGTCATCTCTGATAAAGCTCCAATGGAGCTCCGTCAGCGATATAAAACCGCTAGACTCAGCTCTGACTGTTTTCCTTTTTTGCTTCCTGCTCCATCTTGTCTAAGCGGGTGTAGTAATCGGCAAACTCGTTGAGATGAGCGAGTGCGATTTTGCCGGTGAGAATGGGGTCGTCGCCTGTTACGTTCGTTGACGGGTCAATGAGGCCATGCTCCAACTCAACATCCAATCCCATGCGGAACTGGTTCAGGTCAAGGCGTGTCCAATCAATGCCCAACTTGTCACCTACTTCGCGGGCCTGTTCAGTTGTAAAATGTTGTTTGGCTACCATTTTGCTTTCCTCCTTAAGTATGAACTTACAAGCGGCTATAAGGCACGAAGCCCTCAGCGACATCGACTGATGGCGATCCGGGTATATCCTCCCGCAGGACAATAGACTGCTTTATTACCCTGCCAGAACATCTCCTGGTTGAGATCAAAATAGGCATAGCTCTCGTTGAGTTGTATGACGTTCAGTGAATCTCCGTTTTTCATTATGATAAAAATGACCGCCAGCCAGGTTCTTCCATCATCGGTTGAAAAAACATGATGTAGGGTCCCCGGATAAGATGGGCCATAACGCCATCATCATGTATTTTTCTGATGTCATGGTTCACCAGAACTTTTGCGAAACCCAACTGAGCCATTTCCGTCGCGTCCCACTCACTGTGAATAAGGTATTCAGGCGGGCTGGGCATGGCATCCAGAGTATTAAAGAGCGGTTTCGGGTTCCTTGGCGGGTTGGCTCCGAGTGTCTGCAGGGTTTCGGCCGTTGACACCGGGTCGAGCATAAAGCTGCCCACTGCGCAGACCCCGATTTGTTTTAAAATCATGTACCCGAGAAAACCAGTTGAGTCAGACAAGGCCTCCATTGTTTTAATTGCGCCTTCTTCAAAGGCCTTTTCCCTTCCTGGAGCCACCGTATGTTCGCCGATGGCAACACAGCGCTGGGGGGTGGCAAAGCGGATAAATTCTTTTTGCTGGAGAAAGTCTTTCCCGAGATCGGCGATTTGCCCCATAGATCGAACAGGTGGCATTTTGGCGTGGACAACGCTGTAGACCGGCTCCCAAGGGCCTTCTACCACCATCTCCAGGCAACTGGTGCAGAGCTCAAAAATCCGACTGAACTGTTGTTGATGAAATTCGTCATGATCTTGCCAACTTTTCCACATGGTATACTGATAGTTGCGGACAGGGTTCAGTGTATTTTCCATGTGAATGCTCCCGCCCCCGTATCTGCCGGCAAGAGGTAAAATGCCTGTTTGGATATTAGCCATAAAACCGACAAATCCCGGGTGGGTGGCAGTGGTGATGCATACCCGAGGCCCTACTTTGTGCATCAGATTGAAACTTTCTTCATTGTTCACAACTTTAGACATATTCAGGGCAATGTAGATGGGGGTATCCGTCATATTTTCGGTTGTCATACTGCACCTCCTTGTTAGTATTTTCCTTTAGGTAAACCCCCGGCTTTGCCGGTGGTCACTGATATACGATGCACGCCAATTTCTATCTTTGCGGTCTTCGCGCCGAGCGCTTTTTGTCGTCACCGAGGGGTGAATTGCTGTACCACCACAAGGAGTGCGGTGAGAACCGCTGCGAAGCAGACGACAAACACGCCGCGTCGCACGCTTACCAGATCGTGGAGCAATACTTTGCTGAAGTCGCCCCAGCTCTCAACCGTTCGTTTTGTCCATCCCGAAAGTTCGGCAAATATCCACGAGCCCGCAATAAGTCCGGCCATGCCGAAAAGCGCGTCCCAACTTCCCTGTCCCAGTGCGACGGCGGCAGTGCCTGGACAATAGCCCGTCAGCGCAAAGCCGACGCCGAACAGGAGCCCTCCGATGATGTTCGCACCGATGTGTGTCGGCTTAATGTGCAGGTTCACCTTGGCGAAGTGGTGCAACGTGGATACGCCGATCATGCCGACGATAATTGCGGTGAGCATTATCTTCACGACGGTCCAGTCCTGAAGAAGTAGTTGGCCGATAAGCACGTTGTATTTTCCCACGCCCCCTTTCTGCAGGAGGAAGCCAAACGACAGGCCAAAGATCGCGCCCGCAATCAACTTGGGAGTCGCGGCTTCGAGTTGTGTGTGGCTTGCCGTGGTCGACTTCTCTGTTTTGACAGTTTCAATCATAATTCCTCACAGGTTGAAGAGCGCCAGTGCCACGGCGACACCACCAACGAAAAAGCAAATCACCGTAATCCACGATGCCAGGTTGAGCTGAAGGGTTCCGCTGATGCCGTGGCCGCTGGTGCAACCTCCGGCCAGCCGCGCCCCGAATGCCATCAGCACGCCGCCGGTAAAGGCGACGGCCGCACGCAAGGCAACGCTGTCGCCGAAGCGTGCCTCCCATACCGGCGGCAGCCATTCATTGGCAAACTCGCCGCCCGATAGGGCAGCAATCGCGCCACCCACGATGGTGGCGACCACGAAGACGAATCCCCAATTCACGCGCGGCGGTTTGTCTTTGAAATAGGTGAGCGAGGCCGTGTGGCGGGGCGCGATGAGTTGACCGAGAAAGCCCGCGAGCTGCGCGTAAAATGTAGAGGCGCCGATGGGCTTGTTGGAAAAGTAAAAAGTGAGCCAGGAAAGTACTCCAATGGCCGCGCCGACAAGATAGGGTGACCAGGCAGCTCCCGGATAATCAAGCGTATCCACGCTTGCCCCCGCATCGGTTGCGGTCCATAGGAGTTGGAGAGTAAGACTGCCGATGAGATAAGCAGCACACTTCAAAATCAATCCGCCACGGGGTTGCGTATTCGCGCACGAGTTCATTATGTTGCCGTTCTTCTCGATTTCTTTTCTCACACCCCGGCGCTTTGTGGTTCTCTGTCTCATTCCACGCCGCCTTTCCTTAACGAGGGTTATGCCAATGTTCGAACGGACTTTTCCGGTTCCATTGGCGCGTCTTTCAACCTGCCGATCACCTTCAAAGGCACCAGTAAAACGCCGAATGGCGGGCGACGGATAGATCCCGTTGCCCGCCACGTAACCCAGGCGCGCACTTCGACGCTTTAATTACTTACCGCGTCCCGGTATACCGGCCGCCGGGTTATCGGGGTTGTCGAGTTTTTCGGCGCCGGGCACCTCGGGATAACTCTCGGGTGCATTTACGCCTTCTTTTTCAATCTCCGCTTGGCGATCCTTATTTCCTTCAGTTACACGATCACGACATTCACCTTCGTCGCATTTACCCGTGACATCGCGTTTCAACACTTCACTTGACATGATTTTTCTCCTTTTCTTGGGGTTGAATGATCACTGCACTACTTCTGTAGAGGGAAATAGTGGCGGACTGACCGCACGATTGCATCCCAGTATGTCCATTCTAGCGTTATCCGTGCCGATACGATGGGCGGTCTTGACTATCTGTATTTGTTCTTGCAGAACAGCATATTAGAACGATGGTCGGAAGGATTGCGGCCTGGGACAGGTCGGGCAGGGGTGTTGCGTGCTACGGAAGTGCTTGATACACCTGGCGGATCACGAGCAACGCTTCAATGATACCCTGGAAGGGTTTGCCAATGCCGCAGGTACAGTGCTCTCCTCTTCTTCAGTGGCCTCTTGTTGCCCTACAGAGGATAGAACAACGAACTGTTCATGACCCGGTAGCCGTACTTGATTTGACCGATTTGTTTTCCTTCCTTGTCGGTCATCTTGATTTCCTGAATCGCCTCGATCCCGAATGCACGCAAGCCTTCATTGATCGAATGGATCTGTTCCTGTAATGGTGCCATGGTATTGCCTCCTATGAATTAGGGGAGCACGGCATGGCTCCGCCGGGAGCATGACGTATAAGCTCCCGATGGATGGGTAAGGGGAAATTTAAAGACTAAAAGAAGTGGCAGAACTCTGAGGAGAATGTGAAAAGAGAAATAGTTCTTGAAAAAATAGAAGGAATTCCACCTGATCGGTGAAAAAAATAGAATTACTTTAGAAAGATAACGAATCGAACGATCCGTTTGGCTATTTGCGGAAGCGGTTTTCTCGCGTCAAAATGAAAGGAAGATCGCCTCCGCGATTAAACTCCTCGACGGGAAAAAACTGCGAAGCTGAAGTACCTGGAATGCGAGAACACGAAAACCGAGTTCACCTAAACCATGGAAAGGGATATCTCATTTAAAACGAGTCTTTATATTGACTTTTTTGTGGGCGTTACGCGGAAAAACGCGACCAGAAAAATGAATTCGCCAGATCCACCCAAAGGTAGAACTGACGAATTCATTGTTAATTTTTGTGCGAAGATCAGAGAAGCTCTTTTTCTATCGAGCAGCTCAACATAACTTATCTTTCGACGACCGCAGCTATCCCCATGCCGCCGCCGATGCACAGCGTTGCCAGGCCACTTTTAGCCTCTCGTTTTTCCATTTCATGAAGTAGGGAGACCAGGATACGTGCGCCGGAGGCCCCAATCGGATGTCCTAGAGCAATGGCGCCGCCGTTGACATTGACCTTTGCCATATCAAAGCCCAAGTCCTTGGCAACAGCGATACTTTGTGAGGCGAACGCTTCATTTGCCTCGATCAATTCGATCTCGTCAAGGTTCTTGCCAGCCTTTGCCAGAGCCTTGGGAGTGGCTGCCGCCGGTCCGATCCCCATGATCTCCGGTTTGACCCCTGCGGAAGCATATCCTGTCAGCCTTGCCATCGGTTTGATGCCCAATTCTGCCGCCTTTTCGGCGGCCATAACGATGATGACAGCCGCGCCATCATTGATACCGGAGGCATTGGCAGCGGTGACCATGCCTCCAGCCTTAAAGGGTGATTTAAGCTTGCTGACTTTTTCCAGGGTCGAATCCGGGGTAAAGTGCTCATCGGTATCAAAAATAAGCGGCTCTTTTTTCCTTCGCGGGATTGATACTGGAACGATTTCATTTTTAAACCGGCCGCTTTGAATGGCGACTTGCGCTTTTTTCTGCGACTCCACCGCAAAATGATCCAGCTCTTCCTTGGACAAGTTCCAGCACTCACAAATATTCTCAGCTGTTGTCCCCATGTGGCAGTTCTTCATCGCGCAATGGAGGCCGTCATGGACCATCATGTCGATCATGCCGTTATCAGGAACATTCATTCTGTAGCCGAATCGGGCCAGGGGTAGCGCATAGGCAGTGGCACTCATATTCTCGAATCCGCCGGCGACAATAATATCGGCGTCACCGCACTGTATCGCTTGCGCCGCCATGATGACGGATTTAAGACCGCTGCCGCAGACCTTATTGACGGTGACAGCGGGAACCTCCAAAGGGATGCCTGCTTTGAGCATTGCTTGACGGGCTGGATTCTGTCCGAGGGCACCTGTGAGCACGCAACCGAGAATGACCTCATCAACCAATTCCGGCTTGATGCACGCTCTTTCCAGGGCTTCCCTGATAACGATCGCGCCAAGTTCCACCGCTGGAATATCTTTCAGGGAACCACCAAATTTTCCAACAGCAGTGCGGCAGGCGCCGACGAGGACTACTTCACGCATTGTTTTTCTCCTTAGGTTAAATCAATTAAGTGACCGGTCACGGTACAAGCTCCGGCAAGCTTCATTCAAGTTGAAAAAATAGATTAAAGGCACTTGAGCCAGCCTATGCCCCACATGCAATGGCCGCAAGGAACGCGGCTGCCGTAACAATCATTTGCCCCCAAAAGATTGGCATTGACTAGATCGGCACAGGGTGCCGAGGTGCAGCTCCAGCAGGGGGCATAGTCGTTGAATCCCACCTCTGCTCTGAAGTTGGCATACTCGGTTTGTTGCCAGATCACCTCAAGCGGTTGTTCATCAATAGTACCGAACACCAGCTCTTCGATGTGGATCTGCTCCTGATTGACCATGCCGGGACAGGTATGCCACAAAAAATGACATGGCATAACCTTGCCGCTTTTGTTGATAAAGACGGCGTGTTCTTCAATAAACGGGCAAAAACGATGTCCGTTTGTCTGAGCATAAAGCGGCGGCAGGAAAAGCTCAATCTCTTGGTCAGCTGCAAGCGCCCTGGCCCGGTGAAATTGCTCCTCGATTGCGCCCATATCACGGCTGCTCTGCGCCACCAGTGCCGGAAAGTTTAAGGCAATATCCTTCTCCCTGGCTTCTTTATGCATCGCGGCACCAATATGCTGGACAAGGATATCCGCCGGGCTCTTGGCGAATTTAAGCTGCACGGAAGGGAGCGCCGCCAGATTGACTCCCTGAGCAACGGCTTCAGCGTTCCATTTAGCAAAGAGTTGGGTTGCCTCGTAACTATTCGGATTAAAAAGGATTTGTTCGGTCATCGTGCCATCGTAAGAAAAAAGATGGCTAGCGATGATGTAATCGACATCATGCCTGTGTGCCCATGCAACAAGTGCTGGCAATTGATGGAGTGTCTCTTTTTGCAGCACCACCTCAATGCCTATCCGCACCTCTCGATTCGCAGTCTTTCTTGCCTCCGAGAGGTTCGCAATCGCCTTTTCGACCGAAAAAAGCTGATGTCCCTCTTGGTTCGGTTTGTCGGCATTTTGCGCATTCAAATTGTCCAAAGACAAACAGATGGTGTTGAGCCCGGCCGTAACCAGTTGCAATGAGCGCTTCTGGTGCAAAAGAAGCCCGTTACTTTGAAAACCAATTCGTCCATCGGGCGGCATGGCAGCACGGGCGATAGTGATGATCTCTTCCAGGTCTGGGTGCAGTAACGGCTCGCCAATCCCGTTGAGGACCAAAAAGCGGGTGTGAGCCAGGGAAGGCGCCAGCTTTTTAAACAGCGCAAGCGGCATGTCGCTTTCGTCAATGCAACTCCCCTTGGCGAATTTAAGACACATGGGACAACGCAGGTTGCATCGGGTTGTCAGTTCAACATAAACCTTGTCTGGATACTGAATTGCCATAATGGAACAACAAAAAATTCAACGAACAGTGGATCTGTTCATATTGCCTGGTCGTCGCACCAGAGGAAGCATTATGCCGTAATTTGATTGTTCAGCTCGCGGGTTTGGCAGCCTCAATGGTGGCTGAGATGATGAAATCGGCAACCGAGGCCTCCGGGGTCCAGGTACGGATGAGCGCTTTGCTCTCTTCCTTGGGCGAGATTTGGATGTGTTCAAAACCTGCAGCCCGCAACATGGAATCCAGCTCTGAGATTTGCGACGCCCCGGCAACGCAAGCGGTATGAAGGGCGATGTCGCGCCTGATATGATCGGGCAGTTCGGCAGTGGCGACAATATCGGAGATGGCGAGTCTGCCGCCCGGTTTCAGAACGCGAAATGCTTCAACAAAGACCCGTGATTTATCCGGCGATAAATTGATAACGCAGTTGGACAGGATAACATCGATGGAGTTATCGGCCACCGGCAGATTTTCGATTTCGCCCAGACGGAATTCGACATTATGATAACCGTTGTTTGCCGCGTTGTTCCGAGCCTTGGAAAGCATTTCCGGAGTCATGTCCACCCCGATGACTTTACCGCTTTCGCCAACTTGACGAGCTGCGAGAAAAGAATCGAATCCAGCCCCACTGCCGAGATCGAGAACTACTTCACCAGTTTTCAGCGCTGCTATCGCTTGAGGATTCCCGCAGCCCAGTCCTAAATTGGCCCCATCCGGAACGGCGGCCAGTTCCTCAGCAGTGTATCCCATCGTGTGCGACAGATCGGGTGCCGGCCCACTGCAACAGGTCGAACTGCAACAGCCTGTCTCTGCCGCGCGGCCATAGACCTCTCGAACCGCTTGTCGTATCCCATCGTTTTTCAGCACACTCATATCTTCCTCCTTAATCGCCTTACTCTCTCATGCATGGTCAGGAAGAATCAGCCGATCCAGTCTTCTACTTCATTCTGCTTCGGTACTCGGCCAACACACTTGACCTGACCGTCGACAACAACCGCAGGGGTCGAAAAAATGCCGAGTTGGGCGATTTCCTGAAAATCCTTTACCTTGACAACCGCGGCATCGACTCCCTTCGCTGCGACAGCCGCCTCAACGATCTTCTGGGTTTTTTCACAGGAGGCACATCCCGGTCCACACACCTTGATTTCCATATTTCTCTCCATCTTTTTTATATTACACAATGATGTTGAACAGATAACCGGTAAACACAATGCCGCTGCCGACCACAAAAACAAAGACTGCGATTAACTTCGGCTTGAGCACTTTGCGGAGGATGATCATCTCGGGAAGAGAGAGCGCGATGACGCTCATCATGAACGCCAGCACGGTTCCCAGAGCTGCCCCCTTGCCAAGCAAGGCCTCGACGACCGGTACGATGCCAGCGGCATTGGAGTACATGGGAATGCCAACCACCACCGCTGCCGGGACCGACCACCAGGCATCTTTTCCCATGATCGATGCCATGAAAGCCTCAGGAACATAGCCATGGATGAAGGCACCAACTGCAATGCCAGCGACAACATACACCCAAACTTTGCCAACGATATCCCGCACTGCTTCCTTACCCTGGTCGATCCGATCGGGCCAGGTGAGTTTTCTTTCAAAGACAAGGGCTTCACCGGCACGCAACTCCTGCACCCAGTCCTCAATCCAGGTTTCAAGTTTCAAACGGCCGATAACCCAACCGGCAACCATGGCAATCAGCAGTCCGGTGACAAGATAGAGGGCCGCGACCTTCCAACCGAGCAGCCCATACAGAAGTACCAGAGCAATCTCGTTGACCATTGGGGCTGCGATAAGAAACGAGAAGGTGACTCCCAGGGGAACACCCGCCTGCACAAATCCGAGGAACAGCGGTACCGCTGAACACGAACAAAACGGGGTGACAATCCCCAGCATGGCAGCCATCACGTTCCCGGCCGATTCACGCTTCCCTGCCAGGTATTGGCGGGTGCGTTCCTGGGTGAAAAAGGAACGGAGAATGCCAATGACAAACACGATCAAAGTCAACAGCATCATGACTTTCGGTGTGTCGTAGAGGAAAAATTGGACCGCATCACCAAGCTGACTCCCTTTCTTGACTGCAAAGAGACTATAGGTCAAATAGGACGAAAAGGGTTCCAAGTGGTTGTAGATGACCAGCCAGAGACCAAAACTCAATAGGGTAAGGATACCCACCTTTCCCCAGTGCCCATTATTTTTGGTGAACGCCTGGCTTGCTGCGGGTTTGGTGCAGCCGCAGCCAGACGATTGAAGTGGTTCCATTGTTTGCCTCATTTTTTTAATAAAGTATACACACGCTGACAGGTGGTTTCCGGTAACGCTTTCTTCATTCGTTGCAGATCGGTATCTTCATTCAGCCAATCTTTCAGGGTGTGTAACATCGTGCTTGCATACACCGACTCCTGGCCCTCGGCCTGGCGGTATATCATCCAGGTTCCCTGTCGTTCTTTGTCCACCAGCCCAGCGTCCTCAAGTATTTTCATGTGGCTGGAAACGGTCGGTTGGGCGATGCCCAGAGCCTCTTGAATCTCACAGACACAGAGAGCGGTTTTTTCAAGAAGCTTCAGAATTCGGACCCGATTCGGATCCGACAGGGCTTTCATGACACGCAAAAATGTTTTCATTAAATTATCCTATTGAATATCTCTATATTTATATTTTTTAATATTTAAGGCGAGTCGACGCGATTGTCAACTCGTTTTTCGCGACGCAACGTAGGTAGAGATAACATCGCCTCAACACTAATCCGGCGAGCAGAATGAGCCAAACCGAGTTTTACTCGGCTAGCAGCTGCGCCTCTAACACGATACACGCCCCAAAAGATTGCCTGAAAAAAGAGGAGCCCTGCGATATTGAACAATAGGGGAGAGACTTCGGTCAGCTGATCGACGACTTGGCAGCCTTGGCTCAGGCATAACCCATCTTTGCCGAGCAGAAGAATAACGATCTGGACAGCGACCATCAAGCTGGCGAGCAATGCAGCCCATCCGACCCATCGCATTGATACAAGTTTTTTTGTGCGTGCATGATTGTGCGTGTGCGGTTGCGAGACATTTTCAATTACGCAACCGGTAAGGAAGAGTAAAGGTATCCAAGCGGAAAATTTCTTGACAAAGACGCGTGGTTGATTTACCAAATAACCCATGAAAAGACAGCCGCCGAATGCAAGAGAACTGGCCCTCATTGTGGCCAAGGCCAACATATTAAAGGCGTTAGGTCATCCCACCCGCTTGTGGATGGCAGAGCAACTTGCCGATGGAGAAAAATGTGTTTGCGAGTTGGCAGAATTTATTGACGCCGATTTTTCAACCATCTCCAAGCACTTGTCCGTCCTCAAGCAGGCCGGAGTCGTTGAAGATGAAAAACGGGGAAAACAGGTTTATTATCGGCTCAAAGTACCCTGCATCCTCAAGTATCTTCCCTGTGTTGAAGCGGTCATCAAGGCAAATGTGCAGGAACAGATTAAGATGCTGGCGTAATCCGTCAGTATTCTTGTGTCATTATATGGTTAATTTGCCAAACAAGCAATGGATCGGTCATGGAATGGAAAGCTGAGTGGAAATATCTTCTGCTGATCATTAGCGTTTTTCTCGCCTGTTTTTATCTGCCGGTGGGAACGGAGCGGTTTGACAATGCTATTCTGGAGGCCTTTCACCTCGTCAAATGGTACGCCCAGGAACATGTACTTCTTTGCCTGGTTCCGGCCTTTTTTATTGCCGGGGCGATTGGAGTTTTTGTCAGTCAGACCTCGGTGATGAAATATCTGGGCCCAGCAGCCAACAAAGTGTTGGCCTATGGCGTTGCTGCTGTATCCGGCACTATCCTTGCGGTTTGCTCTTGCACCATCCTCCCTCTCTTCAGTGGGATCTACAGGATGGGCGCGGGCCTTGGCCCGGCCTGCGCCTTCCTCTACTCCGGACCGGCAATCAACGTGCTGGCTATTGTGCTGACCGCCAGAGTTCTCGGCGCGGAAATGGGCATAGCTCGCGGTGTTGGGGCCATAGCGTTTAGCGTAATTATCGGCGCCTTGATGGCGATCATTTTCCGTAAAGAGGAAAAAGAAAAGGTTGCCATGCAGATGGCCATGCCGGAAGAGCCAGTCAAACATACGCTTTTACAAAACGGTCTGTATTTTGCTTCAATGGTGGGCATCCTGGTTTTTGCCAACTGGGGCAAGCCGCAGGAAGCCACCGGGGTGTGGGCCAGCATTTATGCGGTAAAATGGATTATCACGTCAGGCTTCGCGGTTGCCTTGGGCTTAATACTCATCTCCTGGTTCCAGATGCGCGCCTGGAAAATCGGCCTGATCGCCGTTGCCGCGGTGGGGTTGGCGCTGCTTTTTCCTGATCAGCCTATTATCGCCTTTACAGCCGGGTTTGTCGGCCTTTCCGTCTTTACCAGCACGGACAAAGGAGAAATGGGCGACTGGTTTTCCACTTCGTGGGATTTTGCCAAACAAATCCTACCGCTGTTGCTTTTTGGCGTACTCGTTGCGGGTGCCTTGCTCGGTCGGGTTGGTCATGAAGGCTTGATCCCCTCGGAATGGGTCGCCAAGGCCGTGGGTGGAAATTCCTTGCAAGCCAACTTTTTCGCCTCGTTTGCCGGCGCGTTCATGTATTTTGCCACCCTGACCGAGGTGCCGATTGTACAGGGGCTTTTGGGCAGCGGCATGGGCAAGGGCCCGGCCTTAGCCCTGCTCCTGGCCGGGCCAGCGCTAAGCCTGCCCAATATGCTCGTCATCAACAGTGTCCTGGGGGTGAAAAAAACAGTCACCTTTGTCAGCTTGGTAATTGTGATGGCAACATTCAGCGGTATGTTTTTTGGCACGGTATTTTAAACTCTTTAGAGTGAGGAAAAGGCAATGAAGATTCAAATTTTGGGACCAGGATGTGCTAAATGCACCAAACTCATGGACACGGCAGCGTCTGCCGCCAAGGAACTGGGCATTGCCTGTGAGTTCGAAAAGATTTCTGACATGAATCAGATCATGGCCTTTGGCGTCATGATGACTCCCGCCTTGGTGGTCAATGGAGAAGTGAAGAGTGTCGGTAAGGTGCCGTCGCTGGAAGATATGAAGAAAATGTTACAATAGAAAAAAGGAGAACAACAATGAGTGCAATGCAAAGCGGATGCGGCTGTTCCTGCGGAGGGAATGCGGGACCTAAAATCATTTTCGCTTGTTCGGGGTGTGCCGATGTCGGTGAACTGGCAGACCAGGCGGCACGCAAACTGACCCGAGACGGAGCTGGCAAGATGGCTTGCCTGGCCGGAATCAGCGGCCGGATCAGCGGTATCGTCAAGTCATCCCAGGCGGCCCAATCAATCCTGGCCATCGACGGTTGCCCTCTCGATTGTACCAGGAAAACACTGGAGATTGCAGGATTGGCCAAAGTCAACCATCTGCGGTTGAGCGATCTTGGCTTTGAGAAAGGAAAGACAGAGGTCTCGGCGTCATCCATCGCCTCGGTCATCAGCAAAGCAATGATCTATCTTTAAACCAAGGAGTTGTGAGTGAACAAAACTATTTTTAGGGGCTTGATTGTGCCCCTCATTTCTTGGGTTACCGCAGCATTCTTCCTGACGGGTAGCTCTCCGGCCCAGGCAGGGCAAATCCCTCAGGTTCCGGTCCCCGGTATGGTGACCATGGTCGATCTGGGGGCAAAAAAATGCATCCCCTGCAAAATGATGGCCCCTATCATCGAGGAACTGACCAAGGAGTACCAGGGGCGCGCCGGAATCGTCTTTATTGACGTCTGGGAGAATCCAGGTGCGGGACAACAATTCGGCATACGGGCAATCCCCACCCAGATTTTCTACGATGCTCAAGGGAAGGAGATTTCCCGGCATGAAGGATTTCTCGATAAGGAGTCGATTGTCGCTGTATTCAAGCAACAGGGGGTTAAGTAACCCGTGGATCATATTTATCTCACCATTAATTCCTGGATGAGCCAGGGTCTCCTTCTGGGTGGCCTTGGTTGTTTCCTCTGGGGAATGGTCAGTGTTCTGTTCAGCCCCTGTCATCTTGCCTCCATCCCGCTCATTGTCAGCTATGTAGCGGGACAAAATCAGATTGTGGCCGGAAGAAAAGCCGTGCTCTATGCCGTATTATTCACGATCGGCCTGTTCATCACCATTGCCACAATCGGCGTCATTTGTACCTTGCTCGGTCGCATGCTCGGAGATGTCGGTCCCTATATGAGCATCTTCGTGGGCGCTATTTTGATCTGGGTGTCACTCGACATTCTTGGGGTAGCCAAATGTTCGATGTCCAATGGCCTCATGGCGAAGATTAAAGTGAAGGGGTTGTTTGGGGCGCTCATTTTGGGGCTGGCGTATGGCATCCTCTCTGGTTCCTGTACCTTTGGATTTATAGCGCCGATTCTCGCCATCATTACCGTCCAGCAAAAAATAATGACCGGACTCGTCTTCATCCTTCTCTTCGGTTTAGGGCATTGTATCCCCATTGCCCTTGCTGGAAGTTCCACTGCCCTGCTCAAGCGTTTTCTGGCGAACAGCGCGTGGCAACAAGGGAGCGGGATATTTCGCAGGCTTGCGGGTGTTTGTATTGGAGCACTAGGCCTTTACTTTATCAGTCAACCAATTTTGGCAATCGTTCAGGCTTAATTTTCGAATTTTGCAGGGAGTGGAAGCTGTCTTTGATTAGCCGATTTATCGTCGCAACTGTTCCGATCGGCTTTGTAACCGCTGATGTAAAGAGAGCATCATGCCCGACCAAAAGCGGGGATGCCAATGAGCAAGAAGCCGAAGATTTCGACTAAGACATCGATGTCGCTGATGCGTGGCCATGAGTGTTCTGTCGCGAGCAAGGCCCCTAAACAGAAAAATGCGACCAAGAAGGAGACAGGTTGACGGAAACGGTTGACCCCTTCATGCAGAGCATGTTGGCCGGTGGGCGAAGAAGTAATGGCAACAATGCTAGACCTTGAAGAAAAGATTGTCGTAAATTGAAGCGGCTTTTTGCTGAACAATCCCGGTAAACAGTGCTGTCGAGATTCCCAACAGTAAGACGCCGGTGACGGTTTGTATGGCTCGCATGGTAAGTTTGTGCAGGTATCGTTTACCGATGATGATGCCGGCAAAGGCGGCTAGGCAACCGATGGTGATCATTGACCATTGATGACGATCAAAGCCACTGCCTGTTCCGGCCAGGAAAACGACCGAGCCATAAACCATGATCCGGGTCAGATCGACCAGAAAGCCAATGAGGGCATTGGTACCGCCAAAGGCTTGCGGTGAGATCCCCACCTTGGTGCGAAAGGCGGAGCGCAAGGTCCCCTGATGGCCGGAGAATCCGCCGAAAAAACCTGATAACACCCCGCCGAGAAGAGATATTTACGGTCAAAACGCAGGCCACGTAATGCCGGCACCAACTCGAATAGAGCAAAGGTGAACATCAACGCTCCCATGATCAGCTTTACCGGGGTGATAATTGCGATTCGCGAGCCGGGGGTGTAGTTGTACAACTCACCGAAAGGGGCGACTTAGCCGAGCATCGCAGCCCCTGCCAAGGCGGCGACAATGGCGGGAATGCCAAATCGGAGCACCAGATCTCTGTCAGCATGGCGGCCAACCATCGCTACCTTGAGAATATTGTTGGCGTCATGGACCAGGGCGGTAGCACCCACCGCCATCTCCACTGGGAAAAAGAACGCAAACATCGGCAACAGCAAGGTGCCAAGGCCGAACCCTGAGTAGAGCGTCAGCCCAGGGGCCAAGAAAGCGCAAAGGGCTACAACCAAGTAGTCCATCATTTTTTTCTTGTTGTTTTGATTGGTTATCCTTGTTTTGCAACCTAATTTCAAAGCGTAACTCGCCGAGGCAGCTGCGTACAACCTCAAAATTTCCCGCCCCTTCTCGGTCAGATAAAACGACCGTCTGGCCGTGCCCCTTTTTTCTGGATCGACTTCGCTGCGTACCCAACCTAGTATGTTGGGTGGCTGATCTGCTCAGCGATTTGATACATTTGCCGGAAAGTTTCAGGAGAGACCTTGCTCTGCCAATGGTCACTGAAGAGTGCCGTCGCCCAGAATGCAAAAAAGATCACCACGGTGAGCACGGGAAGCAACCAGACAACAACTTTCCTCCCGGCCGGTCCTTGTAAGGTCAGGCAATCCTTTTTGGGGCAAACGGCCACGCATTCAATACAGCCAATGCATTCCGGAGAGCGAACTGTCTGTTTTTGACTGACTTTGATCCCGCCAGGACACTGCCGATCACATTTTTGACAGCCGATACAGTTGTCGGGATCGCGGTTGACCCGCAGAGGGCTGAAATAGGCAAGAATGCCCAGTAGCGCACCGTAAGGGCAGAGAAATCGACACCAGAAATTGGCAAGCACAAAAGATATGGCCACCAAAAAGATCAGGATGGCCAGGGTGAGACTGGTGGGAGCAAGAAAAAACTGGAGCATCTTGGCGTCTGCCGCCAGGTTGTATGGTGTCTGCAAGAAGGAGGTGATTGCAGCCACGTCCATATTCCAAACGATAACGTAGAGAAAGAAGCCAAGGAGAAGATATTTAAGGCTGCTGAGGATAGAGGCCGACCAGGCCGGGATGTTCAATAGAATTTTCAACCTGCCGCCCAACCATTGCGCGAGATGGGAGGCGAATCCCACCGGGCAGATCCAGCCGCAAAACCCCTTTCTTGCCAACAAGCCAATAGTCAGAGCGGCCATTAATATGACTAAGCCAGCCGGATGGATGGGATCGAATGCACCGGTGAGGAAGAACCGTTTCAGGCTCAGTAGAGCGGAAATGGGCAGAAAACCCTCTACAGCCGGAGGCCTGGCAACATATTCACCTTGCCCTATACTCCATTGGTAGAAAAGAAAAAATTGGTACCCTGCATAAAGAGTAAAGAGAGCGAAAGATGCCTGAACCGCCCGTCTGACGACGGTGATGTTGTTCATAAAAAAATCGCTGAATGCCATGGAGCCTCCTGATAGTGTTTACGATGCGTCCAATCGTAACCAAGACAACCGGCAATTTCCTTGATCCAGATCAATTCTGATAGCACTTTCAACCCATTGACAAGTCAGGTAAAAATGTTCCTGCCAGGGTGATAAACTTATTGCTGAGGCTTGCACTGCTGGCGTTACAAGAGACACCTGATTATGTCACGTTTCGTGTGCAGATCCCTTGACGAACGGCCAGCGTTTACCTTCCAAGGCAAGAAAGTCGTTGAAGGGATCTACAAAGAGCAGTCCGGTTCTGGTGGAGTCGTAAATTGTCCGGGGCATGTCTTGCCTCCGGAACTAAGCAATTTTGGTTTGTTTAGTTTCCTTTGTAAATGCTACCATGACTTCGGCGGTGTTGCCGGCATCATGGTCTATATCAGCCTGGATGAGTTGCTGCGAACCAGCCGAGCCTGCGGCAAGGGTGGTCCGCCTGTTCTATCCATTAGGCGGCATGGCGGTCACGGCTTTGAGCTTGTAGTTAAACCAATACCAGGGCTGGCTGTATCTCGCCACCGGCCAGCTGCCAGCGGAGGTGATCGATGCCATCCTCTGTAATCTTCTGATCGACATAAGTTTTATCGACGCCGACGATAAAGTAGCCTATTATTCGGACAGCAGTCACCGCATTTTTCCCAGGAGTCTCGGGGGGCATTGGCCGGGATGTCAAGAACTGCCATCCTCCCAAATCACTGCACATGGCCACTGAGAAACTGGAGCCGTTTAAACGGCGAGCGGAACAAGGCGGAAATCTGGCTGGAATTGGGCGGGAAGTTCATCCGCATTCAATATCTGGCCCTGAGGAACAAACAAGGTACATATTTGGGATGCCTTGAAGTCGGCCAGGATGCGACCCCTTTCGCTCGCTGCAGGGGCAGCGTCGTTTGTTTGCGTGGGAATGATGGCGATGAGCGCCATTGCTGGAAAACAAGAAAGACAACCAAATCATGAGGAGAAAACCATGGCACAGCAAGTAGTGATTGATCAGGAAGAATGTTTGGGCTGCGAAGCATGTGTTGAAATCTGCCCGGCGGTGTTTGATTTTGACGGTGATTCGGGAAAGGCATTTGTGAAAGACGACGCCAACGCCGACGAGTCATGTGTCGATGAGGCCATAGGGTCGTGCCCGGCAGCGTGTATCAGCAAAGAATAAACGACATCTAAGATCGGTCTTGCCTGGCAGTCTCCCCTTGCTCAGGGACTGTCAGGCGAGATGGGTTCTAGCGGTGGAGCCAGCCAACCAGCCAGACATGGAAGGTTTCTCCAGGCTTATGGTCTACAGCAACAGCCCCCTGGACTGCAAAGCGGGGCAGCGGCCAAGGGGGCACCTCGAAGGAATTCAGCATCCTGGTCATTCCCCAGACAGTCAATCTCCCTGCCAGTTACATCGTAACAATGAGTCTGGCCGGTGTGCAGGATATGACGCATGGCATGCCGATACAGTTCATCGGCCATTGTCCTGCCTTGCTCCTTTGGTCTTCTGTATCAAGGACGACAGGTATTGTTGCAAGGCAATCGCCTGATTACAGTGAAGGTCACGGGCGGAAAAGAGCAGAACGAGCCCCTTTGCACGCGCCAATTCGAGCAGGAAATTGATGAGCTCAGGCTTAGCCTGCAACTCCTCGAAGTAGGGTTGTTTGAATCCATCCCATCGGTTGAGGTCATGACCGAACCATTGCCGCAACTGATCGCTGGGAGCGACCTCGCGCAGCCCGTGATCCGCCTTGATCGCTTGCTTGGAGACGCCCCGAGGCCAGAGGCGGTCTACCAGCACTCGCACTCCTTCGTTGTTGTCGATGGGGGCATAGACCCGCTTGGTGGTGATAAACGTCATGACTCAACCTTGCCGACGTCAGTTTAACAATTGTTCCTATTGAAAATCGTTTTCCCGGTGCTTCTGGGCAATGGCATCGGCTAACTGATCGAGGGCCGCTAAGGTGGCCTGATCGGGCATGCCTTTGCACAGGACCGGCTCCAACACCTCGATCTTGAGATTGGGGACCATCCCTGCCAGCGTTTCCACCGTCTTGCCGCCCCATCCATAGGAACCGACAATGGACAGAAACTGGGCCTTCGGACGCAAGGCATTGGCCAGAAAGGCGGCATGCGCCGCAAGAGGATGCGGTCCGGCTAGAACGGTTGGAGTGCCGACGACAATGGTGGCTGCGTCGACCAGGGCCATGGCCAGTTTGCCGATATCGGTGACCGCAAGGTTGAACAGTTCGACTCGAACGTCTCGCGCGACCAATGCTGCTGTCAGATGGTCGACCATCTTTCGAGTGCTGCCGTGCATGGAGACAAAAGGCAACACCACCAGGTTATGGGGCGGATGCAGCACCCAGTCGCGGTATGCCTCAAGAATCCAAGCTGGTTGGCTATAGATTTGGCCGTGACTCGGGGCAATCATATCCACAGTAAGGTTGGCGAGTTTGTCCAGGTTTTTAGCAATGATGGCGCGAAAAGGTAGCATGATCTCCCCAAAATAGCGTTTCGCTGCTTCGTACACTCGACCCTGATCGGTAACATACAAATCGCTGGCAGCAATGTGGGCGCCGAAGAAGTCGCAGCTGAACAAAATTCGATCTTCTTCCAGGTAGGTGACCATGGTTTCCGGCCAATGCACCCAGGGCGTATGGACAAAGCGCAATGTTTTGTCGCCAAGTGACAACGTTTCACCGTCCGCCACCGTGACCAGAACCTCATCGGCCAGATGGAGGTGCTCCATGAGCAGGGTCTTGCCCTTTGGGGTGGTAAGTACCTTGGCCTCGGGAAACCGTTCGAGGAGGAGAGGGATGGTTCCTGAGTGATCCTGCTCTGTATGATGGGAAACGATGAAGTCGATTCTGGGAGTGTCCCGCAGTTGGCTCAAAAGAAGATCAGCCATGGCTGGATCGACCGCATCGAGCAGGGCTATTTTGTCGCTGCCCTCGATGAGGTAGGCGTTGTACGAAGTACCGTCTGGCAGTGGAACAAGGGCATCAAAAAGCCGCCGATCCCAATCAACCGCACCCAGCCAATAAATGTTTTCTTTGATTTTTCTTTTTTCCACAGAAGCACCTCTCTTTGTGTCAGGGGGAATAGAAAATGATTGATCGTTCGCAAAATACGCGCCCCAATCCGGGATCGTATCGCCATGGCCGCAGTAAGGAGAATGCGGTCGAATCTGTCTTTTGAACAGTGTTAGGTGGACGAGCCGTGGAGTGTGCTTTCGCAGGCCGCCAGGCGTTCTTTCATTGCCTTCTCCCGTTGCCAGTGCGATGGCTCATCCCGCATGATCGAGGCAAACCCCTCGATTTCGCCGCCATCGTTAAGCAGCAGTACAATGCTGAACTCCAATGAAAGACGTGAGCCGTTCTTGTGAACACCTGGAGAGGTCAGCAGGTCAGAGATGTATTTGGTTTGCCCTGTGGCCATGATCCGGAAATAACCATTCCCAATGGCGGAATCGCAGGTTCTCCGGAATAATCAGATCAAGGGATTGTCCTACTGCCTCAACAGCGCTATAGCCAAACATTTGCTCTGCCCCGGTATTCCAATAACGAACTTGCCCCTGCCGATCGGCAACAAGAATCGCATCGACGGTACGTTCAAGCAATTGCTGGAGCAGTCTATCTATGCCAGTCTCCCCAATTGAGTCATGAGGACTAGAGAGCTGCAGCTTTCGGAAAGAGGATGTTGTTCTCCAGGTGGACATGCTTGTGGAGGTCGTCCTCAAACTCCTTGAGCTTTTGGTAGGTGACCATGAACGTATTGCAGACATCGCCAGGGATCGCATAGTCCTTGGCAAGATGACGGATCGAATGGACGGCGTCACCGATTTCCTCGTGCTCGCGATGTAGCCTGAGCAGGGACGCCCGGATCGTGTCCCGATCCTTCGCCTCCGGCGTGGTGCCGGATATCCTGGCCGCATCGGCTCGCTTGAGGGCCGGAAAGAAAACCTCTTCTTCCTCCCTCAGGTGGGCGGTCATATCGGTGACTATCTTGTCGAAGATTGCGGCAATCTCAATTACCTCAGGGTGATGAGCGCCATGAACGCCGGCAATCTTGCGGGCATAGGTAGCAATTTGGGCATCATTTTCTTTGAGATAGGCGTGATGGGTGTTGACTATATAGTCGGCAAGAAAGGGCAGGGTCCATGATGAATAATTCTGGCTCCGTTCGACCGGTGCGCTCTGCACCGCCTCCAATTCCTTTTTTAACGCATCAAGATTGAGTCCTTTTTCTGAGCAGATAGTCGAGAGTGCGACCTTGCCGCCACAGCAAAAATCGATTTCGTGCGCTTCGAATACCTTAGCGGTTCTGAAATCGGCGGCAACAATCTCGCCGATAGTTGTATTCTCTGGTGTTATTTGCTGCATAATCGTCTCATCTGCAATAATCATGGAGTTCTTGGGGAGGTGGCCCTAGCAGTCTTTGCAATGTCGATATGTTGAGCGTTGAGAATACCCCTCCACCGAACCATAAGGATTCGGTGGAGGGTGGTAGGCATTGAAACGAACGAAAACGGCTTATCCAAGAATCGCTTTCAGATCTTCCTCGGGATTGGCGGCGATGGGTTTAATGTTGAAGGTGTTGACCAGGAATTCGAGCACCGCCGGAGTGATGAAGGCCGGCAGCGACGGCCCGAGACGGATGTCCTTGATGCCGAGATACAGCAGGGTCAGGAGCACAGCCACCGCCTTCTGCTCATACCAGGAAATGATCATGGACAGCGGCAGATCGTTGACCCCGCAGTTAAAGGCTTTGGCCAAGGCCACCGCGATCTGGATCGCCGAATAGGAATCGTTGCACTGACCGACATCCAACAGGCGCGGGATGCCGCCGATATCGCCCAGTTGTTGGTCAAAGAAGCGGAACTTGCCGCAGGCGAGGGTCAGCACCACGCAGTCCTCGGGCACCTGCTCGACGAACTTGGTGAAGTAATCGCGGCCCGGCTTGGCCCCGTCGCAACCGCCCACCAGGAAGAAATGGCGGATCGCTTTCGATTTGACCGCCTCGATCACCTTGTCAGCCACCCCAAGTACGGCATTGCGGCCAAAACCAACCAGCACCTGGCCGTTGTCGACCGTATCGGTAAACCCAGGCATGGCCAGGGCCATGGTCACCACGGCGGAATAATCCTTGTCAGCGATATGTTTCACACCGGGCCAGCCCACCAGCCCGTTGGTGAAGACCCGGTCCTTGTAGTCGTCGCGCGGCTTCTGGATGCAGTTGGTGGTGAACAGGATCGGCCCCGGAAAATTGGGGAATTCCTTGTGCTGATTCTGCCAGGCGGTGCCGAAATGGCCGTAGAAATGGGGATATTTCTTCAATTCCGGATAGCCGTGGCAGGGCAGCATTTCACCGTGGGTGTAGATGTCGATGCCCTTGCCCTCGGTCTGCTTCAAGAGCAGTTCGAGATCGTGAAGGTCATGGCCGGTGATCAGGATGCACTTGTTCGGGCGATGGCCCAGCGGCACCGGGGTCGGCACCGGATGGCCGTAGGTGCCGGTGTTGGCGGCATCGAGCAGTTCCATGGCGCGCAGATTGATCTCGCCGGCCTTCATGGCCATGGGCACGCACTGCTCCACGGTCAGGCCAGGGACAAGGAGGATGGTCAGGGCATCGTAGCAAAAGGCGGCGATGGCCGGGTCCTTCTGGCCGAGGATGGCGGCGTGATCGGCATAGGCGGCGATGCCTTTGAGACCGTACAGCAGGGTCTGCTTCAGGGAGCGGATATTGACATCACTGTCCAGATTCTCGATCAGTTTCAAAGCTGCACCCTGAGCCGCGAGATCAGTCACTGAACCGATCGGGATAAAGGTGGCCGGGGCCTCGGTGAAATCGGTCTTGCCACCGGCGGCCGCCACCTTGGCCTTCATCGCCTCGCGCAGCTCAACGGTCTTGTTGATCAGGACCACAAACCGGTCCGGATCGAAATCGACATTGGTCAGGGTGGAAAAGATGGCCTCCAAGGCAAAGAGATCGGTGGCATCATCGATAATGCCTTTTTTTCGGCCTTCTTGCGCAAAGAGGGCAAGCCCCTGCAAGGCATGGATTAGAAGATCTTGGAGATCGGCGACCTCCTCGTTCTTGCCGCACACGCCGGCGATGTTACATCCAATTCCTTTAGCGGTCTGTTCGCATTGGTTACAAAACATGCCATTCCTCCTCTTCTGATTTTTGGTGTCGTGTTCGACGGTGTTCCTTGGCACATGTCCGCATTACATATCCCTCAACAGTAAGGCCTCGTTGGCATCCCTCAATGAAATAAATGCACATTTGCGAGAAAAAGAGCTTTTCGCCGGAGTAGCGTTCTTTTACAGCCAGAACTCAGGATATTTTCTTGTTTTCGGGATGTTGTTGACTATTAAGGCGATGGCCAGCATGACGCAGGCCCCCAGGGCAGCCGGCATCACCACATAAAGGTAGCCTAGTTGGTGGACGCTTTCGCCGCCAATCACGGCGATCAGCGCCGTAGCGCCCCCCGGTGGATGCAGGGTTTTGGTCAGATGCATCAGGGCAATCGCGGTCGAAACCGCGACCGCCGCCGCCAACCAGGGGTAATTCCCAAGCCATTGGAATGCCGTTACTCCAATAATCGCGGAGAGAATATGGCCGCCGAGCAAATTTCTCGGCTGCGCCAAGGGACTGCGAACAGCTCCGTAAATCAGTACAGCCGAGGCGCCAAACGATCCAAGGAGCAGCATGAATCCATGCTGGTCAAGGAGTTGATAGTGGAGTAGGGCGACGGCCGCTATGCCGAGAAAGCTGCCGATCCAGGACCAGCAGACCTCGGCAAAGCTTACCCCCGGAGGACTTTGACCGTTACCGCGCATTTTTTGCAGGAAGTTGTTCATGGTGTCAGCCACTAGCGCGTGAGACAATAAGATTGGACGAGATCGGTGCGGGTCACGATACCTACTGGCCGGCCCTCGGGATCGACGATGGGTAATCGATTGATCCGCTTGTCTATGAACAGGGTCGAGATTACCCCCATCGTCATCTCCGGCCCAGCGGTGATCGCCGGTGCGGTCATGATTTCCTGAACAGAATGATTGTGCAGCGAGGTGGCCATGCAGCCCCTGTTATTGAGGCAATGGGCAACGATCTGCATGAAGGAGGTTGGTTGGCCCAGGCCCACCTTGGCGAGAAAATCTTTCTCCGAAAGGACGCCAACGATTTTCCCGGCAGCATCGATCACCGGAGCCCCGGAAAATCGCTTGTCCGCCAAAAAAGTCGCCGCTTGGATCAAATCCATGTTCAACTCGACACAGTGCGCCGGTTTGGTCATAATATCCTGCGCTTTGAGCGAATTCTTGATCCGCTGCAGGGCATGGGTGTAGGCGACCTGGAACACCTCCCGAAAGTCTCCCGGACTGATGTCAATGTATCCCTGGATAGCCTTCATTGCCGCGATTACATCCGATTCGGATATGTCAATCGTTGAACAGCAGTTATTTTTTATCTCGCTCACTGACGGCTCTCCTTTTTGACGAGTTGAAGAAGCTGATAGAAGGATTTAAGCCGAAGGATGATCTCTTTTGTTTGACCTAGGTCAATTTTTTCCCATTAAAAATTAAGTAGAGGTGTAATGTTTAAAGAAAATTGAGGCGATACTGATGCCGGCAAACACTCCTTATCAACAAGGTCAAAGCGGCCAGGTGTTGGTTGTAGCCCCAAAGTAGCGGATGTCATTGAACGATCATTACATTCAGAAGGCGTAATACTATGCGCATGGACAGGCAGGATTTTTTGCGGGGAGCTGCGGGAACCGGCTGTGCCCTGGCTTTCGGGTTGAAATTCTTTCACTTCTCAGATGATCCAGAGGCTTATGCCGCAGAGATTGAGCAGTTGGTTCGCTCCACCTGTTCGCCGAATTGTACCGGGGCGTGCGGCTTCAATGCCCGGATCACCGGCGGCCGGATCAGCACCTTAATCCAGGCGGCCGATTATCCTGAAGATTCGTATAATCCTCGTGGTTGCCTGCGAGGACTATCGATGATGGACCTCATCTACGGTTAAGATCGCCTCAAGTATCCACTCGTCCGTACTGGCGCCCTTGGCAGCGGCCAGTTTCGCCGGGCCACCTGGGATGAAGCCCTCGATTACGCAGCCGGCAAGTTACAAGAAATCACCGAAAAATATGGCCCGGAAGCAATCGCTTCCACGATTCAGGTTCCAGGAACCGGGTATGTCCAGAAAGAAGCGCTGGTAACTCTTGCCGGGTTAGCCCACTGGACCATGCATCATGGGTACGACCAGAACGGCGATCTGCCGATGTTTTGGCCGATGACCTTCGGCGTGCAGAGCGAAGAGTAGGAATCGCTCGAATGGATCAATGCCCGCACTACGCTCATTTTCGGGTCCAACGTCATTCAAACCCGCCTCCCCGACGCACATCACCTCCTTGGAGCCAAACGAAGAGGTCGAGTTGTTGTAGTCGATCCAGACTTCTGCAGCACCGCTGCCAAGGCCGACGAATGGATGCCGATCAAGGCCGATACCGATGCCGCGCTGGGGCTCGGCATGGCCAAGATCATCATTGACCGTAAACCCTATGACGCCGCCTTTCTCCAGGATTTCACCGATTTTCCGATGCTTGTTCGCCAGGATACAGGCAAACGGCTGCTGGCCGTGGAGATACCGGCTCTCGCAGCAGATGCCGAGACCCGAATAATTCCCGACTACCGGCGCCTCTTTGTCGTCCGCAGCGGCAATGCATTCCAGATCCTTGATCCGGAAAAACTCAACCCGACCCACGCCGAGCTGGAAGGGGAGTACGAAGTGACGCTCGCAGATGGGCAAACCATCAAAGTGGAAACAGTTTTCACTGCCCTGCAAAGAACGCTCGCTGCGTACACGCTCGACAAAGTGGCCGCCATAACCGGTTGCGATCCGAAACAGATCGAGAGGGGTGACCGTCGATGCCGCCAACAATGGGCCGCTGCACATCATCTACGGCGCCAGCAATTATCAGTGGTACAACGGCGATCTCAAGGGAAGGGCGCTTTCCTTACTCCCGGTTTTGACCGGCAGTATCCGGATTCTGAATGACATGGCCCGCAAGTTTGAAACCGCAATCATCGCGTTTACCCACGACGAAAAGATTATTCCCACATTCAAACGTATTTATAATATGCGTGATGGCGTGACCTACGAGGAAACGGGAGAAGGGCGAAATTCTCAGTGAAGAGGCGGCAAGAGGCGATGGTGAGAATCATATTCTACCACCCCTCCGAAGCCAGAAGGCCTCCAAGGACTCGCTACCCGATTGTTGCCCTCTTTCCGCAGGAAGTCAAACCCGTTGGACTACACGATCATGACCGGTCGCACCAAAGACTTGGCCTTGTTATGACATCGATATTTCAAAGCAAAAATGCGTATATCGCGAAAACAAGTATATTTAATATATGCAGGGCATAATAATTATTTTTCGGGATACCATCTTCAAAATCGCGAGTATTGAAAAGGTGGAGCACATAGCAACTGGAGACTGCGCCGATACAAAGCGAGGTCAAACATGTCCAATAGATCATCGTGGCAGAGATTGAAAATTGCAGGTGCTCGAGGTTGAACCCGAATTGTCTGCCGAATATGGGCAAGACATTGCCTATGTGTGCAAGGAAGTAATCAAGGCGGTAGACCAACTCTCCTGTAAAGGCGAGTGGCACCAAAACCGGTACCATCGGCGAGAATTTACCAAATAAAGGGTCTTCGGTTATACGGAAAAGATAGGCTCCAATTCGTATTACAAGCAAAGCAAGGATACATCCCAGACCTAAAAAAAATGTGAAAGTTATGGTGTTCGAGCCGAAAAACCACTGCTCAGCCACGCTATACGAGGAAGTATGTTGAATGAACCGTGCCAGTTGGGAACCTATTAAAAAGGGGATAATATAGGAACACGTAATATATCGCCCCTTATTGATGACAAGTTCGACAAAAGGATTTCTCAGATTCAGACGAGGACCATCCTTGTCACATAAATGAACGCAGCGTCCGCACATGAGGCAGTCAATATTGTTTCTGATGTTAAAGGTACCAAGATAGACAGGGCATCCCGCAGCAGAAGGTGTCCCTTTTTTACAGGAAAACGATCTGCAAGTTTTGCACTTTCGAAGATCGGGCCGTAATTCGATCATGGATAAGGTGGCTGCCGCCCCGATAATTTTTCCCATTGGACAGAGATAACGGCACCAGGACTGGCCCCTGAAAAGTACTCCCATGACCGACGCCCCGAGGAGAATGCTTAAGAGGAGTAAGGCGGTGCCAAGCGGCCAATTCTTCATGTTCGTTACCGATTCGGCCCATATGATAAGGGCAAAAAAGGCAAGGGCAAAGGATACCCGATGTTTTGTCAGGAAAACAGAAGGTTCAAGATTGAGGCTTAATCCCAGCGTCTGCAGAATGTGTCCGACGCCGGGAAAGGGGCAGATTCCGCACCAGAATTTGCCCAAGAAGAACCAACTCAGTACGACGCTTACCCACCATATCCCCCAGGCCAAGAAGAGCGAGACATTGCGGGAAGGGTCCTGGGGTCCAAAAAGACCCATGATGATAATGACACTGAAGGAGATATCACCAAAAGTGCGGAGATAGAAGAGGTTGTGGCGATTGCTATAGAACCTTTTGATCGCAGGAAAAACCTCAAAGAGATCGACACGCGCCTCTTCATCATAGACAAACAGGACTTTTGTGACCTCTTTGATGCGTTCAAAAATTTGCATACTCATTCCGGAGAGATATCCGAGGCTGCCCGGAAAGATTGCATGGGTAGGGTGTCGCGACCTGTATCGGAAGTAATGGTGCAACGTAAAGATATTTCAGAAAAATATGAACCGATCGCAACAAAAAGTGGAGGGTCTCCTGTTTACGTAATGGCCGCCATGATTTCAGCCGGAAGCTCGCCACCCATTTCAAATCAACAGCCGCATTCTGGTTTATTAATCCCCTTTATTACTTTCTATATCTATGCTGGAGGCCACTATCTTTTCAAGAGCGGCAAGAATTTGGCCCGCATCTTCCGGTAGTGTTTCTGAAAACCAAATTTGCTGGGGATAGATCTGCACATTTGGGCCTTTGGTGCAAAGCCCCATGCACCCTGAAGTGGAAATCCGGACCTTATCCATCCAGCCTCTTTCATGAATGGCCTCCTTCAACGTATTTTTAAGAGCCTGACTGTTCTTGTCGGCGCAGGATTGTCGTACGCCTTTGCGGTCGTTGGTGCATACAAAGACGTGCGCAACATATGGAGAGGTATTCTCGTTGGCCATTATTCACCTGTTCAAGTAGAAGTTGATAAAAACAGGGTATATATCTAAACTTGTTAAAATCAGATATTCATATTGCCTCTGACATGTGGTGTTGGCACAGCATAGAAAGCTGAAAAAAGGACCAAAGCGTTCCATAGTTGCCTCTTCTCTTCAGCGTACTCCTCGGTAAAAGGCCAACTCCCTTGCATGCGGTGCAAACAGTTCGGTTATTTTTTCTCTTTCTGAATCAGATAACAGAGGTAGAGCGGCGGCGGCCGAAAGCTCACGGACCTCCTGGGGTGACGAGCAACCGACAATGACAAGGGTGATGCCACAGGAAAGTGCATAGCGAATAAGCAGTTGGGCCTTTATTCCTAGTTCGGGGACGATGTAGTGGCCTGCGCCGAGTACCTTCATACCGATTACAGCAACCCCCTTCTCCTTCGCCTTTGGCAAGGTATCGGTCAGAAACCCACCGAGTACCTCTTCAACCGGATTGACGGGCATGAGTACCGTGTCAACGGGCCATTGCTCAACTGCTTTGCTAAGAATATGAGGGTCATGGTGCCCGGTCACCCCGATGTTTTTTACAATTCCGTTCTCTTTTGCTGAAACAAAAGCCTCCAGTGCACCGCCTGGTCCGGAAATTCTCGCAAAATCTTCATCAGTCCGCACATCATGAATCTGCCAAAGATCAAGGTAATCGGTCTCCAGACGCTGCAAAGAATCAGACAAATCTTTCAAGGCACCATCTCTGTCACGAGACGCTGACTTCGAGGTTTGAAAAATTGCGCCTCGTAATTTAGGATTACTTTTCCACACCGCGCCATAATAGCGTTCACTGTCGGAGTACACCCGGGCGCAGTCGCAGTACGTTATCCCTTGTCGCAAAGCCTCATGAATGACACTCTGCGCCTCTCTATCCCTGTTGTAGGTACGAAGGACGCCTTCTCCGCCCAGACCGACAACAGAAACTTCACTTCCAGCCCTGCCAAGTTGTGTGGTTTTCATTTGGACCTTTTATGTAAATTAACGAGCAATTCCTTGCGATTATGTCAAGTTGACATTGGTCAGCCACTGGTAATGACGATAAACGCTTCCAATAAAGGTGAACAGGAGACACCTTAACTCTGAATTGTCGGCAAAGTTAGATCATTCCAACCTATTTCAACTCACCATTTTCTGTCTTTTGTCGGTTTATTTTTAACCGATCTGCGAGATCCGAGAAAGGATTGTGGGTGGCTGTTGGTCCTCTACTTTTATCTAGATCTTCGGTGGGCAGCCATTCCGCGTCGAGAGAGCGGGCGTGTTCGTTGTCGTGGCAATAAATGCAGAGCAGTTCCCAATTGCTGCCATCGGGCGGGTTATTTTTGTAATTATGGTCTTTGTGGTGAACCGTCAGTTCGCGCAGGTTTTTTCCGGAGAAATCACGACCGCATTTTCCACAAACCCATGGAAGTATCTTGAGTGCTTGGTTTCGATAATCTACTTTTTTCATTGCATTAATGGGGCAAATCTTGCGTTACGATCCAAGCAGGCACTTCTCCACTTCATTGAGGTGGTTATAATACCTGGCTTCGATCAGGTTGCCTTCAGGGTCACGAAAATAGATTGAAATGCCGGTGCCGTGCGCACCCCAATGGGGAACGGGGCCTTCCTCAATGGCAATGGCGTTGGCTTTCAGCCGCTCCAGGATTTCATCCCATGTCTCTTTACCCATGGACAGGCAGAAGTGGTTCAAATGCTCCCATCCTTGGCCGTGGGGAGCGTTCTTCTGCCACATCCTTTTAGAAAAGAGGTCGATGATCGTGTCCGGATTGATCCGAACCGACGGAAAGGGCACGGTTCCCGCGCGGTATTCCTGCAAACGTTCAGGCGCAAGCTGTAGCACATCAGTATAAAAGGTGATCATCTTTTCGACATCCGCCACATTCAAGACGATATGATCCATGAAACATTGCATTGTGTTGCCTCCTCGTCTGGGCAATACAGCGAAACCTATGAAAGCGGAGTGATATGAATCAGCTCGATGTCGGGCAGGTTAGCGTACACCTGCTCTATCGAATGCATGGTGGTCAGGACCTTGACCACACTCGACAACGGCTCTGGCCAAATTTTAGGCAAATCGCGTTCTAGAGGGTCGGTGAGAGCAAAGGCCAGCGTTTCAATTGGCGGATTGAAGGAAGCGGCCACACCGGGTTTGTTGCCTCGAGGGTCGATTCGGTACCAGCCGTATTCCTTAAGGAAGACCGCATTTAATCCATGCAGGCAGTATGGTGGGCCACCAGCGACAACGGACAACCGTTGATAGCACAATCCGGCCGGTATGGAGTTAGCCCGGAGCAGCGCGGCCAACAGGTGACTTTTGGCGAAGCAGTAGCCTGAGCCGTGGATCAGGACGTCCGAGGCCTTGCAGGTGACGGGATTTTTCTGGTGATCCCAACTATGAAGGATGGAATCGCGCACAAACTCATAGCAGCATTGGGCAACCGTGTCATCGGCACAGGACAAACCGGCAAGTTCCTTGGCCTTGGATAGGACTACAGGGTGTTGCCAGTCGATGTATTCGCTGCTTTCAAGATAGGCGTCCATGGGAGGGAATGAAACGATGCCCTTTTATTTGTGACATTTTCTACACTTCGTTATGCATTGCCTTCCATATAAGGCCCGAGAATCATCTTGGAGTATCCCTGCCCAGCCGGTATCCGTGGATACAACATTTCATCTGCATCACAGATAACTTCCAAAAAACAAGGTCCATCAGAATGCAAAAATGCTTTCAATCCATCTGCAAGGTCGCGTCGGTCATCTATGCGTCTGGAAAAGACAAAACTCAGGTCCTTGGCAAGCGTAGCAAAGTTGACAGCATTGACTTTCTTGGTCGCTACATAATTGCCCCCATGAACAAATTTCTGATAGTTCCTGACCATGCATTCGCCATGATTATTGAGCAAAAGCACCTTTATGGGCAGACCGTAGCGGCCGATGGTAAACAACTCCCCCAGATTCATCAACAGGCTGCCATCGCCGTCAATGGCCAGAATCGTAGTACTGGGATTGGCATAATGGGTGCCAATCGCGTTCGGCAAGGCAAAGCCCATGGTGCCAAAGCCACCGGAAGTGATGAAGGATTTTGGAGATTTCGTCGCCAGATACTGGGCAGCAAGCATCTGATGATTTCCGACCCCGGTGGTTATTTTCATGTTTTCCGTGATATGGATCGAGAGATGTTCCATCACCTCGGCTTGCTGAATTGCCTGGGCATTTCTGTTGAAATTCAGCGGAAACTTCTTTTTTAACTGACGTCCATATTCCTGCCACTCACCAATATTCAGCTCGATGGCGTGTTTTTCTGCATGGTTGAGCAGATCATCAAGGGCTGTTTCAGCCCGGCCAATGAACGTAAACTTTGGCTTTCGCGAAAACCGAACCTCCTGAACCTTCTCGGGATTGACATCAAAATAGGCAATATCGGCTTCAAGACCG